>Ga0255338_1000532_pt1 | contig 114898 bp, 115 predicted proteins | sample MeOH1_35cm_T4_19_FD_203715 | JGI IMG/M metagenome (GOLD analysis project Ga0255338, IMG submission 203715) | Sandy soil microbial communities from University of British Columbia, Vancouver, Canada - MeOH1_35cm_T4_195 | ecosystem: Engineered > Artificial ecosystem > Sand microcosm >... | reverse complement strand
AGGGGCTGGTGTCGCTGCTCGATACCGTGCAGCGCCTCCAGCGTGTTTCTTGAACCGCCGTATGCGGAACCGCACGTACGGTGGTGTGGGAGGACGGCGCGGGTGACCGCGCCTCCTACCCGATGCGGATTGTTCGTCAGTACTCCGGCGCGCCGGCGAATCCGCCTCCACCGGCATAGTTCTCGAATCGCGTGTACTTGCCGAGGAAGGTGAGGTCGATCTTGCCGACCGGGCCGTTACGCTGCTTGGCGATGATGATCTCGGAGATGCCCTTGCGCGGCGAGTCGGGATTGTAGACCTCGTCGCGATAGATGAAGAGAATGAGGTCGGCGTCCTGCTCGATGGCGCCGGACTCGCGCAGGTCGGACATCATCGGCCGCTTGTCCTGGCGCTGCTCCACGCTGCGGTTGAGCTGCGAGAGGGCAACCACCGGCACCTTGAGCTCCTTGGCGAGCCCTTTCAGGGAGCGCGAGATCTCCGCGATCTCGGTCGCGCGGTTTTCTTCGCGGCCGCCCGATTTCGTTCCCGACATGAGCTGCAGGTAGTCCACCACGATCATCGCGAGCCCGCCGTGCTCGGCGCACTGCCGGTGCAGCCGGCGGGCGCGCGAGCGCATTTCGAGCGCATTGAGGCCCGCGGTGTCGTCGATGTAGAGCTGGGTTTCCGACAGCTTGCCCAGCGTATGCGTGAGCTTCTCCCAGTCGCTCTCCTGGAACGTGCCGGTGCGCAGCTCGTGCTGATCCACGCGACCCACCGAGCCTATCATCCGCATCGCGAGCTGGGCGCCCGACATCTCCATGCTGAACACGGCCACGGGCTTCTTCACGTCGAGCGCCACGTGCTCCACGATGTTCATCGCGAGCGTCGTCTTGCCCATCGAAGGGCGCGCGGCAATGATCACGAGATCGCCGGGCTGCAGACCGGAGGTCATCCTGTCGAGATCGACGAAGCCGCTCGGCAGCCCGATGACCTCGTTCTTGTTCTCGCGGCTGTAGAGCATGTCGATGCGCTCTACCGTCTCCGTGAGTATCGGATCGATCTTCACGAAGCCCTGGCGCGTCTTGGCGCGCGTCTCGGCGATGCGGAAAACCCGGGCTTCGGCCTCGTCGATCAGCATGCCTGCATCCCTGCCTTGCGGGCTGTACGCCGAATCGGCGATCTCCGTGCCTATGACGGCGAGATTGCGCATGATCGAGCGCTCGCGCACGATTTCCGCGTAGCGCCGGATATTGGCAGCGCTCGGCGTATTGAGGGCAAGCGTGCCTATGTACGACTGGCCGCCCGCCTCGCCCAGCTTGCCGCTGCGCTCCAGGCTTTCGGCAACGGTCAGCGCATCGGCGGGCCTGTTGTTCTGTACGAGCAGCGCGATGTGCTGGAAGATGAGGCGGTGGTCGGCGCGGTAGAAATCCTCGTCGGCTACGATGTCGCCGATGCGATCCCACGCGCTGTTGTCGAGGAGCAATCCCCCGAGCACCGACTGCTCCGCCTCTATGGATTGCGGCGGCATGCGCGCCGCTTCGAGCTGCTGATCTTTGATGAGAGTGGATACGGCCTGGATCATGCGCCCGCCCTGTTAAAGACGCGTTTGTAGTCGATGAGAGCAGTAGCCGCGGACATCGAACGAGTCGCGGCGGTGGATCAATTTAACGAAAAAAAAGGGCTGTCGCCAGCCCTTTTTTCACAGCCTTGAAACAACGCGATTATCTTGCGATGGTTAACCCGATGGCGATTGTTTCGACGCTTCGCTTACTGCTCGCCGAGCACCGAAACGGTGATCGGAACGACGACGTCGGTGTGAAGCGCGACATGCAGCGTGTGATCGCCGACGTTCTTCAGCGGGCCCTGCGGCATGCGTATGTTCGCGCGCGGCACGTCGTAGCCCTGCGCCTTGAGCGCTTCGGCGATGTCGACGTTGGTCACCGAGCCGAACAGCTTGCCGTCCACGCCGGCCTTCTGCGTGATCTGCACGGTGAGGCCGTCGAGCTTCGCGCCCTGCTCCTGCGCTTTCACGAGCGCCTCGTTCTGCGCGCGCTCGAGCTCCGCCCGGCGCTTCTCGAACTCGGCGAGATTTTCCTTGGTGGCGCGCTTCGCCTTGCCGTGCGGGATGAGGAAGTTGCGCGCATAGCCTTCCTTCACCTTCACGACGTCGCCGAGCTGCCCCAGGTTGACGACTTTTTCCAGCAATATGATCTGCATCGTGTCCCCCTTAGTGCAGGTCGGTGTACGGCAGCAGCGCGAGGAAACGCGCGCGCTTGACGGCGACCGACAGCTGCCGCTGGTAGCGGGCCTTCGTCCCGGTGATGCGCGCCGGGATGATTTTGCCGTTCTCGTTGATGAAGTCCTTCAGGAGCGCGATGTCCTTGTAGTCGACTTCCTTGATCTTCTCCGCGGTGAAGCGGCAGAACTTGCGCCGGCGGAACAGTGCTCCGCGGCCGCGGCCGTCCTTCTTGCCTTTCGCTTTGGCTTTCGCCGCTCTCGTCATCGATGGTCTAGGCATGATCTCTATCCTTCAGTAACTCGGTTCGTGTCGCGTGCAGCACTAGCTGCGCGCTCATGCGGTTCTTGCGGTTCAAAAATCCGTGCACCGCGATCTCGTCGCCGGCCTTGAGGCGCGCCATGCCCGTCGCAGGCTCGCCCAGCGCCACGCCCTTCACTTCGCATTCCACCGTGCGCTCGTGTCCCGCTTCGATCTGCGTGGACGCATGGGCAAGGGTGAAGTGCACGAGGGGCATGCCGGCCGGGGTGTGTCGCAACGGCTCGACTTCCACGAGCCGTCCGGTCATCTCGACCGCGTTGCGGCTCACTAGGCCGCGGCCGTTCCCGCTGCGGGCGCCGCTGCCGGTGCCGCCGCGGCAGCCGGAGCTGCAGCAGCAGGCTTCTCGTCAGTCGTCAGCGAGCGCGATTTCTCTTCCTTCATCATCGGCGACGGCGCCGTGACCGGGCCGGTCACGCTGACCGTGAGATGACGCAGCACCGCATCGTTGAACTTGAACGCGTGCTCGAGCTCGGACAGCGTGTCGCCGTCGCACTCGATGTTCATGAGCACGTAGTGCGCTTTGTGGATCTTCTCGATGGGATACGCGAGCTGGCGCCGGCCCCAGTCCTCGAGGCGGTGGATCTTGCCGCCTTTGCCGGTGACCATCTGGCGATAGCGGTCGACCATGCCCGGAACCTGCTCACTCTGGTCCGGATGGACGATGAAAACGATCTCGTAATGTCGCATGCGTTTATGGCTCCTTGTGGGATGAGCCGCCCGTGATGCGAGCACGGTGCGGCAAGGATGAAGTCCGGGCGTTAAGCCCCGGACGGGAAGCGCGGCATTATACGCGGCTTCCGATAGAAAACAAACCCTTATCGCGGCCTGGCCGCACCGAGCCCGCGCTGCCTGCGGGTTTCCGCGAGACAGATGCCGGCCGACACCGAAACGTTGAGGCTTTCGACGCTCCCCAGCATCGGGATGCGCACCAGCAGATCGCAGGATTCGCGCGTGAGCCGCCGCATGCCTTCGCCTTCGGCGCCCAGCACCCAGCCCAGGGCGCCGTCGAGCTTCGCTTCGTAGAGGCTTTGCCCGCCCTCCTCGTCGGCGCCGATCAGCCATACGCCGCGGTCCTTCAGCTCGCGCAGCGTCCGGGCGAGGTTGGTGACCGCGATGTAGGGAACACTCTCTGCCGCGCCGCTCGCCACCTTCGCGACGGTCGCATTGAGGCCCACGGCGCGATCCTTCGGAGCAACCACGGCGTGAGCGCCCATTGCATCGGCCACGCGCAGGCAGGCGCCCAGGTTGTGAGGGTCCGTCACGCCATCGAGGATCAGCAGCAGCGGCGGCTCGGTCAGAGCCTCCAGCACATCGTCGAGATGCACCGGCAGCTTCGCCATCTCGATGCGCGCGGCGACACCCTGATGTCGCTCGTGCGCCGTCATGCCGTCGAGGCGCTTGCCGTCGACCAGCATGATGCGCAGCCCGCGGCCTTCAGCCAGCGCCTTGAGGTCGCGCACCCGACGGTCGTCCCGCGCCTGGTCGATGTAGATTTCGCGTATCGATGCCGCATTCTGGCGCAAGCGGCTCAGCACCGCGTGGAACCCATGTATCAGTCGCGTCTCGGCCATGGCGTCAATTCAGCACGAAGTCGATCTTGGTCGTATCGAGGTCCACGCGCGCGACCTTGACCCGCACGCGATCGCCCAGGCGATAACGCTGGTGGGTGCGCTCGCCCATCAGCTCGTGCTTCGTCGCGTCGTAGCGGAAGTAGTCGCGGCCGAGCTCCGACACGTGCAGCAGCCCTTCGACATACACGTCGTCGAGCGCGATGAACGCGCCGAACGCCGCGACGCCGCTCACGCTGCCCATGAAGATTTCTCCCACCTTGTCCTGCATGTAATAGCACTTGAGCCAGTTGGTGACGTCGCGCGTCGCCTCGTCCGCGCGCCGCTCCGTTTTCGAGCAATGCGCGCCCAGCACATGCCAGTCGCCGGGCTCGTAGCGCTTGCGCGCGAGCACCGCCTTGATCGCACGGTGCACGAGCAGGTCCGGGTAGCGGCGTATCGGCGAGGTGAAATGCGTGTACGCCTCGTAGGCGAGGCCGAAGTGCCCGACGTTGTCCGGGCTGTAAACCGCCTGCTGCAGCGAGCGCAGCATCACGGTCTGAAGAAGCTGGGCGTCGGGCCTGTCCTTCACTTTCGTCAGCAGCTTCGCATAATCGAGCGCGTGCGGCTCGTCGCCGCCGGTGAGATTCAGCCCGAAGCCCTTCAGGAATTCGCGCAGCGCGTTGAGCTTTTCGGGCGTCGGGCCTTCGTGGATGCGGTACAGCATCGCCTGCTCGTGCTCGCGCAGGAACTCGGACGCGCACACGTTTGCGGCGAGCATGCACTCTTCGATGATGCGATGAGCGTCGTTGCGGCGCACCGGCACGATGCGCTCGATCTTGCCCTGGTCGTCGAAGATCATCTGCGTCTCGACCGTCTCAAAGTCGATGGCGCCGCGCTGCTCGCGCGCTTTCACCAGCACCTTGTAGAGCCGGTAGAGGTTCTCGACGTGCGGCATCAGCTTCGCATGCTTGCGCGCTGCCGCGCCATCCGGGTCCTGCAGCATGTCCCACACCAGGTTGTACGTCAGTCGTGCATGCGAGCGCATCACGGCCGGGTAGAAGCGATATTGCAGGATCTCGCCTTTTGCGCCGACCTGCATGTCGCATACGACGGCGAGACGCTCGACTTGCGGATTGATGGAGCACAGGTCGTTCGACAGCCGCTCCGGCAGCATCGGGATCACGCGCCGCGGAAAGTAGACCGAGTTGCCGCGTTCCTGCGCTGCGCGGTCGAGCGCGTCGCCGTGACGCACGTAATGGCTCACGTCCGCGATCGCGACGACCAGGCGGTAGCCGCCCTTCTCGCGGCCGCGTTTGCCCGGCAGCGCCTCGCAGTACACTGCGTCGTCGAAGTCCTTTGCCGTCTCGCCGTCTATGGTGACCAGCGGGACATCGCGCACGTCCTCGCGATCGCCCCAGTCCGCGCCCGATACCTTTGCGGGAAACCGCTCGCACAGCGCCTCGACTTCCTCCGAAAACCGGCACGGCAGCTCGTGCTTGCGCAACGCGATTTCGATTTCGAGCCCGGGATCCGCGTAGTTGCCGAGTATCTCCACCACGCGTCCGACCGGCTGCGCATGCTTGGACGGCTGCGTCAGTATTTCGATCTCGACCACCTGACCCGGCTTCGCGTCCGCATGCGCCTGAGGCGGTATGAGAAAGTCGCGGTTGATGCGCTTGTCCTCCGGCACCAGGTACATCGCGCCGTGCTCGCTGTGCAGCCGCCCGACCACGCGGCTACGCACGCGCTGGAGGACCTCGACGATTTTTCCTTCCGGCCGGCCGCGGCGATCGGTCCCGCTGATGCGCACCACCACGCGGTCGCCGTGCAGCACTTCCTGCATCTCGCCTGGGCCAAGAAATATATCGGGGCCGCCCTCGTCGCGTATGAGGAACCCGAAGCCGTCGGAATGCCCCTGCACTACGCCGCGTATGAAGTCGAGCTTGGCGACGACGCACAGGTCGCCGCGGCGATTGCGCATGATCTCGCCGTCGCGCTCCATGGCGTTGATGCGGCGCTGGAACGCTTCTCCCTCGTGAGGCCTGATGCCGAGGAGATCGTAGAGCTGCTCGTCGGGCACCGGCACGCCGTGCTCCTCGAGCGTCTGGATGACGTACTCGCGGCTGGGCAACGGCTCCGCGTAACGCTCGCTTTCGCGCTCGAGGTACGGATCGGCGCGCCGGCGCTTGCTCAGCCGCACTGCCGGTTTAGGCGCTCGCGTTTTCCCGCGCGCCTGATGGCTGGAGGTTTTTAGTCGTTTCATTTGATCCCGGATAACCGTTTGGGTAGAATTCGCCGTCACGCCGAGGTGGCGGAATTGGTAGACGCACTAGGTTCAGGTCCTAGCGGTGGCAACACCGTGGGGGTTCGAGTCCCTTCCTCGGCACCATCTTCAGCACGCTGTGCAGCGGTGGATGCGGCGCGGTTCAGCAACAGAATCGCGCCGTACACCTGACCACCAACGCTGTCGCTGCAGCAGCCTCGCCTATGATTCGAACGGGTGCCGCCGCACGATCGTCTGGTCGCGGTCCGCCCCGGTCGAAATCAGGTCGATCGGCACACCGCACACCTCTTCCATGCGCTTCAGGTAGTCCTGGGCCGCGCGCGGCAGCTCGGCGTAATGGGTAATGCCCACGGTGCTGTCGCTCCAGCCGGGCATTTCCTCGTACAGCGGCTCGCATTCCGACAGCATCTCCGCGCCGAACGGCAGGATGTCGCTCTCCACGCCTTTCATGCGATAGCCCACGCCGAGGCGCACGCGCTCCATGCCGTCGAGCACGTCGAGCTTGGTGACGCACAGGCCCGATACGCCGTTGATCTGGATCGAGCGCTTCAGCGCCGCGGCATCGAACCAGCCGCAACGGCGCGGGCGGCCGGTGGTTGCCCCGAACTCATTGCCGCGGCTCGCAAGCTGCTTGCCGACCTCGTCGTCGAGCTCGGTCGGGAACGGGCCTGAGCCGACGCGCGTGGTGTAGGCCTTGGTGATGCCCAGAACGTAGTGCAGGCTTTGCGGCGCAACGCCTGCGCCAGCCGCGGCTGCACCGGCGACGCAATTGCTCGAGGTCACGTACGGATACGTGCCGTGATCGACGTCGAGCAGCGTGCCTTGCGCGCCCTCGAACAGAAGGTTGCGGCCCGCGCGCTGCGCCTCGTACAGCAGACGCGGCACGTCGCCGACCAGCGGCTGCATGCGCTCGGCAAACGCAAGCGCCTCGTCCAGCGTCTGGTTGAAGTCGATCGTGTCGGTGCGGAAGTACTGCTTGAGCACGAAGTTGTGGTAGTCGAGCGCCTCGCCGAGCTTGGCCGCGAAACGCTCGCGGTGGAACAGGTCCTGCACGCGTATGGCGCGCCGCGCAACCTTGTCTTCGTACGCCGGTCCGATGCCGCGGCCGGTCGTGCCTATCTTGGACGCGCCCTTGGCTGCCTCGCGCGCGCGGTCCACCGCGGCATGATACGGCAGGATCAGCGGACACGCCTCGGACAGCTTGAGCCGCGATTGCACGTCCACGCCGGCCGCTTCGAGCGTGTCGACCTCTTCCATCAGCGCATTGGGCGAGAGCACCACGCCGTTGCCGATGTAGCATGCGACCTTGTCGCGCAGGATTCCCGACGGAATCAGGTGCAGCACCGTCTTCTTGCCCGCGATGACGAGCGTATGCCCTGCGTTATGACCGCCCTGGAAACGCACCACGCCCTGCGCGTGATCGGTCAGCCAGTCGACGATCTTGCCTTTGCCTTCGTCACCCCACTGGGTGCCCACGACGACTACGTTCTTCGACATAACTTGAAATTCCCGTTAAACCTTCATACGCCGCGCGGTTCCGCACAGCGGTGCGATCTTCATTCCTTCGGGCGCTTGCGCGTTCGCCGCCCGGCCGACACGGCGGCCACTGTCCATTTGCCGGCGCGCTTGACCAGCCGCTGCGCCGCGGCGCTTTCCGCCCTGGCGCCCGCATGCCCCGGCAGCTCGACGATCACCGGCGTGCCGCGCGCGCGCAATGCCGCGATGCGTCGCTGCAGCCCGGTATCGCGCGGTGCATACGGGGCAAACACCGGCGCGCGCCCGTCCGCTGCGCCGCCCGCCGCGGCGAGCGCGCGCAGATCCATGCTGAAGCCCGTTGCCGGGCGCGCGCGGCCGAACGCCTTGCCGATCTCGTCGTAGCGGCCGCCCTGCGCCAACGCATTGGGTTGCCCTTGCGCATACGCCGCGAACACCACGCCCGTGTGGTAGTGGTAGCCGCGCAGCTCTGCCAGATCGAAGCACCGGATGTGCGCGCCGTCTTCGAGCTGCTCGGACAACGCGGCAAGATCGCGCAACGCGGCGCGAATCTCCGGATAAGCAGGCAGCACGCGCCGCGCCTGCGCGAGCACGTCGGCGCCGCCGTACAGCTGCGGCAGCGCAATGAGCGCTTCGCGCGTCTCGCGGCGCAGACCGCCGGCAAGCTCGATGAGCGCCGGCACATCCTTCGACTGCATGGCGCGGAACAGCTCGGACTCGACCGCAGCATCGATCCGGCCGTGCGATACGAGGCTGCGGAAAATGCCGACATGGCCGATGTCGAGGTGCACCTGCCGCACCCCGCTCGCTGTAAGCGCGCGCAGCATCAGGCGCTGCACCTCGATGTCGCTTTCGATGCCCGCATGCCCGTACACCTCCGCGCCGATCTGCAGCGGCTCGCGCGTCGGATTCGTTGCATCAGGCAGCGTCCTGAGGACGCTGCCTGCGTAGCACAACCGCGTGACCCCCTTGCGGTTCAACAGGTGCGCATCGATGCGGGCCACCTGCGGCGTGATGTCCGCGCGGACGCCCAGCGTGCGGCCCGACAGCTGATCCACGAGCTTGAACGTCTGGAGATCGAGGTCGTGACCGGTGCCGGTCAGCAGCGACTCCAGATACTCGAGCATCGGGGGCATGACGAGCTCATAGCCGTGCAGCCGGAACAGATCGAGGATGCGTCGGCGCAGCGCTTCGATGCGCCCCGCCTCGGCAGGCAGGATGTCCTCGATGTATTCGGGAAGCAGCCAGGTTCTCATTATTGAAGCAGTGCGGCTCGGATATGTATGCTGGACGGATTATAGAGGAGATCGGCAACCGGCCCCCGGACGAGCGTCAGTGGCGCACCAGGTACATCAGCAGCAGGCCGATCAGCATGGACGTGAGCCCCACGAACCGTATCTGCCCGTCGCTCATCTCGGTGAGCTTGCGGAACGTGTCACGCCACAGCGTGGGCACGAGGAAAGGCAGTATCCCTTCTATGACCAGCATCAGCGCAAACGCGAGCAGGAGACTGTTGCTCATGGCATGCGCGCGTAGCCGGCTGCTGCTACTTCGCGGGCTTTCCGCCTGACCGGAAGTACTTGAAGAACTCGGAATTCGGCTCCAGCACCATCACGTCGTTCCGGTTCTTGAAGCTCGCCTTGTACGCTTCGAGGCTGCGGTAGAACGCGTAAAACTCGGGATTCGATTCGTAAGCGCGCGCGTAGGTGGCTGACGCCTTGGCGTCGCCCTCGCCCTTGATGCGCTGCGCTTCGCGGTAGGCCTGGGCGATGAGCACTTCCTTCTGCTTGTCGGCGTCGGCGCGGATCTTCTCGGACTCGGCCGAGCCCGTGGACCGCAGCTCGTTCGCCACGCGCTTGCGCTCGGCTTCCATGCGCCGGTAGACGGACTCGCTCACTTCCTGCGGAAGATCGACGCGCTTCAGGCGCACGTCCAGGACTTCGACGCCGATCTTGCGCGCGTCCTCGTTGGCGCGGTCTCGCATCAGCTCCATGATCTGGTTGCGCTCGCCGGACACCACGTCATGCACCGTGCGGTTGCCGAACTCGGCGCGCAGGCTGTCGTTGATCGTCTGCAGCAGGCGCGTCTGGGCACGCGGCTCGTCGCCGCCTACGCTGACGTAATACTGGCGCACGTCGGTGATGCGCCATTTCACGAACAGGTCCACCAGCACGTTCTTCTTTTCCGACGTGAGGAAGCGCTCGGGCTCGGCGGTATCTATCGTCAGTATGCGGATGTCGAAGTAGCGCACGTTGTCGAGCAGCGGAATCTTCACGTAGAGGCCGGGCGCGCGCTTCACATCCACCACTTCACCGAGCCGGAACACGATCGCGTTCTGGCGCTGATCGACGATGAACAGCGACAGCGACGCCGTGACCACCACGACGACGAGTATGACCAGCACGGTGCCTACGTTGGCGCGCATCAGCGGCTCTCCCGGTCGCGGCTGCGGAACGCCTCACGCGAGCGCGCTGTCGTGGCGCCATCCTGCGGCGGAGCCGCTGCTTCAGCCTTCGGCGCCGCAGCCTGGTCGGACGCCGCACCGGCGCCCGTCATCTGCATCAGCTTGTCGAGCGGCAGATACAGCAGGTTGCTGCCGCCCTTCTGGTCGGTCACGACTTTCGTGGTGTTGCTCAGTATCTGCTGCATGGCATCCAGGTAGAGCCGGTCGCGCGTCACCTGCGGCGCCTTGTTGTATTCGGTCACGATCTGACGGAAACGCGCCGCATCGCCCTCGGACTGCTCGATCACGCGCCCGCGATAGCCTTCCGCTTCCTGGATCAGCCTCGCCGCCATGCCGCGCGCCTTCGGGATCACGTCGTTGGCGTACGCCTGGCCTTCGTTCTTCTGGCGCTCGCGATCCTGGCCAGCTTTCACGGCATCGTCGAACGCAGCCTGCACCTGCTCGGGCGGCTGAGCGTTCTGCATCGTCACCTTGCTGATGTTGATGCCGGTGCCATAGCGATCGAGGATCGCCTGCATGAGGCGATGCGCGTGCGTGGCGACTTCGGCGCGCCCTTCGTACAGCACGTAGTCCATGCTGCTCTTGCCGACGATCTCGCGCACCGCCGTCTCTGCCGCCTGCAGCACCGACTCGTCGGGCGCGCGGCCGTTGAAAATGTAATCGTTGGGGCTCTTCAGCACGTATTGCACCGCGAACTGCACGTCGACGATGTTTTCATCGTCGGTCAGCATCAGCGATTCCTTGAGCACCTTGCTGCGGACGTTGTTGCGATAGCCGACCTCCACCGTGCGCACCTGCGCGAGGTTTACGACCTCCGCCGTCTCGATGGGGAACGGAAGATGCCACCGCGGGCCAGGCATCGTCGTTTCGATGTAGCGCCCGAAGCGCAGCACCACGCCGCGCTGGCCCTCGTTGACGATGTAGAAGCCGCTCGCGAGCCACACCAGCACGATGAGCAGAAACAGCAGGCCTGCGCTGCCGCCGACGCGCCGCGGCTCGCGGCCGTTGGGCGCCTGCCCGTTACCGCCTCCGCGGCGGCCGAACAGGCGATCGAGCCGGCGGTTGAAATCGCGCCACATCTCCTCGAGATCCGGCGGTCCCTGATTGTTGCCGCCGCCGCTGCCGCCGGGACGGCGACCCCATTGAGGGTCGTTGAGCGACATCAGTATTCCGGCGAGGCGGCCGCGCCAGCCAACCTGCGGCGCGCGAACCGCGGCGCCGTCCGCCATGGCGACAGCAGCCGAACACTCGCGCCGCTTGCGCGCGCGCTCACGGAGAATGTCGCGAACCGACCTGAAGTAACTGACCATGAGGCTCAGAGTGAAGTGTTATGCCGCAGCGGGATTATTGGTGGTTTCGGATGGACGTAACGCGTCGGCCGCATATTCCTGGAGCGCGAGCCGCGCGAGATCGACCCCTGTGCCTGCCTGGGCACTGATCCAGACCCGCGCGATTTTACCATATTCGTCGCGCTCGACCCGGGGCCCGAAACTGGTGAGGTCGATCTTGTTGTATATCAGCACCTGCGGCGTGAGGTCGCCGCCGACCTCCTTCAGCACCTCGTTCACCGCGTCGATCTGCCCCTCGCGATCCGCACTGCTCGCGTCTACGACGTGCAGCAGCAGGTCCGCGTGGACGGTTTCCTCCAGCGTTGCGCGAAACGCGGCGACCAGCGAGTGCGGCAGATGGCGTATGAAGCCGACCGTGTCCGACAACACGACGGCGGCGCCCGATTCGAGATACACGCGGCGCGTCGTCGTATCGAGCGTGGCGAACAGCTGGTTCGCGGCGTACATCTGCGCTCGCGCGAGGCGATTGAACAAGGTCGACTTGCCGGCATTGGTATAGCCCACCAGAGAAACGCCGAACACGTGGGCTCGCGCCCGCGCGCGGCGCTGCACGGCGCGCTGGGCCTGCAGGCGGATGAGCTTTTCCTTCAGCAGCTTCACGCGCTTGCCGATGAGGCGCCGGTCGGTCTCGAGCTGCGTTTCGCCCGGGCCGCGCAAGCCTATGCCGCCTTTTTGCCGCTCCAGGTGGGTCCAGCCGCGCACCAGGCGAGTGGAAAGATGCTCGAGCTGCGCCAGCTCGACCTGGACCTTGCCTTCGTGGCTGCGCGCGCGCTGGGCGAAGATGTCGAGAATCAGGCTGGTGCGATCCACCACCCGGCATTGCAGGCGCTGCTCGAGGTTGCGCTCCTGCACCGGGGAAAGCTGGTGATTGAATATGGTGAGCGGCGCATGCGTGGCGGCGACGGTCTCGGCGATCTCCTCGACTTTGCCTTTGCCCGCGAAGAGTGCCGGATCCGGCTTTTCGCGCCTGCCCTTCACGATTTTGAGCGCCCGCACGCCGGCGCTCGCTGCAAGCTCCTGCGCTTCAGCCAGGCTTTCGGCGTAATCCGGCTCGCCGAAATCCAGGCCGACCAGGACCGCTTCGGGTTTGCCCTGCTGCTGATCTGCCATCAACTACGGAGGAACGCGAGCAGGGACTTAGCCATCCGCCCCCTGCTCGAGCTGGAAGTTTACCGCGCGCGCCGGCACGACCGTGGAAATCGCGTGTTTGTAGACCATTTGCGTGACGGTATTCTTCAACAGGACCACGTACTGATCGAACGAATCTATCTGCCCCTGGAGCTTGATGCCGTTGACGAGGTATATCGAAACGGGGATGTGTTCCTTGCGTAAAGTATTGAGGAACGGGTCTTGTAGTAACTGCCCCTTATTGCTCATGTTGCCCTCGCGTTTCTCTTTATTAAGACCGCACTGTATCTGATTTTATGCCGTTGCGCCATACAGTTAGGCGAGTCAACAGCCTCCCCTGACGAAGGGATTGCGCCCGCTCTTGAGTTCGACAGCAAGAGGCGTGCCCTGCAATTTGAAAGCATCCCTGAAGAATCGTTCAAGGTAGCGCAGGTAGGTGTCCGGCACATGCTCCAGCGCGCTGCCGTGCACGATGATGCGGGGCGGATTGACGCCGCCTTGATGCGCGTAGCGCAGCTTCGGCCGCACGAGTCCGGCGCGCGGCGGCTGTTGCTGCTGGACGGCTGATTGAAGCACCCGAGTGAGCCGCGGCGTCGCCAGGCGCGACATGGCGGCGGCATAAGCCGCGTCCACCGATTTCATGAGCGTCTTGAGTCCCTGGCCTTCGCGAGCCGAAATGAAATGCAGCCGGGCAAAGGACAGGAACGAAAGCTTGCGCGCCAGCGATCGTTTCGCCATGTCGCGCTCGTACTCGGAAAGTCCGTCCCACTTGTTGATGGCAACGACCAGCGCCCGGCCCGCCTCGAGGATGAAGCCGGCGATATGGGCGTCCTGCTCGGAAATATCCTGGGTTGCATCCAGCACCAGAACTGCAACGTTTGCATCAGATATCGCTTGCAAGGTCTTGATGACACTGTATTTCTCAGCTACCTCATCGACCTTTCCGCGCTTGCGGACACCGGCGGTGTCGATGAGCGTGTAGTCGCGGTCCCCCAGGGTGAAGTCGATGTAGATCGAGTCGCGAGTCGTGCCCGGACGGTCGAACACGATGACCCGCTCCTCGCCCAGCAGCGCGTTCACCAGGGTCGACTTGCCGACATTCGGACGGCCCACGATGGCGATACGCGGCCTCTCGGCCTTCTCCTCCTCGCGCGGCGGCTCTTCAGGAAAGTCGGCGAGCACGAGGCTCATGAGATCCGTGACGTTCTCGCCGTGGGCCGCGGAGATCGACAGCGGGTCGCCCATGCCGAGCGCATGAAACTCCGCGGCTGCGGCAGCCGGATCCATGCCTTCAGCTTTGTTCACCACGAGATGAATCCTGCGACCCGACCGACGCAGCTCTTCCGCCACCGTCCGGTCCTGCCCCGTCAGCCCGGCGCGCGCATCGAGGATGAAGAGGATGATGTCGGCCTCGTCCACGGCCTGACGCGTCTGGCGCGCCATTTCATGCATTATCCCGTCCTTCGCCACAGGCTCGAAGCCGCCGGTGTCGACCACGAGATAGCCCTTGTTGCCGACGCGCCCGCGCCCGTAGTGGCGATCGCGCGTGATGCCCGGCGCATCGGCGACGATCGCATCGCGGCTGCGCGTGAGGCGATTGAACAACGTCGATTTGCCGACGTTGGGGCGACCGACGATGACGACGGTGGGTTCCATGGTTTAGGGAAGTGCGCCGGAAGGTGTTCGCGTGACGAGCCGAACTCGGGCGATCGTGATCGTTACTGCAACGTGATCGCGTAGACGCCGCCGTTGCGCGTCTGCACGATCAGCGTGCTGAAGTCGACTGCAACCGGTGGCGCGATGATCGGGCTGCCGTCGGTGGCAATGCGCGCCGCAAACGAGCCATCCTCGCGCGACAGGAAATGCACATAACCCTGAAAATCGCCCACGACGACGAAGCGGCCGAGCGCTGCGGGCGCGGACACGCTGCGCCCTGACATCTTGTCCTGCTTCCACAGGCTCGCGCCCGAGGTCTTGTCGAGCGCCAGCACGGCGTTGCGATCGTCGGTGACGTAGAGATTCCGGTTGTCGGCCGACATGCCGGAGTAGCTCGACAGATCGCGCGCCCAGGTGGTCGTGCCGGTCTGCGCGTCGAAGCACGCGACACGCCCCTGGAACGCCACCGCGCACACCTGCCGCCCATCGATGACCGGCAGGCCGATGACGTCCGCCACGCGCTCGAGCTCCGTCGTGCCTTTCGGCATGGCGACAACGCTTTCCCAGCCGACGCCGCCGTTCGCAAGATTCAGGGCAACCAGCCGACCGCCGGGGAAACCTGCGAACACCGCGCCGCGCTCGACAGCAGCACCGGCGTACGTTCTCACGGACAGCGCCGGCGTCGAGCGCTGGTACACCCACCGTCGTTTGCCGTCGTTCGCATCGAGCCCGAAAATTCTGCCGTCGATGGTGCGCGCGACCACGATCGTGCCTTCCACCGAGGGCGGCGCAAGCACCTCTCCGCCCACGCCCGCGCGCCACAGCAGCTTCCCGCTGCGGTCGAAAGCGACCACCTCGCCTTTCGGCGTCGAAGCGAGTATCAGCGATCCACTGGCGCCCACACCCCCTGAAAGGCGCTCGCCGGCGTTGAACGCACCCAGCGTTGCGCCCGTATTGGCCTGAAAGCCGGCGACCTGACCTGCGGCGCCCGCTGCGAATATCGCATTGCCAGTAACTGCGGGGAAAAAAACCGATTTCTCCGCGGAGCCCACGGTGGCCTGCCAGAGAACGCGCGGCTGGGCCGTCGGCGTGAACGCGACGAGCTCCGCGGGCTTTTGCGCCGGCCGGCTGCTGCCGAACAAGCGGTCGTACGCGTCGCCCACCGTCTGGCAGCCAGCAACGGCTGCAACCATGGCGAACACGAGCGCGAGACGTGCTGCGAACGTCATTTCGACTCACCGAGCGCGTCGAGCTTGATCTCGACCAGCTGGCGGTAAGCGCTCGACGGCTCGCTCTTCTCGAGCGCGGTGCGGTACGCCGCCGCGGCATCGGCGCCCTTGCCCTGCGCGCTCAGGATGTCGCCCCGCATGTCGGCATACAAAGCGACGTATGCATCGACCGGCTTGTGGTCCATCACCTTGAGCGCTTCGTCAGCTTTCTTTTCGTCGAGCAGCACGCCCGCGAGGCGCAGGCGCGCAATGTCGCGCTGCTCGGGCTCTTTCGCGTGCTCCATCGCCCAGCGCAGCTGCTTTTCCGCCGCCTCGAGATCGCCGGTGGTGAACGCGGCTTTCGCCGACGCAAGCGCTGCGAGGCCGCCGTACACCGTCGAGCCGTAGCGATCGACGATCTGCGCGGAGATGTCGCGCACGCGCTTCGCATCGTTGGCGCGCGCGGCCTGATCGAGCTGGCCGTACAGCGTTGCTGCGCCCACCGCCTGCGAGCTGCGGTAATACCGCCAGCCCTGATAGGCCGCGACTGCTATCGCAGCCGCGAGCGCCGCCATGACGATGAGATTGCCGTACTGGTTCCACCATGCCTTGATGGATTCCAGTTGTTCCTGTTCTTCGAGATCGTAAGCCATGGCCGCTTCCCAGAAAATTTCGTGCAGCGCGTATCAACCGCCCTGCGCCGTGTCCGTCGATTTCACCAGCTGCGCTGCAACTTCGGCAGTGACCCGCACCTGCTGGCCGAGCGCGCGCAACGGCTTGAGACTCAACTCCCCCGCCTGCGCCTCGTCGTCCCCTACGATCGCCGCATACCGTGCCCCGCTCGCATCCGCCTTCTTCATCTGCGACTTGAAGCTGCCGCCGCCGCAGTGAAGGACCACCGCGAGACCCGCATCGCGCAACGACTCGGCGATCGCTTCAGCGTGCCGCTCGGCGAGATCTCCCTGCCGCACGACGTATACATCAGGCGTCGCGGCCGGAGCGGGCTGCCCGCTCATCTCCATCAGCGCCAGCAGCCGCTCTATTCCCATCGCGAAACCGCATGCGGGCGCCGGCTTGCCGCCGATCTGCTCTATGAGCCCGTCATATCGACCGCCCGCGCACACCGTGCCCTGTGCGCCCAGCCGCTCGGTGACCCACTCGAACACCGTGCGGTTGTAATAGTCCAGGCCACGCACCAGCCGCGGGTTGAGGGTATATGGAACGTTCGCGGCGCGCAACGCGGCCTGCAACTGCTCGAAATGCCGCAGCGCATCCTCGTCGAGATCGTCGTACAGGCGGGGCGCCTGCTCGATCAGCGGCTGCATCGCGGGATTCTTGCTGTCGAGCACGCGCAGCGGATTGGTGTGCAGCCGGCGCCGGCTGTCCTCGTCGAGCGCGTCCGCATGCCGCTCCAGGTATTGCACGAGCCGCGTGCGGTAACGGGCTCGTGCGTCGCTCGATCCCAGGGTGTTGAGCTCCAGCGCAATAGCGTCCAGCCCGAGGCTGCGCCACAGCCGTGCGCACATCACGATATGCTCGGCGTCGATGTCCGGGCCGTCGAAGCCGAGCGCCTCGACCCCGATCTGGTGGAACTGTCGGTAACGCCCCTTCTGCGGTCGCTCGTGCCGGAACATCGGCCCGCCGTACCACAGCCGCTGCGGCCCCGGGTACAGCAGGTTGTGCTCTATCGCGGCGCGCACGCAGGACGCCGTTCCCTCGGGGCGCAACGTCAGGCTCTCGCCGTTGAGCTCGTCGACGAAGGTGTACATCTCCTTCTCGACGATGTCGGTGACCTCGCCGATGGAGCGCACGAACAGCTCGGTGCGCTCGAGAATAGGCATGCGAATGGGTCGGTAGCCGTAGGCGCGCAGCCATGCGCGCACGGTGTCCTCGAAGTGCTCCCAGAGATGCGCTTGGTCCGGCAGAATGTCGTTCATCCCCCGGATGGCAGTAATTGTTTTGCTCATGAGACCGGAGTCGACCGGGTTCAGCCGGCGTGCTGGACTGCCTTCTGTTGTTCTTCGTCCCGTTGCCGCTGCGGATATTTTTCAGCGACGTAGCGGGCGACGATCTGCTCGAACTCTTCGGCGATGCGCTCGCCCTTCAGCGTCACGCTTTTCACGCCGTCGATGTACACCGGAGCAACGGGGTTCTCACCGGACCCCGGCAGGCTGATGCCGATGTTCGCCTGCTTGCTCTCTCCTGGTCCGTTCACGACGCACCCCATGACGGCGACGTGCATTTCCTCGACGCCCGGATGCAGGTTGCGCCAGACCGGCATTTGCGCGCGCAGGTAGGTCTGTATGCGATCGGCCAGCTCCTGGAAGAAGGTGCTCGTGGTGCGGCCGCAGCCCGGGCATGCGATGACCAGCGGCGCGAACGAGCGCAGGCCCATCGTCTGCAGCATCTCCTGCGCGACAACCACCTCGCGCGTGCGGTCGCCGCCAGGCTCGGGCGTCAGCGACACGCGTATCGTATCTCCTATGCCCTCCTGAAGCAGGATCGCCATAGCCGCCGTGGATGCGACGATACCCTTCGAGCCCATGCCCGCCTCGGTCAGCCCGAGATGCAGCGGGTAATCGCAGCGCGCCGCCAGATCGCGGTAAACCGCGATGAGGTCCTGCACGCCGCTCACCTTGCACGAAAGGATGATGCGATCGTGCGGCAGCCCGAATTCTTCAGCCTGACGTGCGCTGTCGAGCGCCGAAGCCACCAGAGCGCGCCGCGTCACGATGCCGATTTCCTCGGGGACCGCGAGGCGCGCGTTCTCGTCCATCAGGCGCGCGAGCAGCTCCTGGTCGAGGCTGCCCCAGTTGACGCCTATGCGCACCGGCTTGCCATAGCGGCACGCAAACTCCACCATCGTCGCGAATTGCTCGTCGCGCCTGGAACCTTTGCCGACATTGCCCGGATTGATTCGCAGCTTCGCCAGCGCTTCGGCGCATGCCGGGTGCTGCGTCAGCAGCCGGTGGCCGTTGAAATGGAAATCGCCGACGATGGGAACGTCCACGCCTTTTGCGGCGAGACGATCGCGTATGACGGGCACCGCCGCCGCAGCTTCCGACGTATTGACCGTGACGCGCACGATCTCCGATCCGGCGCGCGCGAGCGCCGCGACCTGTTGCACGGTGCCTGCGATGTCCGCGGTGTCGGTGTTCGTCATCGACTGGACGACGACAGGCGCGCCGCCGCCCACGCGCACGCTGCCGACGTGCACGGCGCAGCTGGGCCGGCGTGTCGCCGGCCCGTATTCGGGCAGGCAGGCGCTCATTCGAGAGTCAGGCGGGCGACGGCCACGCGTGTGTGGGGAGCGAGATCGATCGCGCGGTCGCCATAGGTAAGGCGCACACCGGGCGCATTGCCGATCACCAGCGTCAGCGGCGGCCGCGCGTTGATTTCGCGCGAGCTGCCGGCCGGAAACAACGCTTCGAGGATCACCTTGCCCGCGGCGTCGCGCACCTGCACCCACGACTGCTGCTCGAACGCGAGGCGCAAGGCAGGGCCGCCGCTGGCCGCGCCCGGCTCGTAGTTCGCCGTCATCGCCGCGGGCGGCTGAGACGCCACACCAGCAGGCGCAATGTTGGGAACAGCGGCAGGCGCGGGCTGCGCAGCGGGCGGGGCTTCCACCGCGGGTGCTGTGCTCGCTACCGGCTCAGGCGATGAATCTGGCGCCGGCTGCGACGGTGCGACGGCCACGTTCGACGACGGCGACTCGGGCCACAGGACATCGACCAGCGCCGCGCCGAGGAATACGACCGCGGCGAGGCCGGCGATTATCGGCCAGCGGCCGCTCGTCTTTGCCGGCATCGGGATGTTCATCTCGCCGGAAGAAGCGCTGCTCGCCGCAACCGCGTGCGGCAATTGCGCGTCGACTGCGCGCACCATCGCATCCGGATCGAGCTTGAGCAGGCGCGCGTAGTTGCGCGTGAATCCGCGAACGAACACGGCGCCCGGCAGCCGCTCGTACGCGCCCTGCTCCAGCGCTTCGACCTGATGCACGGAAAGCTTGAGCCGGTTCGCCACATCGATGACGCTGAGGTTCTGCGCCTGCCGCGCAGCCATCAGCTCGTCTCCGATCCGCGGCTGTGCAACAGCCGTTTCGACTTCCGGCGTGTGCACCTGCTCGGCGATGTTCATTCGAATTGTCCTGCGGCGAGCGCACGCGCCTCGCGCGATTCCGGATAGCCTCGCCTCAACTGCGCCGCGTAGCTCGCCTCGGCATTGCGATCACCGAGCTTGCGTTCGAGCCGCAACGCGAGCCACAGCGTTTCAGGAGACGGCAGGACCCGGCTCGCGCGTGAGACGTAAGACCGCGCCTGCGCGTAATCGCCGCGCGCGTAGAGAATGTCCCCGAGCTGATAGAGCGCCTGCGGCTGGTCGGGACGGACTTTCAGCGCCCGCTCGAAATATTCCTGCGCCCCGGCGAGATCGCCGCGCCGCCGCGAGCACAAGCCTGCGTTCACGTACGAACGCTCCGGCGTCTGGTAGAGCGGATTGCGCAGCGCCGCCAGGAAATGACGAATGCCATCCTCCTCGCGCTTGCGCTGGCACAGGTACAAGCCGTAATTGTTGTTGGCGTCCGAATCGACGGGATTCAGGCGCAGCGCGCGCTCAAACTGCTGCTCGGCGAGCCGGTCTTCCTTCAGGTCCGCGTGAATCAGCGCGCTCACGTTATACGCGGGCCCGTACGTCGGGTCAGCGCGCATCGCCTCGTTGGCTTCCTCGAGCGCGACCCCGAGATTGCCCAGCTCGAAATAGCCGGATGCGAGCTCCGTGTGTATGCGCGCGCGGTTGCGCGCTTCGGGTTCTTCGCCCATCGTGCTGGCCTCGGGCTTGTAGGCCGAGGTCTGCTGTTCCGTCGCGCATCCGGCGGCAAGCGCCAGCAGCGCGGCGCACAGGTATCCGCGCACGCTCATCGGGTCTCCTCCACTGCGGCTGCGCGGCGCTCGCGCCGCCGGGTACGGTCCTGCACCTGGCCGGCGAGTTGCCCGCATGCGGCATCGATGTCGTCACCGCGCGTCTTGCGCGTCGTCGTCACCAGCCCGGCCGACATGAGCACGTCGCGGAACCGCGCAATGGCGTCGGAACCGGAGCGCTCATAGCCGCTGCCCGGGAACGGATTGAACGGAATGAGGTTCACCTTGCACGGCACGTCCGCCACCGCGCGCACCAGCTCGTGCGCCTGCGCGACGCTGTCGTTCACGCCCGCCAGCATCACGTATTCGAAAGTGACGAAATCGCGCGGCGCTTTTTCGATGTACCGCAGGCAAGCCGCCATCAGGGCCTGGATCGGGTACTTGCGATTGATGGGCACAAGCTCGTTGCGCAGCTCGTCATTGGGCGCGTGCAGCGACACGGCAAGCGCAACCGGACACGCGTCACGCAGCCTGTCCATGGCGGGCACGAGTCCCGACGTGCTGAGGGTCACGCGGCGCCGGGAAAGGCCGTAGGCATCGTCGTCGAGCATGAGCGTCATCGCCGCCACGACGTTGTCGAAGTTCGCCAGCGGCTCGCCCATGCCCATCATCACCACGTTGCTGATCGGGCGCTCGCTTTCGACACCGCGCCCCAGGCAGCGATTGGCCCACCACAACTGCCCGATGATTTCCGCGACCGTCAGATTGCGGTTGAAGCCCTGCCGCCCCGTAGAGCAGAACGAGCATTCCAGCGCGCAACCCGCCTGAGACGAGATGCACAGCGTGCCGCGCTCGGCCTCGGGGATGAACACCGTCTCCACCGCGTTGCCGGTGCCCACGTCGAGCAGCCACTTGCGCGTCCCGTCGCCGGCGGTGCTGTCGCCCAGCACCTTCGGCGCTTCGATGCACGCTTCCGAGGCAAGGCGCGCGCGGAAAGCTTTCGAGATGTCGGTCATCGCCTGCGTGTCGTCCACGCCGGCATGGTGCAGCCAGCGCAGCAACTGGCGCGCGCGGTACGGCTTCTCGCCGAGCGCCGCACAGAATGCGCGCAGTTCCTCTACACCGAGACCGAGCAGGTTGACCGACATGCGAAGCTCATTTCCGGGAGCAAATGTCCAGTGTGGGAAAGAAATACGCGATTTCAACCGCCGCCGTCTCCGACGCGTCCGAGCCGTGCACCGCGTTCGCGTCTATGCTTGCCGCAAAATCGGCGCGTATGGTGCCTTTCGCCGCTTTTTTCGGATCCGTGGCGCCCATCAGGTCGCGATTTTTCTGAATCGCACCCTCGCCTTCCAGCACCTGGATCATCACCGGCCCGGAAATCATGAATTGCACCAGATCCTTGAAAAACGGCCGCTCCCGATGCACGGCGTAAAACCCTTCCGCCTGCGCCCGGGAGAGATGCATCATCCGGGCCGCGACGATCTTCAGGCCCGCCTGCTCGAAGCGGCTGTAAATCTGGCCGACCACGTTTTTCGCCACCGCATCGGGCTTGATAATAGACAAAGTGCGTTCTGCTGCCATGTCAAAAATCCCCTGCTTTCGTCAATTGGAGTTAACGTACAAGGATAGCACGATAAGGCTTTGAAAAAAAGACGATTCACGGGTCAGAGCCAGTTTTTCGGCAACGCCGGGCATGCCACTCAGGCAAGCGCGCGACGGCGCTGAAAATCCTGTCAATGCCGGCGAAATTTCATCCGGCGCGCCACACCGGCACGATACACGGCTCATGCGCCTTGCCCAGGTAGCCGCTTGCCATCGCGAGGCCGGGCACGCAGACGAGCTCGTCGCCGCAGTAAATGAAAGGAATACGATCGCGCTGCCACGCCGGCATGCGCGCTTCCTGCATCAGGTTCTTCACGGTCCGCGTCGCACCTCCGGCACGGGGACGCAGCCGTTCGCCGCCCATGCGCGTCCTTATGGTCACTGGCGCGGCGCCGAGCCGCGCAGCGCTCAGGCCGCCGCCCCGAGCGAGCTCCATCACCAGGATCCCGCCCAATTCCGGAAGCGCAAGCTCGCCTTCGCCGCGCCACACTCGATCCACCGGACGCACATCCCGCATGCCGTCGGTGAGAACGATGAGCGCGCCCCGATGCAAGCGCAGTTGCGCCGCGCCGAGATCGACGCGAATGCGGGCGTCTGCACGCGCAGCGACTACCTGCCGCACCGCTTCATCGAGACGCTCTGCCGAAGGAATCTCCACGCCGTGACCGCGCAGAAACCGGCTCAGCGCGTTTTTCGCGCGCAGCGGCGTCAGCGCGCGCAAGGACGCCACGCCTAGCGCGTGATCGTCGCCGGCCGGGATGTCGCGACGCGCGAGATCGTCGAGGAGCTCCGCCGCTTCAGCGGCATGGCGTGCCGCTCGCGCCAGCGCATCGCGATACGACGGGAACCTCTCGGCGACGCGCGGGAGCACTTCGGCGCGCAGGAAATTGCGCGTGAACCGCGAGCTCGCGTTGGTGGGATCCTCGATCCACTCCAGCTTCCGTTGCACTGCATAGCGAACGATGGCGCCGCGCGGCACGTCGAGCAACGGGCGCAGGATGCGGACCGGATTGCGCGCAGACACAGGCAATGGCGGATCGCTGACGACGCGCATGCCGGCGAGTCCGCGTATGCCCGACCCGCGGAAGAGGTGCAGCAGCAGCGTCTCCGCCTGGTCGTCCTGGTTGTGCGCCAATGCAATGAAGTCGGCCGGCTGCGCCAGCAAGGCGCCGTAGCGCGCCAGACGCGCCGCGTGCTCGACGCTTTGTCCGCTCGCCACGCCGACTTTCACCACGCGCAGCGAAACGCCTGATGCCCGGCAAAACCTGCGGCAGAACTTTGCCCAGTCGCCTGCGTGCGATTGCAGCTGATGATTGACGTGCACCGCGGAAAGCTGCCAGCGACCGCGCGCGGCCAGGCGGCGCAACAGGTGGAGCAACACGATGGAATCGACGCCGCCGCTCAGCGCGACGATCACGCGGCTGCCGCGCGGAACGATATCCGCAAGCTGCGCGCGCAAGCGCGGAAGCAGATCCCAGGCCGCGCTACGAGCGCGCGTCCGCTTCCTTGTATTTGCCATGGCCCAGCAGCTTGTCGAATCTCGCCTGCAGCAGCTCATCGAGCGGCTTGTCGCGCACCTGGCGCCATGCGTCCTGAAGCGCCTTCTTCAGGTTCTGCATCATCGCGTCGTGATCGCGGTGCGCGCCGCCGAGCGGCTCGGTGACGATGCGGTCGATCAGCCCGAGCGTCTTGAGCCGGGTGGCGGTGATGCCGAGCACTTCGGCTGCTTCGGACGCCCGCTCCGCACTCTTCCACAGGATAGAAGCGCAACCTTCCGGCGAAATGACCGAGTAAGTCGCGTACTGCAGCATCAGCGTCACATCGCCGACCGCAATCGCCAGCGCGCCGCCCGAGCCGCCTTCTCCGATGATGGTGCAGATCACCGGCACCTGCAGCTCGGACATCACGAAGAGACTGCGCCCTATCGCCTCCGACTGACCGCGCTCTTCGGCGCCGACGCCGGGATAGGCGCCCGGCGTATCGATGAAGGTGAAGACGGGAATATGGAACTTCTCCGCGAGCTTCATAAGCCGCATCGCCTTGCGATAACCTTCCGGCCGCGGCATGCCGAAGTTGCGGTAGATCTTTTCCTTGGTGTCGCGGCCCTTCTGCTGCCCGATCACCATGACCGGCTGATCGTTGAAGCGCGCGAGCCCGCCCACGATCGCAGGATCGTCAGCATAAGCGCGATCGCCGTGCAGCTCTTCGAATCCCGTGAATATGCCATTCAGGTAATCGAGCGTGTAGGGGCGATTCGGGTGGCGCGCGACCTGCGCGATCTGCCACGCATTCAGCTTGGCGTAGATGTCGCGCGTGAGCGCCTGGCTTTTCTTGTGCAGTCTTTCGATCTCCTCGGAAATATCGAGGGCCGAATCGTCCTGCACGTAGCGGAGCTCTTCGATCTTGGTTTCCAGCTCGCCGATCGGCTGCTCGAACTCGAGAAAGGTCGTCTTCATGCGGCGCAATATTACCCCAGAACGCGCCTCAGCCGCAGTGCACGACTGCCGTGACAGTTAGAGCGCCTAATAGAATGAGGCGCGCGCGCGGCGCGAGCTGGAATTGAGGATGGCGCGAAGGACGACGCGGCCGATATCGCGAATATCGGCAAGTCGGCCGACAATGCCAGGCTCGATTCCGGCCGCGCCCCTTGCGGCCGGCGCGATTCCGGCCAACCGGCCTGCGCGAGGCCATAGGATGCGAGAACACATCGTTTTCGCCACGTCACTTCAGCCGGAATCGTGACAGCGCGTGCGTGTTTCATTCTGTCAGGCGCTCTTAATACCACGCGATATCGCCGCCGCGCGGATCGCTCGCCGCTTCCGCCGACGACAGATCGCGCGCCTGGAACACCGCCTGCAGATTGCCCCATTTCCGCCGCGCAGTTTCGAGGCGGTGGCCGTACGAGGACATCGCCTGCGACCACGACGCGCCGAATGCATCCGGCTCGATTTCGACCCGATCCGGCAGATATTGATGATGGTAACGCGGCGCTGCGACGAGCGCGCGCACGTCCACGCGCCGCGCATGAAGATGCGCGAGTGTCGCGAGCAGCACCTGGCTCACGATGCGCGAGCCGCCGGGCGCACCGACCACCAGCACGCCGCGCGAGTCCTCGACGAACGTCGGCGTCATGCTCGATAGCGGCCGCTTACCCGGGGCGATCGCATTGGCGTCGCTGCCGTGCAGCCGGTACGAGTTCGCCACATCGGTGCGCACGGTGAAATCATCCATTTCGTTGTTGAGCAGCACACCCGTATCGCCGGCGACGATGCCGGAGCCGAATATCCAGTTGATCGACAGCGTCGCGGCGACCCGATTGCCGGCGCCGTCGACGACTGACAGGTGCGTGGTGTTCCCGCTCTCCGTCTTCACCGCATTGCGCTCTTCGAGCGCAGCGCTCGACGATGCATGCCGCGGGTCTATGGTTGCCGCACGCTGCCGCAGATACTCGCGATCGAGCAGATGCGCCACCGGCACGCTCGCCTGGTCGCTGTCTCCGAGGTGCAGCGCGCGGTCGTGAAAAGCGCGCCGCAGCGCCTCGACCACGAGGTGCGCGTTGCGCGGCTCGAGTGGATCGCCGATGTCGTAACCTTGCAGCATCGTCAGCGTTTGCGCGAGCGCGATTCCGCCTGCGGAAGGCAGCGGCGCCGACACGATCGTCGCGTCCCGGTACCGCACGCGTATCGGCTCACGCTCGACCGCACGATAGCCCGCGAGGTCGTCCTTCGCCCATGCGCCCCCTGCGGCGTTCACAGCACGCACTAACGCTTCGGCGATGTGCCCGGTGTAGAACGCAGGCGCACCTTCGCGCCCCAGCCGCTCGAGCGTCACTGCAAGCTCGGGCTGACGCACGACGTGACCGAGAGTCGGAACAGTGCCCTCGTGCAGGAAGATTGCGGCCGCGCGCGGCGAGTTTTGCAGATGCTGCTCGCGAAGCTTCGCGATGCGTGCGTACCGGTTGTCGACGGGAAAGCCGTCGCGCGCAAGCTTCACCGCCGGCGCAAGCGACGCTGCAAGCGGCAGCCTCCCGTAACGCCGCGCCACGTGCGCGAGCGCCGCAGGCAGTCCCGGCACGCCGACCGACGTCCCGCCCTGAGTGGTCGCGCCGGGGTGCAGCTTGCCGCTTTCGTCGACGTATTGCTCGCGCTTTGCCGCGGCGGGCGCGATCTCGCGTCCGTCGACGAAGACCTGATGGCCGTCCTGCGCGCGATGCAGGAGGAAAAATCCGCCGCCGCCCAGGCCGGAAGAGTACGGCTCGACCACGGCGAGCGCTGCGGCAACGGCAATCGCCGCATCGAAGGCATTGCCGCCCTGCTCCAGGACCGCATAACCGGCGCGCGTGGCAAGCGGATGGGCAGACGCGATCGCCGCAGCCGGCTGCGGCGTCGCACGCGCAGTCCCGCACAATGCGCAGCATACGAAAAGCGCAGCGACGAACGCTCGCGCTTCCAGGTAAATCTTCAAGGATTGCCCTCACTGCAGATGCTGTTGAAAAAATTCCGCCGCGCGCCGCTGCGTGTCGGCCAGCGCTTCGCGATTCGGCGCGTGACTTTGCTTGCTCTTTCCGGGATCGTCGTATGCATGATGCGCGCCCGGATACAACACGAAAGCGATTTCACCGCCGCGCGCCTGCACGTCCTGCGCGAGGCGCTCGCAGGTCAGCGGGGATACCTCATCGTCCTCGGCCGCCGCGAACACGAGCAACGGCGCATAAGGACGGTAGCCGGCCTGCTTCGACTGCACGCGGCAGCCGGGGTATTGCGCGATCGCCGCGCGAAAGCCCTGCTCCGTCGAGCGCCCCGGCGCTCCGTCGCCCACCGCGGCGAGCACGGTCATGCCGCCGTTCGACCAGCCGTGCACGCCGACGCGGTCCGGACGCACATCGTCCCGCGATCGCAGATAGTCGAGCGCGCCGTACGCGTCGAGCGGCCGCACATGCTGCTCGCTGACTTCGGCCGGTCTCGCGCTGTACGAATGCCTGGGAAAGCCGTCGGGATAGCCGCGCGGACCGAAGCTGTCCACGTGCAACGCAACGTAACCCTGCTGCGCCCAGAACTCGCCCCACATCCTGTGGCGCATCGTCAGCGTCTCCGCTGTGTACGTGCCACGCTTGAGCGACGAGTACGGTCCCGCGCGACCGTGCAGCATCACCACGGCCGGATGCCGGCCCGGTGTTTGCGGACCGAACAGATAGCCGGTGAGCTGCGTCTTGCCGTCGCGGCTCATGAACGTCACGGTCTCCGGCGCGGCGAAGCACGATGCGGCGCAAACGAGACTCGCCGCAGCGAGCGCCGCCCGTGTGCTGTGCTTCAATCGAGGGTCTCCCGATAGCGGACGAGCGCGATGCCTGCCATCACGAGCAGGAAAAGCACGATGGGCCACACGTTGGGCGCGATGTCCGCCCAGCCGTTGCCTTTCAGCAGTATGCCCCGCAGTATGCGAAGAAAGTGCGTGAGCGGCAGGACTTCGCCTATCCACTGCGCCCACACCGGCATGCCGCGGAACGGAAACATGAAGCCGGAAAGCAGTATCGAGGGCAAAAAGAAAAAGAACGCCATCTGCATCGCCTGCAGCTGGTTCCTGGCGAGCGTGGAGAACGTGAAGCCGACAGCGAGATTCGCCGCGATGAACATCACCAGCGCGATCGAAAGCAGGACGAGGCTGCCCTCCATCGGCACGCCGAACAGCAGCCGCGCCGCGATGAGGATGATGACGACCTGCGTATAGCCGACGACGATGTACGGCGCGATCTTGCCGGTCATCACCTCGATCGGGCGCACCGGCGTCGCGAGCAGGTTCTCCATCGTGCCGCGCTCGCGCTCGCGCGTCATGGCAAGCGCCGTCATCATCACCATGGTCATGGTGAGTATCGTCCCGATCAGGCCCGGCACGATGTTGTACTGCGTGATGCCTTCCGGGTTGTAGCGCCGGTGCACCCTCACCTCGAACGCCGGCGCCACGGGCTGCAGCGATGCGAGCGGCCCCTTGAGGTCGCGCGACAGCACGGTCTGGTTGAGCGCAGCGAGAGTGGCGAGCGCATTGCTCGTCGCAGCCGGATCCGCCGCGTCGGCCTCGACCAGCAACGCAGGCCGCTCGCCCCGCTCGACACGCCGGCCGAACTGCGCCGGTATGGTGACGACGAACTGCACCTCGCCGCTCGCGAGCATGCGCTCGGCCTGCGCTTCGTGCTGCAGCTCGCGCACCACGCGGAAGTAACCGCTGTGCTCCATCGCGGCGATGAAGCTGCGCGAGTACGCGCTGTGGTCATTGACCAGCACGGCCGTCGCCAGCGCTCTCGGATCGGCATTGATCGCGTAACCGAACAGCACCAGCTGCATGATCGGTATCGCGACCATCATCGCAAAGGTCAGCCGGTCGCGCCGCATCTGCACGAATTCCTTCACCAGCACCGCCCAGAATCGCCCGGCCGAGAATCGCATCGAGCTCATCGCGCAGGCGCCCCTTCCATCATTCTGATGAAGACGTCCTCGAGGCCGGGCTCGATGCGGCGCCACTCCAGGTCTGCGCGCGACTGGTAGGCCGCCAGCGCTTGCGCAAGGGCCTGCTCGTCCGTCCCGCTGACGTGAAGCGTGCTGCCGAACGGCACGACCATCGCGACATCCCGCTGTGCGCGCAACTCCTGTGCGAGCTCGTAGAGCCCGGCGCCGGATACCGACCACGTCACGAGCTTCGATCGCGCCACCACCTCTTCCGCCGTGCCCGTGGCAAGCAGCTTGCCGTAAGCGATGTAGGCGAGCGTGTGGCAGCGTTCGGCTTCGTCCATGTAATGCGTGCTCACCAGCACGGTGATGCCCGATGCCGCGAGGTCGTGGATGGTGTCCCAGAATTCCCGTCTCGCCTTGGGATCGACGCCGGCGGTCGGCTCATCGAGCAGCAGGAGCTGCGGGTCGTGCAACAGGCACGCAGCAAGCGCCACGCGCTGCTTCCAGCCTCCCGACAGCGTGCCTGCGAGCTGATTGCGCCGGTCGGCGAGACCGAGCCGTTCGAGCGCCTGCTGCACGAGGCGCTTGCGCTCGCTCATCCCGTACACGCGGGCAATGAAGTTGAGGTTCTCGGCTATCGACAGGTCCTCGTACAGGCTGAAGCGCTGCGTCATGTAGCCGACGCGCCGCTTGATCTGCACGGCGTCGCGCACGATGTCGTAGCCCAGGCAGGTGCCGCTGCCGGCGTCCGGCGTGAGCAGCCCGCAGAGCATGCGTATCGTCGTCGTCTTGCCGCTGCCGTTGGGGCCGAGAAACCCGCAGATGTCGCCGCGCTGCACGGTGATGCTGACGTCGTCCACGGCGCGCAGGCCGTTGAACGACTTGGTGAGCCCGCGCACCGCGATGACCGGGTCGGAAGAGCCCGGCGCCGACGCGGCAGCGATGGCCTCAGCGGGCGGGATGATTGCCCTCCACCCGCACGTCGACCGGCTGCCCGGGATGCAGGCGCGGCGCATCCTGCGGCGCCGGACGCGCCTCGACGAGAAATACCAGCTTGCTGCGCGACTCCCTGCTGTAGATCACCGGCGGCGTGTATTCGGCCTGCGGCGCGATGTAGGTGACGCGAGCGGGCACCGCGGCAGCGCAGCCATCGCAGGTGATGCTCACCGCCTGCCCTTCGCTCACCGACCCCAGCACGGGTTCCGGCACGAAGAACCGCACTTTGATATTGCCGGGCGGCAATATGGATACCACCGGCGCGCCGGCCGGCACCCATTCACCGCGCACGAACAGCGTATCGGCCACGAGCCCGGTCACCGGCGAGGCGACGGACTTCTGCCTCAATCGCCAGTCGGCCTGCTCGACCGTCGCGCGCGCTGCGGCAACCGCAGCCTGAGCCGCGCGAATCTCGTCCTCGCGCGCAGCAAGCCGTGCGGTCTTCAGCTCGGCCTGCAGCTGCTCCGCGCGCGCGCGGTCGCGATCGCGCGCGCTGCGCGCCTCGTCGAGCTGCGCGCGCGACACGAAGTTTTTCGCGACCAGCTCTTCCGTGCGCCGCAACTGCGCCTGCGACAATGCGGCCGCGGCCTGCGCCTGCGCGAGCTGCGCCCGGACGGCATCGATCTCGCTCGGGCGCCGTGCCTTTTCGAGATTGGCGAGCTGCGCTTCCGCGCTGCGCAGGCGCTGCTGCGCTTCGCTGCGCGCCGCGGCTTCGTTCTCGTTCTCGAGCGCGAACAGCGCATCGCCGGCTTTCACTTGTGCGCCGCGCTGCACGTCGATGCGCTCCAGCATGCCGGCGAACGAGGTCGCCACCCGCGCGTACTCGCCTTCGACATAACCCTGGTAGCCGGTACCCGCGGGCCTCGAGCATGACACGCATACGACCGCGGCCATCAACGGCGCCGCGATGCGCCTCGCGAGCAACGCAGGCCGCCCCGCTCTCTCGTGATTTCCCGTCATGACGCTATGTTAAAACATTCCAGGCACGCGCAACGTCGGGCGTCGTCCCGCGCGCCTGCGGTTGTCCTCGGCGAGGCCATGCGCGCGTCGCGGTCCATGATGTAGCCGCCGATGGCGAGCCGAACACCATGGGCAGGCGGTAGCCGTAACGGTCGGATATCCTGCCCGCATACAGCGACAGCACGACAGGAAATATCGAGTACACGGAGAACAACGCCCCGATCGCGATCGGCGTCGCGCCGAGCTCCAGCGCGTACAGCGACACGAGCACCTTGCTGCCCTTGAAGCTGGTGTGCGTGAGCACGCTGAGCAGCACGATGATGTGAAAAGCCATGATGCAGAGGCGGACTGCCCGGGCACGCGCCGGGCGTGCAGGCGCGATGTCGTATGTTGTTGTGTCTGGCGGGAGCCGTATATTTTATCGTAAACCTGCCGGCGAAGCGGCGTGAGGAGCGGACACATGAGCGAACACAACGTCGGCGTGGTGAGCCCCGGCGACATGGGCCAGGCCGTCGCGGGCCGTCTGCAGGAAGCCGGATTTGCGCTGCACACCGCGCTCGAGGGACGCAGCGCGCGCACGCGGGCGCTCGCCGAAAAAGCCGGCATCGCCGACTGCGGATCGATGCAGGCGCTCGTTGCCCGGTGCGACATGGTGTGGTCCATCCTCAACCCGGCTGCCGCGCTCGACAAGGCGCGGGAAGCAGCGTCCGCCATGGCAGCGACCGGGCGGCGCATCACGTACGTGGACTGCAATGCCATTGCGCCGCAGACGGTGCGCGAGGTCGATGCCGTGATCTCGGCGGCGGGCGGCACGTTCATCGATGCCGGCATCGTGGGCCCGCCGCCGCGCGGCGCGGCGAAGACGCGCATCTACGTCTCCGGAGCCGAAGCTTCGCGTCTCACGGCGATCAGGAACGATCACCTGCTGATACGCGTGGTCAGCGACCGGGTCGGCGACGCGTCGGCGTTGAAAATGTGCTACGGCGCGATTACCAAGGGCGCCGTCGCGCTCGGGGTGGAGTTGCTGGTCGCGGCACGCAAGCTCGGCATAGCGGAGCCGCTCGAGCGGGAATTCGAGGAAAGCATCGGCGACGTTTACGAGTGGCTGCTGGCGCGCACGATATCGATGCCGCCGAAAGCGTACCGCTGGGTGCCCGAGATGAACGAGATCGCGAAAACGTTCGAGGGCGTGGGGCTCACGCCGCGATTGATGGCGGGCGCCGCGGACATGTTCGAAGCGATCGCGACCACCGATCTCGGGCGCGAATCACCGGAACAGGCGCGCGAACGCGGCCGTGACGGACGCACCGTCGTTCGCGATCTCGCCAAGGGGCTTTAGCAGCGGAAGCGGCGCGTCGGCGTCACACGCGGTACATCGACCGGCGGTCGCGCTCGAAGCACAGCACATCGTCGGTCCGCTCGCCGCGGCGGCGCCCGAGCGAAATCTCGCCCGCATCGTCGAGCAGCAGCTCGCCGCGCAGCACGTGCAGCTCTTCGCCCCGCATCCAGACGTAAGTGCCATTGGTGCTCTGGTCGATGAGATAGAACCGCGTGCGTCGCAACTTGACGGTAGCATGCCGGCGCGACGCGAACATGCTCGAGACCACGATGTCGCAGTCCGTCGCACGCCCTATCATGATGGTCGGATGCAGCTGGTCTATCCGCACCCGTCCGCCGGGATAGGTCACGAGCAGGCTGCCGGTGTCCTGCGGGATGAGCTTGCCGCCGTACAGGTTCACCGTGGTGACGTCCATGTCCTCGGTGCGCCACAACACCTGGTACACCATGGATTCCGACGTGCTGCCCTTCAACATCGCCTGGAATATCGGCCGCACGGCCGCTCGGGAAGCCGGAGACAGGTGCCTCAACACGGGTTCCGTGGTCAGGATCTGGTCGCCGGTCGCAGCCGCCGTGAGGTAGGCAGCCGCATTGACCGTGTCGCCGAACACATCGTCACGCTCGACGATCACCGCTCCCCAGTGCAGCCCTATGTGCAGATGCAGCGTCTGCCCGGCGAAATGCGTCGTGTGCGCGAGAACCTGCATGTCGCACGCCGCGCGCACCGCCTGCTCGGGCTCGGCGAAGACCGCCATCACGGCGTCTCCCAGCGTCTTCACCAGCCGGCCGCCGTGGGACGGAAGGACATCGGCCATGCCTTCCAGCGCGAGCGCTATCACCTCGCGGGCGCCGGCATCGCCGAGCTTGTGATACAGCGCCGTGCTGTTGGTAACGTCGGCGAACAGCACGGCCATCTGTCGCGTCTCTCTGGCCATAGCGCCGCATCGTAACGAGACTGGCGCGCCCCGCGCAACTTTTTCCACGAGCCGCGGCGGAATGTCGCGGGACTATGCCATTCCGGCGGCATTCCCGGCGTCGTCGAGTTCCGAAAAACGCACCGGCAGCAGCTCGCGGATCGAGATGACGCCTGCGGCATCCTTGGTGACGAGGGTGAGCGTCTGCCGCTCCGCGATGCCGGTGGGCACTATCATGCGTCCGCGCGGCTTGAGCTGTGCGATGAGCGGCGGCGGAACGAGATCGCAGGCGGCCGTGACGATGATCTTGTCGTAGGGCGCGTGCTCCGGCCAGCCGTAATAACCGTTCGCGACAGTCACTTCGATGTTCACGTAACCGAGCCGCTCCAGACGCACGCGGGCGGCCTGCGCGAGCACGGATATTCGCTCCACCGTGTACACCTGCGACACGAGTTCGGCGAGCACGGCCGCCTGATAGCCGACTCCGGTTCCGACCTCGAGCGCGACGTCCTCGGGCGCGGGGTTCAGCATATCGGTCATCAACGCGACGATGTACGGCTGGGATATGGTCTTGCCGGCGCCTATCGGCAGCGGCCGGTTGGCATACGCATAAGCGCGCAGTCCTTCGGGCACGAACTCGTGCCGCGGAACGCGCTCCATCGCGGCCATCACCGAGGCGGAAAAGCGCACTCGGCCGGTATAGCCGACCGTGAGCGCGGCTTCCGCGGCAATCTCGGCGATCAGCGCCTGGCGCGCTTCTCCGTACAGCTCGTCGTCCATGTTCATGCCATGCCCTCGAATGCGATGGTTCGGGCGCTTGCCGCCCCGTAGCTCGCGTGCAGGGTCCGTGCCAGGGCAGCCGCCGGCCGACGCGAATGCGTCGACAAGGCGCGCCGCGCGGTTCAAAATTCGCCCACCCCTACCGGAGCAGCCCCATGACCACGCCGCACGACACCAACAATATGGCCCTGTTTTGCGATTTCGAAAACGTCGCGCTGGGCGTTCGCGAACAGAAGTATTCCGAGTTCCAGATCAGCAAGGTGCTCGAGCGCCTGCTGCTGAAAGGCAGCATCGTCGTGAAGAAGGCCTACTGCGACTGGGAGCGCTACAAGGATTTCAAGAAATCCATGCACGAGGCCGCCTTCGAGCTGATCGAGATCCCGCACGTGCGCATGTCGGGCAAGAACTCCGCCGACATCCGCATGGTCGTGGATGCGCTGGACCTCTGCTACACCAAGTCCCACGTCGACACCTTCGTCATCATCAGCGGCGACTCCGATTTCTCGCCGCTCGTGAGCAAGCTGCGCGAGAACAACAAGATGGTGATCGGCGTCGGCGTCAAGAAATCCTCTTCCGACCTGCTGGTCTCGAATTGCGACGAGTTCATTTTCTACGACGATCTCGTGCGCGAGCGCGTGAAGAAGCAGTCGCGGAAGAAAGCGCCTGCGGCCACGGCCGGCGCAAAACCGGCGCCGACCGAAACGGACAAGACGCAGGAAGCGCTCGACCTCGTGATGGAAACGGTCGAAGCGCTGTACGCCGAACGCGGCGGCGCCGAAGACAAGCTGTGGGGATCCATGGTCAAGCAGGCGCTGAAGCGCCGCAAGCCGGGCTTCACCGAGTCGTACTACGGCTTCCGCTCGTTCGGCAAGCTGCTCGAGGAAGCGCAAGCGCGCAAGCTGCTGACGCTGGAGCCCGACGAGAAATCAGGCGGCGTCATCGTGAGGGGCTACAACCCCGACTACTGAACGTCCGCGCATGAATCCTTACCAGTTGCCGCCTGCCGGAGGCGGCGGCGCGATGCAGCGCTGGCTGAAGACCGCGCTCGCCGCCGTGGCCGGCACCGCCCTGCTGGTGCTCGGATTCTTCTTCGCCCTGTTTGCCCTCGCTGCAGCCGGGCTGCTCATTGCGGTGCTCGGCCTGCGCTGGTGGTGGATCGCGCGCAAGGTGCGCCGGACCGCGGGCACGGCCGAGGGCGTCGTCGAAGGCGAATACCGCGTGGTCGAGCGTGAAAACGACGAGTACGACAACCGCTCGCCCTGAACCTCTCGCTGCGTGCTTCGGCGCGAGCGGCATTATCGTTCGCGTTGCTTCTGTACGCAGCTTTGCAGCCGCGGTCTCTTCAGCCTCGCAGCATTCGGCCGGCGCTTCTTCAGCTTCGTAGCCTTACGGCTGGCGCTTCTTCAGCTTCGTAATTTTGCGGCCTTGTCCTGCGCCCGCTTGTCGAAGCGCGCGACGTTGACGATGATGCGCTCGTGCACGCCTTCGCCGATCGCCTCCTGATCGTCTTTCGCCGACACGTGAAACGTAAGCCGCCGGCCGTCGACGCCGGTGAGCACGGCGCGCGCAGTGACGTGCATGCGGACCGGCGTTGCCGCGGTATGGGTGATGTCGAGGCGGGTCCCGACGGTCTGGTGGCCATCGGGCAGCAGGCCTTCGACGGCGTTCAGCGCAGCCTCTTCCATCAGGCTGACCATGACCGGCGTGGCGAGCACCCTGATTTTTCCGCTGCCGACGTGTGGTGCGGTATCACGCGTGCCGACGACGATTTCGGCCGCGCCCGTGAGTCCGGGTTTCAATGCATCGAGCGTATCCATGGCCGCGAGTCTACGTCATCGGACGCAAGCCTCCAAGCGCAGCACGGACAGTGCGCGTCAATCGGCTGCCGTTTGAGATTCCAGGTTTATACGCTGCGGCCCTGCTCTACCAGGTACCGGTATTTATCGGCGCGTAGGCGCGTGCTGCGCAGTTCCACCGGTCGGTCATTGAACGTATACGCCACGCGCGTAATTTCGAGCAGCGGAGCGCCGGTACGAACGCCGAGCAACCGCGCATCAACGCTGTTGGCCTTGACTGCGCCGAGCATGTCCCGGACGCGGATAATCGTAACGCCGTGGTTCTCCTGATATAGGCCGTAAAGCGATACCGAGCCGTCCTCGAAACCTCGGCCCTTGAGTCCGGAAAACATCGCTGCAGGTATGGCGATGTTGGCGACGGCTACGGTGGCTTCGCCGAGCATCACCACGATCTTCATCTTGAAGATGTTCGCGCCCGCACGGATGCGCGGCAGCTGCAGCAAATCAGCCGCGTAATTGTCCGCGGCCACCTTTTTGAGACTGATCGTGCGGCGCGCCGGCAGTTCCCGGTTTCCGTCTGCCCGGACAATATTGAAAAAGCTGTAAAGATTTTGTCCGCTCGCATGCAGTGAGACGAACGTACCTTTGCCCTGCCTGCGAAGCAGGATGTTTGCGGCAACGAGCTCGCTCAGCGCCGCACGTATCGTGTTGATGCCGACGCTGTAGCGCTCAGCGAGCTTCGGCTCGCTCGGCATCACTTCGCCCGGCCGCCATTCGCCGGCAATGAGGCTTTCGACGATTCGGTTCTTGACTTCCAAGTAAAGCGGTAGACCTGTCATGCAGTGATCTCCTGGAGTGCCGGCGCATCAAACCGCGACTATCGTGGAGGCCGGGTTGACCGGACCGCCGGAGCACGCTAACGTATGCTTGCTATCATTGGACTCATTGGAATGAGTATGATGGCAATCATAACGGAAACCGGCAGCGTCCGCATCGACGACCGCAGGCCATAGCGGCAACACGAAGGAGGAATACGATGAAGCGCGTTTCACGTTTTCTGTGGGGGCTCGCAGCGCTCATGGGCACTGCCGCACATGCAGCTCAACCGCCGGGCGGCTCGGATTATCCATCGCGCCCGATGCGCATCATCGTGCCGTGGGTCGCCGGCGGCGGGACTGACATCGTTGCGCGCATTCTCACGCCGAAGCTCGGCGATACGCTGGGTCAACAGCTTCTCGTCGACAACCGTCCTGGCGCGAACGGCATCGTTGGCTCGGAAATCGCCGCGAAGGCGACGCCCGACGGCTACACGCTTATCCTGCAGGCGGTGGAGCACGTGATCAACGCAAGCACGTACGCAAAACTCCCTTACCGGACGATCAGCGATTTCGCGCCGGTCGGCCTCGTCGCCGCCCACTCGCTCGTGCTCATCGTTTCTCCTTCATTCTCCGCAAAATCCGTGAAGGATCTGGTGACGTTTGCCAAGTCGAAGCCCGCGGAGCTCAATTTCGGCTCGTGGGGCGAAGGCAGCCTCGCTCATCTTGCCGGCGAGCTCTTCAAGAACAGCGCCGGCATACAGATGACGCACGTGCCGTACAAAGGCGCACCTCAGGCGATCATGGACATATTCGGCGGACGCCTCCCGCTCATGTTCACGACCATGCCAACCGGCGTTCCGCCGATCAAACAGGGCAAGCTTCGTGCGCTCGCAGTCACGAATGCGGCTCGCGAAGCCCTGCTCCCTGACGTGCCGACGATGATCGAGTCGGGCTATCCGGATTTCGAAGTGGTTTCCTGGCGCGCGCTGTATGTGCCCGCCGGCACGCCGAAACCGATCGTTGCACGGCTCAACCGCGAACTCGTCAAAGCACTGCAGATGCCGGAGGTGAAGGAGCGCATTGCCGCGGCCGGTTTCACTCCCATGAGCAGCACGCCCGAAGAGCTGGATGCTTTCGGCAACGCAGAGCTCGCCAAGTGGTCGAAAATTGTCAAGTTCTCCGGCGTACGCATCGAATAAGACGCAGAAAGGAATCCATGGCCCTGACGCACGAAGACGTTGTCTCGATACTGAAGATCATCGATGAGTCGCCGTACAATGAGGTGCGGCTGGAGATCGGCGACTTGAAGCTGCACGTGAGCAGGCACGGCAGCGGCTGTGCCGCAGCGGCCGCGCAGCCGCTGCCGCAAACCATCGAGTCGCCGGTGCCGCCGGCGCCGAAATCGCCGCCCCCGGCGCAGGCGGTGCCCGCGAGCGTCGCACCACAGCAGCAACAATCGGCCGTGCCGACAGTTGCCGCAGAGTCGCAGATCCACGAAGGATTGGTCGTGGTGCGGGCACCGATGCTCGGCACGTTCTATCGCGCGCCTTCTCCCGGCGAGCCGCCCTTCGTCGAAGTCGGCGACAGGGTCGGCACGGACGACACCGTATGCCTGGTTGAAGTCATGAAGCTCTTCAATTCCGTCAAGGCAGGCGTCGACGGCACGGTGGTAAAGATCGCAGTCGAAAACGGCAGCATGGTCGAGCACGGCCAGGTGCTTGTCCTGATCGAATCCGATCAGCACACGACGCACGCAGCTGTGCAATGAGCGACAAGCGCGTGATCACCCGCCTGTTCGTGGCCAACCGCGGCGAAATCGCCGTGCGCCTGATCAACGCATGCCGCAAGCTCGGCATCGCGACCGTCATCGGCGTCTCGGAAGCCGACCGCGACTCGCTGGGCGCGAAGCTCGCAGACCGCGCCGTGTGCATCGGGCCGGCGCCCGCAGCGCAGAGCTACCTCAGGATGGAAACCGTCGTGACAGCCGCGGTGGGCACCGGCTGTCAGGCGCTCCATCCGGGCTACGGCTTTCTAGCCGAGCGCGCAGCGCTCGCACGACTGTGCGCTGAGCACGACATCATCTTCGTCGGACCCTCGCCCAATGCCATCGATGCAATGGGCGACAAACTGCGCGCACGCAAGCTCGCAGCAGAGCTCGGCGTGCCTACGGTGCCCGGAACCGATCGTGTCCGCAGCAGTGACGATCTTCTCGAGTTCGGCCGGCGTGCGGGATACCCATTCCTGGTGAAAGCAAGCGCGGGTGGTGGCGGGCGCGGCATGCGCGTCGTGCGCACGCCACAGGAAGCGCCAGCCGCGTTCGAATCGGCCTCCGCCGAAGCGCGTGCCGCCTTCGGCGATGCTACGTTGTACATCGAGCGCTACATCGAGCGCGCGCGGCACGTCGAAATTCAAATCATCGCGGATGCGCATGGCACCGTCGTGCATCTCGGCGAGCGCGACTGCTCGACACAGCGCCGCCATCAGAAGCTCATCGAGGAAGCGCCTTCACCGGTCGTCGACGAGAGCCTGCGCATCCGGATGGCGCAAGCCGCCGTCGAGCTCGCACGCCACGTGAGCTACACCAATGCCGGCACCGTCGAGTTCATCATCGATGTCGATGCCGGTCAATTTTATTTTCTCGAGATGAACACACGCATTCAGGTCGAGCACCCGGTCACCGAGGCGATTAGCGGTGTCGATCTTGTCGTCGAGCAGATCCGTGTCGCCAGCGGCGCGCGGCTCTCGTTCTTGCAGCAGGACGTGCGCTTGAGCGGCCATGCGATCGAATGCCGCATCAACGCCGAAATACCCGAGCGCGGCTTTCAGCCTTCGCCAGGCCTCATCAGCATGTGGCGGCCGCCTTCGGGCGCCGGCATCCGTATCGACAGCCACTGCTATTCCGGGTACTTCGTGCCGCCCTTTTATGATTCGATGATCGGCAAGCTGATCGTCCACGGGCGCGATCGCAGCGACGCCGTGGCACGCATGCGCGAGGCGCTGGCCGGTTTCAGGATCGACGGGGTCTCCACCACGATCCCTTTTCATCAGGCGGTGCTCGCGCACCCCGATTTCGTGCAGAACCGCGTCACCACGCGCTGGGTGGAAAACAACCTGATTCCGGAGCTGCATCAGGCGGAGTCCGTGACATGAAAACCATCAAGATTATGGACACGACTTTGCGCGACGCACACCAGTCGCTGTGGGCGACGCGCATGACTACCGCCATGATGCTGCCTATGGCCGAGCGCATGGACCGCATCGGCTACGACGCCATCGATCTCATGGGCCTCATTCAATTCGATGTGGCGGTGCGCTATCTCCAGGAAGATCCATGGCAGCGCGTGCGGCTCATGCGAGAGAAGATCACGCGCACGCCCATGCAGTCGTCGATCCGAAGCAAGAGTCTCACCGGCTTCGATGTCGTGCCCAACGACGTGCTGCTCCTGTGGTGCGAACGGCTCGTCGCCAACGGCTTGAGGCGTGTGCGCGCGTTCGATGCGCTCGCGGATCTCGACAACATCGTCTATATCCTGCAGTACGCGAAATCGCTCGGCGCCTACACGGTCGGCGCGCTCGTCTATGGCCACAGTCCCGTACACACGGATGAACTCTACGCACAGAAGACCAAAGAGCTGATCGAGCGCGCCGACGTCGACTCGATCATGCTGAAAGATGCCTGCGGGCTGCTCACGCCGGACCGCGTGCGCACGCTGGTGCCGGCGATGAAGCACGTCATGGGCAACCTGCCTCTCGAGATCCACAGCCACTGCCTCACCGGTCTCGCCCCGCTCGTCTATCTGGAAGGCGTGAAGCTTGGCGTGGACCAGGTGCATACCTCGACCGCGCCGCTCGCCAATGGCCCCGCGCAGCCGGCGACGCAAACGATCGCGCGCAATCTTCGCGGCATGGGCTACCGCGTGGATCTGGATGACGAATTGATCGACGAGGTGAGCAGGCATTTCCGCCGCGTGGCCGAACAGGAAGGCAAGCCGCTCGGCGTGCCGATGGAGTACGACGCATTTCACTTCGAGCACCAGGTCCCCGGCGGCATGCTCACGAACTTCCACTTCCAGCTCGCTCAAGCCGGCCTCGGCCACAAGCTCGATGACGTGCTTCACGAATGCGCCCTGATCCGCCGCGAGCTGGGGTGGCCCATCATGGTGACGCCGTTCGCGCAGTTCGTCGGCACACAGGCGGTGCTCAACGTGGTGCACGGCGAGCGCTATCGCATCGTGCCGGACGAAGTGAAGAAATACGCGCTCGGCTACTACGGAAGGCTTCTTGCGCCGGTGGAGCCCGACGTGCTCGATCGCATCGTCGAGAATGGCTCACAGCGTATCGCACTCGAGCCCGAGCCGATGGCGCCCGCGGTGCCTGACCTGCGAAAAAAATATCCGAACATGAGCGATGAGGAACGTCTTCTGCGCTATTCGTTCGCCGGCACGCAGGTGGACGAGATGCTCGCCGCGGGTCCCATGCAAACCGACTACCACTTCGAAATCCCGATCAACAAGCTCATAAGGGAGCTCGCAAAGCGTCCGCGTTTCAAGCACGTGCACATCGAAAAAGGTGATCTGCGCGTCGATCTCGTCGCTTGACGCGACAGCTCAGGAGAGCCGCACTGGTGCAGCGCCGCGCCGCGTCATCCGCGCAACAGTACAACACATCGGCAAGAAGGCCCTTCTCATCCACGCACATCCCCAGCGCGTTATCCGGCGAGTTCAAATACAAGCCGACCACATCGCGCAGCTTGTAGACAAACACTAGCGGATCCTTCATGAATCTAGCCCGACTGTTCAATCCGGCAGCCATCGCCATCATCGGCGCCTCACAGGATCTCACCACGATCAGCGGCCAGCCGGTGGCGCACCTCAAAAACCACGGCTACCGCGGCCGCGTATTTCCGGTGAATCCGAAATACCAGGAGATCGGGGGCTATAAAGCGTATCCGACGCTCGCCAGCCTTCCGCAGAAACCCGATCTTGCGTTGATTCTCGTCAATGCCGCGCGCGTGGCGACAGTAGTGCGCGAATGCGGCAAGTTCGGCATTCCGTTCGCCATCATCTTCAGCTCGGGCTTTTCCGAGACCGGCGCGGAGGGCGCGCGTCTGCAGCAGGAAGTCACAGTGGTCGCGCGCGAGTACGGCATCGGCATCGTGGGACCGAACTGCCAGGGCATGATGAGCATCGGCGACGACGTGTACGCCGGCTTTGGCTCGCCCTTCAAGATGGAGCCTTTGCGGCACGGGCCGGTGAGTATGGTGAGCCAGAGCGGCGGCTTCGGCTACTCGATGGCGAGCCTCTCGGAAGAGGCCGGCCTGGGCTTCAACAAGATCATGAGCATCGGCAACGAGGCCGGCCTTACGAGCATCGATTTCATCGAGCATTTCGTGGAAGACCGCGGTACGCGAGTGATCGTGTCGTATATCGAGGGGTTGAGCGATGCGCATCGTTTGCCTCGAATAGCGCGCGCAGCGCTACGCGCGAAGAAGCCGATTCTCGCCTGGAAAATGGGAAAGACCGAACTCGGACAGAAAGCCGCCGCCTCGCATACCGGAAACCTCGGCGGCGATAACGCCTTGTTCGAAGCGCTGTTTCGGCAAACCGGCATCATCGAAATTGCTGATTTGCAGGACCTCATCGACTACGGCAAGGCATTCTTGTACGGCAAACACCCATGCGGCAATCGCGTAGCCGTCGTGAGCGCCTCAGGCGGCGCGGGCGTCGTGCTGGCGGATCAATGCGTCATGAGCGGACTCGAGCTGCCGCCACTCGCGGAAGAAACGAAGACACGGCTGCGCGAGCTGCTGCCCTCCTTCGGATCGCTATTGAATCCCGTCGATGCCACACCGTCTCTGTTCAACAATGCAACGGGCAATACCAGCCTGCGGCATGTATTCGAGACTCTGCTCGCTGACTCGAACGTCGATAGCCTGATCATCTCGAACAGTTCGGTGCACGGCGCGCTGGCGACAAGAATCGCCGAGGAGATCATCGCGCTCGATCGCACCACCGATAAACCGGTTTTCGTCTCTTGGAGCGCGCGCGAGCGGCTCGCGGGGGACGCATACCGATTGCTCGATGCCGCTGGCATTCCGCATTACCAGACGCCGGCCCGTTGCGGGCGCGCGCTCGCTGCGCTATCGCGCTTCGCCGCTGCGTGTCGACGCGGGCAGCCTAACGACGGCGGCGTTCCAGTCGTTGAACATGGCAACGTGCACGAACGTCTGGCCGCCTGGACGGGCTACGTCAGCGAGCATGAAGCAAAGGGTATCCTGCGCGAGTACGGTATAGCAAGTACGCGAGAAGAACTTGCCACGAACAAGCGCGAGGCGCTCGCGATCGCAGAACGGATCGGCTACCCACTTGCGCTGAAAGTGCAGTCTCCCGACATACCGCACAAGACTGAAGCCGCCGCCGTCCGTCTCGGCGTCCAGTCGGCTGCCGATCTTAAGGCCGCCTATGATGAAATCATGAAAAACGTCGCCGCTTACAGCCCCGGGGCGCGTATAGAAGGCGTGCTCGTACAGGAGATGGTGCGGGATGCAATCGAAGTCATACTCGGCGTGATCAACAGGCCGCAGTTCGGACCGGCGATCATGTTCGGACTGGGCGGGATATACACCGAAGTGCTGCGCGACGTCTGCTTTCGCTTTGCGCCGATCACGAGCGACATCGCTCTCGATATGCTGCGCGAGATTCGCGGCTATCCGATTCTCGCAGGTGCGAGAGGCCGGGCGGGCGCCGATCTCGATGCGCTGGCCGACGTCATCGTAAAGCTCAGCACGCTGGCGACAGATATGAAAGACGTGGTCGCGGAGGTCGACATCAATCCTCTCTTCGTGCTTCGTTCTGGTGGCGTCAAAGCCGGAGACGCGTTGATCAAGCTGGTCCGGCACGAAATCACGTCCTCCATCGCGTAAGGGAAAGTCATATGCGGCATCAGCCGCTCATATGAAATAAATCAGCAGCGCACCAATCGTGCGCGTCCCAGCATACGCGCGTGCATCGAGCATCCGTTCTGGAACCAGTGCGATTCATCGCGCCGTTCACAGTCGCCGTCCCGCGGCCGGCTCAGCCAGCCATAGCAACGCGCGCCGCCTGCGAAACGAGCAGCGCCTCGAATTGCGCGGCCGGAACCGCGCGGCCGAAATAGATGCCTTGCACTTCATCGCAACCGTGCTGCTCGAGAAACGCCGCCTGCTCCGCCGTCTCCACGCCTTCGGCGACGACGCGCAAACGAAGATTGTGTCCGAGCGCGATGATCGCCTGCGCCAGCACGCCGCGGTCGCCCTGCGCGTCGGATATGTCGCGCACGAACGCCTGGTCGATCTTCAGCGCGGCGAGCGGCAGACGCTTGAGATAGCTCAAGCTCGAATACCCGGTGCCGAAGTCGTCCACCGCGACGTGCACGCCCAGCTCGCGCAGCGCCTTCAGGGTCGTGATCGCCGCTTCGGCATCCTGCATCACCATGCTCTCGGTGAGCTCGACTTCGAGATGCGCCGCCGCCAGCCCGGTCTCGGACAGGATGCGCTGCACCGAGCGCGTGAGGCTCTGCTGCCTGAACTGGCGCAGCGACAGGTTCACCGACACGCTGATCGGCTCGTAGCCGGCAAGTTGCCACGCCCGGTTCTGCGCGCACGCGGCGCGCATGACCCATTCGCCGAGCGGCACGATCAGCCCGGTCTCCTCTGCGATAGGAATGAAGCGATCGGGATAGACGAGGCCGGCGCTCGGATGGCGCCAGCGCACCAGCGCCTCCGCGCCGACCATCCTGCGGGTGCGCAGGTCTATGCGCGGCTGGTAGTGCAGCTCGAATTCCATGCGGTCGAGGGCGCGGCGCAGGTTGTGCTCCATACTCAGGCGCTCGTTGACCCTGTGGTTCATCTCCGCCTTGTAGAACTGGAAGTTGTTGCGGCCGCCGGCCTTGGCGCGATACATCGCCGCGTCGGCGTTGCGCAACAGCGTCTCGACTTCCGCGCCGTCGCGCGGATACAGGCTGATGCCGGCGCTGCACGTCACCGAGAATTCCTGGCCGTCGAGCGTCACCGGCTGCCCGATCGCGTCCACCACCCGTTGCATCGCGAGCTGCACGGCGCCGTCACCCGGCTGGTCGCCCAGGACGAGGATGAACTCGTCGCCGCCGAGCCGCGCCACCGTGTCGCCTTCGCGCACCGCGGTCTTCAGGCGCGCAGCCACCTCGCGGATCAGCTGATCGCCGGTGTTGTGCCCGAGACCGTCGTTGACGAACTTGAAGTGATCCAGATCGAGGAATACCACGGCAATGTAACGCTCGTGGCGGTGCGCGGCCATCGCCTGGCGCAGCCGGTCGTGCAGGAGGCTGCGATTCGGCAGGCCCGTCAGCGCGTCGTAGTTCGCCTGCCGCTCGATCTGCTCCTGGTAGCGCTTGCGCTCTATCGAGTACTGGATCGACCGCATGAGCAGCTCGCGGTCGAGGCGGCCTTTCACCAGATAGTCCTGCGCTCCGGTCTTCACCGCGGACAGCGCGACAGTGCGGTCGTCGTTGCCGGTGAGCACGATGATCGGCACCTTCGGCGCGTGCTCGTAGACGCGCATGAACGTGTCGATGCCGAAGCTGTCGGGCAGCGACAGGTCGAGCAGGACGAGCGACGCCGCGCCGGTCTTGAGGTACTCCAGCCCGCGCACAAGACGATCGACCGCTTCGAGGCGGAAGGCGGCGTCGCCCTGCTCCGCGAGCATCTCGCGGATGAGTCGCGCGTCGCCCGGATTGTCCTCGATCAGCAGTATCGTCTGGACGTCGCTCATGCGGCACCGCCTGGCGGCAGCGTGACCACCGTCAGCCAGAATCGGTCTATCGACTGCACCACCATGATGAACTTCTCGAGGTCCACCGGCTTGGCGACATAGCAGTTGGCGTGCAGCTCGTAGCTGCGCAGGACGTCTTCCTCGGCTTTCGACGTGGTGAGCACGACTACCGGGATGTGCTTGAGCTTCTCGTCGTTCTTGATCTCGTGCAGCACCTCGCGCCCGTCTTTGCGCGGCAGGTTGAGGTCGAGCAGGATGATGTCGGGACGCGGCGCAGCCTCGAACCTGCCGCGGGCGTTGAGAAAGTCGAGCGCTTCGACGCCGTCCTTCGCCCAATGCAGGTTGCTGTAGACCTTCCCTTCCTTCAGCGCCTCCCGCGTGAGCCTCGCGTCGCCGAGATTGTCCTCGACCAGCAGGATCTCGACCGGCGGCGCCGCTCTATCCGTTGTGGTATGCGTCATCGGTGCGCTCCTTTCTCGGCAATGTGAAATGGAAGGTGCTGCCCGCGCCCGGCGTCGATTCCAGCCACAGACGCCCGCCGTGCCGGTCCACGACTTTCTTGCAGATCGCAAGCCCTATCCCCGTGCCCTGGTATTCGTCGCGCGTGTGCAGCCGCTGGAACACCATGAAGATGCGCTCGAAGTACGCCGCTTCGATGCCGATGCCGTTGTCGCGCACGCTGATTTGCCATTCGTTCCCGGATTCCGCCGCCTCGACGCGCACGCGCGGCGCCTGCTCGCCGCGGAACTTGATCGCGTTTCCGACCAGGTTCTGCAGGAGCTGCGCGAGCTGCACCTCGTCGCCGTACACCTCCGGCAGCGCTTCACCCGTCACCACGGCGCCGCTCGCCTCGATCGCGCCGCGAAGGTTCGCCACGGCGCGCTCGAACACCGACTGCAGCGATACCTGCTGCAGCGGCCTCGTGCGCGTGCCGACGCGGGAGTACGCGAGCAGGTCCTCGATGAGCTGCTTCATGCGGCCTGCGCCGTCGACGATGAACTGCATGAACTCGCGCGCGTCGCCGTCGAACCTCGCGCCGTAGCGGCGCTCCAGCAGCTGCGTGTAGCTGCTGATCATGCGCAGCGGCTCCTGCAGATCGTGGGAGGCGACATAGGCGAACTGCTCGAGCTCGGCATTCGAGCGCGCGAGCTCGCGCGCCTTGCGCTCGAGGTCGGCGTGCGCCGCCTGCAGCGCGGCCTCGGCCGTCTTGCGCCCGGTGATGTCGCGACCGACGCCGCGGTAGCCGGTGAAGCGGCCGGCTTCGTCGAACACCGGCTGCCCGCTGGTGCTGAGATAGCGCACTTTGCCGTCCGCATCGACGCGGCCGTACTCGAGATCTTGAAACGGCCTACGTGCATCGAGCGTAGCCTTGTGCGCGGCCCAGTCCGCGGCCGACATGTCGATCACCCTGGAATCCCAGCGCGTTCTGCCGACGAAGCTGTCCGGCGCTATGCCGGCGTTCTCCGTCATGCCGGCCGAGAAGGCGGTGAAGCGGTAGTACTCGTCCTGTTCCCAATACCAGTCGGACGACAGTTCCGTGAGGCTGCGAAAGCGCGACTCGCTGTCGCGCAATTCCCGCTCGGCATGCCTGCGCGCCATGAACTCGCCGATCTGGCTGCCGATCGCCATGCCGAGGTTCTGCAACCACTCGTCCGGGTCGAAGCGCTGGCGGCTGAAGAACTCAAGGGCACCTATGGTGCGGTCACCGACGCGGATCGGCAGCGCGAACGCCGTCACCAGACCGGCCTTGAGAGCAAGCGCGCCGCGCGTGAGCGTCTCGTTGCCGGCAATGTCGGTGATCCAGACGGGATGGCCCGTTGCCAGCACGCGGCGTATCAGGCCCGCATTGCCCGGCTGTAGGGTGATGCCGCGAATAGCGGCCATGAAGGCGCCGATGTCGCGGTCGGGCACGCTCCAGATTTCGCGGCAACGCAAGCCTGCGCCTGCCTGCTCGTCGAGTATCCAGCGCGCGCCGCACGACCAGCCGAGCGTCTCGCAGAAGCTGCGGATCATCTGCGGCACGGCGTGCTCTATCGCATCGCTGTTCGCGAGCGCGCTCAGCATCGCGTGCTCTATCGCGCGGCGACGCTCGGCCTGCTTGCGCGCCGTGATGTCGATGATGGTGCCGATCAACCCGGCCACGCGATCCTCGGCGTCGGTGTACGTCGCCTTGCAGTAAAGTGCATCGCGGGCGACGTTGTCGCGCGTGCGCAGGCGGATTTCGTACTGCTGGCTTCCCGGCTGCGCCCACAGCGCTTCGTCCATGAGCTCATGCTGCTCGGCCACCGCCGGATCCTGCGGATAGAGGTCGGCGACCCTGCGTCCGAGAATCTCGTCGCGCGGCATGCCGAAGAAGCGCTCCCACGCGCGATTCACGCCGAGGTAGCGCCCGTCGCGCGCCTTGAAGAACACCGGGACGGGAAGCGCTTCGATCAATTGCTGCGTGATGTTCGGCGTCGCGCAGGGCTCGGAGTCGTCGCTCGGTCGCGACGCAATCTCTGCGGGCTTGCCCCGCAGCCCCTCCAGGACGATCGTCGCACGGGCGTGCGCGTCCTTGTGCCGTGCTGCCATAGCGGATCTCCTCCCTGACGTGCCTCCCGGCATTGATGTCTTATCGTTTTTCGGGGAGCAGTATCGGGGAAGAAACCGTTGTTGTAAACAGCTTTATGCCGCACGGATAATCTTTGGTAACTCTTACACGGGCAGGTAAGAGTGCCAGCGGGGAACAAGCAAATACGGCTACACGGAACCTATGACGGCGGCATGGGCGCATCGAACGATGCAGCACCGCCGGGCGTTACGGTGCGCTCATCCGGCGACCCTCTGATGCGACTACCAGCGTTCGCGATGGCCCCAGCCGTGACCGTAGCCATGGCCGTGCCAGTGCCGTGACGGTCCGTAGTAACCCCCGTAGTACGCGGGCGGCCCATAGTAGACGCGCGGCCCGTAGTAGTAGACCGGCGGCGGTGCGTAGTAAACCGGGGGCGGCGTGTAATACACGGGCGGCGGCGCATAAACCACCGGCGGTGGCGCATACATCGGCGCGCCGATGGAAACGCTGAACCCGACGTTGCCGTGTGCGGCCGCTGCGCCGCTCAACCCGAGGGCGACTGCCGTGCTCACAACTATAAGCGCACGTTTCATACGATCCTCCTGTGCTTCTGACTACCCGATTTCGACGTGATCAGGCTACCACCGCCGGAGAAGCTCGTGAGGACGAATGTGTAACGACGTGTTTCGCGCTGTCGCTATGCGGTGACAGCCGCGCGCCGCGGTCTCATGCTGCGAGCTGCACGCCTGCGGAGGGCATGCCGGCGGCGAGACACTGGTCGACCACTGCTCCGCTGACCGTCTCGTGCTCCAGCAATTGCGCGGTGAGGCGCTCGAGCGCGCCGCGGTGCTCCTGCAGCAGTATTGCGCACCGATCCTCGACGTCTTTCACGATCCGGCGCGCTTCGGCAATCGCTTCCGGATGATCGTTCACCCGGCGGTCGCGCTCGGGAAGGCCGGCATAGCTGAACGGCCCTATCGTCTTGCTGAAGCCGAATTCGGTCACCATGCGATAGGCCATGTTCGAGACGCGCTCGAGATCGTTGGACGCTCCGGTGGAGAGCGAGTCGAGCACGAGCGTCTCGGCCCCGCGCCCGCCGAGCAGCATTGCCATGCGCCCGCGCCATTGCGCTTCGCTCTGGAGGATGACGTCCTGATCGTCGGTGACCAGCGTAACGCCGAGCGCCCTGCCGCGCTTGAGTATGCTCACCTTCTCCACGATACCGACGTCGAGCAGCTTCGCGATCAGCGCGTGCCCGGCCTCGTGCACCGCGATGCGGTTGCGTTCGGCTGCGTTCATCGCCGCCCGTCCTTCGCCGGCGGGGCCGCCCATCAGCTCCTGTTCGAGGACGCAGTGAAAGTGCCGGTGCGTGACCGCGGATGCGCCCTCTTTCGCCGCGAGCAGCGCAGCGGCGTTCACTGCATTGGCAATCGACGCCGGCGACAGTCCGGTCGAAAGGCGCGCGAGCTGGCGGAAGTCGGCATCCCCGTCCGCGCGCACGCGTCCCGCGTACAGCGCGAAGAGCTGCTCGCGCTCGCCGACGCTCGGCAGGCCGAGATGGCAGGTGCGATCGAAGCGCCCCGCGCGGATCAGCGCCGGGTCGAGATTCTTCACGTTGTTCGTCGCGCCGAGCACCACGATGCCGGATGTCGGCGAAAACCCATCGAGCTCCACCAGCAGCGAGTTGATGATGCGGTTGTTCTCGGTCTCGGCGGCCGAGGTGCTGCCCGAGCGTTTGCCAAGACCGTCGATCTCGTCGATGAACACGACGCACGGCGCGTGCTGGCGCGCCTGCGCGAACAGCTTCTTCACGCGACGCACGCCCACGCCGAGGAACATATCGCTGAAATCACCGCCGGCGAGCGCGATGAAAGGCACGCCGGCCTCGCCTGCAACCGCGCGCGCGAGCAACGTCTTCCCCGCACCGTAATGCCCTTCGAGAACGATGCCTTTGGGCGGCCTGGCACCGAGCTCGGAGAAGCGCTTCGGATTCCGTAGAAACGCCACGATGTCGCTCAGCGCTTCCTTCGCGTCCTCTACGCCGACCACGTCCTCGAACCGGGTGTCCGGCCGCTGCGCGCGCTTGAAGCCCGCGCCGGTGCGCATCGGTCCCATCATCCAGATCAGATAGATGAAAAGCAGCGGGCCGAGCAGCGAAAGCCAAACGGGATTTTTGAGCGCCCGCGCGGCAACGCCGAGCGGGCCGGCCGGCGGCTGCACATCATCGATCGCGAACACCGCGGGCCGCCCGGCGGCAAGCTCGCCCTTCAGCAGCTCGGCCAACAGCGGACGCTGCCCCCCGATCGCGACGTAGTAGCGCGTCCCGTCGGTGCGTTGCACGAGCGCGTAATCGCTCGACAACCCGATGTTCTTCGCCGCGCCCGCATGCGCGTCCTGCGCGAGCGTCGTGAGATCACGCTCCGTGCCGAAATACAGCGCGGATTGCGTCTCCATGGCCGCAACCTGCGCATCCCTGCCTTTTTGCGGCGCGTGAACGGTGAACCAGACGAGTGCAAGTGCCGAGATGAGCGCGCCGGCTGCAGCCGCAGCCTTCAGCGGTTTCTTGTATTTCAGCAAGGTATTCAACTTGTCTCTCTATTTTGTCGCCGCGCTGTGACAGGCGCGGATCGAGCCGGCGGCGGGCGCCGCGGCCCGGCATCACGTTCCAGCGCCGTATCGTAACAGCGGCTGCCCGCGCATCGGCGCGGCATTTTGACGGTAGCTTGCGATTTTCCGCGATCGCTTACCTGCGCCGGCGATGAAGCGGGCGAGGAGCAATGCCCGGACACACGCGCCACGCCGCGGCGCAGGTATTTATGCCTGTGCGCCGGCGCCGCGCGATCGCGGGCTCATTATTGCTGCGGTATGCCGGCTTCCTGCGCCGCCTTGCGGTAGCGCGCAATCTCGTCCGCGAGCAGGCTGGACAGCTGAGCCGCCGACATGGGTGCAGGCTCGGCGCCTTCGTGCGCGAGAAACTGCTTCACGTCGTCGCTCGCGAGCGCCTTGTTGACGACAGCGTTGATCGCGTTGACGCGGTCGGCGGGTGTGCCCGCGGGCGCAAACAGTCCCCACCACAGCTCGTACGTATACGTCGGCACGCCCGACTGCGCTATGGCCGGCAGCTCGGGCAACAGCGGCGAGCGCTCCCTGGAGCTCACGCCGAGCGCAATGATGCGACCGGCGCGCACCTGCGGCATGACGGCCGGCCCGCTCGCAATCGACATCTCGACTTCGCCGGACGCGACGGCGGTGATCGCCTGCGCGATGCCGCGGTAGGGCACGTGGCTCAACTTGACGCCCGCCGCATTGGCGAACAGCGCGCCGGAAAAGTGATTGTTGCCGCCCGTGCCTGACGACGAGTAATTCAGTCTGCCGGGATTCTTCTTCGCGAGCGCCACCAGCTCCTTTACCGAGCGTGCGGGCACCGACGGATGAATCACGAGCAGCAGCGGCGCGCGCCCGAACATCGCAACCGGGATGAAGCCTTTTACCGGATCGAACGGCAGGGTCTTGCGCACGGCGACGGTGCCCGGATAGGACGACGTCGTGCCGAGCAGCGTGTAACCGTCCGGATCGGCCTTCGCCACCAGCTCGGCGCCGATCATGCCGCTCGCACCCGCGCGATTGTCGATGACGACGTTGCGTCCCCACAGCTCGGACATCTTGCGCGCCACCGCCCGCGTGACGACGTCGATGGAGCCGCCCGGCGTGTACGGGACGATGATCTGCACGTTTTTCGCCGGGTAGGCTTGCGCGTGAGCGTGGGCGGCGCCGACCGCCGCCGCAGCTGAGAGGGCCATGATCGCGAGACGCCGGGCGCGGGATGATTCCGACATGTGGTCCTCCTCCTTTTATCGAATGCTGTCGCCTGCTTTTCGAATTCGCGGGACGCCACGCGATTATCGCGCACTTCGACCGGGCCGCCACCCCATCGTCCTGCCTGCCGAAAAACGCCTAAGGTCGGGCCGCGACATGCCGTAATACGGAAGGGACACTTGCGACTCGTCAGGCCGCATCTCGCGGGCGGCACGACGGCATGCCGGCGTCCATCGCTCCTCGAATACGGATACGAGACCATGGGAAACACCCCGCTGGACGATACCGCCGCCCGGCTGATCGATGCCCTGAACCAGGATCGCTTCGTTCTTCACCAGCAGCCGATACGACCGCTCAGTGCCGGCGCACGCGAGCAGAGCTACCAGGAAATCTTCGTCCGGTTCCAGGAAGAAGAGGAAAAGCTGCTTCCGCCGGGAACGTTCATACCGGTGCTGGAAAGCTGCCGGCTGATGCACCTGCTCGACCGCTGGGTCATCAACCGGGTGATCAAGTGGATCCATGCGGGGCGGCGGCAGAATTCGAAGTGGAGCTCGCCGTGCTGCAGCATCAATCTCTCCAACGATTCGCTCACCAACCCCGACACGGCGCACTTCGTCATCCAGCAGTCGCAGAAAGGCAGCGTCAGCGGCCGCAAGCTCGCGTTCGAAGTGGCCGAAGACGACGCTCAGGCGCACGCGGAAGCGCTGGCCGCCCTCACCCGCGAGCTCAAGCCCATCGGCTGCCGCTTCACGATCACCAGCTACAACGGCCGGCTGCTGAAGCCGGAGGACCTGCAGGCGCTCGGCGCGGCCAGCGTGAAGCTCGACGTCGACATCGTGACGTCGCTGCACAGCAACCCCGACAACGTGCGCCGCGCCCGCTACATCCAGGCCGCCTGCGCGAAGCGAGACATCGAAACCATCGCCGAGTTCGTGGAGCGCCAGGACACGCTCGAGCACCTCATAGGCCTCGGCGTGAGCTATGCGCAGGGCTATGGCATCGGCCACTCGAAGCCGCTGTACGGCCGCGTGACCAACATCGCAGCCGCCGCGCCGTAACGCGCGCTACTGTCCCAACGCGCGCTTCAGGCGCTCGAAATTCGACGCGTCCATCGCGATCTCGCCGCGATTGATCTGACGGTCGATCTCGGTGACCGCATCGTTCGCCGGCGTCGGAATGCCCAGCTCGCGCCCGCGCCGCGACACGACGCCGCTGATGTACGCCATCTCGCTCACGCGCCCCTTGATGTGATCGTGGATGGGCGCCGTGCGACCGCCGCCGACGTGCGAGATCAGCGTCTTCATGGCGGTGACGAGGTTTTCTTCGCTGGAGCCGGCGAACTCGTCCGCGCGCAGCCCGAATATCGGCTCGATGCGATAGCCGAGCGCCGCGCCAACCGCGTGCGATTCCCTGCCGAGCTTCACCGAGATTTCAAACATGCCCGACAGCGCCGCGGCCTCCCTGTTCTTCAGCCCCAGCAGGCCGAACGGGCCCATCGTCATGGTGTTGGCGATGAGCTTGGTCCACTTCGCGCCATAGATGTTGCCGGTCACGTCGCAGCGGCCGGCGTTGCGCATCAGCGCCTCGATTTCGCGCACGCGCTGCGAGTACTGGCCGTCGAGCTCGCCCACCGCGAACCAGCTTCCCTGCCGCGTGGTGTTGCGCTTCACGATGCCGGGCGTCCACAGCTCGGCCTGCAGTTCCACCACGCAGCCGATGGTGCGATCGCGCCCGACGACAGTGGCGATCGAATCGTCGTTCATGCCGTTCTGCGCGCCGACCATTACGCCCGAGCGCTTGAGGTACGGCAGGATGAATTCCGCGAGCCAGCGATGGTCGTTCGATTTCGACGCGAGCACCACGACGTCGAACTCGAGCTTTGCCGAAGCGAGGTCGCACAGGTGATATGCGCGCACCGGCACCCTGACGTCGTCGTCGGGCATGGTCACGCGCAGGCCGTGCATGCGCATCGCTTCGACGTGCTCGGGCCATGCGTCGATGACGGCCGGCTCGAAACCCGCTTTTGCGAAGTCTGCGGCAATGCTGCTGCCGATGGCGCCGGCGCCGAGCACTGCGATGTGTCTGGTCACGAGCGTCTCCGTCGCGGCTATTGCGTGATGTTGGCCGCCTTCACCACGCGCGTCCAGCGCTCGATGTCGTCGCGTATCACTTTGGCGAATTCCTCCGGCGTGCTGCCCTGCGGCTCGAGCCCGAGACTCGCGAAGCGCTCCCTGACGTCGGCCTGCGCGATGGTGCGCCGCAGGTCGCCGTTGAGCTTGAGCACCAGCGCGCGGGGCGTCCCGGCCGGCGCCGACACGCCGAACCAGATGTTGACGTCGTAGCCGGCAAGCCCCTGCTCCGTCGTCGTCGGCACGTCCGGATGAATCGCGAGGCGACGGTTGCCTGCGACAGCGAGGGTCTTCAACTTGCCGGCCTTGATCAGCGGCTCGGCCGTTACCGGCGTGGTGAAGATCATCGATACCTGTCCGCCGATCATGTCGGTAATGGCGGGCGCCGCGCCTTTGTACGGCACGTGCAGGATGTCGGTGCCGGTCAGCAGCTTGAACAGCTCCAGCGCAAGATGGCTGCTGCCGCCGGGACCGGACGAGCCGCCGGACAGCGTGCCGGGCTTCGCCTTCGCCATGGCGATCAGCTCTTTCATCGTCGCGGCGGGAAAGGCGGCGCTCGTGACCAGCATGATGGGCGACCAGCCGAGCAGGCTGACCGGCGCAAAATCATCCGGCCTGTACGGCGTGCGCGTGCGCAAAGCGAAGTTGATCGCGTTCGATCCGGGATTGGTCATGAGCAGCGTGTAACCGTCGGGCGTCGCCTTGGCGACGATGTCGGCGCCGAGCAGGCCGCCCGCGCCGCCGCGATTGTCGGTCACGACCTGCTGGCCCCACATCTCGCTGAGCTTCTGCGCCAGCAGGCGCGCCACCACGTCGTTCGATGCGCCCGGCGGATAAGGCACGACCCAGCGCACGCTGCGCACCGGATACGGCCCCGGCGACGGTGACTGCGCCCAGGCGTGTGCAGCGGCAAGCGCGAGCGCGGCGCACGCGAGCCGCTTTGCAAACAGCTTCATCGGTTCTCCTCCGTGTAACGTCCCGCGCACCGCCCGCTCACAGCTCCTCGAGCGCCACGGGAAACAGCGGCGCGAGCGCGTCCACTTCCATCACGTGATAGACATTGAAGCGGTAAGCCGGGCCGGACACCACCTCGGGTGGTGTGAACGGGAAAGCGAGATTGCCGCCCGTCGATATGCGCCCGGGAAATCCGTGATGCAGCAGGTATTGCTTGAACACTGTCGCGACGGACTTCGCGTCGTCGGCGGTGGGCGCGATGCATTCGACCATCACGAACACTTCGCGTGGCAGCGGCGACGGCGGCATGCTCCACGCGAACACGCCGTCGATGCCGTAGACGCGATGGTGGAGCTGAAAATCTCCGCGCACCGAGCCCGCAACCAGCTCGCGCACCGTCTTCTCCACCGCCGGCAGGATCTCCTTCATGGCCGCTATGGCTTTCGGATCCGCACATCCCGCAAGAAGAACCGCACGCTGACCGACCAGCGCGGCGCCCTCGAGCTTCACCGTGTATTGCTTCGCGTCCGTCCAGCGCGCTCCCGTGACACGACAGCGATGCTCGTCGACCGCCTCGTAATGCGCCTGCTCGGTGTCGAGCATGCCTTCCGGCTCGATGACGCGGTACGGGTCGCCCTGCTCGTACAGGCTGTGCGCCGCCACCGACATCGGCGTTGCGTGGCGTATCGGGTTCATGCTGTCGATGACGAAACCCTCGCCGTCGAGCGTTCCGATGACCGCATCGCGCCCGCCCGGCGTGGTGCAGATCGAGCAACACTCGATGATTTTCGACATGTGCATGGTCGGGCCGAGCGGATAGCCCAGCATCGCCGGTATCGCCGCGAACACGGCGGTGTCGCACGCGCGCCCGGCAATGACCACGTCCGCGCCGGCCTGCAGCGCGCGCTGGAATGCTTCTATGCCCATCTGCCCGACGAGATGCGCAGCCGCGTCGACGTCGGCCTCGGTGAGCGGCGCAATGGCCCCCAGCGCCTTCACGCGGCCCGCGCGTATCGCCCGCTTCACCTGATCGCGCGGCATGTCGGCGCGTATTGCCGCGAGCTTGAAATGCAGGCCGTCTTCCCGCGCGATGTCGCGCACTATCGCGAGCGTCGTTTCGAGATGAGGCGCAGCGCCCGCGGTTCCTGCCGTTCCGAGCATCAGCGGCACGCCCGCGCTGCGCGCGGCGCGCAACACCTTCCGCAGATCGGCGCGCGTCATCGCCTCGCTGGTGGCAAGCTGGCCACTGCCGAGATAGTACGGGCCCGGGTCTACCGAGCCCATGTCGCAGCCGATGAAGTGCGGCTTGTGCGCGACACCGGCCGACAGCGCGGCATCCGGTATGCCGTAGCCGAGCTGGCCCGACGCGGCGAGCACGCGCAGCGGCTCGCGCGTGCCGTCCCGGCGTATCAGCTGATCGCGCAGCCGGTCTATGGCGCTCATATCTCGATCTCCAGCATCGGCCCGTGCTGCTGCGCGCCGTACACGTCGCGGTCGCCGGGATTGCCGGCGATGATCGTCCTGTCCATGACGATCTTCATGGCAAGCGCGGGCGGATAGGGAATCACTTCGACCTGCTGCGGCGTGAGCCCGTAGAGCGGACCGATCGCCTCCGGCTTCAGCGCCGGCGCGGCCAGAGCGCGCTCGTAGGCCGCGCGGTCGTTGAACATCAGGTCCACGGTCAGCGTGGTGGGTCCGGCGTTCTTGGAGCGGATCACACGCGCCGCATCGAGCAGCTTCATCGTCGGCCTCATCACGTCGCGAACGTCTTTTTCGGGGAGGAGTGCCGAACGATAGTTCACCGCGCGGCGTTGCGCCAGCGGTTGTTCCGCAATGCGGTCCTCTGCATTGCGCTGCGCCGGCGACGCATCGCGTCGCCGGCGCGCTCGCATCACATCACGCCGCCGAGATCCTGAATCGCGTCGACCACCATGCTGGTGCCGACCGCGATCATCAGTATGTCCGCCGCGACCCGCACGTATTTGTAGCCCGCCGGCGGACGGCCGAGCTGAACCACCAGCGCGGGCGGCAATTCGTAATACACGACGCCCGCCGGCAGCGGACGGCCCATGGCCCATTTCTTCGCCTGTCCCGGCGGCATGCAGCCGTTGCGCTTCTTCGCGAGCCCCGGCGGGCAATGGCCGCCGTGGAACTCCTGGCCGTAATACTCGCGGACGATCACCGAATGCCTGTCGCCGAAATATTGCTGGCGGCCGCGCCCTTCGTCGCCGCGACCACCGCGATCGCCGCGATCATTGTCGCGCTCGCGACCTTCCTGCTTGCGCTCGTGCTTGTTGCCGCCGCCCGCCCATGACGGCTTGTCGGCATGAACGGCACCGGCGGCAAGCGCTCCGGCGAGCGCCACGGCGGTAAGAAACGCTAACGGAAAGTGTCGTGCAGTGGACATTTTGTGCTCCTCTCGTTGCGGGATACCGGCCGACGATACAACGGCATGCTGCGCCTGGGATGTGCATACGGCACAGAGGCCATATCGCGCGAGACATGACACATTCATCGCCTATTCAGCTTGCGTTCATGTCTCGATGGGTAATTTATCATGTGAAGGGGAGTAGCCTTGTAGCATAGGCCGTCAGCACGGGACTTGAGTCCCCGGTCATGCTACCAACGGACGCAGCACGATCCGTTGTCGCGAGACCTTTACCGCACGGTAAGGGCCTTCTCTTGACACCCGGTCCTCGCCACAGCGGTCGTGCCACACGGCGACAATACGATCGGGCCAGGCTCATGTCGAGCAACATCGCTCCAACGCTGGTCCCGCCCGCATTGCCAAGGCTGTGTGACTTCATAACAGCTGAGGATCGGAGGACTCCATGAGTGCAGTTCCCAACGAGCATCGCAACACGTCGTTTCTTGAGATGAATTTGGTCGGCAAAGTGATGTTCGTGTGCAAGCTCGTCGTTTTCATACTCACGATGGGCTATGCGTTCCCGCGCTTGCTCACCGACTGACGCACTGCTGCTCAGCAATGGAAAAGGCCCGCCGAAGCGGGCCTTTTTTTCATCCATGCGCAGCATACTCGGTGCGACACAGTGCGTCGCACATTTCCGGTATTACGCGACGCGGGTCAGTGCGGCATGCGCAGGTGCTGGCTGGTCGTCTCGAGCACGCGCACGCCGCCTGGAGCGGTGATCTGCGTGCGCACGACGGCTAGATTGCGGCCCGCGTGCAACAGCTCGGAGCGCACGTTGAGGCGCTTGCCCTGCCCCGGGCTGATGAACCACGCATCGACGTTCGAAAGGCGCATGCCGGAAGGCGCGGCCGCAGATGCCACGTGCGCGGCGAGGCCGAGAAGTATGCCACCGTGCACCTGCCCGATGCGATTGCCCAGGTGAGGCGCCACGGGTACCGACAACCGCGCACCGCGCTCACGGCGCTGCGGCACTCCGGCCCAGAAGCGTTCTACGAACGGGTGCTCCGCATCAGCGGCTCGCTGCGCGCGATCGAAATGCCGCAACACCGTTTGCTCGTGCTCGTGCAAATCGCGTTCGACCAGGCGTTCGAAAACCATATCCGCCGCAGCCCACGGCAGCACTTGCTGCATCGCACCCGCCTGCAGCTCCAGCATCACGAACGAGGCTGAGGCGTGAGCGACGACCGCGTCGCCACTCGTCAGCGTCGCGCGCGAGAGCGCATGCCTGACTGCGCTACGCTGCGTGTCCGCGGCGAAGTGCGCCTGCGCAACCGGCGAATGCCGGATTGGAGCGCCGGTGAACGCCACCTGAAGCTGCACCGTGGCGGGCCGGTGCGTGGGCCCGGTTTGCAGTCGCGTCACCGCGCCGAGCGCGACATCGAGAAGCACGCCGAGCACCGGCCAGTGCACCTCCCCGGCGGCGTTGCGCGTCCACGCGCCGTCGTCGTAATGCAGCACGAGCGAAGACTCGCCGCGCCGCTCGCCGGCAAGCCCCATCAGCATCCCGGGGAAATTCAGTTTTGCAATTCGGTTTTTCGCGAGCGCGGTCAGCACTCGCGACCGCAGCTCGGAAGGCACAGCCGTATTCTTCTTCATGAGTGTCCATTATACGACCACGGTGCACGCCTGACGGTGCCGGTCTCCAGGCATGAGCGATGCAGCGCTCCATGTACCGCTGCCGCCGTCCCATCCCCGCGGAACGCCGTGCGGCGCGACGAACAAGGCAGGGCTCACCTTCGCCACGGCGAACGTCCTCGGCGTGACGGCACTCGACGTCATCTGCGCGCAGCAGCTCTCCCGCGAAGCCGGCAAGATGACCGAGGACGGCGCGATCCGCACGCGGCGCAGGGTCGCCATCAACCGCTCGCGCGAGGATCTCTATCGCCACTGGCGGGACTTTCAGAATCTTCCGGCGTTCATGTACCACCTCGAGTCGGTGCAGGTGCTCGACGAGCGGCGCTCACACTGGGTCGCGAAAGGTCCCGCCGGCAAACGCGTCGAGTGGGACTCGGAAATCACCGCCGAACAGCCCAACGAGATGATCGCCTGGCGCTCGATGCAAGGCTCGGACGTGTACAACGCCGGCTCCGTAGAGTTCGAAGCCCGCCCCGGCGGGCGCGGCACCATCGTGCGCGTGGCGCTGGAGTACCGGCCGCCCGGCGGCATCGCAGGCACCGCGTTCGCAATGCTGTTCAATCAATCGCCCGAGCAACAGATCTATGACGATCTGCGCCGCTTCAAGCAGATCATGGAAATCGGCGAAGTCGTCCGCTCGGATGCGAGCCCGGAAGGAACCGGCGGCATGACGCCGTCCGGCGCGACCCGCCTGACCCTGACGGCGACTGCAAAGCCTATTCTTGGTCAACACAGGAAACCGCATCATGAGAGCGAACTTTGCGTTCTTCAACTCTTGAAAGGAGGTGGTCCGTGAAATCTGCTCTCTGTTCCGCAGTTGTCCTGCAGGTCACGGTCGCCGCCGCCGCGCGGAAGGCCGGCCTGCGCTGACAGGCATAGAGCTCATGAAAACGCCCGCTGCGCTCCAGCGGGCGTTTCTTTCGGGCCGGGTCTCGCCTTACCGGTAGCCCACCTTCTTCATCATCGCCGCGGTGATCGTCTGGGCGTTGTCGAAGAAATCCGCCCACGGATCCCTCTTCATGCGCTTCAGCCGCGCCGGCACGTTGCGCACGTTGAAGTGATCGAACCTCACCTCTTCGCTCAGCTCGCTCCATGCAATCGGCGTAGCCACCGGGGCGTTGGCCCGGCCACGGACGGCGTACGCCGAGATTGCCGTGGCGCCCTCTGCATTGCGCAGGTAGTCGATGAAGATTTTCCCGCGGCGGCGGCTCTTGGTGACCTTGTCGGTGAAGCGCTCCGGAAACGTGCGCACCAGGAATTCGGCGACCGACTTGCTGAAGCCCTTGACCTCGTCCCAGCCGCGCGCCGGCTTCAAGGGGATGACGACGTGCAGGCCCTTGCCGCCGGTGGTCTTGAGATAGCCTTGCAGCCCGATCTCCTCCAGCAGCGTCTTCATGAGGCTCACCGCCTCCACGACGTCGCTCCATCGCAGTTCGTCGTCGGGATCGAAGTCGAAGATCATGCGGTCGGGGCATCCGAGCTTCGGGCGCGACGATCCCCACGGATGGATTTCGAGCACACCCATCTGCACCAGCGCGACGATGGCTTCCAGCGAGTTCGCCATCATGTAGCGCGCGGGCCCTTCGCTCGTCGTGACCTGGACGCGCTCTATCGCCGGATCCACCGCGTCGTCGGCATTCTTCTGGAAGAAACACGGCTTGTTCCATCCGTTCGGGCAACGCACGAGCGTGAGTGGCCGGTTCGCGAGATGCGGCAATATCCTTCGGGCAACCGACTCGTAATAGCAGGCGAGATCGCGCTTGGTGAGGCCTGCTTCGGGATACATGACTTTCGTTGCATTCGTGAGCGCGACGCCGGCGACGACATCTCCCGCCTTCTCCGCCGCGGCTTTCGCCGCCGACTTCTTGCGAGCAGCGGCGGACTTGCGCGCCGGCGACTCGTCGCTGCGCGCAGCGCCGTCCCGCGCCGGGCGCTCGCGCACCACCTCGCCTGCATTCTTGTCTTCGCGCAGCCCCTGGAACGACGGATGGCGCAGCGTGCCGTCGTCGGTCCACTCGGTAAACCGGATTTCGGCGACGAGCTCGGGCCTCACCCAGTGCGAGCGCCGCGCCTCGGCGCCGCGCGGCGGATTGACGAACGGCGGCTGTTCCTGCCGAAGCGCGTCGAGCTTACTCTTGAGCGCCGCGAGCGTGGCGGCGTCGAAGCCCGTGCCCACCTTTCCCGAGTAGCGTAGCCTGCCGTTCTCGTAAACGCCGACCAGCAGTGCGCCGAATCCCGTGCGCGCGCCCTCAGGGTCGGTATAGCCGCCGATCACCATTTCCTGCCGCATTTCGCATTTTACTTTCAGCCAGCTGCGCCCGCGGCCCGACGTGTACTCGGCATCGGCGCGCTTGCAGATGATGCCTTCGAGCTTGAGCCTGCACGCCTCCTTGAAATAATCGGCGCCCGGCGCAGCGACATGCGCGCTGAGCCGCAACGGGTCCCCCTTCGCCGCCATGAGCGCCTCCAGCAGCTGCTTGCGGTCGAGCAATGCCGCGCGGCGCAAATCATAGCCGTCGAGGTACGGCAGATCGAAGACGTAGTAATAGAGCTCGTCTCCGCCGCGCGACAGCGCGTTCTGCAGCGCCTGGAAGCTGCTGCGCCCGTCCGGCTGCAACACCACCACCTCGCCGTCCAGCCACGCCGACTGCGCGGGCAGACGGCCCGCCGCTCGAGCGATCGCCGGAAAGTTGGCCGTCCATTCCTTGCCGTTGCGCGAGTACAGCCGCGCTGCGCCGTCCTCGACGCGCGCGAGTATGCGGTAGCCGTCGAGCTTCACCTCGTGCACCCAGCCCTGGCCCGTCGGTGGCGCGCCGACCAGCGTGGCAAGCTGCGGCTCGACGAACTCAGGCAGCGATGCCTTCGCAGCGCCGCGCACTTTCTGCGGCGCGAGCGCCGCTTTGCGTTTCGGCCTGCCCACCGCGCCGCTCTTCACATTGTCGGCCACCGACCTGCTCGAATGCCAGACCCGATCCTTGTCGGCGGCGATCTCCTCGAGAGTGCGCCCGCTCGCCACGCTGTTTGGATGCTCCTGCACCACGCTCGCCTCGTGCGCCGGCTCGGCATACGCGTCGTCTTCCTTGATCAGGAACCACGCGTTGCCCTGCTTGCCGTACTTGCCGCCGTGGCTCTTCACCAGCGTCCAGCCGCCGTGCAGCTTGTCGCCGTCCAGCGTGAACTTGAGCTTGCCCTTCCTGTAGCCGGCTTCGGGATCCTCCTTCGGCGTCCACGTGCCTCGGTCCCACAACAGCACGGTGCCGGCGCCGTACTGCCTGGGCGGTATGATGCCCTCGAAGTCGCCGTACTCGATCGGGTGGTCTTCCACGTGCATGGCGAGCCGCTTGTCGTTCGGATCGAGGCTCGGCCCCTTGGGCACCGCCCAGCTGAGCAGCACGCCGTTCAATTCCAGCCGGAAGTCGTAATGGAGATGGCTCGCCGCGTGCTTCTGTATGACGAAGGCAAGATTCCTGTCGCGCCGCCTTACGACTTTGCCTTCGGGCTCGGGCGTGGTCCTGAAATTGCGTTTCCTGCGATAGAGTTCGAGGGCCATGGTGATAAACTTCGTGAGCCGCGCAGGTCAGCCGCCGTGGCGGATCGCGAAAACCGCGATGCAAGGCCCATACCCGGCCTGCGCGGCATCGAAGCATGGAGCAAGGGCATGTTCGGACGTCTGATCCCCCGGGAAGCGCAGTTCTTCAGTCTCTTCAACGAGCAGGCCGACCTGCTGGTGCAGGGCAGCCGCGAGCTGTGCGCGATGCTGGTCAGCGGCGAGCGCCTGCGGCAGCATGCCTACAACGTCGAGTCCATCGAGAAGCGCGCCGACAAGATCGCACGCACCGGGATCGAGCTGCTGCATACGACGTTCATCACGCCGCTCGATCGAGACGAGATACACCAGCTCATCACGCGCATGGACGACATTCTCGACATCATCGAGGACACTTCGCAGCTGCTGTTTCTCTACGACGTGAAGGACGTCACCACCGAGACGCGGCAGCTTGCCGACATCAACCACGCCTGCACGCAGAAAGTGCAGTCGGTGGTGGCGATGCTGTCCGACATGAAGAACGCCACGGCAATGCTCGCGGCATGCGACGAGATCGACCGCTACGAATCCGAGGCCGACCACGTCATGCGGGCGGCGATCGCCAAGCTCTTCCGCGATGAAGAGGACGTGCGCCAGCTCATCAAGATGCGCACGGTGTACGAGCACCTCGAAGCCGTCACCGACGCGTGCGAGGACGTCGCGAACATCATCGAAGGCATAGTGCTCGAGAACTCCTGAGCGCCGTCCTCCGCTTGCGCGCTGCGGTGCCGGACGCCTGACGCGCCGGTCACGGGAACACCCCTTGCACGCCCTCCTCTGCTCCGATTCCATTATACGAGGGCCGCGATGAATTCCCTGTTGATGGCACGTTCGATGCTAGGTCATTGAGCAGCCGCACTCCGTGACGGTACAAACCCGCGGCGGCTGCAAGGCCGCCTGCCCGCTCAAAGGAGACATCCATGCCTGCCGATATCGATTTTGCAGCTCGCGCCGTAGCGAGCGCGAAAGAGCGCTCGCAACAAATCATGGACGCCGCGCAACAACGCTCGCGCCAGCTCGCTGACAGCGCACAGCGCTACATGCAGGAGAACCCGGTGCGCGCCGTGTCGTACACCTCCGCTGCGCTGTTCGGGCTCGGCATCATCATAGGCCGGCTGCTGGCGCCGGACCGCAACGAGCCATCCGACCTGGCGTCCCACGCCGAGCGCGCCTCGCAGGAATGGACGCGCAATGCACAAAACCAGACGCAGCAATGGCTGGACACAGCGAAGGAGAAATCGCAGGAGCTGATGAGCGCGGCGCAGCAGCGCTCGCGCGAGCTGATGAACACCACGCAGGAGCTGATCGAGGAGAACCCGGTGCGCGCAGCGACCGTCGCGGGCATCGCGCTGCTCGCCCTTGCGGCCGCCGTGGCATACATGGCGTCCGGGAACAGCGACAACGCCGAAAGCTGACGCGCCGCGGGCGTGAAGAGACCGGCGCTGCGGCGCCGGTTTTTTTTCGCCGTCTTCACGCGCGGTGTGCAAATCTTCCTGAGAGCCGCGCGTGGAACGTCAAATAATCGGGCCACGCAGTCGAAAAGGAGCGGCTCATGCAGTACATGTTCTACAACTGGCGCGCACGCACGCACGGCTCGGCGGTCTGGCAGGAGCTGGGGTGGCGCATGACGGAAGAAGATGCACGGCGCTGGGCGGAGACGCACGGCCACGAGATCGAGCGCATTGCAGCCGCCGCACACACCGAGCACAAGGCATACGGCGGCGCGCTCGGCTAGCGCAGCGGCAAATTGCCGCCGCGTTCCTCACCGGTTATTCTTCGGACACGGCCTGGCCGTACAACCTGGAGGATGACCCATGGAGCTTCAACCCGGAAGCGCCGCACCCGATTTCACGCTTGCGTCGCACACCGACCAGAAAATTTCGCTCGCCTCGTACCGCGGGCGGCGCACCGTGGTCTCGTTTCTGCCTTTCGCCTTCACCGGCGGATGAAAGAATCAAGTCAACGGGTTCCGTGAGAACTACGAAGAATTCAGGAAGCTGAACGTCGAGATCCTGCAGATCAGCGCTGACACCGTGCCGAGCCTGAAGGTGTGGGCCGAGCAGTTCGGCGGCGTGCCGTTCCCTCTCCTTTCGGACTACTGGCCGCACGGCGTGGTCGGCAAGGCGTACGGCGTATTCAACGACGAGCGCGGCATGGACAAGCGCTCGGCCTTCCTGCTGGATGCACAAGGCGTCATCCGCTGGTCCAGGGTCTACGAGCCGGGGACCATTCCGGAAAGCAAGGACCTGCTGGAGCGCCTGCGACAGATGTAATGTGCCCGCCGGCGGGCCGCGAGGCTCGCCGGCGCGTTGCGCTCGCCGCTCGACACCACAAGACCATGCTGCCCTTAGCGGGCATCGCGCGTCCATTCGGAAGTCGGGCAGCGCAGCGTCAGGCGCCGGGCGCGAGGCCGACCGTTTTCACCACCTTCTTCCACTTCGCGATTTCCGCCTCGATATAGCGCGTGTACTCCTCGGGGCTGCTGCTTATCGGCTCGACGCCGAGCACCGCGTAGCGCTCGCGCGTCTGCTCCGCCTTGAGCGCCTGCACCAGCACCGTGTTGAGCCGTGTGACGACCACAGGCGGCATGCCCGCCGGCGCAAGCACGCCGAAATGCGAGTTCACGTCGAATCCCGGCACGCCCGATTCCGCGACGGTCGGCACGTCGGGCAACGCCGGCGCACGGCGCGCACTGCCGACGGCGATCGCCTTCAGCTTACCGCTGCGGATGTGCGGCAGCGTCGGCGGCAGCGCGATGAACATCATGTCCACCTGTCCTGCAACGACCTCGATCATCGCCGGACCCGCGCCTTTATACGGGACGTGTAGCATTTCGATGCCGGTCATGAGCTTGAAGAGCTCCGCATTCAGATGGAGCGATCCCCCGGCGCCGGAGGACGCGAAGGTGAGCTTGCCGGGATGGCGACGCGCCAGCGCAACGATGTCCTTCACCGATTTCACCGGCAGCGCCGGGTTGGCGACGAGTATCATGCCGCCCACCGCCGCCGGCGTGATGGCGGTAAAGTCCTTCACCGGGTCGAATGGCAACCTCGACGAGAGCGCGGGATTGGTCAGGAAAGAGCCGCTCATGAAGAGCAGCGTATAGCCGTCGGGCGCGGATTTCGCGACGTGATCGGCGCCGATATTGCCCGCTGCGCCGCCGCGGAAATCGACGATCGTCTGCTGCCCCCACAGCTCGGTCGCCTTCTGCGCGAGAGCGCGCGCTATCGGATCCGACGGCCCGCCGGCGGGAAAGTTGACGACCATCCGCACCGGCTTCGCCGGAAACTCTTCAGCAGACGCGGATCCGGCAGCGAACGCAGCCGCTGCAGCGATGATGACGAGCGAGGCCGGGATCATGATTCCTCCTCTCTTGTAATGGACGACATTGTCGCACGCACCGGATGCCGATTTCGCGCTCGGCCGCTATCGCCCGCTTCGAACCTGATGCACATATTTTTCAGCTCACGCATCAATTTCCTTGACGCTTTCATCCCCCGGCCTCTCAATTCTTCATTCGCTATATCGCTATATAGTTATTCTTTGACTATCGTCAAGGAGCGCCCGCGCATGATTCATAGAATCGAAGCACGTCATCACGAAACGAGCTTCGACACCCGCCATGCGCATCGCTACGTTCAGGACCTACGCTGTCGCCGTAATACTCGCGCTCGCGGCCGGCGCGGCCTCGCCCGCGACCTCCAAGCCGACGTCATCGAGCGCCGACCACGGCAAGTTCAAGGCGCTGCAGCAGCAGTTCGACTCCGGGCCTGAAGTCACCAAGGCCTGCCTCACCTGCCATACCGAGGCGTCCAAGCAGATCCACAAGACGCAGCACTGGAAGTGGGAATACGTCAATCCCGAGACCAAGCAGGTGCTCGGCAAGCGCCACGTCGTCAACAACTTCTGCACTTCAGCCCAGTCGAACTTCGCCTCCTGCGCCACCTGCCATATCGGCTACGGCCTCAAGGACGACGGCTTCGACTTCAGCGCCGAGCAGAACGTCGACTGCCTGGTGTGCCACGACACCACCGGCCGCTACAAGAAGCAGTCGGGCCTGAGCGGCAACGTCATCGCGAAAGACACCGAATTCCCCCCGGGGTCGGGCGTCATCGTGAAGGGCATCAATCTCTCGTATATCGCCCAGCGCGTCGGCAAGACCACGCGCGCCACCTGCGGCGGCTGCCACTTCAACGGCGGCGGCGGCGACGGCGTGAAGCACGGCGACCTGGACAGCTCGCTCGAATCGCCGGAAAAGGCGCTCGACATCCACATGGATGCCGACGGCAACAACTTCACGTGCGCCACCTGCCATCAGACGCAGGGACACCAGGTGCCGGGCAGCCGCTATGCCCCGACCGCACACGACACCGGCGGTGCGATGGTCCGCGGCAAGAACGATCCCCGCAATCCCACGACCTGCCAGGCGTGCCATGGGCAGGCGCCGCACCGCAAGGTGGCGAAGCTCAACGATCACACCGACAAGGTGGCATGCCAGACCTGCCACGTACCGAAGTTCGCGCGCGGCGGCATACCGACCAAGATGGCGTGGGACTGGTCCACCGCCGGCAAGCGCGGCCCGGACGGCAAGCCGCTCGTGGTGAAGAACGCGGAAGGCCATGTCGTCTACAACGGCATCAAGGGCGACTTCAAGATGGAAGAGAACGTCGTCCCCGATTACATGTGGTTCAACGGCACCGTGCAGTACACGCTGCGCGGCGACCCGATCGACAAGTCCACGCAGCCGGTATTCATCAACCGCTTCGAGGGCAGCGCGGCCGACGGCAAGTCGCTCATCTGGCCGGTGAAGGTCTTCCACGGCCGTCAGGCGTACGACCCGGTCAACAAGACACTGGTCGTCACGCATCTCGCCGGCGCCGACGACACCGCGTACTGGACCAATCTCGACTGGGAAAAGGCCGTGAAGGCCGGCATGTCGACCATACACGCGCCTTTCTCGGGCAAGGTCGACTTCATCGATACCGTCAGCATGTGGCCGATCACGCACATGGTCGCGCCGAAGAAGGACGCGCTGCGCTGCGCGGACTGCCACGGCGCCAACGGGCGCCTGGAAAAAGTCGGCGGCATCTACATCCCGGGACGCACGAGCGATCACGCACGCTGGCTGGACCGCTCCGGCTGGGCGCTCGCGGCGTTCGCGCTGCTCGGCGTGCTGGTCCATGGCGGCGGCCGCGTGGTGGCTTCACGCCGCAACGGTTCATCGCGGCAGACCGCCGACTGACGCCGCAACGGTTCATCGCATCGTAAATCCTGAAGGCATACGCACCATGGCACGCACCTACATCTTCAAGCGCTTCGAGCGGTTCTGGCATTGGACGCAAGCCGCGTTGATCATCCTCATGCTCGTCACCGGGTTCGAGGTGCACGGCACCTATCGCCTCCTCGGCTGGGAGCGCGCGGCAAACTTGCACACCACCGCCGCGTGGACGCTGATCGGGCTGTGGGCATTCGCCATCTTCTGGCATTTCACCACCGGCGAATGGCGCCAATACCTGCCCACGACGCAGAACATCGGTGCGGTGGTCCGCTATTACGCGTCCGGCATCTTCACCGGCGAGCGCCATCCATTCAGCGTCACGCAGCTCACCAAGCACAACCCGCTGCAGCGCCTCGCCTACCTCGTGATCAAGCTGGTGATCAATCCGCTGATCTGGGTGAGCGGCCTGCTCTATCTGTACTACAACGAGGCCGGCAGGTCGGGCATCGCAGCGCTCGCCGCGTTGCCGCTCGGCTCCATCGCCCTCGTCCATACGGCGGCGGCGTTCATGATGCTGGTGTTTCTCGTGGTCCACGTCTACTTCGCGACCACCGGGCACACGCCGCTCGCGCACATCAAAGCCATGATTACCGGCTGGGAAGACCTCGAGGACGAGGCGACTCCGGCCGGACACTGATCGCAACCTGGTCATCAATACCTGGGAGAAAACGATGAAAGAACAGATGACGAAACGCGTGATCGCGGCAGCCGTCGCAGCTTTGTTCGCACCGGCGATGGCCTGTGCGGCCGACGCGGACCTGGTCAAGAAGATCGAAGCGCTCGCCAAGGAAATCGAGCAGCTCAAGAGCCAGGTGAAAGCCAACGAAGAGAAATCCGCGAAGGCCGTGGAAGACGTCAAGGCGATCGCCGGCAAGAGCCAGGGTGCGGATGTCGAAGAGCTGAAGGGCCAGGTCAAGCGCGTCGAAGAGAAATCGCTGGGCCGCTGGCTCACCTTCGGCGGCGACTACCGCTTCCGCTACGACTATCTGTCCGGTCAGACGAAGACCTTCACGGACGTCAACGCCACGTTCGCTAACGCACAGCAGAAGCTGCAGGGCGACTTCTTCGCCAACCCGACCACTGCGCCCGGCTCTTCCTCGTTCTTCGGGGCAGCGGCTGCCGGCGGCATGTCCACTGCGGGCGCGATGACGGCGTTCATCAACTTTTCGCAGAACATGTCGAACGTCAAGACGCTGGCGCAGGCGCAGTCGTTCGTGTCGAACCCTGCCAACGCCGGGCTGATACAGGGACTCAACAACTTCGCGGTGCAGGTGCCCGCCTACAAGGCGGAAAACAAGACGCTTTATACCAACCGGCTGCGCATGGATTTCGGCGCCAAGGCTACCGAGGACGTAAGCGTCAACGCCCGGCTGCTGATGTACAAGACGTTCGGCGCGCAGGATGCAGCGGCCGTTACCAACAGCGGTGCGGCGCCGTTCTTCGCCGATCGCGTCGGCGTGTTCGACGGCACACTCGGTCACGTGCCATCGAGCAGCTATGTCGCGGTGGACCGCGCGTATGCGACGTGGAGCAACATCCTCGACCAGGACATGTGGCTCTCCGTGGGACGCCGGCCCTCGACGAACGGCGCACCCAGCAACCTGCGGCTCAACGAAGCACGCCCGGGCAACGGCGGCACGCCGTCCCTGCTGGTCGACTACGCCTTCGACGGCATGACGCTGGGCTATGCGCCTGACATCGATGGCCTGCCCGGCGCTTACGGCAAGATCTGCTACGGGCGCGGCTTCGAGAGCGGATTCCGCCGCACACCGGGCAATTCCATAGCCGACACCGACATGCTGGGCATCTCGATCATTCCGATCGACACCGACAAGCTGCGCGTGTGGACGCAGTGGAATCGCGGCTTCAACATATTCGACGCGCCGACGATGAGCAACACGTATTTCGGCAGCACCGCGCCGCGCGTGAACCTCGGCTCCATAGACTGGTTCGGCGCCGGGGCGATGAGCACGCTGAAGAACGTCGGCAGCGGCGACCTCAACCTTTTCGCCGACGTCGGCCTGAGCCGCACGCATCCGAACCAGAACGTGTCTTCGCAGTTCGGATTCCAGGGTCTGATGACCGGATCATTCTTCTCGCCTGAAGCCGCGACCGACAGGACCGGCACGGCATTCGCGCTCGGGCTGCGCTACGACCTGCCCTCGAAGACCAAGCTCGGACTCGAGTTCAACCACGGATCGAAGAACTGGATCACGTTCGCGCCCGCCGCCGACGACATGTGGACGGCGAAGGTCGGCACGCGCGGCAACGTATACGAGGCTTACATGATCCAGGAGCTGAAGAGCCGCCCGATATCCTCGTTCTTCAGCAAGGCCTTCTTCCGCCTCGGATTCCAGTACTACGACTTCCAGTACTCCGGAAGCAACAACTGGGTGGGCGCGCCGGTGAAGATGTCCACCGTCAACGGACAGATGATGGCGCTCACGCCGCTCGATCACGCCTACAACGTGTACGCGACGTTCGAAGTGAAGTTCTAGAGATACACGGGACGCCATGCCGGCGTCCCCAAGCAAAGGAGCACTGCTATGAGAAAGCTCGCATCGGCACTTGCAATGTCTACCGTGGTGATCGCCTTGGCCCTGGCTGCCCCCTCCCCTGGCTATGCCCAGGCGGTCACCATTGTAGGCCCGGTTACCAAGATACAGCTCGCGCCCGACGGCAAGTCGGCTACCGCCGTGCTGAAGGACGGCAAGACCGGCGAAGCCGTCACCATCCTCGTGACCGACGATCTCACGCTGGACAAGTTCAAGGACAAGCGCATCGTCGTCGGCGACGAGATCCGCACGCGCTTCGACAAGCAGGACGGCAAGAACATGAGCAAGAGCTTCAAGAAGACTGCCGGCTGCTGAGGCTTCACACGAAGCGGGCTCGCGCAGCGCGCGGGCTCGCCACAGCGGGGGTCACTTGGGCGGCGTCAGAAGCGCGATGAAGATCCTTCTCCACCGGCTGTGGCTGCGCGATCCCTGCGGCTTCGACCGCTCCATGGACGCACTTATCGAGCACGCCGGTGCGGATGCCGTGCTGCACGCGCTCGACACCATGCTCGCTGAAGCGCTCGGCCAGCGTCGCTGGAAGTGATGTCCTCAACAGGAGATGACAGCATGCATGCGAATACCGTCTTGGCGCTGGGACTCGCGCTCTGCGGGGCGGCCTACGCGCAAGCGCCGGCGCCGTCCGGCAAACCGTCGATGCCTCCCGTGTGCGGCACTTGCCATAAACCGGCCCAGGGAAGCGTTCAGGGCTATTTCGACAGCGTGTCGTTCAAGTCGTCGTCGATACAGCTCAGCCTCGGCGCCGCGACGGAGATTCTCAAGTTCGATCCGGCCACGGTGAGGGTCATCGACGCGGGAAACGCGCAGAAGGCCGATCATCTGCAGAAAGTCAGGCAGGGCCACGAGACGCGGATCGAGTTCGTCGAAAAAGGCGGCGCAAAGGTAGCAACGCTCGTCTCGCTCAAAGGCCCGATCAAGATCGCGCCCGAAAAGCTCGTCTCCTACGCGGATGTCGAGAAGCTGGTTGCCGCAGGTCCCGGGAAGGCGAATTACGTGCTCATCGATTCGCGTCCACTGCCCAAGTTCCAGGAAGGCACGATCCCGACGGCCGTCAATCTTCCCTTTCCCTCGTTCGACAAATTCCTGGATCGCCTGCCGGCGGACAAGAGCACGCCGATCGTGTTCTTCTGCCAGGGCGCGACGTGCATGATGAGCCCGAGCTCCCTGCGCCGCGCGGAAGCAATGGGCTATACGAACGCAAAGGTATATCGCGAAGGATGGCCCGAATGGACGCAGAGGAATTACGGCGCCATCTCGTCGCAGTTCGTCAAGGAAGCGTTCATCGATAAAGGCGTACCGCACGTGCTGCTCGACGTGCGGGCGGCCGGCGAAGCGCAGCGCACCGGTTACATCCCCGGAGCGGTGCAGTTGCCGGCGGACGAGATCAAGGCGAAGCTCGGCATGTTTCCCGACCAGGAACTCAAGGCGCCGATCATGGTGTACGACGCCGCCAGCGGAGCCGATGCCGTGCGCGCCGCGAAAGCGCTCGTTCAGGCGGGTTACGAGAACGTGCTGGTAGTGACGGGCGGACTGGACGGCTGGAAAGCCGCGGGGTACGAGCTCGCCACCGGCACGCCGGCGGTGAAAGTTGCCTACACGCCCAAGCCGCGGCCCGGATCATTGCCGCTCGAGGAATTCCGCAAGATCGCGAGCGACACGCCGGCCGACACGCTGATCGTCGATGTTCGCAGCACCGACGAAGCGCGGGCAGGAATGATCAAGGGCGCGTTGCTGATACCGGACGACGAAATTCTCGCGCGTCTTGCAGAGATTCCGGCCGGCAAGCGCATCGTCACGCATTGCTCCTCCGGCGTGCGCGCGGAAATGGCGTATCACAAGCTGAAGGCGAAAGGCTATAACGTCGCGTTCGTTCATGCCGAGGTCGCAGTCGCCAAAGACGGCACCGTGAGGCTGGCGGCGCCATAATCGCAGCGGCCGGCGAGTCGTTGCGCGCGACCCGCTGGCCGTCGCGTTTCCGATTGCCGCGCGATGCGGCAAAAACTATCCACCGTTCTTGTGGATAAGCCTGTGGGCGGTCGCAGGCCCGCCGCCGGCATACCCTCTCCCATTCACGACTTTCGGGTTGTTTGCACAAAGCGCAGGCAGCACGCCGCATCGCGCAATCCACGCACGGCATCACGCATTGCAATGCCCTCGCCGGGGCCGAAATATTCCGTGTCGTGAAAAACCCCGCCGGTGAGCGGGTTTGGATGAGCGTCAGGTGCGGCCGCGCGCCTTGCGTCGCGGACGCGACAGCGTGGGCGCCTGCGTGCGCGCCTCCTGTGTGAGCCGCTCGGCGATCTGACCGCACACGAGGTCGCACAGCTGGTAGGTGCGCGGATCGGCGATGCGGTAGTACACGCTGGTGCCGCGCGCATCGCGCTCGACGAAGCCCTGCGTCGCGAGCAGCGCGAGATGCTTGGAAACGTTCGCCTGGCTACAGCCCAGCAGCTCGGTGAGCTCGGTGACGTTGCGCTCGCGCTCGCGCAGCGCGTTGAGCAGCTTGAGCCGCGGCGGCTCGCACAGAGCCTTGAAGTAATCCGCTACGCGAGCGAGCGACCGGTCGTCGAGTTGTGCCATATGACGTGCAATGTGCGCGGTCTGGGCCGCATAGCCTCCATTGTAATACGACTGACGCCTGTCCCGAGCACCACTGCGCTTCGCGGGATACAATGCGCCAGATCAATAGCGGCGCAACGGGCAGAGTTGACAATATGCCTGCGCTCCGGGCATTCGTGGATCACGCCGCGCCGCCATGGGGACCCTACGACAGGAGATGCATATCGTGAAATCGTTGTTTGTTGTACTCGCGCTGGCGGCCGCATCCGTCTCTTTCGCGGCAGACAAGGCACCCGCGCCCGCCGCAACAGCGCAGGTTCTCAAAGGCCAGGTCCTCGAAGTGAAAGACACCGACAGCTACACCTATCTGCGCCTGAAGACGAAGGACGGCGAGACCTGGGCCGCGGTCGGCAGAGCGCCGGTGAAGAAAGGCGCCGAAGTGACCATCGAGAACCCGATGGTCATGACGAACTTCGAGAGCAAGTCTCTCAAGCAGAAGTTCGACCGCATCGTGCTCGGCAACCTGCAGGGTACGGGTGGCGCGCCGGCCGCCGGGCAAGGCAGCCCGCCGCATTCCGGCATGGCGAGCCCGGCAGACGTGGGCGATGTCAAAGTCGCGAAAGCCACGGGCCCGGACGCGCGCACCGTGGCCGAGATCGTCAGCAAGCGCACCGCCCTCAAGGACAAGAATGTCGCCGTGCGCGGCAAGGTGGTGAAATTCACCGGCGGCGTGCTCGGCAAGAACTGGGTGCACCTGCGCGACGGCACCGGCACCGCCGCCGACAAGACGAACGACATCGTCGTGAGCACGAAGGACGACGCGAAAGTCGGCGATGTGGTGGTCGCGAAAGGCGTGGTCCGTCTCGACAAGGACCTCGGCTCGGGCTACACCTACAGCGTCATGCTCGAGGACGCGAAGCTCGGCAAGTAAGCTGCGCCGCTTCGCCCGTCGCGCGGAAGGCGCTCAACCCGGCCGCGCGGCGGTAAGACCGCCATCGACCACCAGCTGCGTGGCCGTGATGTAGCGGGCTTCGTCCGATGCGAGGAACACGACGGCATTCGCGACGTCCCAGGCATCGCCCATCCGCCCTATCGGCACCGCCGCGTTGCGTTTCGCAACGAGGTCCTTCGCCTGCTCCGGCCCCAGCTGTTTCATCAGCCGCTCCTCGACGAGCGGTGTATGCATGGTGCCGACGACCACCAGGTTGCAGCGTATGCCCTTCTTCACGTACGCGATCGCGGTCGAGCGCGTGAAGCCGAGCAGGCCGGATTTCGCCGTGCTGTACGCGACGTGCACGCGGCCGCCGACCTGGTGGCTGAAGCCCGCGACGGACGAGATGTTCACGATGGCGCCCGCGCCCTGCCGCTCCATCACGGGCAGCACGTGCTTGCAGCCGAGAAACGCCGTTTTGAGATTGTGGTCGAGCTGGGTGTCCCACACCTCTTCGCTCATCGCCACCGGGTCGCCCGGGGCCGAGCCGCCGACATTGTTCACGAGGATGTCGATGCGCCCGAACTGCCTGACGCAGTCCTCCACCGCTTCCAGCACTTCGCTCGAGGACGTCATGTTGCAGCGGCGCACCACGCACGCGCCGCCCTCGCGCTCGATGATGGCGCGCGTGTCCTGCGCCGCTTCGAGGTTGATGTCCGTGCCGTAGACCTTCGCGCCCTGCCGGGCCATCAGCACTGCCGTCGCCTTGCCGTTGCCCCAGCCCGCGCCTACGGTCCCTATGCCGGTGACGAATGCGATCCTGCCGGTGAGTTCGAGCATGCCTGTTCCCTGTGAAGTGCTCAGGCCGACTATCGCCAGTGGCGCAGCGTGTGTCAATGGACAAGCGCGCCTTGCTCATGTACGGTGCACGCCTTCACATCGCTGAGGAGAGCCGTCATGCGGCGTCAGGACATCAGGATACGGGCGAGCGGCGGCGGCGAATTCGACTGTTATCTCGTCACGCCCGATGGCTCGGGCAAGGCACCGGCGGTAGTGCTCGCCTCGGCCGTGCATGGCGTGGACGCCGACGTGCGCGCCATCGCGGACGTATTCGCGTCTCACGGCTACATCGCCGCGGCTCCGGACCTGTTCTGGCGCTCGGTGCCCGGCCCTCTGCCCCGCGGCGACGAGCGCAGCGCGCCGCGCTCGCAGCCGCGACCGGAAAAAATAAAAGCGGGCGAAGCCGACATGGCGGACACGCTGGCCGAAGTGCGCAAGCAGCCGCAGTTCAACGGACGCGCCGCCGCGATGGGATTCTGCTACGGCGGGCCGTACGCGATCCTCGGCCCGAAGCGCCTGGGCTACGACGCCGGGATATCGTGTCACGGCACGCGCATGCTCGATTACATCGGCGAGCTGGAAGACATGGCCAGGCCGGTTTGCATATTGTGGGGAGACCAGGACAACCAGGCACCCGCCCCGGTGCTCGACGCCTATCGCGCGCTCGCCGCACGCAGGAAGAACGTCGAGCTGCATATCTTGCCCGGCGTGCTGCACGGCTACATGATGCGCGCCGCCGAGGCTTTCAATCAGAAGGCTTGCGATTTCTCGATGGAGCGGGCGCTGTCGGTGATGCAGCAGCTGCGGGATCAGTGAAGCTTGGTGTCCACCGCTTTTTGACTTGCCGCTTACCGCTTCGATAAACGGGGCTCGTGTCAGACGTTTCCGGACATCGCGATGCTTTACAGGCTGGCGAGCACCTTGCCCCAGCGCGGCTCAGGCCGGTGCAGCATGCGCGGCCCGGCGGCGCGCAACGCGGCCCAGGTCGTCGAGGTGATATTGAGGAGCACCGGCTTGCCGAACTCCGCTTCGAGCAGCGGCGCCGCGTGTATCGCGAACCACAGGCCGCCCGGCATGAGCAGCGCCTGCGCCGTCGGCGTTGCCGCCAGCACCTCGCGACCCAGCTGCAGCGCAAGCTCGTAATCGGCTGCGGCGCTCGAGTGCTTGTTCTGATCGAGGGAGCGCGCGCGCGACCGGCATGCGAGGACCTGGATGCCCGCGTCTCCCAGATAATCGGTGAGAGCACCGTTCACCGCGTCGGGCCAGCGCGTCGCAAGCGCAATGCGCGTGGCGCGAAAATGCTTCAGCACGGCAATATGGGCTTCGAGGTCGGTGTCGCATACGAGGCCGGTGCGCGATTTTCCCTCGGCGAGTATCTCCAGCATCTTCTTGCGCCCGAGCGCGGAGGCGACCGGCACTCCGCTCAACGAGATGCGATCGACTTTTTTTTTCGCGAGCACATCGAAGCGGCTCCACAGCGTCGGCAGCTCCGACTCGACGGCGGCGAGGCTGTACTCCTTGAGATTCAGCCCGGTGGTGACCAGCATCATGCCTTCCGGCGCGACGCGGTAGAACTGGTACGCGTCGAGATCGGTATAGACGTGAGGGATGACGTAGCCCAGCTGATACCACGGCGTGATCACCGCGGTCGTCGCGCGCTCAGCCGGCATGTCCGTGTCCTCCGGCCGGGAGCTGCGCCAGCTCGATGAGGCAGTCTTCCCACAGCCTGCGGCTCGCCTCGACGTCACGCACTACCACGCCCACGTGCTCGATACGCTTGACCTTCATGCGCCCCTCCGGCGTTGCGATCAATCGGGAAAGTACGGCAGCGGCACGGGACGGCCCTCCGGCAACGCCTTGCGCGCCACGTTCAGTATCAGCGCAAGCATCGCGTAATAGCCGGTGATCGCAAGGATGTCGATGACCTGCTGCTCTCCGAACTGCGCGACCGCCCGAGCGTAAGTGTCGTCGCACACGCTCTTGTTGTGCAAGGCCTCCGTCAGCATCTCGTACAGCATGTCTTCGTCGCGTCCCATGTCCGTCGGACGCCGGCCTTCGGCAATCGCTTCCGCAATCGACGGCGCGAGGCCCGCCCTCATCGCGTGCTGGTAATGCGAGTTCCATTCGTACTGCTGCGTCCAGTGGCGCGCCGCCATGAGCGTCGCCATTTCGGCGAGCCGCCGCCCCACCGGCGTGCGGTAGCGCAGGTATTCCCCGACTTTCTGCACCGTGCTCGCAAGATCGGGGCTGCGCAGCAGCGCGATGAAAGGCCCGCGCAGCTCGCCGCGCGGACCGGCCGCGATTTCGGCAGCGACTTTCTTCTGCGCCTCGCTCATGCTCTCCCGCGCGATGGGCGGCATGCGCTCCGGGCGCGAACGCGGAATGTCGTGACTCGCCATGGCTCTCCTTCGGGTCTGGACTTTCAGCGCGGCTCGCCGCGCTCAGGGCTTCTTCAGCTCGGGATCGGTCTGCAGCAGGTAATCGACGAACTGGTGGATATACGCGCTCGCCTCGTCGCTGATAACGGTGAACTCGACGCCGGACACGGCCTGCCCTTCCTCGATGCGCGTGCGGATGATGCGCGCGTAGATGTCGTTCGCCCCGGCGCCGACGAAAGGCACGCTGATCGACAGCTTGATCTCCGTGTGCGGCGGCAGCTCGCGGCCGAGCCGCAATGCAGCGCCCTGGTAGCTGATGTCCATGAGCAGACCGTCGCATCGCTCGGATGTCACCACCTTGTCGCGCACGATGTAGTACGTGACCGGCAGCTTCGCCTTCACGCGCGGGCTCGAACGCTGGTCGTGGCGGTGCGCCTTCAATCCCAGCCCCGGCATTTCCAGCACTTCGTGTATGGTGACGGGCAGCGCCTTGCCTTTCACATAGACGCTCACCGGGTCTGCCGTAAGGACCTCGCCGCCGCAGCGTGCATAGGTCGAATCGCTGATGAGCACCTGTCCGCGCAGGCTCACCGCCTCGATCCGCGATGCGAGGTTGACGTCATCGCCGATCACGGCATGCTCGGAGTAAAGCTCCGAGCCGAGCTGCCCCGTCATCGCCCAGCCGCTGCTGAGGCCTATGCCCATGTAGAGATGCGGGCCGGGCGGCCGTCCGCTGCGGCCGTTCAGCTCGTCGAGCGCCGCCTGCATCTGCAGCGCGCATGCGACGGCTCGCCGCGCATCGTCGGGCCGCGCACGCGGCAGGCCAAATACGGCCATCACCGAGTCGCCCATGAATTTCTCGATGCGGCCGCCGTTGGCCGCGACGACTTCGCTCATGCGCATCAGGAATTCGTTGAGCAGCTCCAGCACCACCGTGGCGGAGTAACGCTCCGAGAACGACGTGAAGCCGCGCAGGTCGGCGAGCAGCACGGTGATCTCTTTGGCAGTAAACGTCGCGGACCCGCATTCGCTGGCGCGCGGCGCGCCGAGCGCGGCGGCAAGCTCCATGCGCAGCGCGACGCTGAGCGGCGCCTTCGTTTCGCGCTCTATCAGGTCCTGGACCACGCGCAGCGTGTGGTCCCAGCCAGGCTCTACTGTCAGGTTCGTTCTCCAGGTCGCAGCGCCACCTCGCCCGGATCGGGCGGCATGACGCGCAGTGCTTATTTTAGCCGCATCCCGGGGCGCGGCCCTTCTCCCAGCGCAATCCCGCTCAACTTTGTGTCGGATCCGATCCGCACCGCACGAGCTGTTTGCCGATATTGCGGCTGGTCAGCAGCCGCAGGAATGCATCCGGCATCGCTTTTATGCCTGCCGCAATGTCGAATTTCGATTTCAGCGCGCCACTGGCAATCCATGCGGCAAGGCGGCGTCTCGCGTCCTCGTAGCGATCCTGATAGTCGCTCACCAGGAAGCCCCGCATGGTGGCGCGCGCGATGAGCAGCTGGCGAGGAAAACGCGGGCCGATATCCGGCTTGCCGAACTGGCCAGCAAGGCTCACCGACCCCACCAGCGCAATGCGCGCGTGCGGCGCGAGGTTCTGGAGCACCGCTTCGTGTATCGGCCCGGCAGTATTGTCGATGTACACGTCGACCCCGCGCGGGCACGCCTTCCCAATTGCAGCAGCCAGATCCGTCTCGCCGCGGTACAGCACCACGTCGTCGTAGCCGATCTCGCGGCACCACGCGGCTTTTTCGACGGAGCTGGTGACGCCGACGGGACGGCAACCCGCGAGCCGTGCAAGCTGGCCCGTGATCTGGCCGACCGACCCTGCCGCCGCCGATACCACGACGGTATCACCGGCGCGGGCGTCCGCCGCATGGTAAAGCGCGAAATAGGAAGTGAGGCCGTTCAGGCCCAGCGCCTCCATCCAGTAAGGCAGCGGCGCGGCCGCGGGATCGGCACGGCGCACGGCATTCGGGCGCAGCACTGCATATTCCTGCCATCCGAAGCCGAAGTCGCTGACGACGAAATCGCCAGCGCGAAATTCCCTGCAGCTCGACGTCAGCACTTCGCCGATCCCGCCGCCCAGCATGACGTCGCCGGGCTTCACGCCGGCGGCATAGTTCTTCTGCGGGCTCATGCGCGCGCGCATGTAGGGCGCGACGTCCAGATAAATCGCGCGCACCAGCATCTGGTTGGGACCGGCCTCCGGGATGGGCGACTCGACAAGCGTCCAGTCATCCGGCCGGGGAATGCCTTCCGGATAACGCGCGAGCCGCCACTGCCTGTTGATCGCTGTTGCGTCCGTCATCGTCTCGTCTCCGCACGCGAGGGTATCACTTTAACGCTCCCTTAAGAATTGTCCGTTACCATCCGTCGGGCATGAAGAATGCGCGTCAACGCGCTTGACCTCCCCCGGGGCCGCCACGATAATCGCGCGTCCTCGAATCCCAGCAGCGCAGGGCCGCGGCCCGAGCTGCGCTTCCCCCAGGAGTCGCCGTGCCGATGGTCTGCTTCCGCCGCGCAGCGCGCAGAGCCGCTGCACTCTTCGCGCTTGCCGCCACGGCGGCGCTCGCGTGCGGCTCGGCATCCGCCGCGGTGGACACGGTGCCGACCGAAACGTGGAATGCCAGGCTCCAGACCACGTACGTCTGGCAGGCGAAGCCGGCATTCAGCGCAGGATATTCCGGTCCGAACAGCGTTACGGCCCACCGCGAGAAAAGCTATTCGTACACCTTGAGCGCAGCCTTCGGCGTGCGGCCGTGGTCGGGCGCCGAGCTGTACTTCGACCCGGAAGCGGCGCAAGGCGTCGCTCTTTCCCGGCTCACCGGCCTCGGCGGCTTCACCAACGGCGAAATCGCGCGGACCTCCGGGCCGGATCTGCGCGTATACCGCGCGCGCCTGTTCCTGCGCCAGACCCTCGGGCTCGGCGGCGCGCTGGTGCCGGTCGAATCCGATGCAAACCAGCTCGGCGGCATGGTGCAGGCGCGCCGGCTGGTGCTGACCGCAGGCAATCTCTCGGTGCTCGACATCTTCGACGACAACGCGTACAGCCACGACCCGCGCACGCAGTTCCTCAACTGGTCGCTGATGACGCACGGGGCATACGACTACGCGGCCGACGCGCGCGGGTATTCGTCGGGCGTCGCCGTCGAGTGGTACCACGACGAATGGGCGCTGAGGCTCGGCCGCTTCCTGCAGCCGCGGCTGCCGAACCAGATGCCGCTCGATCCGCGCATAGGACGCCATTACGGCGACCAGATGGAAATCGAGCGCAGCCACACGCTTGGCGGGCAGCCCGGCAAGCTGCGCGTGCTGGCGTTCCACAATCGCGCCCGCATGTCGACCTACACCGATGCGCTGGACGTCGCCGCCCGCACCGGCACTACGCCCGATCTCAACGCCGTCCGCAACGCGGACCGCGACAAGCACGGGGTCGGCATCAACGTCGAGCAGGCGCTGACGCAGGATATCGGCCTGTTCGGGCGCGCGAGCTGGGCCGACGGCCAGACCGAGACCTATGCGTTCACGGAAATCGACCGCTCGCTGTCGGGCGGACTCGTGGTGAAAGGCGGCACGTGGGGGCGCGCTCAGGACACTGTGGGCATCGCGTACGCGCGCAACGGACTGTCGGCGGCCCATCGCGACTATCTCGCGCGCGGCGGCCTCGGGTTCTTTATCGGCGACGGGCGGCTCACGTACCGCCCCGAGACCCTGGTCGAAATGTTCTACAACCTGCGCACGACGCGCCACACCGCGGTCACGCTCGATGTGCAGCGCATCGAAAATCCCGCCTACAACGCCGATCGCGGGCCCGTGCTCGTGATGGGCGCCCGCCTGCACGCCGAATTCTAGACGGCCGATCACGCGCATGCGCAGAGGCCAGTGGAACCCGGAGGCCGCGGAAGGCGCGTGACGGCTCGCGCCCGAAGCATTCCCTCCACGACCATCATTGGCGCCAGTCGACGGCGCCGAAGCGTTCCAGTCCCAGCAGCGTGTAGTAGATGCCGATGGTTGCGCGCGTCTGCGTGCGGTCGCCCAGATCGGGATAGCTCGCGTCACGTCGCGACCACAGGTATTTCACCGCAACCGCGTGCTGCTTGTGGATGCGCCAGGTGAAGGTGGTGTCGGCGCGCGCGATGTTGTCGCGCCCGCCGCGTGATGCGCCCGCCACGTTGCTGACGAAGTACTCCCGCGCGGTGACATCGAGCGCCGCGCGATCGCCGAAGATGAGGCGCAGCGCAATCAGCGCCTGCGGCGATATGCCGTAGCGATAGTCGTTTTCCTGAGCTCCGCGCAGCGTGCCGACCGCCGCATAGCCTGCGCCTGCCAGCACCGAGCCCTGCAGCGCGATGGTGCGCGTGAGCCACGCCTGACCCGTGGTGCCGAGCGACAGCGCTGTGCTCGATACGCGGAACACCTGGGGCGCGATGTAATCGTAGCTGCCGTACAGCCCCCACACGCCGCGATAGCGCTCGCCCGCCTCGTACGCCGTGCCGAGCAGCAGCCCGCGCGTCATGATGTTCTCGACGCCGTTCGCCGTCGATGCCGTCGCCTGGAAGCTGAAGTGGTCGAACGGGCGCTCGTAGCGGTAGCCGGGCTTGCCCGGCAGGCCGTAGTCCATGGAGAAGTTCGCCACAACCTCGTTGCGCCGCAGGCGCGTGGAAGCGCCCGGCACGTTCTGCGTCGTTCCGTTGAAGCCGAGCTGCAGCGTGCTGTAGTAGACGGGATCGTGGCTGTCGAACGCCGCGTCGAAACGCCTGCCGAACACGGCTCGATTGAAGCCTACGGGCGGCGAGATCGCGGCGGCTGCGACTTCGCGCCACTCGCGTGGGAGCCCGCCGCCGTTTTGCAGCACGAGGTGCGCCATGCGGAACAGCGACTCGCCCAGAAAGGTGCCGCCTATGCCGGTGGAAATCTGATCGTTCTTGGAAGGCGGCGTGTTCTCTCCGGCAATCTCCCACACGGCGCTTCCGGCAAACGCATATCCGAGAGATTCCCAGTAGGACAGCCCGGCTGAGCGCGCAAGCCCGTGATACACCGATCCCTGGTAGGGATGCCCGAACTGGTTGATGGTGTACGGGTCGTTGTCCGTGACCCATGGACCGCGCAGGTTGCGGCGGATGCTTGACATGCTCACGGCGTAATCGCTGCCGAACGCGAGACGGTCGAAACGGTTCAGCAGGAACTGGAAACCGAGGATTTCGAGCGCGGGTATGGCGTAGCTCTTGCCCGCATCCCGCGACAACGAAAAATCGGTGTCCGCCCTCGCGGCAAGCGCAAGCGGCGCCGGACGCAACTCATCGCCAGTCTCGCCGAGGGCCGGCAGCGGCGCGGCCGCGGGCATTCTGAGCGCAGGCTCTTCGGCATGCACGAGAGCATTGCAGCCGAGCGCGAGCAGAGCGACCGGGATGACGAAATATCGGGCTTGCGCAGCGCGCATCGCCGAAACGATGTGAGGCATGACGCAACGCAGCTCTGCAATGCTCGTGCCGCGTCATGCCGGCGCCGGGCGCCGGCCCGCGCGATTACTGGAAGAAGAAGCCTCGCGCGGGCATGAGCTGCGCGACCCCGATCTCCTGGAGCGTGGGGATGCCGAGCAGAGCCATGTCCCGGTTGATCTCCTCGCGCAGCAGCTTGACGGCATGCGCGACGCCCGCTTCTCCGGCGACGGCCGCCGCGTACAGGAACGGGCGTCCGACGAACACGAAATGCGCGCCGAGCGCGAGCGCCTTCAGCACATCTGTGCCACGGCGTATGCCGCTGTCCATCATCACCGTCATGTCGCCGGCTTCGGACACGATATCCGGAAGCACGCGCAACGGCGCCGAGGCGTGATCGAGCTGCCGCCCGCCATGGTTGGAGACGATGACACCGTCGGCGCCGCTTTCGCGCGCTATGCGCGCGTCATCCTTGTGGAGAATGCCTTTCACGACCAGCTTGCCTTTCCACATCCGGCGCATCAGCTCGAGGTGCTGCCATGACAGGTGGTCGCGGAACTCGCGCTTGCGCTCCGCGGTGCGCGAAATAAGCGGCACGCGCGGCATCATGTTCTCGTAGTGCGGCATGCCCTGCGTGAGCAGGGTGCGCAGCAGATTGCCCGCCAGCCAGCGGGGCCGCACGATGCCGTCCCATGCGAGGCGCAGCGTCGGACGCAGCGGCGTGCTGTAGCCATTGCGCACGTTGTTCTCGCGGTTGGCGAGGACAGGCACGTCGACGGTGAGCACGAGAGTCTCGTAGCCGGCGCGCGCCGCGCGATCGACGAGCGTCTGGATCTGGCTGGTCTCGCCGGGCAGGTACGCCTGAAACCACGCGGTGCTGCCCGCTTCCCTCACCGCCTCGAGCGACGTCAGCGCCGCCCCGCTCAGAATCATCGGGATGTTCGATCGGGCCGCGACGCGCGCTAGCACGCTGTCGCCCTGATAGCAGGCGAGCGAAGTGCCGCCCATCGGCGCCATGCCGAACGGCGCGTCGTAGGTGCGCCCGAACAGCATAGTCTGCGACGAGCGTCCCGACACGTTCACCAGCACGCGCGGCACGAAGGCGAGCTCGTCGAACACTGTCCGGTTGCCGCGCAATGCTGCGTTCGTTTCAGCGCCGCCGCATGCGTAGCCGAATATCGGCCGCGGCAACACACGGCGGGCCGCGTCCTCGAAGTCATCGAGGCACAACATGCGGCGCAGCACGCGTGGAGGCTTGGCGGGCGGTGGCATCGCGGTCACTCGCAGCTGCGGCATGGCGTCGGCTGAAGGCTCGCGTGTCCGCATGGTGGTCGACATGGCCGATATCGCAATGGAGTTGGTTCGCGCAGTTTACTGTATCGGCCGCCCGCATGCGTTACCATCCCGCCCTTCACCGCGCCCGGAGCACGATGCAATGGACCGAATTTATTTCGCGATCGGATCTGCGTCCGCGTTCATCGCGGTCGCAGCCGGCGCGTTCGGTGCGCACGCGCTGAAGACGCGCCTCACGCCCGACCTGCTCGCCATATTCGAAACCGGCGCGCGCTACCAGATGTACCACGCGCTCGCCCTGCTGGCATGCGCATGGGCTGTCACCCGCCGGCCCGGCGTGCTCGTGATTGCAGCAGGCGCTCTTTTCGCAGCCGGCACGCTGCTGTTCTCGGGCAGCCTTTATGCGCTCGCGCTGACCGGCGCGCGCTGGCTGGGCGCAATCACCCCCGTGGGCGGCGCCGCATTTCTCGCCGGGTGGCTGTGCCTCGCCGCAGCCGCGCTCAGGTCATGAAGCAGCCGCGCCGCACCGGACATCGTGTTATTCATATGAGACAGGAGGGCTGCATCCAGTGAAGCGAACGGATCTCGAAAAACTCAAAGGCCGGAAGATCGCGGGCAAGATGAACGAGACGCCGACGCCGGGCCGCTACGGCAGCGACAACGACGCAGCCGGCATGGGGCGCCGCGAGCGGCGCAGGCTCGACCAGGCGCGCGGTCTCGTGCCGTTTGCCGTCAAGCTCGACGCCGACCTGGTGAAGCGCGTTCGCGAGGTCGCCACCGAACGCGGCATTGCGATGGATGCGCTGGTCGACGAGCTGCTGCGTAAAGGCTTCGAGCGCTGAACGAGCCGCACCGCCATCGCCGGGCGGTGCGGCGGCGCAGCGCTCGCTACTCTTCCCGCTGATGCGCGAACCTGCACCCGATCCGTCCCGCGCCGACACCGCAGCGCGCCACGCGGTCGTCACGCGAACGAAGTGGCGCGGGTCACGGAGGCTTTCCATTACGGCTTTCTCTGCGCGTCGGCAATCGCGGCGCTCGCGGCGTTCACCGCAAGCCGCATCCCTCGCGTTTCGCTGGGCAAGCCGCGTTCTCCACGTTGAAGCCGACTATCGCAGGCGCGATGTGCTTTATGCACGCGTCATAGCGCGTCTTATCGCGTCGGGTGAGACGAATCTCACGTCCTCGCCCTTCCTTGGCCGCCGCGACAAGGAGAGAATGCCCTTCCGTGCGTAAATTCAATAACAACACGACATGCGCGCAGGAGAGCATTACATGGTGTACGAACAGGACGGTCGACGCTGGATATTCTTCCACGACCTGTTTGGCCGGTGGCAGTGGACGCGCATCGACGGCACAGGGATCACGCTCGAGCAGGCCGCGCAGAGCTTCCGCACGTTCCGCCTGTGCGTCAGGGACGCAAGGACGCGCGGATTCAGCATGCGCCGGTCGCGCTCGACGCGCGTACGCAACGGCACGCAAGCCGAGCAGCACCATTGAGCTTTGCATAACCAGATGACACGCTCAATGCCCTCACCCCCGGCCCCTCTCCCGGAGGGCGAGGGGAGATTCGAGACTTCAGCGAATTGTCATTCGCTTACGTAAGACTCAATAGGCGCTCGGGCGCGCGTCACATCGCTCTACACCATTCCCATCCAGAACTGCGTCTTGCCGTCGGTCGCGACGTCGTACTTGCGCACGAAGGTGAGCATGCCGTCCACGCCGATGCGGAATACCGTCAGCGCCGCCGGCACGTGACGCACACCGCCGCCGTCGCGCACGTCCATCGGGATGATGCTGGCCGCGACGAGCATGCGCCCCTGCGGATCGATGGCGAAGGTGCGCACGTGAAACGACATCGGATCTGCGTGCTGGATGAGCGTGGGCTCGCCGGTGCGCTCGTCGATCGAATACACCGCGAGGCTGTTCTCGCCTCCCGCGAATAGTTGTCTGCCTTCGCTGTCGGGCTGGGTCCAGTCGGCGCGATTCGCAACGTAAACGTAGCGCCCGTTAGGATGCACGTGCACGGTGCCGCCGAGCTGGCGCGGCCGCACGTTGCCCGGGTCGGCGAGCGCCGTCTTGTGAAAGAGCGGCGCCGCGCCAAGACGCCCGTCCTCGAGCGCGTACACCTCGAGCGCGTTCTGCCGCTCGAGCGACACGTACACCAGCGCGCGCTGCGGATGAAAATCGAGATGGCGCGGTCCGAAGCCGTAACCGCGGTTGGGCGCAATGGAAGCGACGTTGCCGAGCACGCCGTCGGCAAAGCTCAGCACTTTCAGCGCACCGGGATCCTCCGGCTTGCCGCCCGCAGCGTCGTTGCCTCGCGTGACGAGGATGGCGGTGCGATTGCCGGGCGTCGTCAGTATCTGATGCGGGAAGATGCCGAGATCGAGCCCCGCCGCCTGATCTACCGGCGCACCGACGCTGCAGTCGGCGCCGATGCGATGGACCGTCACACCCGCCGGCTCGTTGTACGCGGACAGCACGTAGCGACCGCTCCGGTCGACGCTGACATGCAGCGGCCGCATCGGCAGATCGCGCGCTTCCCCGTGCAACCGAAGATCTCCGGCCTGGTCGACGACCAGTGCATTAAGGCAATGCCTGACCCCGGGGCCGTTGCGCCCGCGGTGTCCCGATACCACATAGACGTGACGCCGCGACGGATGCGGCCACAGGTACTGCACCGGCGCCGGCAGCGTCACCGTCCCGCGCCGAACCAGCTCGAAATTGTCGAAGTCGATAGCGTAATGCGTAAGCTGCTCGCCCACGGCACTGTACAAGGCGGTCATGACCGTTCTCCCCATCCCCTGCTGCGCGCATCGCGGGTGCAAGCACCGCTCCGCTGCGGCAAAGGCAGCGATTATGGGTTGGGGATCGGGACGAAGTCCAGCGCGTCGGCGTCGTGTGACGGCGCCGACGAACGCGGCCTAACGCCTGCCGCCGCCGCGAGCGCCGCCAGCCGGCGCAGCCATCTCAGCGTGGCGCGGCGCGCTCGGCGGGAAGCCGCTTGGCGCGAACGCCGAATTGCCCGGGATGAAGCCGGTGCTGCCGGTCACGTTGCCGGCGGTCGTGCCGGGCGGCAGCGTGATCTGCGGCAGTATGCGAAAGCCACGGCGGCCGGTGAAGATGCCGGCGCCGGCCGGCACGTAGGTGTACGGCGCGTACCCGGTGCAGCGCGGATCGGAGCTTCCCGCGCACGGATCCCCGGCATACGGGCGCACCGAAGCAAGGTACTGCCGGGCAAGCCAGTCTTCCTGCTGCTCGCGCGCGCGGCGCCCGGTCCTCAGGTCGTCGAGCGCGCGAGCGCGCTCGGCTTCCATCGCACGGCCCAGCAATGGATCGGGCGTGTACACCGAAACGCGGTTTTCGATGACGCCGTGCTTCTTGACCGCCGCCGCGGCCGGCGGCTGATCGGAATAATTGGTGACGCCGCGCTGGTCGACCCATTTGTAGAGCTGGGTGGCGGCGGCCGGGTGCGACAGGAGCGCGATGCAGCAGGCTGCTGCAAGGACAAAGGATGTGCGGACAGGCATGGCGAACACCTCCTGCGCTGATCGTTATCAAGCTGCGTGCCTGCGCTGCGTGCCATTATCATAGCCCAATGACCAAAGGGGTGCGCACGGTGTGCAGCAGGCGCGTTTGGCATAATCACGGTGCCTCAGCCGCGTCTCATGGCTGGGTCGCGACTGCATCATTTACCGCCATGACCCGGCTCCTTTTCCCACGCGGGCTGATCGACCTGGCGCTCTGCGCCATCATGCTCGTCGCATGTCCGCCGGCCGCGCTGTCGTGGCCGGAAAGACCCGTGCGGCTGATCGTGCCGGCGCCCGCGGGCAGCTCGCTCGACGTGGTGGCCCGCAGCCTGTCGGAGAAGCTGTGGCCGGTGTGGGAGCGGCCGGTGATCGTGGAGAACAAGCCCGGTGCGGGCGGCCTCATCGGCGTCGACGTAGCCGCAAAGTCGCCTCCTGACGGCTACGTCCTGGCACTCGGCTTCAACGGCCCTCTCGCATTCGCGCCTTTCCTCTATTCGGCGATGCCGTATGACCCGACGCGCGATCTCGCGCCTGTGATACTCGCGTCCAGCCAGCCCAACGTGCTCGCCATGACTGCAGTTCTCCCGGCGCGATCCGTGCGCTCGCTGGTCGCGTGGGCGAAATCCCAGCCGGCGCGCAGCTTGAGCTACGCGTCCATCGGCAGCGGCAGCTCGTCCCACCTTGCGATGGAGCTCTTCGTCCGCCAGGCGGGCCTCGCGGCGATGCACGTGCCTTACCAGGGCTCCCCGGCCGCGGCGCTGTCGGTGGCGCGCGGTGAGACACACATGCTGTTCGCCGTCGCTTCCGGCGTCATGCCGCAGGTGCAATCCGGCCAGGTGCGCCTGCTCGCTGTAACGAGCGCGCAGAGGTTCAGGGGCCTCGAACACCTGCCCACGTTGAGCGAGTCCGGCTTTCCCGGCTTCGTCGCCGAGGCATGGAACGGGCTGGTCGTGGCCTCGGCCACGCCGGCGTCCGTGGTGGAGCGCATCAACGCGGACGCTGCGCGCGTGCTGTCTTCCCCCGAGGTGCGTACGCGTTTCCGCGCCCTCGGCATGGCGCCCGGCGGCGGCACGCCCGGCGCGTTTCGCACACTGATCGAAAGTGAAATCGCGCGCGGGGGCCCGGTGATCCGCGCCGCAAATATCCGCAGCGAATGAGCGTCAGGCCGCCGCGTGATGCAGCTCGAGCGCGCGAGTGCGCATGCGTGCGAGCACGACGCTGAGTCCGACCCCGAGCAGGCACAGCACGCTCACGCCGATGAAGCCCCATTTGAAGCTCCCGGCATGGTCTTTCACCACGCCGAGCGCATACGCGGTGAGAAAGCCGCCGATATTGGCGAACAGGTTGCTGATGCCGGTGGTCAGCCCGGCCGTGCGCTGGCCCAGCACTTCCATCGGCACCAGGAACAGCGGGCCGAAATAAAACTGCAGGAACACCGACATCACCACCACAACGAGCAGCATGACGGCGATCGACTCCACGGTGACCAGCAGCGTCGCGCAGCACGCGAGTATCGCCAGCGACGCGCCGATGACCAGCGGCGGATTCTTCAGCCGGTCGGACACGTAGCCGCCCACGGTGTTGGACGGGGCGATGAATGCGGCGCTCATGGCCGTGACGAAACCCGCCGCCTGCAGCGTGAAGCCGCGATCGGCCACGAGCAGGGAAGGCAGCCAGAAGTTCACCGCGGTCACGACGCTGAAGCGTATGAACTGGATCGCGCTGCACACCCACAGGATGCGGTGCGTGAAGAGATGGAATATTTCGCCGAGGCCTGCCTGCTTCGCACCGTCGCGCCGCGGCTTCTCGCGCGCCCAGTAGTGGTACACGAAGGATACCGCGAGGCCGAGCGCGGCGAGCATGATGAAGGTGCTGCGCCAGCCGAGCTCGTGAGCGAGCCACGGCCCGAGCAGCGAAAGCACTATGGTGCCGGCGAAGCCGCCGACCATGTACAGGCTCATCGCGGTGGCGCGCCGCTCGGGCTTGAACCATGAGACCAGCAGGCTCATTCCCGGAGCGAAGAGCAGCGCGCGAAACGCCCCGGCCACGAGCTGGTTCACCACGGCGAGCCAGAACACGTGCACCAGCCCGAGCGTGATGGAAAGCGTCGACCAGCCGACCAGCCCGAAGAAGAACAGCCGCTTGGGGCCGAAGCGGTCCGAGAGATAACCGGCCGGCACCTGGCCGAAGGCATAGCTCAGCGTGGCGGCGGCCGACAGCAACCCCGCCTGCGAGAACGTGATCTGCAGGTCCTCGCGTATCAGCGGCAGGAACAACGGTATGCTGCTGAAGGTGAGGCCGTGGAACAGCTGGCACAGCACCACCAGCGACACCGTGATGGCGCCGTCGCGGCTCTTCTCGTCCGCGGCGAGCGGCGAAGCGGATCGGGTGCTGCTCATTACGGGACGCTTTCTTTCTTATGGCCAGCCGTGGAACTGTGGATGGTAGCGTGCGGCCTTGCGCCGCCGCTTGATCCTCGTCAGTAATTCAATAAGGCGTGAGTGTGAAGCGCGAGGCGCGAAGAACCGATGTCATTGCCCTTGCTCTCGCTCTGGCTCCTCACTCCCGACCGCGAAGCGTCAATCCCACTCGGGCGCGCGGCCCTTGGGATTCGCGATGCGTCCGTCCGGGCGCTTGAGCGCGGAGATACGCTGCATGTCCTGCGGTGTCAGCTCGAAGTCGAAGACGTGCAGGCTTTCCTCGATGTGCTTCGAATCGGCAGAGCGCGGGATCGCAGCGATGTTGCCCTGCTGCATCAGCCAGCGCAATGCGATCTGCGCGATGGTGCGCCCTCTCGCCTTCGCGATATCGGCCAGCACCGGATCGTTGAACAGGCGGCCGCGTGCGAGCGGGCAGTATGCGGTGAACACGAGCCCCAGCCGCCGGCATGCGGCGAGCACCCTGGCCTGATCCAAGTACGGGTGATATTCCGCCTGCAGCGTGGCGAGCGGCTCGGGACACGCGGCGACGGCCTCCTCGAGCAAGGCGATGTTGAAGTTCGCGACCCCGATATGACGGGCAAGGCCTTGCCGTTTCGCTTTCGCGAGCGCCGGCATGGTCTCCGACAGCGGCACCTTCTCCGGGCTGGGCCAGTGGACGTGGAGCATGTCGACGTAATCGACCTGCAGCCGTTTCAGGCTTTCGTCGACCGAGCGCGCGAAATCCGCTGCGCGCAGATACTCGTGGGATACCTTGGTCGTGAGAAAGATCTCCGATCGCGGCACGCCCGAGAGCGTGATGCCTTTGCCGACGCCCTCTTCGCTGCCGTACTTCCATGCCGTATCGATATGGCGATAGCCGAGCTTCAACGCGGTGGCGACGACCTCGGCGCAGTCGCCGAGCTGCGACGTGCCGAAGCCGAGTGCGGGGACCTGCGCGCCGTCGCGCGCGACGAGATTGGGAATTGCGACAGTCATCGATGCCTCTTTACGGAAGTTTCCAGCCCAGCCACTCGCACACGCCGCGTCCCATGATCCACTCCTTGTCGTCGGCGCCGAGCCACGGAAGCTCTTCGGTGTACAGCGTGACGTGCTGACGGTAGGTGATCGGCGTGCGGGTGATGTCGGTGCCCCAGAACAGGCGCCGGGGCCCGAACGCATCGTACGCCTGGCGTATGTAGCGATGCAGCGAGGGATGCGGATAAGGCTCGTCGGAATAGCGCGGCATGCCGCTCGCCTTCGCCGCGACGTTCGGCCGCTTCGCGATCGCGAGCACCTTGTCGAATTCGGCGAACGCCGCTGCGCCCGTCTTGTCAGCGGGCATGGACAGGTGGTCCATGACGAGCTTGAGCCCGGGATGCCGCTCCGCGACGCGATCGATGAGATGCACCAGCGGATGCCGCACCAGCACGTAAATCGGCACGCCCGCCTGCTCGGCCTCGTCCCACACCCATTCCATGTGACCGTCGGTCAGCAGCGGCATGAGCGCGGGCGTATGGAACGTGAAGCGCAATCCGAGCATGCCCGGCTGCTCGCGCCATGTTTTCAAACGGCCGCGCGACCCGGGGTCCACAGGATCGAGCCGTCCCATGACGGCGAAACGATCCGGATGCGCTGCTGCCGCCGCGAGCGCGACGTCGTTGCGGTCGCCTTCCCACGAGGGCGGAACGATGATCACCCGATCGACGCCCGCCTTGTCCATCTCGCGCAGCAGCTCGTCCTTGCCCAGAGGCTCCGCGCGGTGCGGCTGGTGACGCTTCGGCCACGGCCGCTGCGGCGTGTCAGCCGCCCAGATGTGGACTTGTGTGTCGACGACGCGCATCCCGCCTCCCCGAAAGACAGAGCGCGCATCATAGCAATTTTGCAGGCGCGACGGAGTCCGCATGTTGCAACGAATGAGGGCGACGCCCGTTTGGCATAATGCGTGACTTCACGAAACGGGAAACACCGCACATGGATGAAGCCGCTGCACGCCAGGCGTTCGAGCACGCGCTCGCGACCCAGAAAGCCGAGTTCGGCAAGTTTTTTCTCGCACGCTTCTACGGCTGCGAATTTCACTATACCGACGAAGAGTGCCGCATCACTTTCGACATCAAGGATTTCATGCACAACCCGCGCGGCGGCCTGCACGGCGGCGTCATTGCGTTCGTGATGGACATCTCCATGGGGCACCTGCTGCGCCATCGCAGCGGTCCGGGAGCGACGCTCGAGCTCAAGGTGCAGTACCTCAAGGCGCCCAGCAGCGGACGCATGACGTGCGTCGCGCGCTTCCTGCGCCAGGGCCGCGGCGTCTCCTTCCTGCGCTCGGAGCTCGCCGACGAGCACGGCGAGCTGGTGGCTTTCGCCACGTCGACGTGGAAGTCGCTGTCCGGTAAGAACCTCGTCGGGGCGACCTGAGCGGAGCGCGTCACGAATCCCCTGCGGCTGGTGCTCGACACCAACGTCTGGCTCGACTGGCTGGTCTTCGAGGATGCCGGCGTGTCGCATCTCAAGCGCGCGGTCCGCGACGGCCATGCGCAGATCTACGCCGACGAAGCGTGTCTCGACGAGCTCGCACGCGTGCTCGCCTATCCTCTGCTCGACGCCGCGCTCGATCCACCAGCGCAAGGCGAGCATCTGGCGGCGGCACGCACGCTCGCTCGCCTGCTCGACCGCGATCAGGCGTTGCGTGATGTCCACGACATTGCCTTGCTGCCGGCGTGCCGCGATCCGGACGACCAGAAATTCCTGGTGCTCGCGCGCGACTGCGGCGCCGACGCGCTGGTCACGAAAGACCGCGCGCTGCTCCAGCTCGGCCGGCGCAAGCGCCGCCCGCTGCCGTTTCGCATCGTCGTGCCGGGCGATCTGGCCGTGTGACATGTCGAGAAGGCGGCTGCACTTCTTGCTAGGGTAAGCGCATGGGCCGCATCTTCCTTCTCCTTGGCGTCCTTTGTATCGCCCTGCCCGCGCAGGCGGCAGAAGACGCGCGCATCGTGGAAATGCACAGTGTTCCGGCAGGCCCCGCCGACGATGCCACGTACACGATGAACGTGAATCTGTATTTCTTTCTCGGATCGCGATGGCAGCCGGACGACGTCGCGCAGCGTCTGCCGGCCGTCGCCACGCTGCTCGCTCAGTGCGGCATGGCGCTGGGGCGCGCGCAGATGCACGTGATCGATGCGCCGCAGCGCTTCCGCTCGTATTCGACGCGGACGTCGCGCGAGCTGCTCCGGTTACTTGCCGTCTCCAGGCCTGCGCTGTTTTTCGTGGACGAGACGCTCAACGATCCGCCGTTCGATGCCGAGACCATAGGCCTCGCGAATGCGGCCACGCGCCCTGAGCTCGCGCAGACCATCTGGGTGGCGCACGGAGCGCGTGATCTGGACGTGGCGCTCGCGCACGAGCTCGTGCACCTGCTGTCGAACAGCGGCGAGCACAGCGACGATCCCGGCAATCTCATGCGCGACGAGTCTTCCCGGGACAACATCCGGCTGAACGCGGCACAATGCGCGAGGGCCGCCGCAAGCGGTGAAGCGCAAAGGCTGCTCGTGCGGCGACGATAACACCATGGACAACGGAATACCGCGTCACGCGCTCTACGAAACGAAAGCGATGCTGCGCGCGCTCGAGTTGCAGGGCGCGGTGCTGATTCCCGGCGCTCTCGATGCCTCGCTCAGCACAACGACGAGAGCGACGATCGATGCGTTGCGTGCGACGCACTGGGACGAAGCCCGGGACGATCCGCGCGGCTTCGACGGCGGCCGCGCACTCGACCGCTATCTGTGCGTGTTCAATCGCGATCCGTTCTGGCTGCAGTTCCTCGATCGCCCCGGCATCATCGACCTCGCAGAGGCGGCGCTCGGCCCGGATTGCCACGTGATCGGAGAGACCGCGTGGCGCAGCCATCCCGGATTCCGCGGCGAGCCTCTGCATGCCGATTACCTGCCTGTGACGTGGCCCGAGGGCGCGCTGCCCGACGCCGTGCGGATTCCGATGTGCATTCTCACGGCGCATTTCTATCTCTGCGACGTGCCTGCCGGGCTCGCGCCTACGCGCCTCATTCCCGGAAGTCATCGCGCGGGACGGGCGCCGGACGCCGACGAGCGCGACTGGCAAGGCGTCCCGGCACAGGCCATCGTCGCGCGCGAAGGCGACGCGCTGGTCTTCCGCAGCGACGTATGGCATGCGGGCAGCGACAACACGACGCGCGATCGCGTGCGCTATCTGCTGCAGGTGCATTACGGGCGGCGCGAGATGGCGCAGCACTTCTCACCCTTCATGGAATGGCGCTTCGCCCCGGCAGTACTCGCGGCAGCGTCACGCCGGCAGCGTCGCCTGCTCGGCGATCACCAGCCCGGTCCGTACGATTGAGCGGCGACGTTACAATACGCGCATGCTGAAGCCCTTCGTTCGCGTGATGCTGCTCGTCGCCGGCGCGTTGTGCGTGCTGCTCGGCGTGATCGGCATCTTTCTTCCGGTGCTCCCGACGACGCCTTTCCTGCTGCTCGCCGCGGCGTGTTTCGCCCGCAGCTGCGATTCGTGCTACGCGTGGCTGCTGGAGCATCGGTGGTTCGGCAGCTTCATCCGCAACTGGCACGAGCGGCGCGGCGTCACGCGCCGCCAGAAGACGGCCGCACTCGCGCTGCTATGGGCCGGCATCGCATTGAGCATCCTGTTCGGCACCAACCTGCTGTGGGTGCGTCTCATGCTGGTCGGCATAGCGACGTGCACCACGCTTTACCTGGTTCTCGGCATCAAGACGCTGGAGTCCTGATCGTGACATATCGACATCTGTTCGCCGCTGCCCTGGCAGCAATGCCGCTTCCCGCGGCAGCACAATCCTATCCCGCGAAAGCGATACGCTACGTCGTGCCCTTCCCGGCCGGCGGACCGCTCGACATCGTTGCGCGCGCTTTGGGACAGGAGCTCAACCGCAGCTGGGGCCAGCCGGTGATCATCGACAATCGTCCCGGCGCGGGCGGCAACATAGGCGCCGAGCTCGTGGCGCGCTCGCCGGCAGACGGCTACACCATCCTCATGGGCGCGGTCAGCACGCACGCGATCAACGTCACGCTGTACGGCAAGCTGCCGTACGACCCGCTGCGCGACTTCGCGCCCGTCACGCTGATCACCTCGGTGCCCAACGTGCTGGTCGTGCATCCGGCCGTGCCTGCGCGCAACGTCCGCGAGCTCATCGCGCTCGCGAAATCGCGCCCGGGGCAACTCAATTTCGCCTCGGGAAGCACGGGCAGCGCGGGACATCTCGCGGGCGAGCTGTTCAAGACCACGGCGGGTGTGGACATGACGCACATCCCGTACAAAGGTGCAGCTCCTGCGGTCGTGGACCTGCTCGCGGGCCACGTGTCGCTGATGTTCGACAACCTCGCGTCCGCGCTGCCGAACATCAAGGCCCAGCGCGTGCGCGCGCTCGCCGTCACGACGCTCCGCCGCTCGCCGTTCCTGCCGCAGCTGCCGACGATCAGCGAGAGCGGCCTCAAAGGCTTCGATATCGGAACGTGGTTCGGCATTTTCGCGCCTGCCGGAACGCCGCCGGAAATCGTGGAGCGGCTCAACGCGGAAATCACGCGCATTCTCGGGACGCCGGCGATGAAAGAGCGTCTCGCGGGTCTCGGCGCCGAGCCGCAGCCCGACACGCCGGCGCAATTCGCCGCTTACGTCAAAAGCGAAATGACGAAGTACGCGGCGATCATCAGGCAGTCCGGCGCGAAGGTGGAGTGACTACTCCGCGCGAATCCACGCCTGCGCGGGAAAGTTCACTCCGCCCGAATCCCTGCCTCGCGAACGACCTTACCCAGCCGCGCCGTATCGTCGCGTATCCGTGCCGCGAGCACCTCGGGCGTGCTGCCGACGACTTCGAATCCGAGCGCCACGAGCCTGTCGCGGACTTCGGGCAGCTGGCTCACGCGTACCGCTTCGGCATTGAGCCGCGTAACGATATCGGCCGGTGTGCCGGCCGGCGCGATGATGCCGGTCCACGAGTCGCCTTCGTAGCCTGGAACGCCGGCCTCGGCAATCGTCGGGATATCCGGCGTGGCGGTCGTGCGCTTCGTTCCCGTCGTGCCGAGTATGCGCAACCGCCCGGTGCGATGATGCGGCAGCGCGTTCGCGACGGAGGCGAAGAGCATGGGCACCTGCCCCGCCAGCAGGTCGTTGAACGCCGGCGTGATGCCCTTGTACGCGACATGCACCACGTTGATGCCGGTCATCGACTTGAGCAGCTCCATCGGAATGTGCTGCGCGCTGCCGACGCCGCCTGAGCCGTAGTTCAGCTGGCCGGGCCTCGCCTTCGCCAGCGCGACCAGCTCCTTGACGGAGGTCGCAGGCAGCGAAGGATGGACGATCAGGCAGTTCGCGATCGCGGCGGTGTACGAGACCGGCGCGTAATCGCGCAGCGCATCGTACGGCAGCTTTGCGTACATGCTGGAATTGATCGCGAGCGTCGCCACGTTGCCCATGCCTATGGTGTAGCCGTCGGCCGGCGCGCGCGCGATGAGCTCCATGCCGATGATGCCGTTGGCGCCTGCGCGGTTGTCCACCACGACCTGCTGCCCCCAGCCTTCGGCCATGTGCTGCGCGTACAGGCGTCCCAGGACGTCGACTGCGCTGCCGGCGGTGAACGGCAGGATCAGCCTCACCGGCCGGGACGGGTAACGCTGCTGGGCAAATGCGGATGCGGCTACGCTCATCGCGAGCGCAAGCAGTGCGAGACGGACACTCCGGCCGTGCATGGCAACCTCCTCCGGGTCGTTTATCGGGCCATGCTAGCAGAGACGGGACGGACGGCGAGCAGCCGGACCGCCGTTTTTTTTGCGGCGTCGCCTGATGGGCACGCTTGCTCTTACAATGGCCGCCCGCTTTTCCGGAGGGCTCCCATGATTGTCACGCCGTTGTATGCCGCGCTGCTTACGTTCTGGTTTCTGCTGCTGAGCGCCATCGTCATACGTCATCGCGGCAAGGGCATCAGCCTTGGCGACGGCGGCAACCCCGTGGTGCAGCGCGCGGTACGCGGGCACGCGAACTTCGCCGAGTACGTCCCGCTCGCGCTCATCATGATGGCGATCCTCGAGCTTGCGCGCACCTCGCTTTATCTGCTGCACGCGCTCGGCCTCCTGCTGCTCGTCGGCCGCATCCTGCACGGCTACGCACTGTCGTTCACGCGCCGCTGGCAATTCGGCCGCTCCTGGGGCACCGCGCTGACCTTCGTCGTTCTCGTCGTCGAAGCGGTGCTATGCCTGCTGGTCGCGCTGCGCGGTCACGATCTGTGGATCCGCGGACTCCTCTGATCGCGCACCGGCATTGTTCTTGCTCCCGAGATTCGGCAAATCACACGCGGCGGCAGGCGACCTGCAAGCCGGACAAGGGAGATACTCATGAAGAGTGTAAATTCGCCACTGGTCTGCTCCCCGTACGTGACTTCCCTATCCCGGCGGCATCTCTAGCCCGCATCACCCCTGATTTTCGCGCATTCGAAAAAGGAGCGCATGTGCAGCGCACGGAGGAGGCGCGCGTCGCAGCCATATTGGCGCTGTCGCTCACCGGGATGCCGGTGGGTGCCGCGCCGGAGCGAAGCGAGCTCGCCGACGAGAAACTGTTTCTCGAAGACCAGCCGATAGTGCTCACGGCATCGCGCATGGGACAGCCGGTCAACGAAGCGCCCGCGCCCGTGACCGTGATAGACCGCCGCATGATCGAGGCGTCCGGCTTTCGTGACATACCGAGCGCGCTGCGGCTCGTGCCCGGCTTCCAGGTCGCCTATGCGCGCGGCAATCTTCCAGCCGTCACGTACCACGGCCTTTCGAGCATCTACCCGCGGCGCATGCAGATCCTCGTGGACGGCCGGTCGATCTACACCACGGCATACGGCCAGGTGCTGTGGCAGACGCTGCCTCTGTCGGTGGACGACATCGAGCGTATCGAAGTGGTGCGCGGCCCGAACGGCGCGACCTACGGCGTCAATGCGTTCTTCGCGACGGTGAACATCATCACGCGCAGCGGCGGGGACGATCCGGGTGCGTCGGCCCTCGTCGGCATAGGCGAACGTGGAATGAAGGAGACGACCGCCCGTTACAGCGCTCAGAGCGGCCCGCTCACCTATCGCGTGACCGTCTCCCGGCGACGGGACGATCGCTATGCCACGCTGCCTGACGACAGCGATCTCTCCTATGTCAATGGCCGCGCAGACTACCGGCTCAATGCGCGAGATGAGCTGACTTTTCACGGCGGCTACAGCGCGTCTCGACAGCAGGAAGGGGACGTGGCGGGTGCGCCCTACAATCCGCTCCGCGACACCTATCCGAGCAACTATTTCGTGGAGGCGAAGTGGCGTCGCGCGTACGACGGCGACACGGAGCTGATTGCCCACGTGCACCGGACCGTGGACGACATGAGCGATCAGTACCAGCTGATCGTCCCGCGCGTGCGGTCTGCGCTGCCGCCCGGCGGCGTCAACACGCCCTTCGATCAGAACTATCGGCTGGTGAGGACCGCGGCCGAAGTATCCGGCACGCTGCGGCCGGTGCGCGACCTGCGCCTGGCGGCTGCGGGCGAGATCCGTTACGACAGCGCGCGCTCGGTATTCTATACCGGGTCCAATGACCTGCTCGACGGCTACATTTACCGGCTGTCGGGGCACGCCGAGTACCGGCTGTCGAGCGCATGGCTGCTGCACGCAGGCGCCATGGCGGAACGCAACTACTCGGTCGGCACGAAGATCTCGCCGCGAGTTGCGGTGAGCTTCCTTCCCGCGCCGGCGCACAGCTTCCGGCTCGGCTTCTCCAGAGGCTATCGGTCTCCCACGTTCCTGGAAAACCACGCCGACGTGAAATGGACTTTCCAGGGCCAGCTGCTCAATCAGGAATATCGCACGCCCGGCAACCTCGCCGCCGAATCGATCGACAGCCTCGATGTCGGCTACATGTTCCGCAAGCCGGAGGCCGGGATATCGCTCGACACGCGGTATTTCCACAACCGCGTTCACGACATCATCGAGCTCGCCACGATACGGTTTCCCACGCCCAGCCCGGAGCTGTTCGGGGACGGACGTTTTCGGATGTTCGGCAATCGCTTCGAAGCACGCCAGAAAGGCATCGAAATATCGGGGCGGTGGCAGTTGTCGCACACGTCGTGGATCGTTCTGAACCATACCTGGACATCCACCATCGCGAACAACGTCGACTACGCCGCGTCTTCCCCGAACGCCGACATGAGCGCAATCGCTTCCCACCAGTTCGCGGGCGGCATAGTAGCCAGCGCCGCCCTCTACCGGCAGAACAGCATGACCTGGATAGGAACGACGGGCAGCGGTCGCGTGCCTGCATACGATCGCGTGGACGCCCGCATCGCGAAGACGTTCAACATCGGCGGCCATCGCTACGAATGGGCGGTGGTCGGGCAGAGCCTGTTTGGCAGCTACCTGGAACAGACGCCCGGACTCACGTTCGGACGCCGTTACTTCACGACCCTGCGTTTCCGCCTGTAGCGCCTGCTGTACGGGCGCGGCTACCATCGCGCCTGGCGTTTATGACGCGCTCCGTTCGGCTACTGTGAATACGCCTGATAGCCGCCGTCCGAGGCCGTGCCCAGCTCGCGCTCGATGAAGCCTTCGCCGGCTGCCGTCTTCGCCGGCGCCGGTTGAGCGCTGGATGCAAGAGCCTGATAGGCGGACATGTCGCGCACGTCGCCGACTGCATACTGAACCACTGGCGCGGCCTCGCCCTCCCCGGCGTTCGCACGCGAAACGAGTGCAGGCACGACCGGCTGCACGCCAGCACCGGCGGACACGGTGCCTGCAGTTTGCCCGGAGCACGCCGACAGGAGACCGCACACCACAACGCCCATTGCAAAGCCTTGACAGCCCGCGTCCCGGACGTGACGCCGACGCATTCTCCTCGAAAGACTTTCCATGTCGCCTCCTTCAGGCACGTTAATTGAATACGGTGCGGCGCAAGCTTCTGCCGCTCAGTAGTAGCGCCTCGACAGACGGCGGCGGTACGTGTCAGGGCCTTGTCGCATCAGCATCTGCGCCTTGCTGACGCTGCAGAGGCCGTCCCACGCGGTGCGTGCGCACGACACGGCGAGCCGCCACGCCGAGCCGCATGCCGTGTGCGCGACGCTGCCCAGTGTGCGAGGCGAACTGACGGGTGTGACGAATACGCTGCTCATTGAACGCTCCCCTTCCGTGTCGATGCGCTGCGCGATGACGCAACGCGTGATGCAGCTTGCTCTTTCGCGGTGCTAGAATGAATTCGGCAAAGGTAGCGTTACGCACAGACCAACGTCGTAGTCCGCGCGCGATACGCGGGTCACAGACTGGCTGGATGGATGGATGACATGAAAATCCTCGTCGTCGATGATCATGCGATGGTGCGCGAAGGGGTGCGGCATGCCCTCGAGTCTATGGGCGGTGAAGTGAACGTCATCGAGGCGCGCGATGCTGCCGAAGCGCTGCGCGCCGTCGAGCAGCACGCGAATCTGGATCTCGTCCTGCTCGACCTCGGCCTGCCCGGCAGCGACGGATTCGAGATCCTCGAGAGACTGCATCGGCATCACGCCGCGCTGCCGGTCATCATCGTATCCGCATCCGACGACCGCTCCAGGGTGATGACGGCGCTCAGCCTGGGCGCGGCCGGCTTCATTCCCAAGTCATGCGGCCGGGACGTTACTCTGCAGGCCGTGCGCCTCGTGCTCGCCGGCGGCGTTTACATTCCTCCCGAGGCCATAGGACTGGGCAAGGCCTATATGTCCGGCACAAGCGCGTCGATGGAGCAGCTCGTCGGCGGCGCGCGGCCGCTCGGCCTCACGGAGCGTCAGGCCGAAGTGCTCGCGCTGCTCGCCCGTGGCAAGCCGAACAAGATCATCGCCGCCGAGCTCGATATCGCCGAGCCGACGGTCAAGGCCCATGTAACCGAGATCCTGCGCGCGCTGAAGGTGACGAATCGGTCGCAAGCCGTCATCGCCGCCCGGCGCATGGGCATACATTAGGCCGGCGCAATGCCGGCGTCGTGTCAGGCCGCGAGATCCAGATAAGGATGTTCAGGCTCGACATGCGCGCGCACCCGCGCTTTGCGCGAAGCGGCTTCATCGGCCTGCAGCGACTCCACGTCGTAGCGGCCGGCGTAAGTGAAGCACAGCCACCCTCCATATGCGAGACCGACGAGGCTTGCGATCTGACCTAGCAAGAACACCGTGTCCATGATCTCTCCCTGAGCGTATCGGGTGTCGTGCGTGATCATTGTGGAAATCCGGACACGAAAAGGGAACGCGACCAAGGTCGCAAACGGTGCAGACTTACGTCGCTCGATGTCCGCGGCTCTGGGTGAGCAGCCGGTATATCGCCTGGCGAAGCTGCACTGGAGCGACCGGCTTGTGCAGCAGCGCATAGCCGCTTTCGTGGGCTTCGCGCAGGCGCTCGGCGCCGGTGTCGCCGGTAACGAGCAGCGTAGGCAATGAGCGTTGCAGCGACTGCCTGACATCCGAAACGGCATCGAGCCCGCTTTCTCCGCGCGCCAGCCGGTAATCGCAGATGAGAAAATCGATCGTCGTGCCGCTCTGCGCGAGGCGCTCCAGCAGCTCACGCCCGGACTCCGCGGCAGTCACCGTGCACCCCCAGCGCCCCAGCATCTCGCGCATCGCATCGCGTATGGGCGGCTCGTCATCCACGACGCCGACCCGCAGCCCGGGGAAGCGATGCTCGATCGCCGTCGCGCGTGCGTCCTCGCCTCTCGCCTCGCTTGCGTCGCCACGCGGCAGTTCGACCGCAAACACCGATCCCCTGCCCGGCATCGAGTCGAGCCTCACCGGATGGTCGAGCAGGCGCGCGATACGCTCCACGATAGCGAGCCCCAGGCCCAGCCCTTTGCGGCTGTCTCTGGCCGGGTTATCCAGCTGGAAGAACTCCTGGAAGATCTCTTCGCGGTGCTCTGCCGCTATGCCCGGCCCCGTATCCCACACCTGCACCAGTACGCGCGCGCCCTTGCGTCGGCAGCCGACGAGCACGCCGCCGTTCGCCGTGTACTTGATGGCGTTGGAAACGAGATTCTGCAGAAGACGGTCGAGCAGCGCCGGATCGCTGCGCACGCACGCGCGCGACGGCACCACGGTAAACTTCAGCCCGCGCTCTGCGGCAAGCGGCGTGAACATCATTTCGATCCGTCGCAAAACGGGATCGATGCGGAACACGTGGACATCGGTCTCCATGACGCCGGCCTCCAGACGCGAAATGTCGAGCAGCGCGTCGAACATGCCCGACGTCGCGTCGAGCGAGGTCTGGACGCGCTGGACCAGCGCCGCCGCGCGCGGCTGCTGCGCCACTTCGTCGCGCAAGCTGTCGACGAAAAGCCGCATGGCGTGCAGGGGCTGGCGCAAATCGTGACTCGCGGCCGCGAGGAAACGCGACTTCGCCGCGTTTGCCTGCTCCGCCTCGTCTTTCTTCACGCGCAGCTCGCGTGTCGCGTCGTCCACCCGCCGCTCGAGTTCTTCGCGATGCTGCTCGATGCGGTCGGCCATGCGGTTGATGCCCTCCTCCAGCGCGCGCAACGATCCCGAGCTGTCCACGGGCACCCGCGCCGACAGATGGCCTTGCCCGAAACGGTCTACTACATCGACCACTTGCAGGATGGGCGCGCTCACCGTGCGCGCGAGCCGGATCGCCACGAGGCAACCGAAAAGCAGGCCCAGCAGCGTCAGCGCTGCACCGGCCATCACCAGGCCGCGCTCGCCTTCCAGCAACCTCTCGCGACTCGCCTCCAGCGCGATATAGCCGAGCACCTCGGGCGTCCTGATCGCCTGTCCACGCCTCTGCTCGAACAGGGTATCTACCGGAAGCTCGCTCGCCACGATGGGCAGGACGACGATGCGGCGCGTCTTGTCGACAGATTCCCGTGTCTCGCCGGGACGCCTCGGGAGCCCGATGGCGGGCACCTCGCCGGTTTTTACGACGACTTCTCCGTTCCGGTCGAGGATCGCGAGGGCGCGCACGTCCTCCTCCCGCTTGGACGCGTTGAGCAGCGCCTCGAGCGCCGCGCGGTTACCGGTGAACAACGCGAACTCCGACGTCGCCCCGACCTGGCGCGCGAGGGCAAGCGATCGTTGCCGGTGCGCCGCATCGAGATCGCTGACCACCACGACGATGAACACGACCGCCAGCAGCAGCGCCACCACGATCACCGGCAGCATTGCGGCGACGAGGACCCGGGCACGTATGCCGAGCCGTATCATCGCGCCTGCTCCAGCTTGCGTATCCGCGCAACGATCGCGTCCTCATGCTCCAAGCTGATGCCGAGTGCGCGCGCCACGTTGACGTTGACCACGACGGTGAAGTCCCCCGGCCCATGCGCCTCCGGCAATGGACGGCCGTCGAGAACCAGGTTGATCCAGCGCGCGCCCTCCCGTCCGACCTGGGCCGGCGTGGTATAGACGGCAGCAAGCGCTCCGGCTTTCACGTACGCCGGCGAAAAAGCGATGAGAGGAACCCTCGCCTGGAACGCCGTGCGAAGTATGTTCTGGACGGTGCGGCTGTTGTAGACAGTGCTGTCGGGAACGGCGAGAAGCACATCCGCCTCTCCGAGCGTCGACTGCAGCGCCGATGGAATGTCCTCGCTGTCCGTGACGGGCGCGCTGATGATGCGCAGGCCATGCTCTGCGGCACGGCGCGGCAGGATGCGGGCGAGTCGCGCGGATTCCGCGCCGAGCAGCACGGCGACGTCGTGGCGCTCCGGCACGACAGCCTTGATGAGCGCCATTTGGCGCGACACCGGCTGATCGAGAACGAGCGCGCTGATCGCGCGATTCCGTACATTGCGCGCGATCCCGTCGTACGCGCTGGCCGGAATGAGCAGGCAAAGCAGCGGAGCGGCGCCCTCGCCCTGCGCAGCGACCCGGCACGCGTGGGTCCCGACAGCCACGACCAGCTTCGCCCGTGAAATTTCCGGATCGCGGCCTTCACCGGCCGGCAGTTCGAGGACCGTAACGGTGCTGCGCAGCGACTTCCGCACTTCGGCCGCGACTTCCGCATACGGGCCGCCGGGCTCGCTCAACAGCAGCGCGATCGCGTCGCTGCCGTGCGAAGGCAGGATCCAGCTCGCGGCGAGCAGCAGCACCAGCCTGCGACACAGGCGGCCCAGCCGATGCCATTGCCGGTCGCGTTCGATCATGACTGCAACTTGGCGGTGAAGTTGACGGTATTAACAACAGCGCCGACGGCCGCGCCCGGCCCGGCCACGGAACATGGCGCTGACATAACGCCGCCTGACTTCCGCAATGCGGGCATGTACGCGGTAAGCAAGCAATGGACCGGGCGCATCAGTAGAGCGCCAACCCGGCACTGTTCCTGCATCCGCAGCACCCGCCATGCGCCGTATGCGATGGGTGAGGCGCTGCGTGGGCATACCCGGTGGACTGTCGGTCGTTCGCGTGAAGGAGACTGCGGCACGATGAACCGCAATCGGAAAGCACTGAGCGCCTGCTTGTGTCTCGCACTGTCCACGGCCTTTCCGATGCGCCAATCGAACGCAGCGGAGACCGAAACGCCGTCGGAAAAAGAATTTCTTGCCGATGTCCCGGTCGTGCTCACGGCCTCCCGTCTCGGGCAACCGGCCTCGGATGCTCCCAATGCGATCACGGTCATAGACCGCGATCTCATCCGCGCCAGCGGAGCGCGCGAGATCGCCGATGTGCTGCGCCTCGTCCCGGGGATGTACGTCACCTACGTTACTTACGTGCGCGGCCTGCAGGCGCTGGTCTCCTACCACGGCGTCGCCACGGAGTTTCCGAACCACATGCAAGTCCTGGTGGATGGACGGGCGATTTACAACCCGACGCTCGGCGAGGTGAGCTGGACCAACCTGCCCCTGGCGATCGAAGACGTGGACCGCATCGAAGTCGTCCGTGGACCGAGCGCCGCAACCCACGGGGCGAACTCGTTCCTCGGCGTGATCAACATCATCACGCGGCATGCATCGGAAGAACAGGGCATACAGGCATCGCTCACCCGGGGCACGCACTCGATCGACGACCGGCTGCTGCGCTACGGCGCGAGAGCCGGCGCGCTGGATTACCGGCTGACCGTCGCCTATCGCGCCGATAACACGTACGACCTCGTCGCTGACGACCGGCACGTCGACCTCGCGACGTTCCGCGGCGACTATCGCATGACCAACCGCGACACGCTGCACTTCCAGGCGGGCTACAACGGCGGAACGCGAGAGACGCAGGCGCCCCCCGCGGTTCAGCCGGATCCCATCGACTATCCGCGGACGATACGCATCAACAACCGCTTCGAGCAGTTGCAGTGGGTAAGAGCGCTGGATGGCGACGGAGAGCTGTCGCTGCAGCTCTATCACAACTATCTCGGTGTGCACGACGCGAGCCTGAGCCAGCCGCTGCCTATCCCCGGAAGCCCGCAGCTCGCGATCGACGACAGCATACGCGCTCACCGCTATGACGCGGAGCTTCAGCACACGCTCAATCTGCGCCCGGAACTGCGGTGGGTGTGGGGCGGAAGCTGGCGCTATGACGTTTCAAATGCGCCGCTCAGCTTCAGCTCGCCTGTCGGCAATCACTCGCAGCGTTTCTTCGGCCATGCCGAGTGGCAGGCGACGCGCCGCTGGCTGGTCAACGCAGGCGCGATGGTCGAACGCACCGACTTCACGCCGACCGGGGTCTCGCCGCGCGTCGCGCTCAGCTACCGCATCGCACCCCGGCACACGCTGCGCGCGGGCTATTCGCGCGCCGTGCGCAATCCGACCCTGGTCGAGGAAAAAGTCGATCGCAAGTACGTCCTCGGGCCGGTGCTCGTTCAACGCTTTCTCGCCTCCGGCAATCTCAATCCAGAACGCATCGTCTCGCGGGACGTCGGTTATGTCGGCGAGTTTCCGCACGCCGGGCTCACGGTGGATCTGAGAGTGTTCAGCGACCGGATCACGGATCTGATCCGCGAGGTGCTCGTTCCCTATCCGGCGAGCCTCGATGGTGTGACGCGCGACTTCCGCAACCTCGCCGATCTGCGCCAACACGGCTTCGAGTCGCAGCTGCGCTGGCGTGCCACGCGCAGCACGAACCTCGGCATCGCACAGGCGCGCGTGCTCAACAGCAGCAACGATGCCGCCGTCGCCCGCTCCACGCCGAAGAACACGTACAGCTTCTTCGTCGTGCACACCTTGCCGTCCGGCCTGTCGGGCACCTTGATGGCGTTTCATCAGGATGAGGTGCAGGCGTTGGGTTTCTCCGAGCCGCAACGCCCCGTCAATCGCATCGACGTGCGCCTCGCACAGCAATTCCGGGTGGGCCGGACGAAGGCCGAGGCAGCGCTCGTCGCACAGAACCTGCTCAACTACAGCTACACCGATTTCCGCCACGAGAACGTTTTCGACCGGCGTGTGTACGCCAGCCTGAGACTCGATTACTAGGGCACTTGAACGCGGCTCAAGGCTTGTCCGGCAAGCCGAACGACTTCCGCAACGTCGCCCAGCGTCGTGAACGAAGACTCCACGATTCAGGATCCGATCTCCAGCAGGTCAAGGCGCGTGCCGTCGGTAAGCGGTGCGACGACCGCCTTCTCCAGCGCGTCGAGACGACGCAGCGCCGGACACAATTTTTCCATGTCCGGCTGCAGCGCGTCGAGGCGCGCGCGTACGCGCCGCTCCAATGAAGCGCGTACGCCGGCAGCGCGTTGTCCCAGCGCCGCCGCGCGGCTGAACTCGCCGCGCAGCGTCGCATCGAGCGCCTGTTGCGCGAGGTCGCCGCCGATCAGCGGAACGACGTCGGTGAGCGCCTCGGCCGCATAACGGTTGAAGGCGTTTCCGCGCCATTCCTTGCTGGAGCTGCTCCTGGCGATCCTCGCCTTGAAATCGGCCGCGCGCGCATCCAGGCGTGCATTGAGCTGCGGATTCGCCGCCGACTTCGGCGATGTCGCGACGGCTTCTTCACGCACCGCCGCGACCATGAGGTCCACCGCGCGGCTTCCTATCTGCCGGATGCGCGGCAACAGGGCTCGCGCTGCCTGCTCGAAGCGGGATACGCGGTCGCGATCGGCCGCGTTCAGGACGATCGCCTTGCCGCGATCGGACAAGGCGCCGCCGCGCATCTCTATGCGCCGCACCGGCCCGCTGCTGCGGTCGAATACCAGCGCCTGCGGCGTGACCGTGATGTCGTAGGCGCTGCGCACCGGGCACGCGGCGCGCGCGCCCGCAGCCATAGCGAGCGCGAGCATGCACGAGGCAACGGTACGGCGTGCGAACGCGGATGTCGGCATGTAGCGCATCAGGATGAACCATACGTTCGAGGCTGCACCGGCGCAATCGTTCCGCCGCGCTGCGCGGGCATCCGCAATAGCGTCAGGTACTGGTAGCATCACGCCCCCAAGGCATGGAACAACGTTGACTTCGACCGACCCGGCCGCAACCGACGCGGCACTCGACACGCTGCGCGCGGTATTCGGCCACCCCGCCTTCCGCGGTGCGCAGCGGGACATCGTCACGCACATCGTGGACGGCGGCGACGCGCTCGTCCTCATGCCTACCGGCGGCGGAAAATCGCTGTGTTACCAGCTTCCGGCACTGTTGCGGGCAGGCACGGCGCTCGTCGTGTCGCCGCTCATTGCGCTGATGCAGGACCAGGTCGCCGCGCTGCGCCAGGTCGGCGTGCGCGCGGCCTGCCTGAATTCGGCGCTGGACGCCGCGCAGGCCTCGGCCACGGAGCGCGCGCTGCTCGACGGCGAGCTCGACCTGCTCTACGTCGCGCCTGAGCGCCTGCTCATGCCGCGCATGCTCGACCTCCTCGCCCGCTCGCGGCTCGCGCTGTTCGCCATCGACGAAGCGCATTGCGTGTCGCAGTGGGGACACGATTTCCGCCCGGAGTACCTGCAGCTGTCCGTGCTGCACGAGCGCTTTCCAGGCGTGCCGCGCATAGCGCTCACGGCCACCGCCGATCCGCAGACACGCTCGGAGATCATCCGCCGGCTGGCGCTCGATGATGCGCGGGTGTTCGTATCGAGCTTCGATCGCCCGAACATCCGCTATGCGATCGTCGACAAGAACGACGCGCGCGCCCAGCTGCTGCGCTTCATTCGCGAAGAGCATGCCGGGGAGGCCGGCATCGTGTATTGCCTCTCGCGCCGCAAGGTGGACGACACCGCGGCGTGGCTCGCGACGCACGGCGTGCAGGCCCTGCCGTACCACGCTGGAATGGACAACGCGACGCGCAGCGCGCACCAGGCGCGCTTCCAGATCGAAGACGGCGTCGTCATGGTCGCAACCATTGCTTTCGGCATGGGCATAGACAAGCCCGACGTGCGCTTCGTCGCGCATCTCGACCTGCCGAAGAGCATCGAAGGTTATTACCAGGAAACCGGCCGCGCCGGGCGCGACGGCCTGCCCGCCGACGCGTGGATGGCGTACGGCCTCGGCGACGTCGTTCAGCTGCGGCGCATGATCGAGGAATCCGAGGGCGGCGAGGACTATCGCCGCATCTCGTACTCCAAGCTCGACGCGCTGCTGGGACTGGCGGAAACGGCCGCATGCCGGCGCGTGCGCCTGCTGCAGTACTTCGGCGAAGACAGCACACCGTGCGGCAATTGCGACAATTGCCTCGAGCCGCCGCAGACGTGGGACGCCACCGAGGCCGCGCGCAAGGCGCTGTCGTGCATCTACCGGACCGGGCAGCGTTTCGGCGCGGTGCATCTCATCGACGTGCTGCTGGGACGCGCCACCGAGCGTGTCGTCAAATGGGAGCACGATAAGCTCACCGTGTTCGGCATAGGCGCAGAGATGGACGAAGCCGCGTGGCGCGGCGTGTTCCGCCAGCTGGTCGCGCTCGGTTACGCACGCCCGGATCACGAGGCCCATGGCGCCTTGCGCCTCACCGACGCTGCACGTCCGGTGCTCAAAGGCGAGCAGCAGGTGGAAATGCGGCGCGACGCGGTACGGAGCAGAAAATCGTCGCGGCGCACCGTGTCGGCGCCGGCGAACGTCGATGCAGCGCTGTACGCGCGGCTGAAGGAATGGCGAGCAGAACAGGCGCGCGCCCAGTCCGTGCCGGCGTACGTGGTCTTCCACGACGCCACGCTCGCCGCAATCGCTGCGGCGCAGCCGCGGGACATCGCTGCCCTGTCCGGGATACCGGGCATAGGAGCGAAGAAGCTGGAGCGCTACGGCGAAAGCCTGCTGCAGCTCCTGCGGTAATCCCCGAGGCCGCAGCGCAAATGAAAACGCCGGCATGACGCCGGCGTTTTGTTTTCGGAGCTGGCGTGCTATTCCACCCTGGCGCCGCTTTCGCGCACGACGCTCGCCCACTTCGCCGCCTCGGCCTTCATGAACTCGTAGAACTGCTCGGGCTTCTCCTGGTACGCGACCTCCTGCCCCGCGACGCGCATCGCCTTCTGGAAGTCCGGATTCTTCAGCACTTTGAGCAGATTGCTCTGCACCGCGGCCTGCGCGTCGTGCGGCAATCCCTTCGGCCCGGCGATGCCGAACCACGCCACCATCTCGTAGCCCTTGACGCCCGCTTCGGCGATCGTCGGCACGTCCGGCAGCTCCGGCGAGTGCCTGGCGCTCGTCACACCGAGCGCGCGCAGCTTGCCGGACTTGATGTGCGGCAGCATGCCCGCGATGCCGGGAAAGCCGACCGTCACCTGGCCGGCGAGCAGGTCCGCAGTCACCGGGCCACTGCCGCGGTACGGGATGTGCGTCATGTTGATGCCGGCCATCTTGCAGAACAGCGCACCGGTGAGGTGCTGCGTGCTGCCGTTGCCCGACGAGGCATAATTGATCTGCCCCGGCCTCGACTTAGCCAGCGCGATCAGCTCCCTCACCGACTTCGCCGGCAGCGACGGGTGGATGACGAGCACGTTCGGCGCGCTGGTGATCTGCGAGACCGGCGTGTAATCGTTGAGCGAATCGTATGACAGCTTCTTGTACAGCGCCGCGCTCACGAAATGCGTGTTGCTGATCATGAACAGCGTGTAGCCGTCGGGCGGCGCCTTCGCCGCAGCCTCCGCGCCTATCGTCGAGCCCGCGCCGGGACGATTGTCCACGACGACCTGCTGCCCCAACGCTTCCGTAAGCCGCTGGGCGAGTATGCGGCCCGGCACGTCCGCCGCGCCGCCGGCGGAAAACGGAATGATCAGCCGGACGGGCCGCGACGGATACGCCTGCGCGCCTGCGGTCAATGCAGCGCACGCGCCGGCAATCGCCACCAGCGCCCGGCCCGCATAAAATATGTTGTGATTCATCGAAACTCTCCTCGGAAGTGCAGCCGGTTGCGACGCGGCGAATGCTAGCAGATTTCCCTGTAATGGAACCATCGCGCCCCGACGCCGGGACTGCGCGATGCTGAGCATCCGGCGGCTGCGGAAACGCTATGGCGGGCCCGGCGCGCGGCAGGTGCTGGACGACATCGATTTCGAGCTCGGCGCCGGCGAGTACGTGGCGATCCGCGGCGAATCGGGCGTCGGCAAGTCGACGCTGCTCAATCTGATCGCAGGCCTCGACACGCCCGATGCCGGATCGGTCGTTATCGACGGCATGGATCTCGCTACGCTGGACGACGACGCGCGCACCCTGCTGCGGCGAAATCGCATGGGCTTCGTGTTCCAAGCGTTCCACCTGCTGCCCCATCTCACCGTCGTGCAGAACACCGCACTGCCCCTGCGTATCGCCGGGCGCAGCGAAGCCGACAGCGTGTCGCGCGCGCTGGACGTGCTCGATACGCTTTCGCTCGCCGCGCTGGCGCAACGCTATCCCCGCTCGCTCTCCGGAGGCGAGACGCAGCGCGTCGCCATCGCACGGGCGCTGGTGCACGAGCCGCAGCTCATACTCGCGGACGAGCCCACCGGCAATCTCGATGAAGACACCGCAGCGGTCGTGCTCGGCATGCTGCGCGACGCCGTCAAGCGCAGCGGCGGCGCCGGCATACTGGTTACGCACTCGGCGCGCGCGGCCGCGACCGCCGACCGCACCTACGTGCTCACGGCGCGCGGGCTCGCCCTGCAGAACGCCTCATGATGCGGGCGCTGCTCGGAACCTGGCACGCCGTTGCCGCCGGCGCCTGGCGCGATGCGCCCGGGCGCGCGCTCCTCGCCATCGCAGGCATTGCGTGCGGCGTGGCGCTCGGTGCCGCCGTGCATCTCATCAACGCGGCCGCGCGGCAGGAATTCGAGGCCGCGGCGCGCGCGCTCTCCGGCGTCGCCGACATCGTGGTGCGCGGACCGCGACAGGGATTCGACGAAGCGCTCTATCCGCGCATCGCCGCGGTTCCCGGTGTCGCAGTCGCGAGCCCCGCCGTCGAAGCGGAAGCGACGCTCGCTGCCGTGCGCGACAGCATCAGGATGATCGGTCTCGACGTGTTCCGCGCAGCGCTCGTGCAGCCGGCGCTGGTGTCGACGTCCGCGGCAGGCGTGAACGAGCTGCTCAACGCCGACGCCGTGTGGCTCACGCACTCGGCTGCGCAGTCGTTGCATCTCGGCGCCGGCGACACCTTGCGCGTGCGCGTCGGAACCGCGGTCGTCCCCTTCCGCGTAGCCGCCATCCTGCCGCACGCGACGTATCCCGAGCCGCTCGCCATTGCCGACATTGCGACGCTGCAGTGGCGCCTGGCGCAGCTCGGACGGCTGCAGCGCATCGACGTGCGCCTCGTGCCGGGCGCCGATCCCGCGAGCGTGAGCCGCGATATCGAGGCGTTATTGCCGCCCGGTGTCGCACTGTCGCGTCCCGACGTGGAGGCGAGCCGCGCGAGCGCGATGACGCGGGCATACCGGCTCAATCTCGACATGCTCGCTCTCGTTGCGCTGTTCACCGGCGCGTTTCTCGTGTTCTCGACGCAGTTCCTCGCCCTGATGCGCAGGCGCACGCAGTTTGCGCTGCTGCGCGTCCTCGGCGTCACGCAGGGCGCGTTGAGGCGCATGCTCCTCACGGAAGGCGCGGTGCTCGGCGTCGTGGGCTCGGCATGCGGCGTCCTGCTGGGCTATGGACTGGCGGCGTACGTCGTGCATCGCTACGGCGTGGATCTCGGCGCCGGCTATTTCAGCGCGCAGTCCGCCGTGCTGCAGCCGCAATGGGGCGCCTTCGCCGCGTATTTTGCGCTGGGCGTCGCATTTTCCATGCTGGGCGCGGCGCCGCCTGCCGTCGAGGTGAGCCGACGTTCGCCTGCGCTTGCGCTCCGGGCCGGCGACGAGCAGGACTACGCGCGTCCCGCAGGGCGGACCGTCACCGGCATTGCGCTGCTCGCAACCGGCGCGGTCTGCGCATCGCTTCCCGCGCTGCATGGCCTGCCTTGGGCCGGCTATGCAGGCATCGCCTTGCTGCTGCTCGGCACGGTGATGATCATGCCGAGCGTCGCGACCCGCGTGCTGCGTTTCCTGCCCTGTCCGCGGCCGGTCAGCGCAGCGCTTGCAGTGGCACGGGCGCAGGCCGCGCCGCGACAGGCGTCGGTGACCGTGGCGGCGATCGTCACCAGCCTGAGCCTCATGGTGTCGATGATCGTCATGGTCGCGTCGTTCCGCGCATCGCTCGATGCGTGGCTGCAGCACATGCTGCCTGCCGACGTGTACCTGCGCACAGCGCCGGTGGGCGAGACGGGCTTCCTTACACCGGAGCAGCAGCGCATCATCGCCGCGACGCCCGGCGTCGCGCGCGCGACGTTCATCCGCAGCCACCAGGTGTTTCTGCGCCCTGACCGGCCGCCGCTCACGCTGCTCGCACGCGCCATCGATCGCACTCGCGCCGGAGACACGCTCGTCCTGCAATCGGAAAGCGCGCCTGCTCCACCCGGTGCGCCGCCACCGGTCTGGATTTCCGAAGCCGTGCAGGATGTGTACGGCTGGCGGCCTGGCGAAGTCGTGCGCATTCCGCTCGCCGGTGCGGAACGGTCGTTCACCGTCGCCGGCGTGTGGCGCGACTATGCGCGCCAGACCGGAGGCCTCGTCGTCGAGCGCCCGGTGTACGTCGCATTGACCGGCGACGAGCTCGCGAACGATGCGGCGCTATGGCTGCAGCCGGGCGTGACCGTGAGCCGGCTTGGGCACGCGCTGCGCGCGCGCCTCGGCGCAGCGAACGATATCGAGCTCAACGAAACGGCCGCCGTGCGCGCCCGCTCACTCGCCGTATTCGACCGCACTTTCGCTGTCACCTACGGCCTCGAAGCCGTCGCCATCCTGATCGGCCTGCTCGGTGTCAGCGCATCCTTCAGCGCGCAGGCGCTGGCGCGGCGGCGCGAGTTCGGCGTGCTGCGCCATCTCGGCATGACGCGCCGCCAGGTCGCCGCGATGCTCGGCGCGGAGGGCGGCCTGCTTGCCACATTCGGCGCAGGCATCGGTCTCGCCCTTGGTTGCGTGATAGGCCTGATTCTCATCCACGTGATCAACCGGCAGTCTTTCCACTGGAGCATGGACCTGCACCTGCCGGTGCTGCCGCTCGCGCTGCTCAGCGTGACGCTCATCGCCGCTTCGGCCGTCGTCGCCACGTGGAGCGGGCGCTATGCGATGCGGCACGAGGCGGCGCTCGCCGTGCGCGAGGACTGGTAAGTCCGTGACTGGTGAATTGTGAACAGTGATTGGTGGAAACGCTTTCGCGTGCGTCGCGGCGTGCTCGCCGCGCTGCCGGTGCTTTTACTCTCGCGCAAGTCGCTTGCGCAATTCACTGCTCACCAAACACAACTCACGCCTCTTGGCAAAGTGACTTCCGGCCGCGCCCTCCATTTCCCCCGCGACCACGGCAGCCATCCGGAATACCGCGTCGAATGGTGGTACGTCACAGGCGTGCTCGATGCACGGGGCAGTCCGCTCGGATTCCAGATCACGTTCTTCCGTGCGCGGCCCGGGCGCGACAGCACGAATCCCGGCCGCTTCGCGCCACGCCACATTCTCATCGCGCACGCTGCGCTGAGCGATCCGCGGCGCGAACGGCTGCTGCACCAGCAGCGCGTGGCCCGCGCAGGCTTCGGCCTCGCGGAAGCGCGCGAAGGCGAAACTGCCGTCTGGATCGATCAATGGCGTCTCGAGCAGAGCAGCGCCGGCTATCGCATGCATCTGCCGCTGGACGAGTTCGGCTACGACCTCGAGCTGCGAGCCACGCAACCGCCGATGGTGAACGGCGACGGCGGCTACAGCCGCAAAGGACCGCGGCCCGAATCGGCGAGCTATTACTACAGCGTTCCCCAGCTTGCCGTTACGGGCAGCGTCCGCTACGACGGCCGCACCGAGAGCGTGACGGGCAAGGCATGGCTCGATCACGAGTGGTCGTCGAGCTACCTCGACGAGCGTGCGCAGGGCTGGGACTGGATAGGCATCAATCTCGACGACGGCGGCGCGCTGATGGCGTTTCGCATCCGCAGCCACGACGGCACGGCATTCTGGGCCGGCGCGACGCTGCGCGCCGCCACCGGCGCCGTTCGCACGTACGGGCCGCGCGAAGTGGCGTTCGCGGCAGCACGCGAGTGGCAATCGCCGCGCACCGGGGCGCGTTACCCGGTCGCCTGGCAGGTGACGATCGGCGATCAGCGCTACGACATCGTGCCGCTCATGGACGACCAGGAGCAGGATGCGCGTGCGACGACGGGAACGGTGTACTGGGAAGGCGCAGTGCGTTGCATGGAAGGCAGCAGGCGCCTCGGCGCAGGCTACCTGGAGCTGACCGGCTACTGGCGCAAGCTCAAGCTCTGATGAGCCGTGAGGAGTGAGGCGTCAGAAGTAAGGAGTAAAACCGAATAACAAACGGTCGCGCAGCCGCTTCTCTCTCCTCACCCCTTGCTTTTCACTGCGCACGCTCATTGCAGCGTGCGCGGCGCGGCGGGCTCGTCCGCCGCCGGCGAGAGCGTCGCGCTCGGCATCGCGAGCTTGAGGTCCCAGTCGCTCCGCGCGACCGCATCGACCAGCAGCTTGCAGATCGAGTGCATCAGTGCCGCGGTGAGGCCGAGATCCACGCCCTGTCCGTGGTGCGGGCGCAGCGACAGCGTAAACGAGCCGGGCTTCGCGCCCGGCGTGTAATCGGCGCGCGCGACCAGCATCGGCTCGGAACCGAGCGGGCGCTGATACGGTTTCTCCTCGAACGGGTCCGCGAAGTTGCTCTCCTGCAGGAACCCTTCGTGGCGCATTGCGAGCACCGCCTTGCGGACTTCCGCGTCCGCCTGCCGGCGCACCGGATCGTCCTGCTCCAGCGATTTCAGCAGCAGGTCCCAGAAGCGCCGCGTGAAGCGCCGCGTGAACCAGAACAGGAACTCGGTATCTTCTCCGGTGGACAGACGCAGCAGCACCCGGTCGTGCAGCTCGTCGTAGCGCGCCTGTATTTGCCGGATGCCCATGTCTCTAGAAGCTGTCTCAGAAATCCCTGTAACCGCCGATGTACGCAGATAAACGCCGATCCCGGGATGAGATCGTTGCTCTATCTGTGTTCATCGGCGTTCATCTGTGGTTGCTGAGAACTTATTTTTGAGATGGCCTCTAGTGTAACGCTTCCGTCATCGCGCATCGGGTAGGAGGCGCGGTCACCCGCGCCGTCCTCCCACACCACCGTACGTGCGGTTCCGCATACGGCGGTTCAAGAAACACGCTGGAGGCGCTGCACGGTATCGAGCAGCGACACCAGCCC
>Ga0255338_1000531_pt1 | contig 114908 bp, 100 predicted proteins | sample MeOH1_35cm_T4_19_FD_203715 | JGI IMG/M metagenome (GOLD analysis project Ga0255338, IMG submission 203715) | Sandy soil microbial communities from University of British Columbia, Vancouver, Canada - MeOH1_35cm_T4_195 | ecosystem: Engineered > Artificial ecosystem > Sand microcosm >... | reverse complement strand
TGATGGTGATGTCACCCTCGAAGAAGTGCATGCGCGGATGGCTCACCAGGTCGCCGAGGCGGTCGGAGGCCATGTCCATGCCGTAGACCTCCCAGTCGGTGGTCTCCAGGATGCGGCGCGTGAGGTGGTGGCCGATGAAGCCGTTGACACCAAGAATCAGGACCTTTTTCATCGGTTTTCCTCTCTGGACTGTGCAGTTGCGATGATGGATTGAAGGGCGGAAACGGTAACCGGCGCGGCGTGGTCGGCGGAGGCGCCTTCCAGCAGCGTACGGATATGCAGCAGGCCACCGTCGCCGCAGACGGCGACGATGCGGTCATCGGCCACGTGCAGCCCGGGAGGCAGCGCGGCGGTCGATGGCAGGGCGGGCAGGCGGCGCGCGGCGGCCACGATCAGGCGATGGCCGGCCAGCTCGGTGAACGCGCCCGGGTAGGGCGGCGCCACCGCGCGAATCAGGTTGTAGACGGCAGATGCCGGCTGGCGCCAGTCGATACGGCCGTCCTCGGGCCTGCGGCCCGAGAAGTAGCTGCCATCGGCGAGCCGGTTGGGGCGCTTGGGCGTATGGCCGCTCATCATGGCCGGCAGGGCGCGCCAGAGCGTCTGCTCGGCGGCGACGGTGACCTTCTCGAAGACCTCGCCGGCGGTGTCGTCGGGCAGGATCGGCACGGCAGTCTGGTCGACGATATAGCCGGCGTCGGGCTTGGCTTCCATCGCGTGCAGCGTGGCCCCGGTCTCGGTCTCGCCGTGCAGCACGGCCCAGTTCACCGGCACGCGGCCGCGATACTTGGGCAGCAGGGAGCCATGCATGTTGAACGCGCCGTGCGGCGCGATGGCCAGCACCTCGGCCGGAATCATCGCCCGGTAGTAGAACGAGAAGATGACATCGGGCCGGGCGGCGCGCACGGCCTCGGCCAGGGCCGGGTCGGTCGGGTCTTCGCCATGCAGGAAGGGGATGCCCAGTTCCACGGCGGTATCGGCCACGCGGCGGAACCAGATGTTCTCGTCGGGCCGGTCACGATGGGTGATCACCAGCGCCACGTCTACGCCCCGCGCGTGCAGCACGCGCAGGCAGCGGTCGCCGACGTTGTGGTACGCAAAGACTACCGCGCGCACGATTCCTCCACGGCGTTGTGGTCTTCCGGGGTCTTGAGCGGGTCACGCTCGAGCACGGCCTGGATGCGGTAGCGCGGGCGGTCGCGCACTTCCTGGTAGATCCGGCCCACGTATTCGCCAAGCAGGCCAATGCCGAACAGCATGATGCCGACGAGGAAGAAGTTCAGGGCGAACAGGGTGAACACACCCTGCACTTCCGAGCCGAGCAGGAAGCGCCGAATCAGCAGCACGACGAACAGGCCCGCCGACGAGATCGACAGCAGCGTGCCGATGGCCGAGAACCACTGCAGCGGCACGATCGAGAAGCCGGTGACGAGGTCGAAGTTGAGGCGGATCAGCTGGTAAAGCGAATACTTGGACTCCCCGGCGAAGCGCTGCTCGTGGCCCACCTCGATCTCGACCGGATTGGACGAGAACGTGTACGCCAGCGCCGGGATGAAGGTGTTGACCTCGCGGCAGGCGTTGATCGTGTCGATGATGTTGCGGTCGTAGGCGCGCAGCATGCAGCCCTGGTCCGTCATCTTGATCTTGGTGATGCGCTCGCGCAGCTGGTTCATCGCGCGCGACGCGTAGCGTCGGAACGCCGTGTCGTTGCGCTGGCGGCGGATGGTGCCCACGTAGTCGTGGCCCTGGCGCATGGCGGCCACCAGGCGCGGGATTTCCTCGGGCGGGTTCTGCAGGTCCGCGTCAAGCGTGATGACGATGCGCCCGCGCGTGTGCTCGAACCCGGCCAGGATGGCCATGTGCTGACCAAAGTTGCCGTTGAACAGCACCACGCGTGTGACGTCCGGGCGCTTGTGGAACTGCGCCGCCAGGATCTGCGGGGAGCGGTCATGGCTGCCGTCGTTGATGAAGATCAGCTCGTACGACTCGCCCATGGCGTCCATCGCCGGATAAAGGCGATCGAACAGCGCCTGCAGGCCGTCCTCCTCGTTGTAGACGGGGACGACGACCGAGACCTCGACGGGGCTTAGAGAGAAAGGCGTTTGCATGTTTCGCTGAGAGTTGCGCATACCCGCTCCACGTCGGTGGCATGCATGGCAGGAAACAGCGGCAGCGTGACGATGCCGCGTCCGATGCGCTCGGCGTGGGGCAGCATGCCTTCGCGCCAGCCGAGTGAGCGGTAGTAAGTAAACAGGTGGATGGGCGGATAGTGGACACCCGTGCCGATGCCTTGCTCGCGCAGCGCCTCCATCACGTGGCTGCGTGCTTGCGCCGGGCCGCCGCGCAGGCGTTCCGTGGGCAGTACCACCTGGAACATGTGCCAGTTGGTGGTGGCGCCGACGGGGTCCAGCGGCAGCGGCAGCTCGATGCCAAGCTCGGCCAGCCCCGTGTCTGCGGCGCAGCGGAAGTAGGTCTCGGCCAGCGCGGCGCGCTTGGCGGTGATGGCGGCGAGCTTCGGCAGCTGCGCCAGCCCGATGGCAGCGTTGACGTCGGTCAGGTTGAACTTGCCGCCCGGCTCCTCCACGTCCATGCCGTCCATGCCCGTGCGGATCACGCCTTGCAGGCGCAGGCGCTCGGCGCGCAGGGCTTCCTCGGGCGAGTTCAGCACCAGGCAGCCGCCTTCGACGGTGGTGATGTTCTTGTTCGCCTGGAAGCTGAAGCTGGCCAGGTCGCCAAAGGCGCCGATGCGCTGGCCGCGCCAGCGGGAATCGATGGCCTGGGCGGCATCCTCGATCACGCGCAACTGGTGCTTGCCGGCGATGGCGTAGAGCCGGTCCATGTCCACGGGCAGGCCGGACAGGTAGACCGGCATGATGGCCCGCGTGCGCGGCGTGATGGCGGCCTCCACGGCGTCCAGGTCGAGGTTGCGGGTGCGCGGGTCGATATCGACGAACACCGGGCGGGCGCCCACGGCGAGCACCACGTTGGCCGTGGCCACCCAGGTGATCGGCGTGGTGATGACTTCGTCGCCCGGGCCGATATTGGCCACGCGCAGGGCGATCTCCATCGTGGCAGAGCCGTTGGCGAACGTCCGCACCGGCCGGCCGCCGAACACGTCGGACAGCGCCGCTTCAAACGCCTGCATCTTCGGGCCGGAAGTGATCCATCCGGAGGCAAGCACCTTGCCGACCTCGGCAATGGTCTCGGGGTCGATCTCGGGCCGCACGAACGGCAGGAAGGGCTGGGCTGCGGTAACGGTCATGGTTCTTAGTGGGGCACGGGGGCTCAGGCGCGCCCGTTCAGGATCGTGCAATCAGGAAAACTCCGGCCAGTATCAGCAGGATGCCGGCCACGCGCAAGGGACCGATCATCTCGCCAAACAGCCACCAGGCCGCCAGCGCGTTGACCACGTAGCCCAGCGAGAGCATGGGGTAGGCGATGGACACGTCCACGCGCGACAGCCCGACGATCCACACCGCCACGCTGACCACGTACAGCGTCAGGCCGCCGATCACCGGCCATTGCGTCAGCACGCGGAAGGCCGTGGTAAGCAGCGTGGCGCGGTCCAGCGTGATGGCCCCCACGGCATTGGTGCCGGCCTTGAGCAGCAACTGGGCGGCGGCGTTGAGCAGCACGCCGGTCAGGATGAAAGCAAAAGTCGAAAGCGTCATGACGCGGGCTTGGGTTCCGGAGTGCCTGCCGGGGCCGGGGCTCCGGACGGCGAAAAGTTGCTGACCACGACGCGCCGGCTATCGCGCGCCACCACATGCATCGGGACCTGCCGGGCCGACAGTTCGGCGTAGAGGCCCGGGTCCATGATGCCCAGCGCGGGCTGGCCGTCGCGCCAGCGCGCGATGAACTGGTCCAGCGTGGGAATCCACTGGTCCGGGGCCTGCTGCACGCCAAATTCAAGCTCATCGGGCTCCTCCACCATCGTCAGCGTATGGCCCAGGTAGAACGGCAGGGTATGGTCCAGCACCCGCACGCCATACAGGGGCATATCGTCTTTCAGCACGGCACGGATGGCGGGTACCAGGTCTACGCCGGATGCCCGCCGGCCCATGACTTCATGCCCCATCAGGCCGATCGTGCAGGTCAGGAACATCGCCAGCGCCCCCGCCGTGATGCTGGGAAACAGGCCACGTGACTGCAACAGCTTGCGCGCCAGTATCGTGCCGCCCAAGAGTACGGCAAACGCAACGCCCGTGTACACGGCAAACGTGCGGAAGACCTCGTTCGGGTTGGAGGGGCGATCCAGCGTGGCTACATATGGCGTGGCCAGCAGCCCCGCCACGGCCAGCACCATCAGCGCGTTGATCTGGCGCTGCCAGGAGCGCTCGGTGATGTCGTCCAGCGCCACGCCGGCCAGCATCGCCAGCGCAGGGAAGATCGGCACGATGTAACCGGGCAGCTTGGAGCCGGAAAGGCTGAAGAACACGAAGATGGCCACGGCCCAGACCAGCGCCATCAGCGCCGGCTGGAACGGCTTGCCGCCGGCCCCGCGCTCGGCCCCGGCGCGCTCGCGCACGGCGGTCCACATGCGCGGCGTCAGCCCCAGCCAAGGCAGGAACCCCAGCAGCAGCAGCGGCACGAAGTACAACGGCGTGCCCTTGCGCGCATGCACGGTGGACGTATAGCGCTCCCAGTGCTCGTGAATGAAGAAGAAATGCGGGAATTCCGGATTACGCGATGAAATCAGCCAGAACCAGGGCACCGTGACGACCAGCATGGCGACGATGCCGGACACCAGATGCAGGCGCCGCCACAGGCCCAGATCGCGCGTGATCAAGGTGTACACCACAAGGGCGAGGCCCGGCAGCGCGATGCCGACCAAACCCTTGGTCAGGATGGCGACGCCCATGGCGACCCAGCAGGCCAGCATCCAGCCGCGACGGGCGGCGGGCGTGGCCTCCGGATGCTGGGCAAGCATCATGCAGGCCAGCACGCATGCGAGCGCGCCGGACAGTGTCATGTCGAGGGAATTGAAATGGCCGGCGATGCTCCACATCGGCGCCGCCAGCAGGGCCAGCCCGGCCAGCAGGCCGGCGCGCGCGCCGAACCAGCGCGTGGCGGCGAGCACCGTGACGCCCAGGCCGAGGAAGCCGGAGAGCGCCACGCACAGCCGCGCCTGCCAGTCGCCCACGCCGAAGGCCTCATAGGCCAGCGTGGTGACCCACAGGTGGAACGGGGGCTTCTCGAAGTACTTCAGCGCGTTGTAGCGGATGGTCACCCAGTCGCCGCTGGCGAACATCTCGCGGGAGATCTCCGCGTAGCGGCCTTCATCCGGCTTCAGCAGGTGACGGGCGTCGAGCGTGCCGAACCAGACCAGCAAGATTGCGATGACGACCAGGACAATCATGCCGACGGGTAGCCCGGCATAGCGCGAGGGCGTGGAACTACGCATAACTCTCCTGAAATGGCCGGCGAACCGGAAGCGATGTGGGCCCCTGGTTGTGCAGCAGACACCACACAACGCCGCAAGGCTGAATTCGGTGGACACGCATTTCGCGCAGCGGTGAGAACCTCGGGGCCGAGGCCGGGTTCCCCTCTAATGCCCGGCCATGGCCGATTTGCTGCCTCGCCAGGTCACAAATTGGCGCGCAATGTTAGCATGCCGCGCCGGCGTCACCACCGGCCGGGATTCCCCGTGTGGCGGATTCGCGCAATACTGGCGGCAGCGCTGTGAAGCAATTTGTTCCAGCCGACCGGTTTGTCGAAAATAGCTGTCGAATACTCAGGAAACTACGATGAAAACGGCCCTGATGTCCTGTCTCTGTTTTAGCCTGCTTGCAGTGGCGAATGGAGCACATTCACAGGCGTCGGAGCCGGCTGCCCAAGCCGCCCAGTCCACCGATGCCGTGCCCGTCGCCGGCATCTCCCCCGTGCCCATGCCCGCCGGCGCAGCGCTGTGCGACGCCCCCTGGTTCCGCTCTGGCTCCCGCGTGCAGATGGAAGGCGACGGCGAGATGCCGATGTCGATCACCATGACCCTGCGCGACGTCATGCGCACGGCGCGGGGCTGCAGCGCCCAGCTTGAAGTGCGCTCCAAGTCGGCGCTGTCGGCGCTGATGGGCCCCCCGGTGGTGATGGACCAGGTGCACGAGATCAATATCGACCGCAGCAGCGCCACCATGCGCACGCGCATCGACAGCCGCAACGCGGTGATCAACGCCCGGGCGCGTTATGCGCGGATGTTCGGCGAGGCGTCCTTCACGGGCAGCGGCGTCTTCAACTATGCCGGCGTGGAGATCAAGGAGGGGGCGATGCTGGAGGGCGAGACCTTTCAGTCGAGCGTCTCGCTGAAGATCTACCCGCTCGGCGCCGACGAGGTGGTGGGCACGATGCAGGCGCTGCATGCCTCGATCATCGTCGGCTCGCGCACGGTGGGGCGCCGCCAGATGATCAATACCGTGATGGGGCGCAAGGAGTGCATGCCCATCACGTATGAGAAGCGCACCTCGCTGGGGCCGCTGATGGTGGGCGACGAGATCCTGCAACTGGAGCCGAGCGTGCTGCACGTCACCGACTGGTACTGCCCGATGGAGGCCTTCGTGCTGCGCACCGAAGTCCGCCAGAACAACAAGGTCCAGCGCGTGGACGTGACCTCGCTGGAGATGCTCGACCCCGAGGCCACAGCGGGGCGCTGAGGCCAGCGTCCGCCCAATAAAAAACCCCCCAATACCTTGGGGGGTCTGCTTCCGCACGGGAAGATCCGTGGCCAGCTTGGCCTGCAAGCGGCCAGTCAGTTGCCCTGCGTGGGCTTCTTGGTGGTCTTCTTGGCCTTGTCCTTCTTCGGCTGGCCCGACTGGTCCACCAGATCCGCGCGCGTGCTCTTGTTCGCGCCCTGGCTGTACGGGTCGAACTTGTCGCCGGACTTCGCACCCTGGCTGTAGGTGTCGAATTTCTCGCCAGCCTTCGCGCCTTGCGAGTACGGGTCGAACTGCTTCTTGTCCTGTGCGATGGCCGCCACGGAGGCGGTAGCCAGGCCCAGCGCAACTGCGGTGGCGATGATCTTGTTCATGGGATCTCCTGAATGGTGCCGCCTTCCGGCGGTTCGCGTTGTGCGGGCTTACCGGCCAGTAAACGGCATGTCAGCCACGCTCGGGGCAGTGTGTCCAAGCCCGGCGAAGCCGTCAACTCAGGGGTTTTCCGGGGGCGGCAGCAGTGTGCCGCCCCGTGCTGGATCGCAGAAAGTGCTTATTCGGTCACGGCGTCAGAGGGGTGCTTCCAGGCCAGGGTGACCTCGGTCGAAGGCGCCAGCGCGAGGTTGGTGCCACGCGCGCCAATCGGCTGCTGGAACCAGCGCTTTTGCAGCGCGGCGGCGTCCGGCGAGGCGAACGTGGCGGCCAGCGCCTGATCGACCAGCCGCTTCCACTCCGGGTCAGCCTTGGACATCATCAGCGCGTTCTGCTCCACGGACAGCGCCGGGCCGACGATCACGAACTGCGACGGGTCCTTCGACTTGGCGCGCAGCCCGGCCAGCAGCACATCGTCCATGACGAAAGCCTGGGCGCGGCCCGTCTCCAGCAGCAGGAACGATTCGCCGTGATCCTTGGCGTAGACGTCCCGATAGCCATAATCGGCCTTCAGGCGCCGCACGTGGCGGTCGCCGGTGGAGCCGGCGCTGGTCACCACGGTCTTGCCGCGCAGGTCCTCGAACGACTTGATGCCCGAATCGGCCCGCACCAGCATCCGCACGGTGGATACATAGTGCGAGACGCTGAACGCCACCTGTTTCTGGCGCTCCAGCGTATTGGTATTGGGCGCGCAGTCGAGGTCCACCAGCCCGTTGACGACGGCCGGAATGCGGTTCTGCGGCGTCAGCGGCAGCCAGCGCACCTTGATGTCCTTCAATCCCGCCTTCACCCGCGCGGCCTCGGCAGCACGCAGGCACAGATCCACCGCATACCCGGCCGGCTGCCCCTTGTCATCGGCAAACGAGAACGGCAGCGCCGACTCCCGGTAGCCGAGCGTAATCGTGCCCGTCTCACGAATCTTGTTGAGGACCGGACTATCGGCATGGGCGACGGCAGGCGCCACCACCCCGGCGAGCAGGGCAGCGGCGGCGATCAGGCGTTGCAGGGACGAAAACGAGGCAAACGGCGACATGTGGGATTGGGGCGCTGACGAAAGCGGCAAGGGTATACCCGAGCCTGCGACGCAGGAAGGATATTCTCGTCATAAGCAAATGCCCGGTTTTGGGGAACGGGCTGCCCTAGGTCAGCTGGGAGCCGTCGTAGGCCATCAGCGCCCAGACCACGGCAAAGGGGAGCGCGCACAGGATGCGGGTCCGCATTCGGGCGCGCCTGGCAAGCAGGGACCAGAGGGCGAGGGTGCTGGTGGTCCATGTGGCGACGCACGCGATCAGGTAGTTTTGCTGTGATTTATACGCCCACATCGAAGCCGCCGGGCCTTCTGCGCCAAATGGGTACTCATGCGGCACGGTCCATGCGCTCCATATTTCGAAGGGCTCGATAAAGGCGATGAACCCGAGAATAGTCCCCAGCACGCATTTAATAGCGAACTTCCAGTTCCATGTTTTTGGCATAATACATAAACTCTTTTGCGAACGAATCCATCGAACTGGTCAGATCAATGCAGCCCGCTGACCCTGGAAACCACCCGCCATGAATGGTGAAGCCGCTGCGTCCGTGTAACACCGTTCCCGGCAACGGACGCAGGCCTACGCGTCTTCGCCCCCAGGCTATCGTGCAGCCTGGCCACCGTCCCTTGTCCCAGTTGATGTATTTCAAAACGCAAGCCGCGCGGTTAAAGATGTTGGTTTCCTCCCATTTCTGGAAGTCGCTTTGGAGGGCCAGATATCGTCCTTCGGGAATGGGTCCGCTATACCCGTCCGCCTGGTACTCCTTGGTATTGAATCCGGATTTCCCCGATGTGGCGGACCACCGCCTGCCATTCCCGTTTTCGATCCAATGCAGCACTCTCCCGTCGAATAACAGTCTGGCCCGCCTCATATCGATGCGTCGGGCAGTTCCTTCGAGATCCAGAAGCTTCGAGGTCCCGCCGCAGAAAATGATTGTTTCTGATTTCGTTTTCCATGCGCGGGTCTGTAGCACCGGGGTTGAACCAGCAGACTTTCTACCCTCGCCCTGCCTGAGCGGTCTATCAGACCCGCCCAAAACTCGTGCATGGTTTGACTTCCATCATGGCCGGCGCGCCGGAACGCCTAACCTTGTTACACCCGTAACCTTTGACCCCCATCCCTCCCTGCACCAACAAGGTACAATCCCGCACCTTTGTATCGTACTCATAACAAATGGGCACCCGTCCTTCTCGTTTGGCGTGCATAGACGCGCTGAAGGCGGTCAGCTCACAGCTGATCGTGTTGCACCATCTGGCCTTCTACGGGCCGATGTCCGATGCCGCGCAGTCCCTCGCCCCGGGGCTGATCAGCTGGCTGGCCGACTATGCGCGCATTGCCGTGCAGGTCTTTCTTGTCGTCAGCGGCTTCCTGGCCGCGCGCAGCCTGGCGCCGGGCGGCTTCCTGACCGCCGCGAATCCGCTGGGGACGATCTGGCGTCGTTACCAGAAGCTGGTGGTGCCGTTTGCCGCCGCCATCCTCGTGGCGATTGCCGGGGCTGCGCTCGCGCGCGCCTGGATGACACATGACTCCATTCCGGCTGCCCCGCATCTGACGCAGTTCGTCGCGCATCTGCTGCTGCTGCACAACATTCTCGATGTGGACGCGTTGTCCGCCGGCGTCTGGTATATCGCCATCGACCTGCAACTGTTCGCGCTGCTGGTGATCGTGCTGTGGGTGGCACGCGCCGCGCCGGGCCGGCGCCTGCCGTGGGGCATGGCGCTGGTGGGTGCACTGGCCGTGGCGTCGCTGTTCTGGTTCAACCGCGATGCCAGCTGGGATATCTGGGCGATCTATTTCTTCGGTGCCTATGGCATGGGCACGCTGGCGTACTGGGTGTCGAACCCGGAGCGCTCGCCGATGGCGCTGATCCTGCTGGCCTCGGTAGGCGTGGCGGCGCTGGTGGTGGACTTCCGGCTGCGCATCGCGGTGGCGCTGGCCACGGCGCTGCTACTGGCCATCTCCCGGCGCGGGGACTGGCTGGAGCGCTGGCCCGGCGGTCGTCTGGCGGGTTTCTGGGCCTATTTCGGCAAGATTTCCTATTCAGTCTTCCTGGTCCATTTTCCGGTCTGTCTGGTGGTCAACGCGGCGGTTTCTCACCTTGCGCCGGGCCAGCCCGTGCTCAATGCACTGGGCATGGGCGCCGCCTGGGTCGCCAGCAACCTGGCCGGGGCGGTGTTCCATCGCTATGTGGAATCGGTCGATGTCCTTCAGGTGCTGCGCGAGGCGATCTGGCCGACGCGCGAGAAGTCGGTCACTTCCGAAGCCTGACTCCGGTCCTTCAGCTGTAAGTCGGCACCAGCGTCTTGCGGGCGGTCGGGTCCTCGATCACCCGGTTCCAGTCCGCGGGCGCACCGTGCGACATCCCGCCCACGGGCACCATGCCCGTTGCCTTGCCCGAGGGCAGCACACACCGGACGCGCGGCCCGGGTGCGCGCTGGGCCTCGCCGGCCTGCGCCGGCACCGTCACGCAGGACGCAGGCAGCGGGCTAGCCGATGCCGCGTGCGCCGCCACGGGCGTCAATACGCTGATGGATGCGGCGACTGCCGCTAAGGCGGATAGTAATTTCACGATGTTCTCCATGCTGTGGCTGGCCCCATCTGGGGCGCGACTCAGCCAGTATGGAAAATGCGCATCGACCTCGACATAGCCGAAATACGAAATTAGCCCATCGCCCTGATGGTGCCCGCCGCCTCGCCTTGGCGCGGGCAACGCACTGCCACGGTGCGTTCGGCGCAACACCTACCGTAACAACCCCACTTGGGCGATGGCACGAACGTTGCCTAGTATGGAGATACAAACCTGACCATTTGGTCAGGATTCCTGATACCGGGGCATCCGGGGAAGAGGCTGTCATGTCCGATCACATCGTCCTGACCTCGCACGCGCGCCGCGACAAGCCGGCCGAGCCGATCCACTGGGGCGCCCCCACGGCGGCCGAGCGTGGACCGGTCATCGCCAGCCTCACGGACCCCACGCGCCGCAATGTGATCGGCACCCACGCCGGGGCCTATGCGATCTATCGCGCGCTGGCGGTGGCCTCGGGCAGCCTGCAGCGCGCGCATCGTCCGGATTTGACCGACACGGCGCCGGCCGAGTCCATCGGGCCCCATGCCCAGTGGGGCGATCCGGACAAGATCGTGTCGCTCGACCCCTGGGGCCACCTCGTCTCCACCGTCTTCGCAGACCGGATCGCCGCCGGCGTGGACATCCGCCCGACCATTGCCGTCACGCGCGCCCATATCAATATGCCGGAGCTGACGGCGGCCATTGCCGCCGGCCGTCTGGTGCCCGATGGCGAGATCCTCTATCCCAATGGCGATGTGCGCGTGACCAAGGCTGCCGTGGACCCGGTCTGGTACCTGCCGGGGCTGGCGCGGCGCTTCGATATCAAGGAAAGCATCCTGCGGCGCAGCCTGTTCGAGCAGACCGGCGGCATGTTCCCGGAACTCGTGACGCGGCCTGATCTCAAGGTCTTCCTGCCTCCCATCGGTGGCATGACGCTCTATTTCTTCGGCGATGTGGCCAAGTTGGGCCAGCCGGAGACCCGCGTGGCCTGCCGCGTGCACGACGAATGCAATGGATCGGATGTCTTCGGGTCCGATATCTGCACGTGCAGGCCCTATCTGGCGCACGGCATCGAGGTTTGTATCGAGATGGCGCAGCAGGGCGGCGTGGGCCTGGTGGTCTATAACCGAAAGGAGGGCCGCGCGTTGGGCGAGGTGACCAAGTTCCTGGTCTACAACGCGCGCAAGCGCCAGGTGGGCGGCGACCGTGCCGAGACCTACTTCGCGCGGACCGAATGCGTGGCGGGGGTGCAGGACATGCGGTTCCAGGAACTGATGCCCGACGTCTTCCACTGGCTGGGCATCCGGCGGATCGACCGCTGGGCGTCCATGAGCAATATGAAACATGGCGCGCTGACCGCGCAGGGCATCGAGGTGGTGGAGCAGGTGGCCATCCCCGAGGCGCTGATCCCGGCCGACGCGCGCGTGGAAATCGATGCAAAGGTGGCGGCGGGGTACTTCACGCGGTACACGCCGCCTGACGCCGACGAACTCGCCCTGGCAAAGGGCAGGGGGTTGAACGAATGAACCAGTATCCCGAAGGCGGGCAGGACGCACGGATCGATGACGATGGCAGCGGCTGGCACACCCCGGTGCCGCCCGGCCATCCCGCCTCGGCCCTGTTGTGCGCGGAGGCCGTGCGCAGCCGATGCGCCGTCGTGACGGAGTACGTGGCGTCGGGCGAGTCGGCGCTCTTTACGTGGCATCCAGACCGGGTGCACGCCGTGGCGGACTACGTGGCGGCCACCATCCGGCGCCGCTACCGCGACCTCAAGGTGCCGTACCACAGCCGCTGGCGCCATTTCGAGAGCGGCGGCCCGGGCGAGGAGAAGCTCGACCGCTGGCAGATTCTGTGCGAGCGGGCGGGCATGTCTGGCGCCGACCATTGCGAGGAACGCGCGCGCATCGGTATCGATCTAGTGATTCCGAGCGTGCTGCTCGATGCCGGTGCCGGCCCCGACTGGCGCTACCGCGACCCGGCCAGCGACCTGATGCTGACCCGCTCCGAAGGGCTCGGCGTGGCCAGCTTCGATCTCTTCGCGCGGGGCGGTTTCTCCGCAGAGCATGGCGATCCGCTGCGCGCCGATGGCGAACGGCTGGCGCGCATGGATGCCTCGACCATCGCCACCGCCTTCCAGGTGGCCGCGCACAACCCGCTGGTGGGCCTGGAAGGCCGCGCCGGCCTGTTGCGCCGGCTGGGCGAGGTGGTGCAGGCCACCCCGGCCGTCTTCGGCACGCCGGCCCGGCTCGGCAATCTGTACGACTACCTGGCCAAACATGCCGTCGATGGCCGCATCGAGGCCAGCTTCGTGCTGCGCACGCTGCTGGTGGCGCTCGGGCCGGTCTGGCCGGGCCGCGTGCAGCTCGATGGCATCTCGCTGGGCGATTGCTGGCGCCACGAAGCCGCGCCGGACGGGCTGGTGCCGTTCCACAAGCTCACCCAGTGGCTGACCTATTCGCTGCTGGAGCCGCTCGAGGACGCCGGCCTCACCGTCACCGGGCTCGACGCCCTGACCGGCCTGCCCGAGTACCGCAACGGCGGCCTGCTGTTCGACTTCGAGCTGATGGTGCCGCGCAACCCCGATTTCGCGGCGGGCACGCACACGGTGGATGAGCCGGTGATTGTGGAATGGCGCGCGCTGACCGTGACCGGGCTCGACCTCGTGGCCGAAGGGGTGCGGCAGGCGCTCGGCGTCACCCAGGATGATTTCCCGCTGGCGCGGGTTCTGGAGGGCGGCACCTGGGCCGCGGGCCGGCGCATTGCCGCGCAGCGCAGGCCGGGCGGCACGCCCCCGTTCGCAATCCAGAGCGACGGTACGGTGTTCTGACGAGGACCGGTTTTCACCAACATTTTTGCAGGCAGCCGGGCGCGGCGGGCCAGTGGCCCGTCGTGCCTGATAACACCAGCGAGTCGACCCAAGGAGCGCACCATGAATGACCTGTCCGCCGTGCCCACGGCCGCGCAAGCCATTGCCGATACCGATGCGGAGTCTTCGCCGTCAGCCATGGTGATGGTGGTCAATCACCCGCTGGTGCAGCACAAGGTCACGCTGGCGCGCAGCGAGGACACCACCACCGACAACTTCCGCCGCCTGGTGCGCGAGATCAGCCAGCTGCTGACCTACGAGGCCACGCGTGACCTGGCGATGGAGACCATCGCCATCAAGACGCCGATCGCGCCGATGGTGTCGCCGGTGCTGTCGGGCAAGAAGCTCTGCCTGGTGTCGATCCTGCGCGCCGGCAACGGCTTCCTGGACGGCATGCTCGACCTCCTGCCCGCCGCGCGCGTTGGCCATATCGGGCTCTACCGTGACCCGGAAACGCTGGAGCCCATCGAGTATTACTTCAAGATGCCGGAAGACATCCATGAACGCATGGTGATCGTGGTGGACCCGATGCTGGCCACCGGCAACTCGGCCATCGCGGCGCTGAACCGGCTCAAGGAGGCCGGCGTGACGACCATGAAGTACGTCTGCCTGATTGCCTCCCGCCCGGGGCTCCAGGCGCTGCGCGCGGCGCACCCGGACGTGGCCATCGTCACGGCGGCCATCGACGAGCAGCTGAACGAGCACGGCTACATCGTGCCGGGCCTCGGCGATGCCGGCGACCGGCTCTACGGCACAAAATAATGGACGCGCTGGTCGCGCCCGCCGCCCGCGAAGCGGCCGGCCGCATTCGGCAGGAGAACGAGGCGCTGATCCTGCGCGCGGCGGAGTATGTGTTCGCCCGCGCGGGCTTCGCCGGGGCGACGATGGCCGACATCGCCCTGCGCGCCGGCGTGCCGAAGTCGAACCTGCACTACTACTTCCGCACCAAGCAGGCGCTGTATCGCGCGGTGCTGGCCCACACGCTGCAACTGTGGCTGTCCGAGACGGACATCATCAGCGTGGACTATCCGCCCGAGGTGGCGTTGGAGCATTACATCCGCGCCAAGATGCGGCTTTCCGCCAGCCACCCGGACGCCTCGCGCGTGTTTGCCAACGAATTGCTCCATGGCGCGCCCGAGATCGGTGGTGTGCTGCGTGAAGCACTCCGTGAGCTGGTGGCGCGCAAGTCGGGGGTGATCCGCGCCTGGATCGCCGGCGGGCAGATGGCGGCGGTAGATCCGCAGCACCTGTTTTTCACGATCTGGGCCGCCACGCAGACCTATGCCGACTTCGAAACCCAGATCTGCGCCGTACTGGGGGTGAAGCGGCTGGACGCCCAGGACTTCCAGCAGGCCACCGAGCATCTGGTGGCCTTGCTGCTGCGCGGCTGCGGGCTCGAGCCAGCGTCCGCCCGCGCGCATGGCATGGCCTGATGCCGGGCAGAAAGAACAAGAATTCCAACGCAGTACTCGATCACGCGCAACGACGCGAAAGGGGAGTGAAGTCATGCCTATTGAAAGCTATCGCCGCACCTGGCTGAAAGTGGCGGCGGGGGCCGCGCTGGCGGGTATCGTGGCCCTCGGCGTCACGCCGCTGGCCTACGCCCAGGCAAAAGTGAAGGTGGCCGCGGTGTACACGGTGCCGGTGGAGCAGCAGTGGGTCTCGCGCATCCACAAGGCGCTGAACGAAGCCAAGGCGCGCGGCGAGATCGACTATGTGTTCTCGGAAAGCGTGTCGAATGCCGACTACGAGCGCGTGCTGCGCCAGTACGCGGAGCAGGGCTCGGGGCTGATCGTGGGCGAGTCGTTCGCCGTGGAGGCCGCCGCGCGCAAGGTGGCCAAGGACTACCCGAAGGTCGGCTTCCTGATGGGCTCCTCGGGCAAGCCGCAGGCGCCGAATTTCTCGGTGTTCGACAACTACATCCAGGAACCGTCCTACCTCACCGGCATGATCGCGGGCGGCATGACCAAGACCAACCACATCGGCATGGTCGGCGGTTATGCCATTCCCGAGGTGAACCGGCTGATGCACGCGTTCATGGAAGGCGCGCGCGAGGTGAACCCGAAGGTGAAGTTCACGGTGAGCTTCATCGGCTCCTGGTTTGATCCGCCCAAGGCCAAGGAAGCGGCCTTCGCCATGATCGACAAGGGGGCGGACGTGCTCTACGCCGAGCGCTTTGGGGTTTCCGACGCCGCCAAGGAGCGCGGCAAGCTGGCCATCGGCAACGTGATCAACACCCAGCCGCAGTACCCGGCCACGGTGGTGGCCTCGGCGCTGTGGAACATGGAGCCGACGATTGGCGCCGCGCTGGCCAAGGTCAAGGCTGGCCAGTTCAAGAACGAGGACTACGGCCAGTATTCCTTGATGAAGGTCAAGGGCGCCGAACTGGCACCGCTGGGCACCTTCGAGGGCAAGGTGCCGGCTGACGTGATGGCCAAGGTCCGCGCCAAGGAGCGCGCCATCCTCGATGGCAAGTTCACGGTCAAGGTGGTGGAAACGGAGCCGAAGTCCACGCCGTAACGCCCGGATCGCGCCCCTTTCCCATTGGGGGAGGGGCATCACACGCACAGAATAACTAGATGTCGATTCCCCCTCCCGTCCTCCGTCTTTCCCATATCACCAAGCGGTTCGGCCCGCTGACCGCCAACGACGACATTTCGCTCGATCTCCAGCGCGGCGAGGTGCTCGCCCTGCTCGGCGAGAACGGCGCTGGCAAGAGCACGCTGGTCAATATCCTGTTCGGCCATTACGTTGCCGATGCCGGCACCGTCGAGGTGGATGGCGCGGCGCTGCCGCCGGGCAACCCGCGCGCGGCGCTGGCGGCCGGCGTGGGCATGGTGCACCAGCACTTCACGCTGGCCGACAACCTGACCGTGCTCGACAACATCCTGATCGGCACCGAGCCACTCTGGCGCTGGCGCCAGCAGCGCGCCGCCGCGCTCGGCCGCGTGCAGGCCATCGCCCAGCGTTTTGGCCTGGCCGTGCAGCCCAACGCGCGGGTTGGTGCGTTGTCCGTGGGCGAGCGCCAGCGCGTGGAAATCGTCAAGGCGCTGTATCGCGGCGCCCGGGTGCTGATTCTCGATGAACCCACGGCCGTGCTGACGCCGCAGGAGGTAGACAGCCTGTTCACCACGCTGGCGCAGCTGATTGCCGAAGGGCTGTCGGTGATTTTCATCAGCCATAAGCTCGATGAAGTGCTGCGTGTGTCGCATCGCGTGGCGGTGCTGCGCGGCGGCAAGCTGGTGGCCATGCGCGCCGCAGGCGAGACCAGCAAGCAGGAACTGGCCGAACTGATGGTGGGGCGGCGTGTGGAGATGCCCCGGCGCGAGGCCGCCGAGGCGCCCGGGGAGCTGATCGCCACCCTGCGCCGCGCCAACGTGGCCGCGGCGGAGGGGCGCGTGGCGCTGCACGATGTCACGCTGGCCCTGCATGCGGGCGAGATCGTCGGCATTGCCGGCGTGTCCGGCAACGGGCAGGTCACGCTGGCCGAACTGATGAGCGGCATGCTGGCGCCATCGTCCGGCACGGTGACCGTGGAAGGCATCGACCTGCCGGCTGTGCCCCGGCGCTGGATTGCCGCCGGCGTGGCGCGCGTGCCCGAGGATCGCCACGCCGAAGGCGCCGTGGGCGACCTGGCCGTGTGGGAGAACGCGATTGCCGAGCAACTGGGCAACCCGGCGTTCGTGCGGGGCGGGGTGATCCGCAGCGGACCGGCGCGGCGCTTTGCGGCGGCGCTGGCCAGGAAATTCGACGTGCGCGGCGGCGGCATCGACGCCCCCACGCGCACGCTCTCCGGCGGGAATATGCAGAAGCTGATTCTGGGGCGCGCGCTGTCGGTACGCGGCGCGCAGACGCCCCGGCTGGTCATCGCCAGCCAGCCCACCTGGGGGCTGGATATCGGCGCGGTGGCCTACGTCCATCGCCAGTTGCTGGAAGCCGCGGGGGCCGGGGCCGCCGTGCTGCTGATTTCCGAGGATCTCGACGAACTGCTGTCGCTGGCGGACCGCATCGCCGTGATCCATGGCGGACGGCTGACGCCGGCCCGCGCGACGTCCGGCTGGACGCTCGGCACGCTGGGACTGGCCATGGCCGGCGCGGACCACGCCGCGACGCACGGGGAGGTGGCCCATGCGGCTTGAAGCGCGCACCACGGTCTCGCGCACCGCGCTGGTGGCCGCGCCGTTCGGGGCCATCGTCGCCACGCTCGGCATTTGTGCAGTATTGGTCGCCTGGGCCGGCGCGCCGGTCGGCAAGGCGTATTGGCTGTTGCTCGAAGGGGGCTTCGGCTCGCGTTTCGCGTGGTCGGAGACGCTGACCCGCGCCACGCCGCTGATGCTGACCGGGCTGGCCGTGGCGGTGGCGTTCCGCACGCGGCTGTTCAATATCGGCGCGGAAGGGCAGTTGTACCTGGGCGCGCTGGCAGCGGTGGCCGTCGGCGGACAGGTGGATGGGGCTGCCGCGCCGTGGGCGGCCGCGCTGCCGAATGGGCTGCTGTTCGGTCTGATGGTGGCGGCCGGCATGCTGGCAGGCGCTTTGCTGTTGCTGGTGCCGGCGCTGCTGAAGCTGCGGCTGGGGGTGGACGAGGTGGTCACCACGCTGCTGCTGAACTTCATCGTCCTGCTGGGCGTGTCGATGATGCTGGATGGGCCGATGAAGGACCCGCTGGCGATGGGCTGGCCGCAGTCCGTGGCGCTGGTGCCGGAACTCGAACTGTCGCGGCTGCTGGAGCGCTCGCGCGTGCATAGCGGGCTGCTGATCGCCGTGGCGCTGGCCGTGATCCTGTGGGCGGTCAACCGCTTCACGGTGTTCGGCCTGCAGATGCGCGCGGTGGGCGCCAACGCGCGCGCGGCGGCCTTCGCGGGCATGCCGGTGACGCGCGTGACGCTGCTGGCGGCGATGCTGTCCGGCGCGCTGGCGGGGCTGGCCGGCGTGGTCGAGGTGGCGGGGCGCACCGGCTACCTGACGCTGGACATCTCGCCCGGCTACGGCTACGCCGGGGTGGTCATCGCCATGCTGGCAGGGCTGCACCCGATCGGTGTGATTGCCGCGTCGGTGTTCGTGGCGGGCGTGCTGGTGGGCGCGGACGGCATGAGCCGCGCCGTGGGCGTGCCGAATACCATCGCCGACGTGATCGTCGCCGTGGCGCTGCTGACCATGCTGGTGGCCACGATGCTGACGCGCTACCGCGTGCGGTTCGACCGGATCGGGAGGGCCGCCTGATGGAACTGCTCGATATCGTGAGTGCGGCGCCGTTCTGGATCGCCGTGTTGCGCGTGGCCACGCCGCTGATCTTCGGCACGCTGGGGGTGCTGCTGTGCGAGCGCGCCGGGGTGCTCAACCTCGGCATCGAAGGGATCATGGTGGCCGGCGCGTTCTCCGGCTGGCTGGCGGTCTACCTCGGCGCGCCGCTCTGGGGCGGGGTGGCGGTGGCGGCGGGCGTGGGGCTGGCCTTCGGGCTGCTGCACGGCTGGCTGACCGTGTCCCTGGCGCTGTCCCAGCACGTGGCGGGGCTGGGCGTGACGATGCTGGCCACCAGCGTGTCTTACTACGCCTATCGGCTGAACTTCGCACAGGTGTCGTCGCCCCCGACGATCACCCCGTTCGCGCCGATGACATGGTGGGCGGAGGTACCGCTCCTCGGCCCCCTGATCGGCCCGGTGATGGCCGCCGAGACCGCGCTGACGCTGCTGGCGCTGTGCATGGCGCCGCTGATCGGCTGGCTGCTTTATCGCACGCCGCTGGGGCTGGCCCTGCGCATGGTCGGCGAGAATCCGGCGGCGGCAGAAGGGCAGGGCATCCGCGTGGCAGCCGTGCGGATTGGTGCGATCATGGCCGGCTCGGCGCTGATGGCCGTGGGCGGGGCGTTCCTGACGCTCTCCGCCTTCAACGCGTTCTTCTTCAACATGATCAACGGGCGCGGCTGGATCTGCGTGGCGCTGGTGGTCTTTGCCTCGTGGCGGCCCGGCCGGGCGCTGCTCGGCGCGGTGCTGTTCGCCGCGTTCGACGCCCTGCAACTGCGCCTGCAACAGGGCGGGGCGAGCCTGCCGGGCCTGCCGCCGCTGCCGTACCAGGTGTACCTGATGCTGCCCTACGTGCTGTCGATCCTGGCGCTGGTGCTGGTGGCGCGCCGCGCGGCCTATCCGCAGGCGCTGATGAAGCCGTACCGCAAGGGCGAGCGGTGATCCAACCCCATCGCCCCCTATATATAGAAGAGAGAGATTCCACATGTTCGACCTGATCCTGCGCCGCTGCAGCCTGCCCGATGGCCGTACCGACATCGACATCGGCATCGCCAATGGCAAGATCGCCGCCGTGGAGCCGCGCCTGGCCGCCACGGCGGGCGAGGAGATCGACGCCGCCGGCCAGCTCGTCACGCCGCCGTTCGTCGACGCGCACTTCCACATGGATTCGACATTGTCCTATGGGCTGCCGCGCGTGAACCAGTCCGGCACGCTGCTCGAAGGCATTGCCCTGTGGGGCGAGCTGAAGCCGCTGCTGACGCAGGAGGCCATCGTGGAACGCGCGCTGGCCTATTGCGACTGGGCCGTCGCCAAGGGGCTGCTGGCCATCCGCTCGCACGTGGATGTCTGCGATCCGCGCCTGCTGGCCACCGAGGCGCTGCTGCACGTGCGCGAGCGCGTGAAGCCCTACCTCGACCTGCAACTGGTGGCCTTTCCGCAGGACGGCGTGCTGCGGGCGCCCGGCGCGCTGGACAACCTGCGCCGCGCGCTGGACATGGGCGTGGACGTGGTTGGCGGCATTCCGCACTTCGAGCGGACCATGGCGGACGGCGCGGCGTCCGTGAAGCTGCTGTGCGAGGAAGCTGCCGCGCGCGGCCTGCGCGTGGACATGCATTGCGACGAGAGCGATGACCCGATGTCGCGCCATATCGAGACGCTGGCCAGCGAGTCCGTCCGGCTCGGGTTGCAGGGGCGCGTCACGGGCTCGCACCTGACGTCGATGCATTCGATGGATAACTATTACGTGTCCAAGCTGCTGCCGCTGATGCGCGAGGCCGGCGTGGCGGCCATCGCCAATCCGCTCATCAACATCACGCTCCAGGGGCGGCATGACACCTACCCAAAGCGGCGCGGCATGACGCGCGTGCCGGAACTGCTGGCGGCGGGGGTGCCGGTGGCCTTCGGGCACGACTGCGTGATGGATCCGTGGTACGGGCTGGGCACCGGCGACATGCTGGAGGTGGCCCACATGGGCCTGCACGTGGCCCAGATGACCGGGCAGGACGCCATGCGCGCCTGCTTTGCGGCCGTGACCGAGACGCCGGCCAGGATCCTCGGCCTGGACGGCTACGGCCTGGCCCCAGGCTGCCGCGCGGACCTGGTGCTGTTGCAGGCGCGCAATCCGGTAGAGGCCCTCCGCCTGCGCGCCACGCGGCTGGCCGTGCTGCGCGCCGGCAAGGTGGTGGCGCGCACCCCGGCCGCCACCGCCACGCTGGCGCTGGATGGCCGGCCTTCACAGGTGGATTTCCGGCTGCGCTAAGAATCGCCAGGATTTTTTCGGCAGCCTGTTGACAGCCGGCGATCATCGCAGCATAATCTCCTTCTTCGCATCGCCGCAGACATGCAGCGAGACGAAGCCCAGATGGCGGAATTGGTAGACGCACTAGGTTCAGGTCCTAGCGGTGGCAACACTGTGGAGGTTCGAGTCCTCTTCTGGGCACCAATATTTAAATGGCCCCGCGCAAGCGGGGCCATTTCTATTTGTACATCCGGAAAGACAGGCCCCCTGGGGGCCTTTTTTCGTTTCCGGCGCTTGTACGATCTCTGCGGGTTTTGGCTTGCGCGGCAGATCACACAGGCACTCACCATCGCCGGATGTTTGACCTATGCTCAAGTCTGATCGGGCATGGTTCAGAAACGCCCGGCAAGGTGGTTGCCATGAGAAAGCTGGCGTTGCGTGAGAGAGAGGAACGGTCCGGGAGCCATCCCGGATGGAAACCTTGTGCCGCGGCAGACTGGGCACATCATCTGCCGCTCCGATGGTGGCTGCTCATGGCGTTGATGGCCGGCGCGGTCGTGGCCCATGCGGAGGAGGCGGACAACTGGTTCTTGTCCGCTGCCGCGTCAGCACCCGCTCCCGCGCCCACCGTCGGAGCCGCCGCGCCGCCCGAACTCGCCGCAGCGCCCACCAGGCCCGCAGCTCCTCCGGATGCCCTCGCACCGCCGCGCATGGTCGATGGCGATGACGGTCCGGGCCTGCCCCGGCCGGTCTATGCCTCGCTGTCCGCGCAGTCGCGGCCCGTCGATGACGCGCCGGGCCCCGGCGCCATCGATCGCCAGGTCGAGACGTTCCGCGGCGCGCCCCGTCCCGCCCGGTTGCACCTCGACGACGTGACCTCCGCCACCGGCTTTGTCGACAGCAGCGTGCGCAGCATGGCGCTGGCGATGAACACGCCGCTGTCGCGCAATGCCGAAGGGCTGACGCTGCAGTCGCGCGTGGAGATGGCCTATCGCCCTGGCATGTCGCCCGTCGCCAACAACTGGGACGCCGCGCCCGGCGAGGCCAGCGCCACCGGCCTGGCCGTCCGCCTCTACGGGTCCCGCCCGACGCGCATCTCCGGCGTCTATCCCTATGTGGAAGCCGACTGGTGGCAGGACAACCGCGCGAGAACCATCAACATCAACGGCACCCGCATCGACACCGACCTGCTGCGTGGCCTGCTGTCGTTCAACGTTGGCGCCCAGCGCAATTCCATCACCGGCCTGAAGGTCTGGATGAAGGCGCGCGGCGGCCGTAACGCTGGCGCAACGTTGGGCGCACGGTACCGATGGTAGCCATGCCGTTTTTTTCATCAAACGCTTGCACGAAAGGCGAATTGCGATACAATTGCGGCCTCGCGTGCGGCTGTAGCTCAGTTGGATAGAGTACTTGGCTACGAACCAAGGGGTCGTGGGTTCGAATCCTGCCAGCCGCGCCACTATCAGCAAGAAAAACGGGATTGGCGTTTGCCAATCCCGTTTTTCTTTGGTCCTCCCGCATCTGTCTGCAAGTCTCCCCGCCGTACGGCTTCCCCTCGCGAAGTCACCATCCCCCGGCCGTTCACACAATCCCGAAATCCTTCACTTCCGGCCGGTCCGTCGCGTCGCTACACTGGCCGCGTAGGAAATTTCTCAGGCAGTCCCAGACACCAAGGAGATAGGCATGAAGGCACGTAAGCGGGCGTTCCCGATGGCGGCGATGGCGACGGCGGCGGGGCTTTTGATGGGGCAGGTGGGGGTAGCGTGTGCCGAGGGCGGGACGATCCGGTTTGAGGGTGCCATCGTCGCACCGACCTGTGACATGGTGCCGCGAGCCGGGGCGCGGCCGACGCTCCAGTCGCGCTGTCCCGTCCCGGGCGGTGCCGTTGTGCGGACCCTGGCGTTGCCGCGGGCCGGGGAGGGCGAGTCCGTGGGTGCCTATCACCTCGATGTCCGGCCGGCCGATGGCCCGGGCACCCCTGCCGGTATTCCCGCTCGCTATGTCGTGATCGCCACCTATCTCTAGCGCCCGGCCCCCGCCCCGGCAGCCCTTGCCGCTATTCGCCCCCAGCGTGTTCGGTTCCCCCCTTAATTGGGTCGCCGGGACATTGACACGGGCGGATCGGCGGGCACATCATTCGTCCGGAAGAGATGCGCCTCCGGGGCGACAAGCGACGTTTACCCGTCCGTTTGCCCGTCTATCCGGAAGGCCGCCAGTCCAAAGGGAAACGGGGTCATGAATCCTTCGATACGCAATCTGGCCAGCGTGGTCGCGCTGGCCGTCCTGCTCTCCGCATGCTCGTCCACCAACGAGCGTGCGACCACCGTCACGGCCGTCGAGCAGCCGCCCTCCGACCAGGCCATGAAGGCCCTGTCCGCGGAGGTGTTCACCTACGGCTATCCGCTCGTGCTGATGGACGTGACGCGCGAGGTGATGACGGCCCGCACGCCGGCCAACACCTTTGTTCACAAGCGCAGCTTCCCGGATGCCATGTTCACCGACGTGGTCAGTCCCAATGCCGATACGCTGTATTCGACGGCCTGGCTGGACCTGACGAAGGAACCCGTGGTCCTGTCCGTGCCCGATACCGCCGGCCGCTACTACCTGATGCCGCTGATGGATGCGTGGACCAATGTGTTCGCGTCGCCGGGCAAGCGCACCACCGGCACCAAGCGTGGCGCGTTCGCCATCGTCGGACCGGACTGGCAGGGTACGCTGCCCAAGGGCGTGAAGGAGATCCGCTCGCCGACCGCCATGGTCTGGCTGATTGGCCGCACGCAGACCAACGGGAAGCAGGACTTCCCGACCGTGCACCGCCTCCAGGACCAGTACCGCCTGATTCCGCTTTCCGCCTGGCAGAAGGGCGCCCGCGTGGCGCCGCCGGCCGCGCCGCCGCGCGCCACGTTGATCGACACCCAGACGCCGCCCGTCGAGCAGGTGGCCGCCATGGACGCGCAGGCGTTCTTCTCGCGCATGGCCGCCTTGCTGGAGGCCAACCCGCCGGCGCCCGAGGATGCGGCGATGGTCGGGAAGATGCGCCGCATGGGGATCGAGGCCGGCGAGCCGTTCAAGACCACGGTGCTGGAGCCGTCCACGGCGCGCGCCGTGCAGGAAGGCGCGACGGCCGCGCTGGCCGGGATTGCCGCCGAAGCGCGCAAGGGCGCGGCCGGCAGCACCGGCTGGCGCATCGCGCGTGACCTTGGCAGCTACGGCACCGACTACACCAAGCGCGCCGCCATCGCCATGATGGGCCTGGGTGCGAACCTGCCCGAAGATGCGGTCTACCCCGCCACGCGCGCCGATGCCACGGGCCGGCCGTTCGATGGCGGCAGCCGCTACGTGCTGCATTTCGAGAAAGGGCAGTTGCCGCCGGTTAAGGCGTTCTGGTCGCTCACGCTCTACAACAACAAGCAGGCGTTCGTCAGCAACCCGATCCAGCGCTACGCGCTCGGCAGCCGCGACCGCCTGCGCTACAACCGCGACGGCTCGCTCGACATCTATATCCAGTACGAGCGCCCCGACGGCGCGCGCGCGGCCAACTGGCTGCCGGCGCCGCCCGATGGCTTCAACCTCGTGCTGCGCGCCTACTGGCCGGACCAGGCCATGCTGGACGGCAAGTGGGCGCCGCCGGCGGTGCAGCGCGTGAACTGACGCGCGACCTGACGCGCGCCCTGACGGCGCCCCGGCGTCAGAACTTGAACTTCACGCCAGCGTAGAACGCGCGCCCCACGCCCGGGTAGAACACTGCGGTGTTCGCGGTGCGCGCATCGGCCACGGTGCCGAAGTCGCTGATGTAGCGCTTGTCGGCCAGGTTGCGGGCATCGAGGAACAGCGTGACCCCGCGCTGGAATTCATAGCTGGCCTGAATCCCGAACAGCACGTAGGCCGGCACCTTCATCGTGTTGGCGTAGTCCACGTAGGCGCCGGTCGGCACCCAGTCGATCGTTCCCGCCACCCGCAACCCCGCAGCCTGGCTATACGCGAGCGTCGTGCGCAGCACGTGTTTCGGGATGCCGGCGATGCGGTTGTTGCCGTACACCGGGTCGTTGTCGAATCGGAAATCGCTGAAATTCCACAGTTGCGACACGGTGATCTTGTCACCGGGGCCGGCCACGTTGCGCAGCACGTCGGCGCTGGCGCCCAGCTCCACACCCTGCAGGATGGTGCGATTGGCGTTGAAGGTGGAAGCCGGCACATCCGGGCTGACCGTGTATTGCAGCAACTGGTCGCGCACGAGGGAGCGGTACACCGTCAGATCCCAGCCGAAGCGGTCCACCTGGCCGCGCGTGCCAGCCTCCAGCGTCCAGCCGCGCTGCGCGGCCAGCGGCACGAACTGGTTGGTCGCACCGATGGTCTGGTTCAAATCGGAAAAATCCGGGACATCGGCGCTGCGCGTGATGTCGATGAAGGCCTGCACGTCCTTGCGCGGTTCCCAGAGCACGCCGAACTTCGGGTTCACGCCGCTGTAGGTGGTGCCGTCCGACTTGGGCGTGGAGCTGGCGGGCAGACCGCCATAGTCCTGGTACTCGCGCCGGTTGCGGTACGCCTTGGCGCCAGCCATCAGCGCCACGGTGGGCACCACGTAGAGCCGGTCTTCCAGGTACGCCTCGTAGTTATACGCATCCTGCGCCGCGTTCAGCGTTTGCGCGCCCCGGCTGCCGTTCACGTTCACGTACTGGCGCGCGTTGTTGTTGCCGCCGAAGAAGCGCGCACCCGCGATCAGCTGGTTGCGCATGCCGCCCAGCGTGAAATTGCCCGTGTAGCGCGGCGCGAAGCCGTAGGTCCAGTAGTCCTGGTCGATGACCTGGAAGATCGGGTGATACAGGCTCTTGTGGATGACCCAGGTGCTGAAGTCGAGCTGGCCGTTGTCGAGCTTCACGGTCGTCACGTTGGCCAGCCGCTCGGTGCGCGTGTTGCGGGCCTGATCGCCCGCCAGCGCGCTGGCGGAGGCCATGCGCGGGTTGTTCAGCGCGTCGTTCAGGCTCAGCGTGCCCGGCAGCAGCTGATCGACGATGTACGCGCCGAAGTAGAAGCGCGTTTCCACGGACGGGCTGAAGCGATAGCCGAGGTTGGCGTTGAGCTGCTCGTACTGGCCGCGCTCGTGGTTCCGGTAGCCCTCCGAATGGTTCACGGTCAGGTTGGCCAGGAAGTCCCACGCGCCGATCTGGCGCGACACCTGCCCGCTCGCGCGGATCGTGCCGAAGCTGCCGCCGTCCACGCGCGCCATGTTCGGCGCCTCGGCGTTCAGGGCGGTTGGGGTGGTGAAGTTGATCGCGCCGCCCAGCGTGGTGCTGCCATAGGCGAGGCCGTTGCCGCCCTTGTAGATCTCCGCCGCCGACAGGCCAATCGGATCGATCTGATAGAAGTCGCCGCTGCCATCGGCGAAGTTGGTCGGTACGCCGTCCTGGAGGATGTCGATGCCGCGCGTGTGGAAGCCGCGCGCCACGCCCGAGCCGCGCACCGACAGGCGCAGTTCCTGGCCGTAGCGTTCCTGGACGTAGACGCCGGGCGCATCCTTGAGCACATCTCGCAGATCGCTGGCGTAGGTGTTGGTATACGACGCCGCGTCAACGAACCCCACCGAGCCAGCGGATTCGAACAGCGACCGGCGCTGCTGGCCGATGCTCGGCGCGGTCAGCGATCCCGCCGCCGGGGCCGTCGCGGTGACGGTGGGCAGCACGTGCTCGGGCGTAGGGTCGGGCGCGCTGGCGGCCTGGCCCAGCGCAGCCGTGGACAAGGCGGCCGCGGGCAGGACTGCCGCGCGGCGCCAGGGATTGGCTCGTTTCATGACTTCCTCTTGGAATTTTCCCGAGAGGATACGGGCTGGCCAGCGCGCGCACCATGTGACACAAGGACACAGCTGCGCGCGCAGGGCGCCGTTTTTCCGGCCGATTTCCTGATCTAGCTCTGACGTGGCTCTGACCTATACCGCCGCCTGTCCCGCGCAGGCCGGGGCGCACGCCGCCGTGTGCGTATGGCTGACAACCGCGCCGACAACCGCGCCGACCTGCGCGCTGGCCGGGCGATCCACCCGCTTCCACGACACGGGCACCTGCCCAGCCAGCTTGCCGCGCAGCTGCCGCGCCGCCGCTACCATATTGGCCAGCGCCGCCTCGGTCTCCGGCCAGCCGCGCGTCTTCAGTCCGCAGTCCGGGTTGACCCACAGCCGTTGCGGCGGAATGACCTCGCAGGCGCGCTCGAGCAGCCGCGTCACGGCTTCCACGGTCGGCACGCGCGGGGAGTGGATGTCGTAGACGCCCGGGCCAATCTCGTTCGGATAGTCGAATTCGCCGAAGCCCTCCAGCAGTTCCATGGCGGAGCGCGAGGTCTCGATGGTGATCACGTCCGCGTCCATGGCGGCGATGGCCGGCAGGATGTCGTTGAACTCCGCATAGCACATATGGGTGTGGATCTGCGTCGCGTCGGCCACACCGGCGGCCGAGAGCCGGAAGGCGTTGACAGCCCAGTCCAGGTAGGCCGCCCAGTCCGCGCGGCGCAGCGGCAGGCCCTCGCGCAATGCCGGTTCGTCGATCTGGATTACGCGGATGCCGGCCGCCTCCAGGTCGCGCACCTCGTCGCGGATGGCCAGCGCCAGTTGCCGTGCCGTGGTGGCGCGCGGCTGGTCGTCCCGCACGAAGGACCATTGCAGCATCGTCACCGGGCCGGTGAGCATGCCCTTCATCGGCTTGTCCGTCAGGGACTGCGCGTAGCGGGCGGTCTCCACCGTCATCGGTTCGGGGCGGTACACATCGCCATAGATCACCGGCGGCTTCACGCAGCGCGAGCCGTAGCTCTGCACCCAGCCGTTCTCGGTAAAGGCGTAGCCGCATAGCTGTTCGCCGAAATATTCGACCATGTCATTGCGCTCGGCCTCGCCGTGGACCAGCACGTCCAGCCCCAGCGCCTCCTGCTTGCGCACCGCCAGTTCGATCTCGCCGCGAATCCGTTCGAGGTATTCCAGCGCGCCGATGTCGCCGCGCTTGTAGGCCGCGCGGGTCTGGCGGATGGCCGGCGTCTGCGGGAACGAGCCGATGGTGGTGGTCGGCAGCGCCGGCAGGGCCAGCGCGGCGCGCTGGCGCTCGATGCGGAGGTCGAACGCGCTGGCGCGGTCGGCCATGCCGGCCGTCACGTCGGCCAGCCGCTTCTGCACTTGTTGGTTCACCACCCGGCGCGAGGTGCGGCGCGCGGCCTGGGCTGCATCGCTGGCCGCGAGGGCTTCGGCGACGGCCGCCTCGCCCTGGTTCAGCGCCGTGGCGAGCGTATGCAGTTCATCGAGCTTCTCGGTGGCGAAGGCTAGCCAATTCCTGAGTTCCGGGTCGAGCCGCTGTTCGGCATCGAGCGAAACCGGCACGTGCAGTAGCGAGCAGGACGGGGCGATCCACAGCCGATTGCCGAGCTGCGCGTGCAGCGGCTTCAGCGTGTCCAGCACGGCGCGCAGGTCGGCCCGCCAGATATTGCGGCCATCGATCACGCCGACGGACAGCACGGCGTCAGCCGGCAGCACGGCCTGCCACGCGGCCAGCTGCTGCGGTGCGCGCACCAGATCGATATGAAAACCGTGCACGGGCAGCGCGGCGGCACGGGCGGCGTGGGGCGCGGCGGTGTCGAAGTAGGTGGCCAGCAGCAGCTTGACCCCGGCAGCGGCCAGCGTGGGGTAGGCGGCGTCGAAGGCGTCGAGCCAGGGCGCATCGAGGTCCAGGCACAGGGCCGGCTCGTCGATCTGCACCCATTCGATGCCGCGCGCCTTGAGCTGGGCGAGGATGCGGGCGTAGGCCGCCACCACCTTGGGCAGCAGGCTCAGGCGGTCGAACCCCGCCACGTGGGATTTGGACAGCCACAGGTAGGTCACCGGCCCGATCAGCACCGGACGCGTGGGCAGGCCGAGCGCCAGCGCCTCGTCGATTTCGTCGAGATACCAGGACGGACCGCCGTCGAAGGTGGATTCGGCATCGAGTTCCGGCACCAGGTAGTGGTAGTTCGTATCGAACCACTTGGTCATTTCCATGGCCGGCTGACCCACGTTGCCGCGCGCCAGTTCGTAGTATTGCGAGAGCGTCAGCGCGGCCGGGTCGAAACCGAAGCGCCGGGGCAGGGCACCGAGCAGCGCGGTGGTACCGAGCATCTGGTCATACCAGGCGAAGTCGCCGGCGGCCACGGTGGCCAGGCCCGCATTGGCCTGCAACTGCCAGTGGCGGCGGCGCAGCGCGGCGCCGGTCTCGCGCAGCGCGGCTTCGGGCGTCTCGCCGCGCCAGAACGCCTCCTGCGAGAATTTCAGTTCACGGCGCGCGCCGATGCGCGGAAAGCCGAGGATGTGGGTGCGTGCCATGTGTGGGCTCCAGAGATGGGAAATGTTCGATCTGGCGCACAGTCTCTGATGGCGAGTAGAATGAATCAAGCGACATGTTTTAAACAATATATGAATTTCATTCAAGTCACAGGGTGTAGTCAACGCCAATGATCGAAGTCCGCCATTTCCGCTCCCTCGTGGCGATTGCCGAGTCCGGCAAGCTGGCCACGGCGGCAGAGCGTGTGCATGTGAGCCAGTCGGCGCTCTCGCACCAGATCAAGGCCATCGAGGCCCATTACGGCACGCCGCTGTTCGACCGCACGCGCCAGGGCCTGCGCTTCACGCCGGCCGGGGAGCGGCTGCTGGCGCTGGCGCGCGAGGCGCTGGCCGCCATCAGCGCGGCCGAACGCGACCTGCTGCGGCTCAAGGGCGATACCCGGGGGGAGTTACGCGTGGTGCTGGAGTGCCACACGTGTTTCGACTGGCTGATGCCGGTGATGGACGAGTTCCGCCGCCGCTGGCCTGAGGTGGAAATCGACCTCGTGGCGGGTTTCCACGCCGATCCGCTCGCGCTGCTGGCGAACGGCAAGGCGGACATGGTGATCGGCTCCAAGCCGCCAGCCAAGCGCGGGCTGGAGGTGGCGCCGCTGTTCCGCTTCGAGATCCTGGCGGTCATCGCCAACGAACACCGGCTGCGCAACAAGCGGCGCCTGGAGGCGGCGGACCTGGCCGGCGAAACGCTGATTACCTATCCGGTGCCCGAGCAGCGCATCGACCTGATCCGCGAGGTGCTGGAGCCTGCCGGCATCCATCTGCAACGCCGCACGGCCGAGCTGACCGTGGCCGTGCTACAGCTCGTGGCCAGCCGGCGCGGGGTGGCTGCACTGCCGAACTGGGGCGTGAAGAACTACGTCGATCACGACTACGTGCTGGCCAAGCGCATCGGCGCCAAGGGCCTGTGGAGCGAGTTGTACGCAACCGTGCCCGCCGCGATGGCCGACCGGCCCTATGTGGCGGACTTCGTCACCATCGTGCGCGACACCTGCGCGGCGGAACTCGACGGCATCGAACTGCTGGCGCCGGCCTGAGCTGCCTTAGGCGTGCAGCGCCACCGGCTCGGGCAGCGTGACCGAGGCGAGCCCATCGAGCGAATCGATGTCATCGCCGAACTCTGCATCCACGATCCGCACCTCCACGCCATGGCCGATGCGGCGTACGAACACGTGCAGCAGTTCCGGCACCGGCGCGCTGGCGGAGAACCGCACGCCCTGCGCGGCGTTGGCGTCGAAGCGCAGCGCCTGCAGCGTCAGGCCCGTGCGGCGGGCATTGGCGAGCACCCATTCCAGGCTGCCGAAGACATCGGCGGGATCGAGTTCAAGGGCGAGGTCGAGAGTGGGCAGCGACATGGCAGGCGGTCCGGATGTGATGCGAAAGGTGTCCGGTAAATTTACCAGCACGGGCGAAAAATGAGCTTCTGATTTTTCTCCGATGCCAGGGTAAATGAAGAAAAAACTGCGGATTATCATACAATCTCCGGATAATTCTTCTTTCTTAAGCGAATCCGCCATGTCGAACCTTCCCAAGCTCGATGACATCGACCGCCGCATCCTGCGCGAACTGCGCCGCGACGGGCGCATCTCCAATGCGAAGCTGGCCGAGCTGGTTGGCCTGTCCGCCACGCCGTGCTGGAACCGGGTGCGGGCGCTGGAGGAAGCAGGGGTGATCGAGAGTTACGCGGCGCTGCTGAACCAGAAGGCGCTGGGCCTGCCGGACACGGTGCTAATCGAAGTCACGCTGGACCGCCACGACGACGACATGTTCCGCCGCTTTGGCGAGGCGCTGGCCGAACTGCCCGAAGTGCTCGAGGCCCATCTGCTGACGGGCGAGTACGACTACCTGATCAAGGTGGCCGTGGCCGGCACCGAGGGCTACGAGGAATTCCTGCGCCACAAGCTCTACAAGCTGCCCGGCCTGCGGCACAGCCATTCGACCTTCGTGCTGCGCACGCTGAAGCGCGAACCCTCAGTCCAGCCGTAGTCGCTAGTCATTTTCCGAAATATCAGCGCGACGCGGCCAGTTTGCCCAGGCGAGGCGCCAGCGCCGTGGTAATGACGCCGAGCCCGATCAGCGCGAGGCCAATCGAAAGATCCGCGGAAATGCGCTCGTGCCAGGCCACTGCCGATAGCAGCAGGCCGAGCAGCGGCACGCCGAGCATGGCGATGGACGTGGCGGCCGGCGGCAGCGACTGCGTGACATTGAGCACGACGATAAAGGTCAGGGCCGTGGCGAGCGGGCCGGTGTAGAGGATGACCGGCCAGATGTCCGCCATGGCGCCGAGGTCCGGCGTGCCATCGCGGAACAGGGCCAGTAACAGCAGCGGCACCGTGGCCACCGCGCACTCCCACGGAATCATGTCCGCGCCGAGCCGCACCGCGCGGTGCGCGCGCAGATGGATGATGCTGACCGACCACGCCAGCGACGCGCCCAGCAGCATGGTCAGCCCCATCACGGTATGCAATTCCCAGCCGCCCAGCGCGGGCGCCACGATCACGGCGATGCCGGCGTAGCTGAACGCCGTGGCCAGCCATTGCAGCCGCGACGGCCGCTCGCCCAGCACCAGCGCGGACAGCGGAATCACCCAGATCGCCGTGGCGTAGGCCACCACCGAGGCCCGCCCCGGCGCCACGTATTGCAAGGCCCACAGCGCCAGCGCCGTGAAGGCGCCCATCTGCAACAGCCCCACGCTGACCACCAGCGGCCATTCCTGCCGCGTTGGCAGGCGCAGCCGGCGCAGCGCGCCGAGCACCACCACGCTGATCAGCGCTGCCGAGCCGAAGCGCAGCGCCGCGAACCACAGCGGGCTGACGTGGGCCAGGCCGAGCTTCATCACGGGCCAGTTGCCGCCCCAGATGGCGACGGCCCCGATCAGGGGCAGGAATTTCTTGAGTCCGGCGGCCGGAGCGGCGCCGGCGGGAGCTTGGGCAGACATCGGGAAAGGGGTTCCGGAGCGGGTGCGGGTGCTGAAAAGTCTACGTCTGGTTGCGCCGCAGCAATGACTGGATTCGACTGCGCCAGCCGTAGATTCCAGCATAGAATGCCGTCTTTGCACGAACGGGAAGCGCAACATGCTGGACATCGATCTTGACGCCACAGATATCCGGATCCTGAGCGAATTGCAGCGCGACGGCAGCCTCACCAACGTGGAACTGGCCAGCCGCGTGAACCTGTCGCCGTCGCCCTGTCTGGCGCGGGTGAAGCAGCTGGAGAAATCGGGCGTGATCGCGCGCAAGGTCACGCTGCTGGACGCGCGCCGGCTTGGCCTCAAGGTGGTGGTCTTCATCTCGATTTCGCTCGATAAACAGCGCCGCGAAACATTGGACGAGTTCGAGCGCCGCATCGGCGCGTTGCCGCAGGTGATGGAGTGCTACCTGATGTCCGGCGATGCCGATTACCTGCTGCGGGTGGTAGTGCCCGACGTGGACTCGCTCGAGCGTCTGATCATCGACCAGATCACGCGCATTCCGGGCGTGGCGAGCATCCGCTCCAGCTTCGCGCTGAAGCAGGTGCTGTACAGCACGGCGCTGCCGCTGGGGTAATTGATTCGACTGGGCGTCATCCGCAATTTAAGGGAATTCCCATAGCAATAGGAAATGTGACTCGTGAGAATGCGCAACGCCCCGGAAGGCCGCGCCAGATCTGGCGTGGCGGGCCGGGCCTTTCTTCTTATTCTTCGAGTCCATCATGCAGTCGTCTTACTCAGTTCGGGCCCGCGAGCAACGCAGGGCCATTACCACGCGCCTGTCCGTGATCGCCACGGCTTGCCTCGCGTTTTCCCAACCTACGCTGGCCACTCAGATCCTCGCGCCGGGCGTTGAAGTGCAAATCGATGATGGCCGTGCCATCGAGACCGGCACGACACCCGGTACGGCAGGCATTGCGGTCCTCGCCACCGAAGGCGGCAGAGTCCGCATCCTCGATAGCGGCGGGGCGATTTCGGTCACGACCGAAGGCGGCGGCGCGCACGGGCTGGCGGCCATGAGCGGGAGCACCATCGACATGCGCGGCGGCGGTATCGACACCGACAACGCGATGGCGTTGTACGCCATCAACGCAAACAGCCGCATCGGCCTGGACAACGTCCAGGTGTTCTCCGGCAGCGGTTATGTGGGCGTGTGGGCCGGTGATGGCGCGACCATCGGCATCGATGGCGGCACGGTGACGGCCGATCGCGGCAACGCGCTCATGGCCTTCGAGAATGGTGCCCGGATCGACGCGCGCGACACCACGATCAACGCCAGTGGCGACAATGCCGCCGGGGTGGAAGCCAACCTCAATGGCATCGTGACGGTGTCGCGCGGCGTGGTCAACACCAGCGGACGCAACGGGCACGGGCTCTATGCGATTGGCGGCGGCGGCGACACGCTCGTCGATGCCACCGGCACGCGGATCCGTACGCGGGGAGAGCGCGGCCACGGCGCCCACGCCGTATCAGGCGCCGTCCGGGTGCGTGACACAGAGATCGTGACCAGCGGATACGCCGCGGCGGGCGTCTGGGCCGATGGCATCAACGACCCAAGCGGCTACGTCAGCAGCGCGGAACTCCATGGCGGCACCATTCAAACGACGGGCGAGGCAGGCTATGGCATGGGCGCGCTATCGGGTGCCACGGTGGTGGCCCATGACGTGGCCCTGACAACGGCTGGCGAAGGGGCCGCCGGGGTGTTCGCCATGCATGGCGGCTCGGTAACGCTGGACGGCGGCACGGTCACCACCGAAGGCGCGGAAGCGCAAGGCCTGATGGCGTTTGGCGGCCGAACCGGCACGACGCTGCGCGCCACCGCACGCGCCGATGGCGTGACGGTCACCACGCGCGGCGCACGGGCCCAGGGCGCGGTCGTGGGCGGTGCTGCCGACCTGGACCTGAATGCCAGCACCATCACCACGCATGGCGTCAACGCCGCGGCGTTGCACGCGGAGGCCTATGATGCTGGCACCAGCACGGCCATGATCGTGGACTCGCAACTCGCCGCCAACCAGGCCGCCGGCATCCACGTGGTGGGCAGCGCGCTGGACGCCACGCTGCGGCGATCGTCCCTGCTGGGCAGCACGAACGGGGTGGAAGTGCTGAACGCCGACGACGGCACGCGGGGGACCCTGAGCCTCGCCCTCGAATCGTCAACGCTGGATGGCGCGGCACGCGTGGATGCCGGCAGCACGTTCAACCTCTCCGTGGACGCACAGTCGGCCTGGAACATCAAGGGCGATGCCATGGTGACCAGCCTGGCCAATGGCGGCACGGTGAACCTGGCTACGCGAGCCGGCGCCACGCCAGGCCAGACGCTGACCGTGACGCGCGACTATGTCGGCACCGGCGGAACCGTGCGGCTCGCCACGCAGATGGGCGGCGATGCATCGGCCACCGACAAGATCGTGCTGGACGGCGCACGCGCCTCGGGCGATACCAGCCTGCTGATCCGCCATGCCGGCGGCGAGGGCGCGCAGACGGTACAAGGGATCCGCCTTGTGGAGACGCGCAACGGCGGCGCCACCGATGCCGCGGCATTCCGGCTGAACCCGGGCTCGGACGGCTACCGGCAAGGCGTGGGATCGATCGCCGCTGGGGCGTATGACTACCAGTTGGTGCGGGGCGGCGAGGGAGGCAAGGCCGAAGACTGGTATCTGGTGGCACAGGCCCGGACCGACGGCCAGCCTGACGACGTCACGCCACTGCCGGCGCTGCGCCCCGAAGTGGGTGCCTATCTCAATAACAAGCTCGCCGCCAGCACCCTGCTGTTCCATACCCTGCGCGACCGGGAGGGCGAGCGCGCCGCAGCCGGTACCAGCGACGCCGACGGGCCGGGCCGCAACGCCTGGCTGCGCACGGTAGGCTCCACGGCCAGCCGCAACGGCGCGCTGGGCCTGACCGGCAGCGACACCCGTTACCTCGTGCATATCGGTGGCGATGTGCTCCGCTTGCCGGTGGACAAGGGCAGCATCCATGTGGGCGTGATGGGCGCGTACGGCGGCAGCCGCAACGCGTCGCGCAACGGGCCGCTGGCCGCGCACGGCAAGGTCGATGGCGTCAGCGCGGGGGTCTACGGCACCTGGTACGGCGACCGTCACACGGAAACCGGTCCCTACGTGGACGTGTGGGCCATGTATGGCGCCTATGACAATGAAGTGAACGGCGCGGGCCTGCCCTCCGAGCGCTATCGCTCCTCCAACCTCGTGACGTCCATCGAGGCCGGCCATGCCTTCCCGCTCCACCGCTCGGCGGACGTGCGTACCTATCTGGAGCCGCAGCTCCAGATCCTCTACGCAAACTACTGGGCGGACCGCCATGTGGAGCAGGGCGGCACCGCGGTCAGCCAGCTGTCGGAGAGCAGCCTGACCACCCGCCTGGGCCTGCGCCTGCATGGCGATGTCAGCCATCCCGAGACCGCCGGCAGCCCGATCGGCGTGATGCGGATGAAACCGTTCGCCGAGATCAACTGGTGGCATGGCCCCGCTTCGCAGACCGCGCAGTTCGACAGCTTCGTCGTCCGTGAGGATCTCCCCGCCAACCGTCTCGAAGGCCGGATCGGCATGCAGGGCGATGTCACGCGGCGCCTGACCGTATGGGGCAGCGTCGGCTTCGAGGCCGGCGCTCACGACTACACGGCCGGCAAGGCGCAACTGGGCATGCGCTACCGCTGGTAAGGCCCCGCTGATAGCGATGGCCGTCTGGCGGGGTCAGAATCCCACCGGATAGCCATCCTTGCGGGAGTCCGATGCCGCCGCATAGCCGTGCGGCATCTTCATCGCCATCTGGGCCCCGCCGAAGTCGAGACTGTCGGCGGGCGCCTGCTCCACCTTGTGTCCCATGGCGCGCAGCCCCTCCACGGTGGCGGGCGGGCAATGGGCTTCCACGGCTACCCCCACGTTATCGTCCATCACGCGCCAGCGCGGCGCGTCGCTGGCGGCCTGCGGGTTCTGGCCGAAATCCGCCAGCCGGCTGGTCATCTGCACGTGGCCCTGCGCCTGCATCGACCCACCCATCACCCCGAACGAGGCCAGCGGCGCACCGTCGCGCATCAGGAAGCCGGGAATGATGGTGTGGAACGGGCGCTTGCCCGGCGCCACCTGGTTCGGATGGCCGGCTTCCAGGCTGAAGCCCCAGCCGCGGTTATGCAGCGCGATGCCCGTGCCGGGCACCACCACGCCGGACCCGAAGCCTTTGAAGTTCGACTGGATGTACGACACCATCATCCCGTTGCGGTCGGCGGCGGTCAGGTAGACCGTGCCGCCCGTATGCGGCTTGCCCGGGCCGGGGTACGACGCCTGGTCGGGGCGAATGGCGCGTGCGCGTTCGGCCAGGTAGGCGGGGTCCAGCAGCGCCTCGGGCGGCACCGCGCCGGGCCGGCGCATGGCGTCGATATCGCCCACATGGGCCTGCAGGTCGGCAAAGGCGAGCTTCATCGCCTCGATCTGGAGGTGCATGGTGCGGGCGCTGTCGAGCCCGGACTCGGCAATATCCCAATGTTCGAGCATGCCCAGCGCCATCAGCGCGCCAATGCCCTGGCCGTTCGGGCCGATTTCGTACAGTTCCAGATCGCGGTAGGCCATGCGGATCGGCTCGACCCAGTCCGCGCGGTGGGCGGCGAGGTCGGCTTCGTCGATGCGGCCCCCGGTGGCGCGGGCATGGTCGGCAATCTTTCGTGCCAGTTCACCGTGATAGAAGTCCTCCCCGCCGGAGCGGGCGATGCGGGTCAGCGTTTCCGCCTGTCCGGGGCAGACAAAGCGCTCGCCGGGCAGCGGCGCCCGGCCACGCGGGGCGAACGATTCGGCAAAACCGGGCTCGTTGCGCAACACCGGCACCTGGGCCTGCCACTGGCGATGGACCGTATGCGAGACCACGTAGCCATGGGTGGCGTACTCGATGGCCGGCTCGAACAGGTCCTCGAACGGCAGCGAGCCGAAGCGTTCCCACGTGGTGCGCCAGCCCGAGACTGCGCCGGGCACCGTCACGCTGTCCCAGCCGGTGAAGGGCATGGCGCTGTGGCGGGCGAACGATTCGGGCGTCCAGGCACGCGGCGCGCGGCCGGAGGCGTTGAGGCCGTGCAGCGTCTCGCCGTCCCAGATCAGCGCGAAGGCGTCGCCGCCAATGCCGTTCATGCACGGTTCCACTACGGTCAGCGCGATGGCGGTGGCCAGCGCGGCATCCACGGCATTGCCGCCCCGCGCGAGCATGCGCAGGCCGGCGGCTGCTGCCAATGGTTGCGACGTGGCGATCACATTGTCGGCAAGCACCGGCAAGCGGCGCGCCGTGTACGGAAAATCCCAGAAAGCGGTCATGAACGGCTCGGACAAATTCGAAAAATGGGCGGCGCCAGCCAGGCTGGGGACGAATCGGGCCGCCGCCCCGGGAGGGTTGCTGAACTGCGGTGAGACCGGGCGGGGCTCAGTCCACCTTGACCTTCGCGGCCTGCGCCACCTTGGCCCAGTCGCGCATTTCCTCGTTAATCATGCGGCCGAACTTGTCCGGCGCCGAATAGACGATCTGCACGCCCTGGGCGTCCATGGTGTCGACCAGATCGGGCTGGGCCAGCACGGCCTTGGTGGCGGCGGCCAGCTTCTCGATCACCGCCGGCGGGGTGCCCTTGGGGGCCACCAGGCCGAACAGGTTGTTGGCGCGGAAGTCCTGGATGCCGGCTTCGCCCATGGTCTGGGCCTCGGGCAGGGACTTCACGCGCTGGTCTGACGCCACCGCCAGCAGGCGCAGCTTGCCCGCCTTCACGTGCGGCAGGGCCGACGGAATGCTGTCGAACATCATCGCGGAACGGCCCGCCATCAGGTCCGGCAGCGCGAACGAGCTGCCCTTATAGGGCACATGCACCACGTCCACCCCGGTGCGCAGCCGGAACAGCTCCGACTCCAGGTGGGACAGCGTGCCCGACCCCTGCGAGGCGAAGTTGTACTGCCCCGGCGACGCCTTGAGGTACTTCACCAGTTCCGGCACGGTCTTCACGGGCAGCGTGGACGGCACCACGAGGATGTGCGGCACATTGCCGATGCCGGCGATCGGCACGAAATCCTTGGCGAGGTTGGCCGGCTGGTTGCTGTAGGTGACGGCGGCGATGGCGGCGTTGCTGACGGCGGCCATGTAGAGCGTGTAGCCGTCCGGCGCGGCCTTGGCGGCGTAGCCCATGCCCAGCGCCCCCCCGGCGCCCGGGCGGTTTTCCACCACCACCGGCTGCTTGAGCACCTGGGAGAGCCGCGTACCCACGGCGCGGGCCAGCACGTCGGTGGCGCCGGCGGGCGGGAACGACAGCACGAGCTGGATCGGGCGATCCGGATACTCGGCCAGCGCGGCGGGCGCGGCCAGGGCGCCCGAGAGGCCGGCGGCGGCAACCAGCAGCGGCAGGGCGCGGCTCAGGATGGTGCGCGCATGCGCCGGAGCGGTGCGGGCGGGCAGGAGAGATGACTTCAACATGATGGAGAGACTCCGAGGGCGATGGGTTGCGGAACATCTGACGCACCGGCCGCTGTCTCGCGGGCTCTGTCGCGCCTGTCATGCCAGGGGCCGGGCCCCATGGGGCGGCCTGCTGTTGGGAGTGGGATCGATTCTAGGCACGGTCCGTGCATCGTGGGATGCAAATTGGCCATGAACCTATGCGAAACCGGAATAGGGCTTGCGCATCCGGGCGCCGCAGGAGTCCGTGGCCCGGTCATGGGGTTGCATCATGCAGTTGAAATGGATTGAAGACCTGCTTGTGCTGGAACGCACACGCAGTTTCTCGCGTGCCGCCGAGTTGCGGCACATCACGCAGTCGGCGCTGTCGCGCCGCATCCGCTCGCTGGAGGACTGGGTGGGCGCCGAACTGGTGGACCGCAACACCTACCCGCTGGCGCTGACACGGGCCGGCGCGGCCTTCTGCGAGACCGCCGGGCAGGCCGCGGACCTGCTGCTGGACGCCCGCGCCGCCTTGCGGCGCGAGGCGTCGCTGCCGGGCAATGCGATTGACATCGCGGCGGGGCACACGCTCTCGCTGGCCTTCCTGCCGGCCTGGCTCAAGCGCTGCCAGCAACGCTTTGGCGACTTCCACGCGCGCGTGGTGGCAGCCAATGTGCTGGATGCGGTGGTGGCGCTTTCCGAGGGCCACTGCGATCTCATGCTCGGCTACAACCACCCGCGCGTGCCGGTATCGCTCGATGCGGAGCGCTTCCTGAGCCTGACCGTGGGCGCCGACACGCTGCTGCCGGTCTCCGCGCCCCGGCCCGATGGCCGCCCGCGCTACGCCGTGCCCCCTGCTACCCGGGGCGACGCGCCACCCATCCCCTTCCTGGCCTACACGCCCAACACCACGCTCGGGCGCGTGCTCGACACCGTGCTGGAGGCGCACAACGCGCACCGGGGGCTGGTGCGCTGCTACGAGGCCGACATGGCCATGCTGCTGCTCAAGATGGCCACCGAGGGCCACGGGCTGGCGTGGCTGCCGCTGAGCACCGCCGCCGAGGCGCTGGCCGATGGCACGCTGGTGCATGCCGGCGATGCCTCCTGGTACGCGGAGCTCGAGATCGTCGCCTATCGGCCCGTCATCAGCAGCAATCCCACGCTGCTGGAGTTCTGGCGGATGCTGGAGACGCCCGGGTCGGCCACGCCCCGGCTGGTTGCGTCGCGGGCAGAGGTGCCGGCCGTGCTGGCTTCCGCCGCGTAGCTATCGTAGCGAATCGACGAGTTTTTCCCGCACGGCGGCTTGCAGCGCGGGCAGCAGCTCCGCTTCGAACCATGGATGCTGGCGCATCCATCCCACCACCCGCCAGGACGGATGCGGCAGCGGGAACACATGCGGCCCGGCCGCGCGGAAGTTGCGCACGGCATCCGTCATCGATCCGCCGGCACCCTTCGGCAAATAGCGCGCCTGAGCGTAGCTGCCGACCAGCAGGGTCAGGCGGTCTGGCGGCAGGTGCTGCAGGATGGCTTCGTGCCAGAGCGGCGCGCATTCGCGGCGCGGCGGCAGGTCGCCGCCCGCGCCTTTGCCCGGATAGCAGAACCCCATCGGCATCAGGGCCACGCGGCTGGCATCGTAAAACTGGTCGGGGGTAAGGCCGGTCCAGGCGCGCAGGCGGTCGCCGCTGGGGTCGTCGAATGGCACGCCGCTGGCGTGCACGCGCGAGCCCGGCGCCTGCCCGATGATCAGGATGCGTGACGTGGCGCTGAACTGCACCACGGGGCGCGGCCCGGCGGCGAGGTCGGCCGCGCAGCGCGTGCAGGCGGCGATCTCGTGGCGCAGGCGCTGCACGGCATCGGTGGCGAAACTCGGGGAGGAGGGCGGGGACGAGGGTGGGGACGGCATGGCCATTCTGCGAAATTCCTGAGGCATGCGTATATTACTGGTCCATGCGCCGGCGCTCTGGCCGGCCGCCAGAATGAAAGGATCAGACGTATGACGACGCAAACCGAAACCGCCATCCTCGCCGGCGGCTGCTTCTGGGGCATGCAGGACCTGCTGCGCCGCTATCCGGGCGTGCTCTCCACGCGCGTGGGCTACTCCGGCGGCGATGTGCCGAACGCGACCTATCGCAACCATGGCACCCATGCGGAAGCCATCGAGATCGTGTTCGACCCGAAGCAGATCAGCTATCGCCAGATCCTCGAATTCTTCTTCCAGATCCACGATCCGACCACCAGGAACCGGCAAGGCAACGATATCGGCACCAGCTACCGCTCCGCCATCTTCTATATGGATGACGAGCAGAAGCAGGTCGCCGAGGACACCGTGGCGGATGTGAATGCCTCCGGGCTGTGGCCGGGCAAGGCGGTGACGGAGATCGTCCAGGCCGGCCCGTTCTGGGAGGCGGAGCCCGAGCACCAGGACTACCTGGAGCGGATTCCGAATGGCTATACCTGCCACTTCGTGCGCCCCAACTGGAAGCTGCCGGCGCGCGTGTAATCCCCCCGCTGCCACACGGCCGGTGTGCCGATGAGGAGGCTGTATGTCGGATTCCCCTGAAATCTTCGACGCCATCATCATCGGCACCGGCCAGGCGGGCCCGTCGCTGGCGGGCCGGCTGACGCAGGCCGGCATGACCGTGGCGATCATCGAGCGCCATCAGGTGGGTGGCACCTGCGTCAACGTGGGCTGCACGCCGACCAAGGCACTCGTCGCCAATGCCTATGCGGCCCATCTGGCGGCGCGCGCGGCGGACTTCGGCGTGATGCTGCCGGGGCCGGCCCGCATCGACATGGCGCGGGTCAGCGCCCGCGTGGCGGAGATCAGCGGCAAGTCCCGCGCGGGGCTGGAGGGCTGGCTTGGCGGCATGCAAGGCTGCACGCTGATCCGTGGCCACGCCCGGCTGGAGAGCCCCCGCACCGTGCGCGTGGGCGACCGCCTGCTACGCGCGAACAAGATTTTTCTCAATGTGGGCGGCCGCGCGCTGGCACCGAAGGAAATCGGCGGACTCGCAGACGTCCCCTATCTGACGAATACGAACATGGTGGCGATGACCGAGGTGCCCGGGCACCTGATCGTCATCGGCGGCAGCTATGTGGGACTGGAGTTCGCGCAGGTGTTCCGCCGGCTCGGCGCGCAGGTCACGGTGGTGGAGCGCGGCAAGCACCTGATTGCGCGGGAAGATCCTGAGGTCTCCCTGCAAGTGCGGGAGATCCTGGAAGCGGAAGGCATCCGCATCCGCTGCGGGGCGGAGTGCATCCAACTGCACCCGCATGCCGACGGCGCGGCGGTAGGCGTGAATGGCCCGGGTTGCCCGGGCGGCGCGGAGCAGATCGCCGGCACCCACGTGCTGCTGGCCGTGGGCCGCCGGCCGAACACCGACGACCTGGGACTCGACAAGGCCGGCGTGGCCACTGATGCGCGCGGCTATATCGATGTGGACAACCAACTTCGCACCAGCGTGGACGGCATCTGGGCGCTGGGCGACTGCAACGGGCGCGGCGCCTTTACCCACACCGCCTACAACGATTTCGAGGTGGTGGCGGCCAATCTGCTCGATGGCGCCCAGCGCTCGGTGGGCGACCGGATTCCCGTCTACGCGCTGTTCACCGACCCGCCGCTGGGCCGCGTCGGCATGACCGAAGCCCAGGCGCGGCAGGCCGGCCACCGGGTGCGCATCGGCAAGCGGCCCATGACGCGCGTGGCGCGGGCCGTGGAGAAGGGTGAGGCGCAGGGCTCGATGCGGGTGGTGGTGGATGCCGATACCGACAAGATCCTCGGCGCCGCCATCCTCGGCCCGGGCGGCGACGAGGCCGTACACATGGTGCTGGCCGCGATGGCCGGCGGCATGACCGCCACGCAGATGACCCAGACCATGGCCATCCATCCCACGGTATCGGAGTTGATTCCGACGATATTCGGGGAGTTGTCGAAGCCGCGTTGAGCTTCGCCGACGCCCGACTATTTTCATATCTGCCGCAAAAAGTCTAACTACAGGACCGCAAATCGCTGCGATAGAGTCACACAGGCTGTGGCGCCCCGAGCGCTGAATACAACACAACCTGGGAGACAACCATGACTTCGAAACTCGTAGCAGCCGCGTGCCTTGCGGCGATTGCCGCTTTCACGGCCACGGCCGCCAGTGCGCAGCAGCAAAAGCCGGCTAACGCACAGGAGGCCAAGGCTGCCTTCGCCGCGAAATTCAAGGCCGCCGATACCAATCAGGACGGCAAGCTGAGCCGCGAGGAGGCTGAGGCTGGCATGCCGGAGGTCTACAAGAACTACGACAAGATCGACACCAAGAAGACCAACGGCATCACGCAGAAGCAGATCGGCGCCTACTTTGCGGCGAGAGCCAAGCAGCAAAAAGCCGCGCGTGATCCGGGCAGCCTGAACTGACGCGAAGGGAAGTCAGCGGGGACGCGGCGCCGCAGGCCGTGGACCCCGGCTGGGCCGTTGTTGAAATGGCCGTCCGCAAGAGAGGTCACCATGCAATGTTCGGTCGGAGTCTTCAACGACGTGCCCATGGCGGTCCTGTTCGTGACCGTCGGGCTCGGCTATGCGGTGGGCAAGCTCAAGATCGGGCCGATCGGGCTCGGCGGGGTGTGCGGCACGCTGATCGTGGCGCTGTTGATCGGGCAGACCGGCTGCCAGCTCCACGGGGAGCTGAAGGAGGTGGCCTTCGCGCTGTTCATCTTCGCGATGGGCTATTCCGGCGGCCCGCAGTTCTTCGCCAACCTGAACCGCTCCAGCCTGCGGTTCATGGTGCTGCCCCTGATCGAGGCGGTTGCCGTCATCTCCATCGTACTCACCGCCACGCGGATGATGGGCCTGGACGCCGGCACCGCGGCAGGGCTCGCGGCCGGCGCCGCCACCGAATCGGCCGTGGTCGGCACGGCGGCCGAAGCGCTCAAGCACCTTGGCCTGGGCGCGGCGGAAACCACGCGGATGGAATCGAACATCGCCACCGCGTATACGCTGACCTATCTGGTCGGCCTCGTCAGCATTGTCTTCTTCACCAGTCAGGTCGCGCCGATGCTGTTGCGGCTCAACCTGAAGACGGCGTCCCGCGAGCTCGCCACCCGGCTGGAGGCCGCCTCGGATGACGACGTGGCCACGCAACCGGCGCTCCCGCGTCTGGTAGGCCGCGCCTATCGCGCCGAAGGGGCCGCCGGGCTGACCGTCGGCCAGCTTGAACGCCAGATTGGCGGGCGCACCCTCGTCGCAGGCCTGTTTCGCGGTAATGAATCCCTCTCTGCGGACCCGGACCAGAAGATCGAGGCCGGCGACATCGTCGCCCTGATCGGCGTGCGCGAGCGGCTGGTCAATGCGGGCGAACGGGTCGGCGTGGAGGTGTTGCCGCCGTCCGCCCACCACGATGTGCTCCAGCTCGACGAGCGCCAGGTGATCGTCAACAAGCCCGGCCTCAACGGCCGCACGCTGGGCGATCTCGCCCGGATGGCCACGCAACGGCACCTTCGCTTCGTCTGGGTTCAGCAGATCGTGCGCTCCGGCATGAGCCTGCCAATCACGCCGGCGACGCAGCTGCTGCACGGCGATCGCCTGACCCTGGTCGGCACCGACCCGGCGCTGAGCGCAGCCGCGCAGGAGCTGGGCACGGCCGTGCGCCACGTGGACACCACCGATCTCGTCTTCCTCTGCGTGGGGATCCTGCTGGGTCTGCTGGTGGGCATGCTGTCCGTGACCGTGTACGGGATTCCGATCTCGCTCGGCAGCGGCGGCGGGGCGCTGCTGAGCGGGCTGGTGTTCGGCTGGATCAACTTCAAGCGGCCCGGGCTGGGTGACATGCCGCCGGCTGGCGTCCAGTTGCTGAAGGACCTTGGGCTCGCGGTATTCGTCGCCAGCGTGGGCTTGTCTGCAGGCCCCGATGCCATGACGCTGGTGCGCGAGCATGGCGCGATGCTGCCGCTGGTGGGCCTTGCCGTGTCGCTGGTGCCAGCTTGCCTGTCCCTGTGGATCGGCCACGTGTTCCTGAAGATCGAGGGACCGTTGCTGATTGGCGCCATCGCCGGCCAGCACGTCAGCACGCCGGCGATCAGCGCTATCCTGGCGGCCAGCCAGAGTTCGGTGCCGCTGCTTGGTTATACGGTGACCTATGCCATCGCCAATGTGATGCTTCCCGTACTCGGCCCCATCATCGTCGCACTGGCCTACCGGGTGGGGTAGCCATTCCCCAGCCGGAATTCCCATCGCCCTCCGCTGCGCCCTCTGCCGCAGCCACCGCGCTCCACACACTGTACGTTTATACAGTATAGTAGCGCCACACGAGACCCTGCCGGGGCCTGCCAAGCCATCGTAAATCGCCGAGCCGATCGGAGTACGATGGTGGGCTCTGGCGGTCCAACCGCCCCCTGCATTGCGCTTAACCCATTGATTTGCGAGGAAAAATTGTCCGACCATGGCCTGATCCGCATCCGCGGCGCCCGTCAGCACAATCTCAAGAATATCGACCTTGACCTGCACACGGGCCAGATGACCGTGGTGACGGGCCCCTCGGGCTCGGGCAAGTCCAGCCTGGTCTTCGATACGCTCTACGCGGAAGGCCAGCGCCGCTACGTGGAGACCTTCAGCGCCTACGCGCGCCAGTTCCTGGACCGCATGGACCGCCCGCAGGTGGACAAGGTGGACGGCGTGCCGCCCGCCATCGCCATCGACCAGACCAACCCCGTGCGCAGCTCGCGGTCCACCGTCGGCACGATGACCGAGCTGAACGACCACCTGAAGCTGCTCTACGCGCGGGCCGCCGAACTGTTCGACCGCCAGACGGCCCTGCCGGTGCGGCATGACTCGCCCGAGACCATCTACGCCGAACTGGCCGCCCGCACCGCGCCCGGCCAGCCGTTTGCCGATGCCCGGCTGGTGGTGACCTTCCCCGTGGAACTGCCGGCCTCGGCCACCGAGGAAGAGGTGGCGCAATGGCTGTCCGTCAGCGGCTACACGCGCGTGCACGGCCAGCGCGTGGTCGAGTCCACCACCGGTAGCCGCAAGGTGCTGGATGTGGTGGCAGACCGCTTCCGCATCGCCAATGTGGACAAGGCCCGCGCCGTGGAGGCCATCGAGGCCTCGCTCAAGCGCGGCGGCGGGCGCGTCAGCGTAAACGTGGTGACCGATGCCGGCGATGGCCCGGTCTGGCGCTTCTCCACCGGCCTGCACAGCCCGGAAAGCGATATCCGCTACGCGGACCCGCAGCCGGCGCTGTTCTCGTTCAATTCCGCCTATGGCGCCTGCGAGACCTGCCGCGGCTTTGGCCGGGTCATCGGCGTAGACCTGGGCCTGGTGATTCCCGACAGCCGCAAATCCCTGCGCGACGGGGCGATCAAGCCGATGCAGACGCCGGCCTGGAAGGAATGCCAGGACGACCTGATGCGCTACGCCGCCCGCGCCGGCATTCCGCGTGACCTGCCGTGGAACCAGCTCAGCGAGGCCGAGCAGCACTGGGTCATCCACGGCTCGCCGGACTGGAACGGCCAGTGGAACAAGCAGTGGTACGGCGTGATGCGGTTCTTCAACTACCTGGAGTCGAAGGCGTACAAGATGCACATCCGCGTGCTCTTGTCGAAGTACCGCAGCTACACCCCCTGCGAAACCTGCGGCGGCGCCCGTCTCAAGACCGAATCGCTGCTCTGGCGCCTGGGCGACAAGGCCAACGCCGACGCCGTGCTCCAGCCGGGCCACCGCTTCCTGCCGCGCGGCGTGGACTGGGACCGCACCCAGCTGGAAGCGCTGCCGGGCCTGACCGTGCACGACCTGATGCTGATGCCGATTGCCCGCATCCGCCGCTTCTTCGACGATCTGACGCTGCCGAGCGCCTTGCTCGACGACGCCCTCAAGCTGCTGCTGGCCGAGGTGCGCACGCGACTCAAGTACCTGTGCGACGTGGGCCTGGGCTACCTGACGCTGGACCGCCAGAGCCGCACGCTGTCTGGCGGGGAGGTGCAGCGGATCAACCTGACCACGGCGCTGGGCACCTCGCTGGTCAACACGCTGTTTGTGCTGGATGAGCCGAGCATCGGCCTGCATCCGCGCGACCTGAACCGGATCGTGGAGGCGATGCACCGCCTGCGCGACGCCGGCAACACGCTGGTGGTGGTGGAGCACGACCCCTCGGTCATGCTGGCCGCCGACCGCCTGATCGACATGGGCCCCGGGCCCGGCGAGCGCGGCGGCGAGATCGTCTTCGACGGCACGCCGGCGGCCATCCGCCATGAACGCACGCTGACGGGCGACTACCTCGGTGGTCGGCGCCTTGTGACGGATGCGTCGCACTGGCAGCCACGCAAGGTCGATGCGGACACCCCGCGCCTCCGGCTGGAAGGCGCCACCGAGCACAACCTGCGCGATGTCAGCGTGGAGATTCCGCTGAACCGGCTGGTGTGCGTGACCGGCGTGTCCGGCTCGGGCAAATCCACGCTGCTGCAGGACGTGCTGTACCCGGCCATGGCGCGCCATTTCGGCAAGGCCACCGAGTCCCCGGGCGCGTTCCGCGACCTGATCGGCGCCGAACAGGTGAATGACGTGGTCTTCGTGGACCAGTCGCCCATCGGCAAGACTGCGCGCTCCAACCCGGCCAGCTACGTGGGCGCGTTCGACGAGCTCCGCAAGCTGTTCGCCCGCGCGCCGCTGGCGCTCCAGCGCGGCTACACGGCCGGCACCTTCAGCTTCAATTCGGGCGATGGGCGCTGCCCGACCTGCGGCGGCTCCGGCTTCGAGCACGTGGAGATGCAGTTCCTGAGCGACGTTTACCTGCGCTGCCCCGATTGCGACGGCACGCGCTACCGCGCCGAGGTGCTCGAGGTGAAAATCGCCCGCGCCGTGCGCGGCCAGCCGCCGCGCCAGTTGAGCGTGGCCGATGTGCTGGAGCTGACCGTCAGCGAGGCCACGGCGCTGTTCGCCGACGATGCCGCCGTCCTGCGCGTATTGGCGCCGATTGCCGACGTGGGCCTGGAATACGTGAAGCTGGGCCAGCCCGTGCCGACGCTGTCCGGCGGGGAGGCCCAGCGGCTCAAGCTGGCCGGCTTCCTGGCCGAGACCGCGCAGGCCCAGCCGGTGAAGAACCGCAAGGCGGTAATCCTGCCCCGGCGGCTGTTCATGTTCGACGAGCCCACCACCGGCCTGCATTTCGACGACATCGCCAAGCTGATGCGCGCGTTCGGCAAGCTGCTGGACGGCGGCCATTCGCTGATCGTGATCGAGCACAACCTGGACGTGATTCGCGCGGCGGACTGGCTGATCGACCTTGGGCCGGAGGGCGGCGACGCCGGCGGCGAGGTGCTGTGCGTGGGCACGCCCGAGGACGTCAAGGGCTGCGAACACTCCCATACCGGCCATGCGCTGATTCAGTATGACAAGGCCATGGGTGAGGCCGGCACGCTGGCCGCCGAGCGCGCCGAGATGGCCGGGCATGGCCTGCCGTTGCAAGCCGCGCTGCAGGCCAAACGCGCGCGCCGGGCCATCGAGGGCGAGGGGGTGGTGCGCATCGTCAACGCGCATGAGCACAACCTGAAATCGTTGAATGTCGATATCCCGCACGGGAAGTTCAACGTGATCACGGGCGTCTCGGGGTCGGGCAAGTCCACGCTGGCCTTCGACATCCTGTTCCACGAGGGCCAGCGCCGCTATCTGGAATCGCTGAACGCCTATGCGCGGTCGATCGTGCAGCCGGCCGGGCGGCCGGAGGTGGACGCGGTCTATGGCATTCCGCCGACGGTGGCCATCGAGCAGCGGCTGTCGCGCGGTGGCCGCAAGAGCACGGTGGCGACCACGTCCGAGGTCTGGCACTTCCTGCGCCTGCTGTACGTGAAGCTCGGCATCCAGCACTGCGTGCATGACGGCGCGCCGGTGACCTCGCAGAGCGCGGCGTCCATCGTGGCGCAGCTGCTGCGCGACCATCGCGGCCAGCACGTGGGCCTGCTGGCGCCGCTGGTGGTGAACCGCAAGGGCGTCTATACGGATCTGGCCAAATGGGCCAAGGCGCGCGGCAACACCCACCTGCGTGTGGACGGCGAATTCCTGCCCGTAGACCCCTGGCCGCGCCTGGACCGCTTCCGCGAGCACACCATCGAACTGCCGGTGGGCGACCTCGTGATTTCGGCGGATAACGAGGCGGCGCTGCGCGCGCTGCTGGACCAGACGCTGGAGGTGGGCAAGGGCGTGATGCACCTGCTGGCACCGCTGGACGGGCTGCAAGACGCCATCCACGGTGGCCGTGGCACGGGCCACGTCGGCGAAACCAAGGTTTTTTCGACGAAGCGCGCCTGCCCGGTCTGCGGCACGAGCTACCCGGAACTCGATCCGCGCATGTTCTCGTACAACAGCAAGCACGGCTGGTGCACCACCTGCGTGGGCACGGGGCTGGCGCTGACACGCGAGCAGCGCGCGGCATATGACGACACGGTGCTGGGCGCCGACGACAATCGCGGGCGCGAGCAGAGCTTGCCGTCCGAAGAGCAGGAGCCGGAAGGCGTGGGCGATACGCCTTGCGCCGATTGCAGCGGCACGCGGCTGAACCCGGTGGCGCGCGCGGTGACCTTCGAGGCCAGCGCGATTACCGACGTCGCCCAATGGACGGTGTCCGATACGCGGCGCTGGGTGGACGGCCTGCGGCTCAAGGGCCGCGATGCCGAGATCGCGCGCGACGTGGTGTCGGAAATCGCCAGCCGGCTGCAATTCCTGGAGGAAGTGGGGCTGGGCTACCTGAGCCTGGACCGGGCCGCGCCGAGCCTCTCGGGCGGCGAGGCGCAGCGCATCCGTCTGGCAGCGCAGCTCGGCAGCAACCTGCAGGGCGTGTGCTATGTGCTGGACGAGCCGACCATCGGCCTGCATCCGCGCGACAACCAGATCCTGCTGGACGCCCTGCGCAAGCTTGGCGACAAGGGCAACACGCTGGTCGTGGTGGAGCATGACGAAGACACCATCCGCCGTGCCGACCACATCATCGATATTGGCCCCGGCGCCGGCAAGCGCGGCGGGCATCTCGTCGCGCAGGGCGGGGTGGCGGCGCTGGCCGCCGCGCCGGATTCCACCACGGGGCAGTTCCTGGCGCGGCCGATCATCCATCCGCTGCAACCGCGCCGCGCGGTGCGGCCAGCGCGCGCGGGTCGGGAAGCCGAGCCGGCGCAGTGGCTGACCGTGGAGGGCGCCCATCTGCACAACCTGCGCCATGTCACGGCGCGGATTCCGCTGGCGCGGCTGGTGGCGATTACCGGGGTGTCCGGCTCGGGCAAATCCACGCTCGCGCGGGACGTGCTGATGACCAACCTGCTGGACGCCGTGGGGCGCTCGGTAATGTCGTCGCCGGCCACGCGCCGGGCCCGGGCTGCCGCCGAGAAGGCCGGCAAGCCTACGGCCACGCGCGCGCTGAATGTGGCGCATGCGTGGCATGGCTGCACGTCGATCAGCGGCTGGGAGTCCATCGATCGCGTGTTGGAGGTCGACCAGACCCCCATCGGCAAGACGCCGCGCTCGTGCCCGGCCACCTATATCGGCGTCTGGGACGCGATCCGGAAGATGTTTGCGGAGACGCTGGAGGCCAAGGCGCGCGGGTACAGCGCCTCGCGCTTCTCGTTCAATACCGGCGACGGGCGCTGCCCGGCCTGCGAGGGCCAGGGCGTGCGCACCATCGGCATGAGCTTCCTGCCCGATGTGAAGGTGCTGTGCGACGTCTGCCATGGCCAGCGCTTCAACCCGGAGACGCTGGCGGTGACCTGGCGCGGCAAGAACATCGGCGATGTACTGACCATGGAGATCGACGAGGCGGTGGAGTTCTTCGGCGCCATCACGCAGATCGCCCATCCGCTGCAACTGATGAAGGATGTGGGCCTGGGCTACCTGACGCTGGGGCAGCCATCGCCCACGCTGTCTGGCGGGGAGGCCCAGCGGATCAAGCTGGTGACGGAACTGTCGAAGGTGCGTGATGACATCACGCGCCGGGGCCAGAAGGCGCCGCATACGCTGTATGTGCTCGATGAACCGACCGTGGGCCTGCATATGGCCGATGTGGCGCGGCTGATTCGCGTGCTGCACCGGCTGACCGATGGCGGCCACAGCGTGGTGGTGATCGAGCATGACCTCGACGTGATTGCCGAAGCGGACTGGATCATCGACCTCGGCCCGGAAGGCGGGGCGGCCGGCGGCACTATCGTTGGCGCGGCGGACCCGGAAGCGCTGGTGCGGATCGCGGCCAGCCACACGGGCGCGGCGCTGGTGCCGGTGTTGGCGCGCGAACCACAAGATGGCGCCAAGCAGGAAAAGCGGGGGATTGCGGTCTAATGACGGTCGAATAAGAGCGAGAGTGACGAAAGCGACATTATCCAGGTTGCTCCCACTGCATTCCTGGCATAGAGTCGTTCCGATATCCCCGTCATCCGACGGTCCGTAGCCGATACCGGAACCGACCCGATGCCCCGATTTTCGTCACGCTCTCTCTCGCGCCTCTGTTTCCGTTCCTCTGCTTTGCCGATGGCCAGCCTCGGGCTGGCCACGGTCGCCTTGCTGGCAGCCTGCACCACGCCGCCTCCGGCGCCACCCCAGCGGATGCCGGCCCCACCCACCACCACGATCACGCCGGCGCCGGGCGGCGCCTATGGCGCAGCCGGTGGCCTGAGCCGTTCGCAGATGGAAGCCGCCGGCAACGCCTGCGAAAAAGCCGTGACCAGCGCGGTCAAGCAGCGTTATCCGCAACCCGGCAGCGTGATGATGATGCCGGACCGCGAGCGGATCTATCAGCAGAGCAGCACACAGACCGGCGTTACCGGCGAGGGCACCTTCGAGCCCGACGCCTCCGACGCGGCCATGGCCTTCCGCTACACCTGCCTGTTCAACACGCGCACCAGCCGCGTGGACGACGTGCAGATGCGGTACTGATTCGTTGGTGCTGATTCGTTGACTTATCCAGCATCTCGCTGACATCGCGTCCGTAACGGTGGGGAACCCCTCCCCATCGGCTGCGATCTCCCGGCAACTTCCCCCTGATCTATTAAGCGGATGCTGAAGCGCCTTCAGCAGGCCCGCGTGTTTTCCCGTATTGTCTCGATCTGGCGACAAGGACGGCCCCCGATGGGGTCAAGCCCGTCCGGCGCCTTCGCCCCCGATCGCCCCTACTGGTAATCCGACCGTGCAGACCCCCGCCAGCCAGCCGTCCTCCGCGCAGCCCAATCCCGCCACGCAGCCCCCGCTCGACAACGCCATGACGCCCCGCGAGAAGCGCGGCATGGCGGCGATCATGATCGCCGTGGCGCTGGCCACGCTCGATACGGCCATCGCCAACACTGCGCTGCCGGCCATCGCAGCGGACTTGCGCAGTACCCCGCAGGCCTCGGTCTGGATCATCAACGCCTACCAACTGGCGATGGTGGCCACGCTGCTGCCGTTCGCCGCGCTGAGCGGCATCGTCGGTCACCGGCGCATGTATCTGAGCGGGGTGATCGTCTTCGTCATCTCGTCGGTGATCTGCGCCATGGCGTGGTCGCTGCCGTCGCTGGCTGCCGCGCGGGCGCTGCAGGGCATCGGCGCCGCCGCCATCATGAGCGTGAACACGGCGCTGATTTCCGCGATTTTTCCGATGCACCGGCTCGGGCGCGGGCTGGGGCTCAACGCGCTGATCGTCGGGGTGTCGTTCGCCGTCGGGCCGACCGTGGCGTCCGTCATCCTCTCGTTCGGCACCTGGCCGTGGCTGTTCGCCGTGAACCTGCCGATCGGGCTGCTGGCGCTGTCCATCGGCTGGCGCTCGCTGCCGGAAAGCAAGCGCAGCACGCATGGCTTCGACCCCGTGGCGGCCGTGCTCAACGTCATCACCTTCGCGGCGCTGATCTTCGCGCTCGGCGAGGGCGTGCAGCGCGAGCCGGTGGAATACGTGGTGGCTGCCGCCGCGGTGTTCGCCATCGCCTTCGTGCTGCTGCTGCGCCGCGAACGCGGCCACCCGGCGCCGATGCTGCCGGTGGACCTGTTCCGCCGGCCGATGTTCGCGCTCTCCACGCTGACCGCCGTCTGCTCGTTTGCCGCGCAGGGGCTGGCCTTCGTGTCGCTGCCGTTCTATTTCGAGCATGTGCTGGGGCGCAACCCGGTGGAAACCGGCTTCCTGCTCACGCCTTGGTCTGCGGTGGTGGCCCTGATGGCGCCGCTGGCGGGGCGCCTGTCTGACCGCTATCCGCCTGGCCTGCTCGGCGGGGTGGGGCTGGCCGTGATGGCGGCCGGCATGGCGTCGCTGGCGATGATGCCGGCGGACGCCAGCGCGCTGAACATTGGCATCCGCATGGCGATCTGCGGGGCCGGCTTCGGCTTCTTCCAGTCGCCGAACCTCAAGGCGCTGATGGGCAGCGCGCCGCGCGAGCGCTCGGGCGGTGCGAGCGGGGTGATTGCCACGGCCCGCCTGATCGGCCAGGCCATGGGCGCTGCGCTGGTGGCGCTGTCCTTCAGCATTGCCGGCGAACATGGCCCGACCCTGGCGCTGTCGCTCGGCGCCGGCTTTGCCGGTCTGGCGGCCATCGCCAGCGGCCTGCGGCTGGTGACGCCGCAAAGTGCGGACAGCGCGGACAGCGCCGCCATGCGGGCCTCCCGCAAATAAGCGGGCAAATAAGCGGGCAAATAAGCGGGCAAATAAGCGGCGCCGCTTTGTGCGCGCACAGCTTGTAGAAACTGCATGCCGTGAGTGGATGATTCGCCACACCGGACGCCAGCCGCGCTCGGTATGAAACTTGCCGCTTCTTCCGTATCGGGGCCGCGTCTCGCGCCCCAGTCCATGGAGGAACGCAATGAAGCGATTAGACGACTATGGCCAACGCCGGTGGCCGGACCAGCGTTACGGCGGCTCGGAGCAAGGCTACGGTCACGTACCGGGCGATGATCGGAACTGGCGGGGACGGGACCTGTCGGGCGGCCGGTATGGCAACACGCGCGACCGCAACCCCTATGACGCCAGCGACAACGCCTGGAACGCGCCCGAGGACAGCGTGCGTGATGGCGGCGCCTGGCGACGCGGCCGCACGGAGGGGAGCCAGTGGGGTCGCCAGGGCAACCAGGCGCGTGGGGGCCCGGTCTACTATCCGGCCCGCTCCACCTTCGACGAGAACCGCGACGAGAGCGCGCCCCACAACCGGGGCTACGTCACCGCCTACAGCAGCGGCTATGAGGATGGCTATCAGGCTGCCTCGCGCTCCCCGGCAGACGTGCCCGCCCGGGGCGCCGACTCCTATCCGCCGCCACACGAGTCGCAGCCGCACGAGCCACACCAGCCCTACCAGCCCCCGCGCGGCTACGAGGCAGACGCCGGCCGCAACTACCGCCAGCGCTCACGCGGCGACCAGTCATTCGGCCAGGAGCGGTCACCCTATGGCTATTCACGCCGGGTGGGGCCGAAGAACTACACGCGCAGCGACGAGCGCATCCGCGAGGAACTGTGCGAACGGCTGGCCCATGAGTCTGGGTTGGACGTGAGCGAGGTGGATGTCACCGTCATGGGCAGCATCGTCACCCTGACTGGCTCGGTGGACAATCGGCGTACCAAGTATGAGGTGGAAGACATTGCCGACGACACCTTTGGCGTGACGGATGTGATCAACAAGCTGCACATTCGCCCGTATGGCGTGCTGGCCTCGGAATAAGCCGGCCCCACGCCCCAATACGATGCCCCGGTCTGCCGGGGCATTTTTCATGGCGGGTTTTCATGGCCGGGAGCGCGACCTACAGATCGCTGCCGTTGGGCGGATTCTCCATGCGCTTGTCGGTCTGGTCGGCGCGGTCGACCGGGGTGTCGGACGGCAGGGATTCGGCGGCGCGCTGTACTTCCTCAGAGATCTCGTCCTCGGGGTTGTCTTCCTCGGTGGCAACGTGGAGGTCGCGCTCGGTCTGTCCCATTTCGAGTTCCAGCTCGCGTTCCAGGTCGCCGGCATCGGTGTCGAGGTTGGGGTCGAGCGTGCTCGGGATGCTTGCGGGGTCGCTTGCGCCGGTCTGGTCCGCTCGTCGGGGCGGCGTGTCATGCGGATGGCGGGACCTTTTGCTCATGATGGGGCTCCTGATGATCGTTTTCACATGTCCTTCGACTAGGAAGGGCGGCAAGTTGCGTGCCAGTCGGCACATCCCGGGCGGCAGGGCGGCCAGCATGCGCTACGGCACGGATGAGGGTTTTCACCAAGACCCGCCGCCGCCTATAGTTTCAGGCAGGGGACCGCGACACACAGGCGCCATGCAGACCGCCCGCCAGAGGCTGGAATGCCAATTGCTCAGGGATGGTGGGCTGCGTGACCCACGCGGTGCAGGGCACCGCCGGGCGTCAGCCAGGGAGATCACGATGAACTTGTCCGGCATCCTGGTGACGATGAGCCTCGCCTCATCGGTGGCCGTCTCCTCCACGCCCGTGGAAAAACAACTCCTCTCGATCAGTCCGCGCGACTTTGCCCACCAGTTCAACGCGGTGGCCACGGGCGCCGGGTCTCGCCTCGCGCTGCCCGACTTCCGCGCCAAACCCGGCTGGCATCGCGCCACGACCAGCGAGGGCATTTCCGTGCTCGTGCGCGCCGCCCACACCGGGTACGCCATCGACGAGGTGGTGGTGGTCTGCCGCGCCGTGGAACAATGCCTGATGACGATCTGCACGGCCGCGCTGGCCATCGACGCCACGGTGGATCCGGTGCTGCTCCAGCGCTTCATTGCCGCGCGCATCGCCGCGCAGCTGGGCGAGGTGGCCCTGGTCATGTCGGGTCTGGTGTACCTGGTGGTGTCGCCCAAGAACGACGACTACGTGGCGCTGGTGATCCGGCCCTACCAGCCGCAGCAGGAGCTGACCGCGCCGCGCCAGGCGGGGCTGCTGCGCGCCGGTTATCCGCAAGGCTAGGACGCCGCCATCCTCCTAATGCAGCGGCGGACTCATGCGCCGTGACGTCATGCCCGCAGCCCGCGCCGGGGAGAACTCGGCCACGCGCTGTTCCAGCAGCCGCTGCAGTTCCGTGGCGCCCCGGTAGTAATGCGCGAGCAGCAGCCGCAGGTCCGGATCGTCGATCGGCTCGCGCAGCAGCGCGCCATAGGCGCTGGCGGCGCGGCCGGCCTGTTGCGCAGCGTGGCGCAGCAGCAGCAACTCGCCCGCGTCCGCCGAGGGCATGCCGGGGCTACCCGGCGCATCGCGGCGTGCCGGGGGCACGGGAGACCCGTGCGAAGTACCGTGTCCGTCGCCCAGGTTGGCCCCGGCCCGGACGGCCAGCTCGGCCGCCGCACAGCGCTGCATGTTCGCGCGATGGGCCAGCACGGCGCGCATCTGCGGGTCAGACGCCGCGGCGGCCACGGCGGACAACGACTCTGCGCACGACTGGGCATGGCGGCTCAGTCGAGCGAGTGTAGTAGTCAATGCATCCATCAACGTCTCCGTCATGTCCTTGCGGTTGTCTTGTCATGTCTCACTGTAGGAGACCGCAGCCGCTCCGGGACGAAAGGCCGATCCATATCTCCCTGAAATTTCGTGCAGATCAGTCTTGCACACATGCAAGACGCGCAACACACGCACAACACGCGCGCAACACGCGCAAGCGCCAACGCGCCGCCCCGCTGCAAGACGCAGTTGGGCGGCGCGGGGCCGGTCGGCGGGCTTGTTGAGGATTAGCGCTTGGTGCCCGGGGCCGGGTCCGGCGAGTCACCCTTCGGGCCGGATGGTGCATCGGCAGTCGGCACGGCCGGGGCGCCTTGCTCACGCGGCTTCTTCGAGCGTGCCGTGGGATCCTTCTTGGTCGTGGTGCTGTCCTTTTGCATGGTCGAGCCGCTGCTCATCGTCCCGCTGCTCATCGTCCCGCTGCCGCCGGGTTGGGTGGCGGAAGGCAGGGTGCCGCGTTGCGTGCTGGGGCCTTCAGGGGCCGGGGGTGCGCTCGGGTTCGGCACGTTCGGCGAGACGGGGGCCTGTCCGCCCCCCTGGGCCATGGCGGGCATCGCGATCAGTGCGCTGAGGGCGAGGGCGGTGGCGGTAAGCGTACGTTTCATGTCGGTTTCTCCAAGATTGTGTCCTCACGGTACTTCCACGATATTCGGGACGACCGCCGGCCACTTGGGGGCGATGCCTGAAACACATGTAGGACATCGACTACTTGGCCGCCGCGCCGGTGCAGGGTTTTGCACCTTTTATATCGGCATGTAAAAGGGGGATGGGCAAGCACGCCCGGCGTGCGCCGTGGCGCGCACGAGCCCCGTTGCGGCGTGCGGTATGGAATTTGCGTCCCTGGTCAAAGGCAACCGCGTGGCGCGGCACGACAGCGCCGCGATCGACGATCAACCGGAGATCGACATGAACCAGGGCAACTACAGGGGCAACTACAGGGGCAACTACGGGGGCGGCGGGTCGGACGACCGCGCCTCGGGCGGCTACGGCAGTGACGGCGACGACGATCGCAACACCGACGACCAACGCGACCAACGCGACCAACGCGGCAGTGTCCAGCGCGCCGGTTGGCAGGATCAGGGCGGCAACCACTGGCCGCAGCAGCGCCAGCAACAGGCCGACAGCGGCGGCTGGCTGTCCCATCAGCAGCAAGGGAACCAGCAGCAAGGCGGTGGTTCGGACTGGCAAGGACGCGCCAGCCAGCAGCACGGCGGCGGCAACGACTGGCAGGGCAGCGGCCAGCAAGGTGCGGACCGGTCATCGTCGCCGGAATCCTCCGTGCGGACGGGAAGCGGCTACAGCGGTTATCAGGGTCAGGCCGAGCGCTACGGCAATGAGCAGAACGAGCGCAGCCGGGGCGAGCGTGAACGTTATGGTGACGATGAGTCGTCTTCGACCCTCTATGGCCAGCGCAGCGGCTATGGCGGCGACCCGCGCCGCATGGAAGCCCACCGCTACGGCGGCAACCGCGCTGGCGAGGGCTGGAACCCCGGCGGCGGGCGCGATCTGGGCGGCCCCAGTGGCTATGGCGAAGGCCGCTACGGCGAGTATGGCGAAGGCCAGCAGCGCGGATCCCGCGAGCGCTTTGTGGGTGCGGGCGAACGTGAGCGCTGGGGCGACTGGCATCAGGAAGGCCGTGCGGGACGTGCCAGTGAATGGTCGAACCAGCAGCCGAACCGGCGCATGCAGGAGCAGTCCCCCCGCATGCAGGAGCGCAGCCGCCAGATGAGCGGGCAGTGGCCCGACACGTCGCGCAGCGGCGGCGCGCCGTGGGATGAGCCGAGTCGTTCACCGGACATGCGTACTCACTATCCCGGCGCCTATGGCGTGTCCGATTACGAACCGTCCGGCGGTCAGCAGGGCACCCGCAACTGGGGTGGCCCGGCTGCCGGTTCACGTGGGTACGGCGGCTACGGCGGCGCCAGCCGCTCGGCCGGCGTCGACCGGGCCGGCTATGACCGCGACGACCGGGCCTACGAGCAGTTCACCGGCGCCAACGAGCGCAGTTCGCTCAATCGCGGCTATGGCGGCGCGGGCGGCTCGGCGGTGGCGCGTGCCCAGCGCGTGGCGCCCAAGGGTTACCAGCGCTCCGACGAACGCATTCGCGAAGACCTCTGCGAGCGTCTGACTCACAACGGCCGCCTCAACGTCCGCGACGTGGAGGTGACGGTGTCCGGCGGCGTGGTCACCCTGAGCGGGTCGGTGATGGACCGTCAGCAGAAGTACCGCATCGAGGATATTGCCGACGACGTGTTCGGCGTGAAGGACGTGCAGAACCAGTTGCGGGTCCAGCGCGAGGGGGCTGCACAGTCCGGCAGCCAATCGGATAGGCAATCGGACAGCCAATCGGGCACCCAATCCGGCAGCCGCCTCAGCGGGATGAGCAGCTCGGGCAGCGCCACCGGATCCTCCGCCAGCAGCTATACGGGCGGGCTGGAGGCCGGCAAGAGCGGCAAGGCGCCCGCTGCTATTGAGCAGCACCTTGACTCGACCACGCCGGGGAAATCGTCGACCTGAGCATCGACCTGAGCATCGACCTTAGCGTCTAGTTGACCGCCGGCACCGCATCGCGCCGCCGCAGCGCCGCGATGCGGCGGTCCCCCCAAACCCAGGAGCCACCATGACTGAACTGAACCCGGCGCCCGGAAGCCAGCGCGCCACGCGCGTGCGCTCCGATGCATCGCTGCATGACCTGCTCTGCGAACGCCTCTGGCGCAGCGGGATTGATGTCAGCGAGGTGTCGCTGACCGTGCGGGAAGGCGCGGTGACGCTGGAAGGCGCCATCGGCACCCGCGCAGACCGCGCGCGCATCGAGGACGCCATCGACCACATTCCCGGCGTGCGCGCCGTGGAGAACCGCGTCCGCGTGGCGCCTGACCGAACCGGGGCAGGCCGCTAGCGGAGACGGAGACACCCCAGCCGGACGTTGCAACGCAGGACGACCATCCGCATCACAGCAAGAAGAAGGAGACGCCCATGCCATTCGCCTATGCAGGAACACGCCGCCGGCGCAATCGGGACCGCCGTCGCAACCATGATGCGGTTTCCGCGGATGCCGGCCAGCGCGGCGACAACCCGCAGGCCCCGCAGTCCGGCACGGAGTCCGGCGCGCAGTCCGGCGCACAGTCGAGTCCGCAGTCCGGCCCGCAGTCGGGCCCACAATCAAACCCGCTGGCGGAGCGGGGCAAGCAGGAAGGGCGGGGCAATGCGTCGCCCGGCGAGGACGAGCAGGACCTCCATGACCCGGGCAGCCGGGACCCCGACGCGCCGCCGGTGGACAATCGCTCCTGACACGCCACCCCCACGCAACAACGCCCCCGAGGGGGCGTTGTCACAGGAACGGGGCGGGGCTGCACGGGGCTGGACGGGGCTCAGGCCGCGGCCATGCGCGCAATCCCGCAATCCGTCTTGAACGTGGGGGGGGCGCCGGACGTATCGGCCTGCCCCGCGCCCGCCACCTCTGCCACCTCGGCTACCGCTTCGGCTTCCTCAGCCTGTTCGTCCTCCACACGCAGCGAGACCTTCAGGCGTTCTGCCGCCGCCCGGCCCACCCGGATGGCTTCGTCCCGGGTCTTGTGACGGCTGATGGCACGCGGCACGCCGTCCGCCCGCAGATCCCAAAAGCCGTCGTTCAACACGATGTGAAAATTCTTCGGCATGGTGAAAGTGCTCCTGGTCGCTTCCCGAATGATGAGAGGTCCGTCTCCTCGCGGACTGCCAATATTCTCGGATGGCGACCCCGGCACGCTGAATCGGCGTTTGTCTGACAGGGCTGTCGGCGGCCGCCGCTTGGCGTGTGATGCGGGCGGCGGGGGGCAGGGTCAGCCGCCCGCCATGTTCATGTTTCGCCGCCTGTTCAACCGGGCTGAACAGCGCGAAAAGTTGAACAGCGGCGTCCTTTGGTCCATGATCGGGGTTACCTTTCCCGATTCCCGTTCGGCGACCCGGAGGACGCAGCCATGGACCAGAAGGCGGGCGATATCGACTGGGTGGAGGCCGCGCTGGTGGCCCTGCACCGCACCACCGGCATGCAGGCCCGCATCCGCCATGGCCGGCGTGACCCCGGCGGCGAGGCGCCGGTGGCCGCCATTTCCCTGCGGCGCGGCGACGCCGCCCATCGCTACGCGGTGGAGTGCCGGCGCTCGGTGCGCACAGTGGCGGACCTCTCCGTGGTGCGCGCCCAGTTGCAGGAGCGCGCGCCGGGCCTGCTCGTTACCACCTACCTGACGCCGGCGCTGGCCGGGCAATGCCGCGAAATGGGGCTCCAGTTCCTCGACACGGCCGGCAATACCTTCCTCGACGCCCCGGAGTTGTTCGTCTTCGTCATCGGCCAGACCCCGCCGGACAGCGTGGTGCGGCCCGCCGTGCGCATCAGCGGCAATCCGAGTTCGCAACGGATGGTGTTCGCGCTGCTGTGCCAGCCGGAACTGCTCCAGGCCACGTACCGGGAGATCGCCCGGGTCAGCGGCATTGCGCTGGGCTCGGTGGGGGCGGTGTTCAACGGCCTCTCCGCGCGCGGCTGGCTGCTGGAAACGCGCGAGGACGAGGGACGCCGCCTGACCGCGCCGGACCGGCTGCTCGATGAATGGGTGGCCAACTATCCGACCATCCTGCGCCACCGGTTGCAGCCGCGCCGCTTCAGCGCGCCGGCGGCCGACTGGTGGCAGGCCGTCAACGCGGCGGAACTGGGGGGCTACTGGAGTGGCGAGGTCGCGGCGGCGGCGATGGTCGGCGGGATCCGTCCGGCCAGCCAGACGCTCTATATCGCCCCTGCACGGATGGCGGGCGCGCTGCAGGTGCTGACCCAGAAACACCGGCTGCGGCCGGACCCGGACGGCATGGTGGAAGTGCTGGAAGCGTTCTGGGACCCATCGGTGGAGGGCGGGGAGACGCCGGCACCGGGCCGCACAGACCTGGCGCCGCCGGTCCTGGTCTATGCCGATCTGGTGGCCACGCTCGATGCGGACCACCTCGCGGCGGCCACGCAGCTGCGCAAGGCGCGCATCAAGGACGTGCTGGACCGGTTCTGACACCCCCGGCCCACCATCGCCCGATCCTGCCTTACTGGTTCTTCATCGCCGCTGCCAGCCGCGCGATAATCTCGCCCTCGCTCTTGAATGCCTTCTGCGCATAGGCCGAATACTGCTCGGGGCCCATGTAGTTGGTCACCATGCCGTACTGGCGCGTCACGTTCAGGAACTTGGGGTCCTTGAGCGCGTTGCGGAACGCATCGTCCAGCCGCTTGACCACGGCGGGCTTCATGCCGGCCGGCCCGATCACCCCGAACGGCGAGTTCGACCAGACCGGATAGCCGATCTCCTTGAGGGTGGGGGCGTCCGGGAAGTCCGCCGCGCGCTTCTCCGACAGCGTGGCCAGCACCCGCATCTGGCCGCTCTGGACGTAAGGCAGCAGGGTGTTGGACAGCACGGCCACGTCCGACGAGCCGCTCAGCAGGGCGGTGATGGCCTCGGCGTCGCCCTTATAGGGCACGTGGGTCCAGTTCGATTGGGTAACACGCGCCAGCTCGGAGATCGTCAGATGCTGGCTGCCATAGATGCCGGTGGTGCCGTAGCTGATGCCGCGCTTGTCGGCCTTGGCCTCGGTAATCAGCTCCTGCATGGTCTGCCATTTGGCGTCCTTCTTCACCGCTACCGCGAAGTTGTAGTCCGCGATCATCGACACGTAGGTCAGGTCCTTGAGCGGGTCGTAGCGCATCTTCTGCACGTGCGGCAGGCGGAAGATCACCACCGGCGCCATGCTGAGGGTGTAGCCGTCCGGCTCGGTGGTCACCATCTGCGTGGCGCCCAGTGTGCCGCTGACGCCCGGCTTGTTCTCCACCACGATGGTCTGGCCCAGTTCTCGGCCAGCCGCATCGGCCAGCGCGCGGGCCACCTGGTCGGTCACGCCGCCGGCGCCGTAGGGCACGATCAGGCGGATCGGGCGGGTGGGGAATTCATCGGCGGCCTGGGCGACGCCCGGCAGGATGCCGGCGCCCGTGGCGGCCACGGCGGCGCCGGCCATGGCGAAGCGGACAAAGGTACGACGTTGCATGTTGTCTCCTTGGGTTCATCACGCCGGATCGTGGTTGTCCGGCTGGCAATACATCTGCCGCAGTATGACCGGGAGACAGGGCGCGCGGGGCGCCTTGCAGGGGGTGCGAGCCCGCTATCCGTCGATTTCATCGACGTCATGCGCCGGCTGCATTGGCGCCTCCGGGTAAGTCCGGAGGCGCCGGTGGGGGCGGTGAGGAGCGCTGCCCGCTGAATGTCAGGCGGCGATCACGCGGGTGCGGATGAAGGCCTCGTCACGCATCAGCGCCTCGGCCCAGCCGGCGGGCGGCACCAGGCTGATATCGGTGATGGCGTAGCCGATATCGCCGGCGGTCTGCAACTGCTGCGCCACGATATTGGCGCCAATCTCGGCCAGCGCCTGGTTGAAGTGCGACAGCGTGCCGGGGCGGTTGTAGTGGATGTTGAGGATGCGCGCCGGGGCCTCGAGCGGGTTCGGCTGGATTTCGGGCAGGTTCACCGCGCCGATGGTCGCGCCCGTTTCCAGGAAGTTGGCGAGCTTGGTTGCCACTTCCACGCCGATGTTCTCCTGCGCCTCTTCGGTGCTGCCGCCCACGTGCGGGGTCAGGATGACATTGGGCTTGCCCTGCAGCGGCGTGACGAACGGGTCGGTGTTGCTGCGCGGCTCTTCCGGGAACACGTCGATGGCGGCGCCGGCCAGGTGGCCATCGTCCAGATGCTGGGCGAGGGCGGGGATATCCACCACCGTGCCGCGCGAGGCGTTGAGCAGGATGGCGCCGCGCTTCATGGCCGAGAGCGCCCGCGCGTTGATCAGGCCGCGCGTCTGCGGGGTGGCGGGCACGTGCAGCGTGACCACATCGGCCTGCGCCAGCGCGTCTTCCAGCGTGTGGGCCGGCATGGCCGAGCCGAGCGAGAGACGCGGGCGGATGTCGTAGAACACCACGCGCATGCCCATGGCTTCAGCCAGGATGCCAACCTGCGCGCCGATATTGCCGTAGCCGATCACGGCCATGGTCTTGCCACGAATCTCGAACGAACCCTTGGCGGATTTCTGCCATTCCCCCAGATGGGCCGCGCGGCTTTTCTCGGGGATGCGGCGCATCAGCATGATCGCCTGGCCGATGACCAGTTCCGCCACCGAGCGCGTGTTGGAGAACGGGGCATTGAACACCGGAATGCCGGCGTGGGCCGCCGCGCCGAGGTCGACCTGCGAGGTGCCGATGCAGAAGCAGCCCACCGTCAGCAGCTTGCCGGGCTGGGCGAAGGTTTCCGCCGTGAGCGTGGTGGCGGAGCGGATGCCAAGCAGTTCGTGCCCCTGCACCGCTTGCTGCAGGGGTTCGCCGGCCAGGGCCTTGCCCTGCGTGGCGACGTCGATCTGATGGCGCCCCAGCATCTGCTGGGCGCTGGCGTGGATATTTTCTAGGAGGATGGCGGTGGCCATGAGGGTCTGCCGAAGGTCAGGGAGGTTGGGAATGCTGCCGGGCGCGCGGCCATGAGGAACTGAGGAGCTGGCGCGCCGATGCGCTCACCTTATCACTGTCCCTTACCCGTGCTCATGAAGTGGGCATGGCTGGGCACTCGCGGTGCCCCCTCGCCTGGATGTCTTTGTCATCGTACAACCAAGGCAATTGTCGCCAACATCCTCTAACCGAATGCTTGCGGCGCCGCTTTTGTTCTCATATGATGTCCGATAACTATAACGAGGACGGAGACAATCGATGCAAGACACCCCAATCGACGCACGGCGGCGGACGCTGCTGAAAGCCGGCGGCGCGGCCGCAGCGGCGGCTGCCAGCGGCGTGGCTCTCGCCCAGGCTTTCGAATTCAAGCCGAGCCAGCGCTATCCCGACGCGGCCGTGGAGATCCTCGACCCCAGCTTTGCCAAATACCGCCTGTTCAGCTCCACCGTGGAGCAGCTCGCCACGGGCTTCCGCTGGGTGGAAGGGCCGGTCTGGTTCGGCGACGGCCGCTACCTGCTGTTTTCGGACATCCCCAACAACCGCATCATTCGTTACGACGAAGCCGCCAACCAGTGGAGCGTGTTCCGCCAGCCGGCCAACTTCAGCAATGGCCACTGCCGTGACAAGCAGGGCCGGCTGGTCAGCTGCGAGCACCTGACGCGCCGCGTCACCCGCACCGAGTACGACGGGTCCATCACGGTCCTTGCAGACCGCTACCAGGGCAAGCGCTTCAACTCCCCCAACGACATCATCTGCAAGTCCGACGGCTCGCTCTGGTTCTCCGATCCGCCGTTTGGCATCGGCGGCGAGTGGGAGGGGGACAAGGCCACGCCAGAACTGCCGCACGCTGTCTATCGGATCGATCCGAAAGACAACGCGGTTACGCAGGTCATTGCCGATCTCAACGGCCCGAACGGCCTGTGCTTTTCGCCGGACGAGAAGAAGCTCTACGTGATCGAGGCGCGTGCGCAGCCGCACCGCGTGGTCTGGGCCTATGACGTGGCAGCGGACGGCGGTTTGTCGAACAAGACCAAGCTGATCGACGCCAATGGCCCCGGCGCGCTGGACGGCATGAAGTGCGACGTGGACGGCAACATCTGGGCCGGCTGGGGGAGTAGCGGGGCGCCCGGCGCGGACCCGGCCAAGCTGGACGGCGTGCGCGTGTTCAATCCGCAGGGCAAGGCCATCGGCCATATCCACCTGCCGGAACGCTGCCCGAACCTCTGCTTTGGCGGCCCCAAGCGCAACCGTCTCTATATGGCGTCCAGCCACTCGCTGTACGCGCTGTACGTGGAGACGCGCGGCGCGGTCTGATTCTCGATATTGATCGAAAATCGCTGAAAAGTTTCAACTCGCCGACGAGAAAACTGAATTCCATTCCGTATGGATTCTGTCAGCATGCCTGCATGCTGGCAGATACGGGATGGAGGCAGTCAATGGTCGGGAAGTCGCTTCTGTACGGCGCGGTGGCGTGCGGCGCCGGCCTGGTCCCGCTGGCCGCGCAGGCCACGGAAGGGGCGCTGGGCCGCCCGGTGTCTGGCACCAGCGTGCAGGCCAACGCTGGCGTGGTGCCGCCCGAGCCGGTCTGGGTGGTCAACTTCGGCGAAATCTACCTGAACGGCTCCGTGGGCGGCGACCGGCAGGTGCCCATCGGCGGTCGGACCACGCTCGGTGTGGAAGCCAAGATTGCCTTCACGCTGGCCACCGCCATGAAGGTCTGGGACACCGGCCCCGGCGCGTGGAACTTCGCCTCCAGCTTCACGCTGCCCTATGTCTGGACCACGGTGCATGCCACGGCCGGCGCCAGCGGCGCGCTCGGCAACTTCTCGACCGGCACGTCGGACCGGGCTTCGAACTTGTTCGATATCTACTTCGCCCCGATCATCGCCGGCTATCACTTCTCCAAGACCAGCCACATGGCGTTGAGCTTCAACGTCTGGGCGCCCACCGGCCAGTACAACAAGGACGCGCTGGCCAATCCGAGCCTGAACAACTGGACCTTCGTCCCGCAGGTGGCCTTCACCCACCTGATGCCGCAGTACGGGCTGGAATTCAACGCCGTCGGCGCGTTCCAGTTCTACACGCGCAACACGGCCACCGACTACCAGAACGCGCCGCTGTTCACGCTGGACGTGATGGGCGTGAAGCGCTTCGGGCCGTGGGGCGTGGGGCTGGTCATGGGCACGGTGCAGCAGCTCGGCGGCGATAGCGGCCCCACGGCAGACCTGCTGCATGGCTTCCACGGCCACGACTTTGCCATGGGGCCGATCGTTACCTACGACACCAAGCTCGGCGGCAAGCATCCGCTCTCGTTCGGGCTGCGCTGGGTGCCGACGGTGAGCAGCAAGAACCGGCTCGACAGTACCTCCACATTCATGGCGACTGTCACATTGGTGCTGTAGCGGGTATTCCATCCTGCGCAATGATTTTCTGAAAATACGCACGACTATCACTTTCCTGTCATGAATCGCCGGCACCATCGGCGCTCAAACTAGAAATCAGGGAAGTCAGAAATGCGTTATACCCACTCCGCGATCGGCATCGCGGCAGCTGTGCTTGTCTCCGCCTTGTTCTACGGCTGCAACAGCAGCGACGATGCCCCGGCATCGAACCCGGCCACGCCGTCCGGCCCGACCAGCCCCACCGAACCCGGCACCCCGGTCAACCCGACGCCCGCCGCAGCCACGGGCAAATGGACCACCGGCGACCTGCACGTCCACACTGTGGAATCGGACGATGCCCAGAGCCTGCTCGCCAGCGTGCTGGACGAGGCGCTGGTCAAGAACAACCTCGACTGGACCGCCATCTCCAACCACCTGCGCCCGTCCACGCGCGACCAGAACGGCACCGCCATCGTCGGCGGCCCGCTGCCGTTCTCGCAGGCCATGGCCCAGTACGAGATGCCGGCGGTGCGCCAGATGCAGGTCAATGGCGCGTACGTCAACAAGCTAATCTTCTCGGCCTTCGAATGGGACATGCCCACCCATGACCACATGAACGTGGGCATTTTCGGCGGCGCGCCGCTGGGCACGGCCACCAAGGCGGCCAACGAGTTCGAATACTTCTTCACGAACCGCCCGGACACCCAGTTCGATCCGGTGGACGTGACCAACTGGAACGCCAAGGGCCCGCGCGCCTACACCACGCACGCGGACGCCGTGAAGGCCGTGGCCTGGCTGCGGGACAACTATCCCGACACCAGCTACGCGCTGATCAACCACCCCTCGCGCAACACCGGCAAGTACACCGCCGCCGACTACCGCGAGTTCAACGACACCGCCCCGAACATCGTCTTCGGCGTGGAAGGCATGGTCGGCAACCAGATGGAGCCGGACCGCGGCGGCTACACCACCGCTTACGTGGACGCCAACCTCAAGAACCGCGTCTACGGCGGGGTGGACTACGTGGTGGCGCAGGTCGGCGGCATCTGGGACGCGCTGCTCGGTGACGGCCGGCGCTTCTGGAACGTGGCCGACTCCGACCACCACTTCAAGACCATCGGCGCGAACAGCAGCGGCTACTTTCCGGGTGAGTACGCCAAGACCTATGTCTGGATCGAAAACCAGTACACGGGGATCAAGGGCGTGCTGGAAGGCGTGCGCTCGGGCCGCATGTTCTCGGTGTTCGGCGACCTGATCAACGCGCTCGACTTCAACGTGGCCGGCGCCGCCGGCAAGGGCGAGATGGGCGGCGAGCTGAAGGCCAAGGCCGGCGAGACCGTGACGGTGAGCATCCGCTTCAAGAGCCCGGACCGTAACCACTACGAGTACCCGATCAACAGCGGCATCAACGTGAACGTGCGCCCCACGGTGGACCACATCGACCTGATCGCCGGAGACGTGACGCCGCGCGCCGCGGCTGGCACGCCGGGCTACAGCAAGGAAACCAACGACTCGACCAAGGTGATCGCCACCTTTACATCGGCCGACTGGAAGCTGGATTCGGACGGGTACTACGCCGTGACCTACACCTACACGGCGGCGAAGAACCAGTACTTCCGCCTGCGCGGCACCAACCTCGGCATGAACGTGGCGGGCGAGACCCAGAACGGCAACCCGCTGCCGGACGCCAAGACCACGGTCACCGAGGACACCGCGCGCTTCAACGCCATCAACGCCCGCAACTACAACGACCTCTGGTTCTACTCGAACCCGGTGTTCGTGACGGTGGGTTCGTGACGGTAGGTAGCTGAGTTTGCGGCGTTAAACGCCGGGTCGAGATAATGGTAATTATCAAGGCACAGACGTTTCTGTAAGGGGTGGTTTTCCCCTCTCCTGGAAGCGGGAGAGGGGCGAAAAACAAACAGCGGTATCATCGCGCCCTTCGCCTTGATGTCCGCATTGCACCTTGTCTGACCCTGAACGTACTGCCGTCCGTCGCCGGCAGCGCCCGCCCGTTGCCCCGGAGCGGCTGCTTGGCCCGCATCACTTCGCTTTCTATCGCGGTTACCTCGAGGGGATCGACCTCGCCCGGCTGGCCGACCGCTATCTGGAGACCGGGCTGGACCTGCGCGTGGCCCGCACCACCATCGGCTGGATCGAATCCGAGCTGGCGCGCGGCGTCAAGCGGCTGGAAACCCGTGCCGACGGGCAGCCGACCATCTCCGAGCGCGCCTGGCTGGGCCTGTTCCGCACGCCGGCCGAGGAGAGCGCCACCGCGCGCCAGAACCGTCGCCGCAAGCTGCTGCGCGTGCTTGACGCGCTCAAGCCCCAGCTGGTTTCCCGCCCCACGCCCAATGACGCCGTGACCGGCTGGTTCGCGCCGGCCATCGCCCAGCGGCTGGTCGAGGCGGGCTGGGCCACGCTCGGCGCGCTGCAAGCCGTGATCGGCCATGAGGGCCCGCGCTGGCACCGCCATGCGCGGCGCATCGGCGACCATACCGCCCGGCGCATCGAGGCCTGGCTGGCCGATCAGGCCGACGATATCGGCGCGATTCCCGCCGCCGCGCTGGTGCCACGCCGCACCGCCACGGCCGCCGAACTGGCGAGCCTGCGTGCGCCGGCAGCGGCGGTGGCGCCACTCGAATCGCTGCTGCTGCCGCCCGCGCTGGACGGCCGGCAGGGCCACAACCGTACGCCGCCCGGCGTCGATTCCCGCATTTCGGCCCAGAACGACCTGATGGCCATCCACGCCTGGCTGGGCGTGCATCCGCCCGTGGGCGGCCACACCTGGCGCGCCTATCGCACGCAGGCCGAGCGCTTCCTGCTCTGGGCCGTGTTCGCGCGCGGCAAGGCCCTGTCCGACCTGACTGTCGAGGATTGCAGCGCCTACCTGACCTTCCTGGCCGATCCGCAACCGGCCGCCCAGTGGGTCGGCCCGCGCGGCACGCCGCGCTATCGCCACGACTGGCGGCCATTCGAGGGACCGCTGTCGGCGGGTAGCGTGCGGCAGGCGTTCACCATCGTCAAATCGCTGTGCGCGTGGCTGGTCAACGCGCAGTACCTGCGCTACAACCCGTTCGAGCTGCTGCCCAAGCCCAAGGCGGCGGGGCAGGGCCGAATCAAGGTGGCGCGCAGCTTTACCGACGCCCAGTGGCAGTTCCTGCGCAAGTTCACGGCGGGCCTGCCGGCGGATGACCCGCGCACGGCACGGCTCCAGTTCATGCTGCGCTTCGTCTATGCCACCGGCTTGCGGATTTCCGAGCAGGCGCAGGTGACCGTGGGCGACCTCGCCCAGCAGGACCTGGCCGCCGACCAGCGTGGCGTGTGGACGCTCTCGTTCGTCGGCAAAGGCACGCGCGCCCGGGAGGTGCATGTGCCGGGCCCGGTGATCGAGGCGCTGCGTGACTATCTGGAAGTGCGCGGCCTGGGGCGCGAGCTGGAGCGGCTGCACCCGTCCACGCCGCTGATCGGGCGGGTGAAGGACGATGGCGCCGTGGGCCGGCTGTCCGTGGCGCAGCTCGATGCGATCTGGAAGGGCTTCTTCGCGCAGGCGGCGCAGGCCATGGCCGCGGAAGACCCCGCCGGCGCGGCGCGGCTCGGGCAGGCCAGCGCGCACTGGCTGCGCCACACCTTCGGCTCGCACGCGATTGCACGCGGGGTGGCGCTGGACGTGGTGCAGCACCAGCTGGGCCATGCCTCGCTGGCGACCACCTCGATCTACGTGCACGCCGAGGACGCCCGCCGCGCGCGGGAACTGGATCAGGCTGGGATGTATTAAGCCACTACGCGTCGGCCGCGGGCAGGCAGTCCAGGAACGCCTGCGCCAGCGCTGGCACCGGGCGTTGCTGGTTGTGCAGGACGTAGCTTTCGAACGGGATGGCGGGTTCGAAGCGGATGGCGCGCACGCCGGGCAGCTTCAGGCTGCGCACCACCACCGGGTTCACCACGCTGACGCCGAGGCCCATCTCCACCATCGTGCAGATGGTGGCGGCGTAGGGCGTCTCCAGCGTCAGCACGCGCCGGTCCGGCGCGAAGGCGGCATCGACGATGGCGCGCGTGCCATCGCCATGGGTGAGCGAGATAAAGCGCTCGCCGTCCAGGTCCGCCGCGTGGACGACGCGCTTGCGCGCCAGGCGGTGCTCGGCGGGCACGATGCAGACGCCGGGCTCGTCGCGCAGCAGCGCGCTGTCGATGCCCGCCGTCTCCACCACGTAAGACACCAGTCCGAAGTCGCAGAACTGGTTCGCCGTCCATTTGGCGACGGTTGGCGAATCGCTGGTATGCACGGCGATAGGCACGTCCGGGTGCTGCTCCCGGAACCGGGCGATGGCCTGCGGCATCACGCTCATGGCAATCGACGGCACGGTGCCGATGCGCAGCGTGCCCACGCCCACCTCCCGGATCGACCGCGCCGAGGCGCGCAGGCTGTCGAGCCCGAGGAAGGAGCGCTCCACGTCCCGGAACAGGGCTTCGGCCTCCACGGTCGGCGTCAGCCGGCCGGCAATCCGCGCAAATAGCTTGAATCCCGTCTCCCGCTCCAGCTGGGCGATCACGCGGCTGATGTTCGGCTGCGAGGTGTGCAGCTGGGTGGCGGCGGTCGTCATCGAGCCGGTCACCATCACGGCCCGGAAGGCTTCGATCTGTTTGAAATTCATGCGGGCGATGGTATATCAAATCCGTATGCACAGGCCGAAATAACTGATTTGACGATATGACCACCGTATTTCCATACTTGGCTCCAACGTACCGGAGAACAACACACGTATGGAATCGAAAGTCAGCCGCCGCCTGACCCAGGCTACCGCCCCCGAGGTCTGCGAACACATCTACCTGCCGCGCCTGGCGCGCGAATTCGGCAGTGGCTTCCCGTATTTGAGCGATATCAACCAGGCGCACCTGCTGATGCTGCACGGCACCGGGCTGGTGCCGGCCGAGGTGGCCACGCAACTGGCGCAGGCGCTGGTGCGCATCGAGGCCGAGGGCCCGGACGCCGTGCCGCTGGACCCGGCCCGCGAGGACGCCTATTTCAACTACGAGGCCCGGCTGATGGCGTTGGCCGGCGCCGACGTGGGCGGGCGGCTGCACGTGGCGCGCAGCCGCAACGACATCCTGGCCACGCATGACCGCCTGCGCGCCCGTGACGCGGCGCTGGCCATCCTCGACGAACTGCTGGCCACCCGCACGGTGTTGCTGGACCGCGCCGCCGAGCATGCCGGCACCGTCATGCCGGGCTACACCCACCTGCAATCGGCCCAGCCGATCACCTATGGCTATTACCTGGCCGGCGTGGCCGAGTCGCTGGGGCGGGACATCGCCCGGCTGCGGCAGGCGCTGGCCCGGCTCGATGCCTGCCCGCTTGGCGCCGGAGCGCTGGCCGGCACGGCGTTCCCGATCGACCGTACGGCCACGGCGCGCTGGCTCGGCTTCTCCGCCCCGACCACCAATTCGCTGGACGGCGTGGCCTCGCGCGACTTTGCGTGGGAAATCCTCGCCGCCATCACCATCGGCACAGTCACCTGGGGCCGCGTGGCGCAGGATCTCTATGTCTGGGCGACGCCGGAATTCGGGCTGATCGACTTCCCGGACAGCGTGGCGGGCACGTCGAGCATCATGCCGCAGAAGAAAAACCCGGTCGTGCTCGAATACCTGAAGGGCAAGGGCGGTCACATGATCGGCCTGCTCACGGCCTCGCTGGCGGCGCTGAAGGGCAGCCATTTCACGCACAGCGGCGACGGCAACCGCGAAAGCATGCGCGGTTTCTGGGAGGCGGCGGACGAGTGCAAGCGCTGCGTGGCCCTGCTGCGGCTGGTGCTGAGCCATGCCACGCCGCAGGCCAGTCACATGCTGGCGCGCGCCCGCCGGGATTTTTCGATGGCCACCGATCTGGCCGACACGCTGGTGCGCAGCGCCGGCATGTCGTTCCGCGAGGCCCACCACGTGGTGGGCGCGGTGGTGCGCGACGCGCTGGACCGCCATCTGCCGGCCAGCGAGATCGATTCGGCAATGGTCGATGCGGCGGCGCTGCGCCACACAGGCCGCGCCGTGCACCTGTCCGCCGAGGCCGTGGCGCGCAGCCTCGACCCGGAATCTGGCGTGGCTGCACGCACTGCCGCCGGCGGGCCGTCGCCCGCGTTGGTACAGGCGCAGGTTCTGGCCCAACGGGCCGATTTGAGCGCGGCGCGAAGTGATGTGAGCGCCATGCGTGAGCGTATGCAGACCGAGCGTGCCGCGCTGAAGCGAGCCGTCGAAACGCTTGCGCGCGGGCCATCTATATAGAAGGCATCGCCGATCTGCACTGGCGGCCTGACGCCCGGCACGGTGCCGCTGGCGGACACGGCCTCCCCCAGCGGCACCCCGCTGAGCGCATCGAACAGCCGGCGCCCGCCCCCCTGGCGAAACTGTACGAGAATGCCTCGGCGCCACGCGGGCTTGTCCGGCATCAGAGGCGGGGCGCGGTGGCGCTGATAGATTCCTTCGACTTGCGCATCATGCGACGCATGGTCGCCTTTCAGGAATCCGTCATGCCAAAGTTTGCCTCCCTGCAATTGTTCAAATCCTACGCGCCTGTCGCCCGGCTCCTTGCGGCGCGGATGCTCAAGCCCCAACAGCCGGGCCAATGCTATTTCGACCACAGCCGCGTAGTGCTTGCGGCAGCAGGCATCGCCAATGGCCGCGTGAAGCCGCTGCGCCGTGGCGGCTGCGGGCTGGACGACGACGCACTGCGCGCCGAACTTGCGCACGGCCCGTTGTTGCTGAGCGGCTGTAACGTGACGATGCCCGGGTCTCGTTACACCGGCATGCACACCGTGGCGTTGCTGGCGGTGGTCCACTTCGGCGGACAGGAGCGCATATTGGGCATCGACCTCGACGACACGGTCAGGCGCCTCCGCATCGTCGGAAGCCCCGACGCCGGCAACTTCGGCGGCATTCTGTATGACTTTGCCGAAATCTGCGGCCAGGTCACGCCATACGTCGATGCCAGCAGCGGCCTCTCGCTCGACATGTATCAGCGTCCCGCGCAACGCGGCACGTGTACGATCCTGTAGCCAGATTCCCACAGCCGAGCGACGCGGGCTTCCGGTGCGCGTATGCTGGGCCCGGCCCGGCATGGTGTCGCAGCCCCCACCCTGAAGGAGAACCGACGATGCGAATCCCCCGACGCAGCATGGTTTGTCTGGCGCTATGCCTGATGCTTGGCGCGGGCGGGGCCTCGGCGGCTGGGGGGGCCGGGGCCGCTGGGCCGGCGGATGCCGTGGAGACCTACGCGGGACTCTGCGACGCCTCGGCCGGCTTTTCCCTCGGCCCGGACCACTTCGTGGTGGTGGGCGACGAGCGCAATGTGCTGACGGTGTACCAGCCCGGTCAGGCGCGCGCGGTCAAGACCTTCACGCTCGGCAACTTCCTCGGCACCGATGACGATGGCGAGTCGGACCTCGAAGGCGCGGCTGTTGTCGGCCAGCGCGCCTACGTCATCTCGTCGCACGGGCGCAATGCCAAGGGCAAGGTGCAGGGGCGCCGGCATCGGTTCTTCGCGGTGGAACTTGATCCGGGCCGGCTGTCGCTCAAGCCGGTGGGCCGGCCCTACCAGGATCTGCTGAAGGATCTCGTGGCGGCTCCGGCGCTGGCGTCGCTGCCGCTCAAGGCGGCTGCCGAACGGGCGCCGGAAAGCCCGGGCGGGCTCAATATCGAAGGGCTCGCGGCGGCGGACGGCGGCTTGCTGATTGGCTTCCGCAATCCGCTGGTCGATGGCAAGGCCATTCTCGTGCCGCTGGAGAACCCCGACGGGCTGATCGACGCCAAGCCGGCGAAGTTTGGCAGCCCGGTACTGCTAGATCTGGGCGGACGGGGCATCCGCAGCATCGAGCGCGTGGCGCACGGCTATGTGATCGCGGCCGGGCCGGTGGCCGATGACGGCACCTTTGCGCTGTATCGATGGTCCGGCGCCGCCAGTGACCGGCCCGTGGCGTTCGGCCAGTCGGCTATCGCCACGCTGAAGCCGGAAGCCATCTTCACGATGCCCGGCACGCAGCGCCTGCGCATTCTGAGCGACGATGGTGGCGTGCTGCGCGACGGCGTGGAATGCAAGCGCCTGCCGGCAGCCCGGCAGGGATTCCGCAGCGTGACGGTAGCACCGTAAGCGCGCTAGCGCACCAGCACCGCGCGGCCGATGTAGAGCACCGGGCCGGTCGGGCGCCCGATGGGCGACCCGGCGGCGGGCTCGAGCGTGATCTCGAACAACTGGTTGTCCTGGAGGGCTGGCAGGCGGTCCAGCGCGACATCGAGCGACTGGTTGGCCTGCACCAGACCGAGCGAGACCGGCCCGCTCCAGTCGTCCGCCTTGGTCCAGAACTGCAGCGCCCGGTTGGTTGGCGCGGCCTGCGCGCCGAGCGGAATCAGCTTCAGCCGGCGTGGGCTGGAGGCCTGGATCAGCCAGCCCGGTGTCTTGTCCTGAGGCGCGGCCAGCACTACCACATAGCGCGGCGGCGCGGGCGGCGCGAACGCGCGCAGGCCCAGCATGGCGGCCAGCAGCAGCGAGCAGGCCGTCGCCCCGAACGCAATGCCGCGCCACAGCGCCAGCGAATGCCACCATCCGGGCCTGACGGTAGCAGACGTAGCAGACGTGGCAGACGTGGCAGACGTGGGGCGCTGTTCGGCATGGCCGATGCTGCGCGCGATGGCGCTCCAGACGCGGGGCGCGGGCGTGACCGGCTCGGCCAGGGCCGACAAGGCATGCAGGCGCGCTTCCCAGGCATCGACACGGTCTTGCAGGCCGGGCTCCTGGGGCAGGCGGCGCGCCACGTCTTCGCGCTGGGCGGCGGAAAGCGTGCCCAGCACGTAGCCGGCGGCGAGTTCATCCAGCGCATCCCAATCGCCGCGGTGCGGATCTCCGGCATCGACGCTCATTGCATGCACTCCTTCAGCGCCTGCAGGCCGCGCCGCACCCAGGCTTTCACGCTGCCCAGCGGCGCGCCGAGCCGCGCGGCGATCTCGCTGTGCGAGCAGCCATCGACATAGGCATAGAGGATGCTGTCGCGCTTGGGCGGGTCCAGTTGGTCGAGGCAGATGGCCAGCCGGCCGAGCATCACGCGGGTCTCGCCGGCCGGGGCCGCGCCCGCCATGGCGGCCAGGGCTGCCTCGTCCTCGATGGCCTGCGCCATCTCCTCGTCGGGTAGCACCAGCCGCAGGCGGTCACGCACGAGGTTGAGCGCCTGATGCCGGACCAGACTGAACAGCCAGCCGCGCGCCGCGCCGCGTGCGGGGTCGAACGTATGGGCATGGCTCCAGACCTTGACGAAGGCGTCGTGCAGCACGTCTTCCGCCAGGGCCCGGTCCCGCACGATACGGACCGCCACGCCCAACAGGTACGGGGCTGCATGCTCGTAGAGACGGCGCAAGGCCGTCACGTCCCGCGCGGCGCAACCGGCGAGCGCGGATTCGTAGTCGAAATGGTCGTTGACGGAGGGCAGGGCGGCGGTCAAGAGCGGGCTCTCTGGTGGCTGCAGGGCTGCAAGGGGCGGCGGGCTGGGGGCGCCCGAGCGCACATCTTACGCCCGACAGTCGGCAGCGGCCCGCTGGGCTTTCCCTAATGCCGCGCGCGCCAGCCCGCTCAGGCCGCCGCTTTCCAGAACAGGTAGTCCGCCTGGTAACGCACCATCTGCGCCGCGCCGCGATTGGCCGCGCTGCAGGCCGCCGCCGGCGCCACGCCGCCACGGGTGGCCACGCGCTGGATGAAGGTGACGCCGCTCATCATGCCGCTGCCGGTCGCTGGATTCGCTTTCACGAGCTGGTGGGGGATATTGCCATCGCCGGCCGGCGCCACGGCGACCTGGGTGGCGGTGACCTTCGAGCCGTCCATGAACTCCCACGTCGCGGGCGGGCCGTAATACTTGCCGACTGCCTTGCCGCTGCGGTCGTTCAGCGTGGCGGTGGGGCCGACGAAGGCCCATTCGAACTGGTCGGCGGCGTTGGCCTTGGGCCGGCATTCGTAGCGCAGCTCGCCCACGCCAACTGTCTGCATGGCGAGCTTGTGGCCGTCTGGCACCTTGATGGCGTCGGCCACCGGCATGGGCGCGGGCATCGGACCGGCTTGGTGCATGCCGCCGCAGGCGGTCAGGGCAAGGCAGGCGGAGACGGGAACAAGAAGGGAGGTGCGGATCATGGTGGGGCTCCTTGGTGTGTCGTGGATCGGTGCGAACCCGGAGGCTGCACAGGGGCTACACACCAGCGGAGCGTTTGGATGCAGTGGCGCGGAAGTTTTTATCCGGCAGATTTGCCGGCAGCGGCCTGCAGGATCAGGCTGGCCACATCCTGCGGGCGCGACAGCAGCGAGACATGGCTCGCCGGAATCTCCACGGTCTGCGCGCCCATGCGCTTGGCCATGAAGCGCTCCAGATCCGGGTTGATGGTGCGGTCCTCGGTGGACACCGCGTACCACGTGGGCTTGTCACGCCATGCCGCGACGGTGGTCTTCGCCATGGTGATGGCCTTGCCCATCGGCTGCTGCACGGCGTAGTAGGCGCGCGACTGGGTCTCGGGCAGATCTCCGGCGAAGTCGTGCAGGAACGCCTGTTCGGACAATCGGCCATAGCCGTCCGCACCCCATTGCAGGCCGGCGGAGGCGGGTGCGGCGGGGAACCTGCGGGTCAGGGCGGGATAGTCCTCTCCGGCATCTGGCGCGCGGGCGGCGATGTAGACCAGCCCGGCCACTTTCGGGTCGTCGCCGGCCTGGCTGATGACCATGCCGCCATAGGAGTGCGCCACGAGCAGCGTGGGGCCGTCCTGGAGCGCGAGCGTGCGCTTGACGGCGTCGACATCCGCGTCCAGCGACGTGGTGGGGTTCTGCACCGATGTGACGTGGTAGCCCTTCGCCTGCAGCAGCGGAATGACCTTTTCCCAGCTCGATCCATCGGCATACAGGCCGTGCACCAGCACGATGTTCTTGACGGGGACGGTGTTGGCCGGCGAAGGCGTCTGCGCCATGGCCCCGGAGGCGAGGGTGAGAGCGGCAAGTGCGGCCAGTGTGGCCGGGAGGGTACGGTGGAGGTTCATGGTCTGTCCTTTTGATCAGGCGGAGAGTGAAATGCAGCGTGATGCGCTGTCTTCAGTCAGACGAACCGCCGGCGGGTGTATTCCTTTGTCGATCGGGTGAAGGGACGCCGCCGCATGCAGTCATGGAAGCATCGTGCGCCTTTGACAATGGGGCGCGCGCTAGGCGGGCGCTTCAGCCCAGACGTGCATCCACCAGCACGCGGCCCGTGAGCCGCCGGATGCGTGGATCGACGAAGTAGCCGCCGCCTTCCACGTAGCGCAGGAACGCGCGGCTGCAGACCGTGCACGCCCAGACATCGCAGCGGTTGGCCGGGTAGTACAGCGGTGCCACGGGGGCGTCCGGCGACCAGAAGCCGACGCTGTCGGGGTCGTACTCCTGGAACGTCGCTTCCTCATAGGCGCTGGCGACCAGCGTGCCGATCTTCTTCAGTTGTGGCTCGGGAAACGAAATCGGCAGGCTGGCCCAGCCAAGGAGTGCGTCAGTGGCACAGGCGCAGTCGGCGGTGACGTGGTCGGTGTGCTGCGCCAGTTGCTGCAAGGCGTCGAAATCAAGGTACGGAGCGTCTTCCACGGTGGATGCAAGGCTGGGGAGTGCAGCGATCTTACCCCCAAATTCTCCCAAATTCCCCCAATGCCCCGGCCCGACCTGTCACACCGTCGGCGCGGTGCGCACGCCGCCCGCCCCGGCGATGCGGCGGTCCAGCTGCCAGACCAGAAGCAGCGTGACGCCCATCATCGGGAACACGGCGCCGAGCAGGCCCAGGCCGATGGCCCAGGCGCGCATCGGCGGCAACGCGGCGGGATGGCCCGGTGCCCCGAGCTTGCGCGCGGGCTTGCGCTGGATCCACATCACCAGGCCGGTCACAGCCATTGCCATCAGGCCCAGGGAAATCGCCGCGCAGATGAGCTGGTTGGCCAGCCCGAAGTAGCGCCCCATGTGCAGGGAGGTGCCGTAGGAGATGGCCTGCGCCACGGGGCCGTAGTCGGCGAAGCGGAGATCCTTGACGACCTGCCCGCTGGCGGGGTCGATATGGAGCGTGCGCTCGCCGCGTGGATCGGCGGGGAAGCAGGAGGCGGTGTAGACGCCGCCGGGGGCCTTCGGGAAGACCACCTGGCAGCCGGTGGTGATGCCTTGGGCGGCCACCACGGCCACTATCTGATCCAGCGTCAGCGGCGCGGTCTTCGCCGGGGCTACGCTGGGCACGGTGGTCAGGCCGACGGCCCAGGGCATGTCCGCCAGCGGCAGCGATTCCATCGTGTGGTGGTGCTTCATGTGATCGGCGCCGCTGGCCGGGGGCGCGGCATGCGCGTGCATGTCGCCCTGGCCATCGGCCGGGCGGCCGAGATTGGCGGCCGTGGCGAGCGCCTTGAACTGCTTGCCCCATGAGCCCGTCCACGGCAACCCGGAGAGGATGAACGCCACGGCGCCCACCGCCAGCCATGCGCCCAGCGCGAGATGGATTTCCTTCCACCCGCCGCGTGATCCCGTGGCGGGGCCGGGCACGAAGGCGCGCGCGCCGCGCTGGCGCAGGCGCGGCCACCACATCGCCAGGCCCGTGGCGATCATCACCAGCACCCAGCATGCGGCCAGTTCCATCAGCAACTCGCCCGGCTTGCCGACGAGCAAGGCCCGGTGGAGCATGCGCACCTGCTTCATCAACCGGTCTTCCACGCTCAGGCTGCCTAGGTAGGCGCCGGTGTAGGGGTTCAGGTAGACGCTGTCGCTGCCGCCTGCAGGCAGGCGGAACACGAACTCGGCGCTCGCCCGCGGATCGGTGTTGAGCGTGTAGTTGGTGACCGTTGCCCCGGCGGGCGCCGCCACGCGCGCGCGGTCCAGCAGCCGCTGGGGGGGTAGCCGATCGCCGGACGGCTCGACTTTCAGCAAGTGCGGGTAGAGCAGGGGCTCGATCTGCGGCTGGAAGCAGTAGAGCGTGCCGGTCACGGCCAGCACGATCAGGAACGGCATGACGAACAGGCCGGCATAGAAATGCCAGCGCCAGAGCATGCGGTACGAGGCGTCCGCGCTTGCGGTGGGAGCGGGCCGGGGGGCGGGCCGGGGAGCGATAGGGGGCATGGCGCGTGCGAAACAAACGTGGGCCAAGGATACCGTCCGGGTGGCGTTTGCGGCTGCGACCGAATGCCGCTGGACGATGTGCTCTATGATGCCCTTGCTATTGGGGGCCGCTTCGCGCTTGCCTGCCCCAAGACACCGCCCCGAGCGGTGGGCGCGTGACGCCGGCGAGGTATCATCGCCGCTGCATCGCGCCAACTCGCTCAGCCATGAATCCCACCTCGATCTTCTTCGCCCAGGCCTGTCTGGTCGTCGGCACCCCGCTCCTGCTGTGGCGCGGCTTGCGCATGGGCGGCATCGTGCCGCTCGTGGTCATGCAGATCGTGGGCGGCATTTTGCTCGGGCCGTCGCTGCTCGGGGCCTTCTGGCCGGATAGCTGGCAGGCGCTGTTCGGCGCCACACGGCTGACCGCGCTGACCGGCCTGCAATGGCTGGCGGTGGTGCTGTTCGCTTTCCTGTCCGGCCTGCATATTGGCGGCGGCGAGGCGCGCGGCCTGCGGAAGATCGCGATCAGCGCCGCGTTGGGCTGCGTGCTGGTGCCGTTTGCGCTGGGCGTGGGCGCCGGGTTGGGTCTCGGCCAGTACCGGCCCGGGCTGCTTGGCGACGCCGCCACGCTGTGGCAGTTTGCGATTGCCGTGGGGGTATCGATGGCGGTGACCGCGCTGCCGGTGCTGGGCGCCATCCTGCGGGAAATGGGCTTGAGCGATTCCACGGCCGGCCGGCTTGCGGTGGCCTGCGCGGCGGTCAGCGATGCCGCCATCTGGATCGTGCTCTCGTGCATCCTCGCCAGCACCGGGCAGGCGGCCCAGGCGCCGCTGCGGCTGGTGCTGACTGGCGGTGCATACGTGGCCGCCATGTTCCTGATCGTGCGGCCGCTGCTGGCGGCGGGGCTGCCGCGCCTGCGCGGGACGGATGCGCGGCTGGCGGCGGTGGTGGTGCTGATCTTCGGCTCGGCCTGCGCCTCGGAGATGATCGGCCTGCATTACATCCTGGGCGGATTCCTGGCCGGCGTGGTGCTGCCGCGCGGCGCGGCGGCTGATATCGGCCGGCAGCTGGAGCCCACCACGGTAGTGGTGCTGATGCCGTTCTTCTTCCTGATGACTGGCCTGCGTACGGACCTGACCACGGCCGGCGGCGACGCCCTGGTGGTATTTGCCGTGGCCACCGTCGTGGCCGTGGTGGGCAAGATGGCCGGCACGGCGCTGCCGGCGCGGATGGCTGGCCTGGGGCGGCGCGACGCCTGGACGCTGGGCGCGCTGGCGCAGACCAAGGGGCTGATGGAGGTGGTGGTGCTGGCCATCCTGCTCGAGAATCGCCTGATCGGCGCGGCGGCATTCTCCGGGCTGCTGCTCATGGCTCTCGCCACGACCGTCCTGGCGAAACCGCTGGCGCTGGCGGCGCTGCGGCTGCGCGAGGCGCCCTGAGATGATTACCCGCCCGCCGCTGCACTGGTTCCGGATGCTGTTTGTCCTGCGAGGCTCGGTGCTACCCAAGATCGCCCCGCAGCTCATCACCATCACGCTGTTTGCCGCCCTGATCACCACCTTCCACGGCAGGATTGGCGACTGGAAGGTATCGCTGAACTTCGTGCCGTTCTCGCTGATCGGCCTGACGCTGGCGATCTTCCTCGGTTTTCGCAACAGCACCAGCTACGCGCGATTCTGGGAGGGGCGCACGCTCTGGGGCAGCGTGCTCAATGAAGCGCGCTCGCTGACGAGGCAGGCGCTGACGCTGGGGGCCGACCCGCGCGACGCCCGCCAGTTGGCCTACCGGCTCTGCGCATTCGTGCACGCGCTACGCCATCAGTTGCGGGGCAGCGACGCATGGCCCGACGTGGCGCCGTTCCTCGACCAGGCCGATGCGGCCCGCCTCAAGGCCGCCAGGTTCAAACCCGCCATTGCGCTGCTGATGGCGGGCGAATGGGTGGGCGAGCGGCTCCGCGCCGGCCAACTGGCGCCGCCGCTGGCCCAGTCGATGGAAATGTCGCTCAATCAACTCAGCACGGCACTGGGCGGCTGCGAGCGGCTGGCCGGCACGCCGATCCCCTTCACCTATTCGGTCATCATCCATCGGTGCATCTATCTGTACTGCATGCTGCTGCCGTTCGGCCTCCTGGATTCGATAGGGCTGATGACGCCGGTGATCGTGTGCTTCATCGCCTACACGTTCTTTGCGCTGGAGGCCCTCAGCGCCGAGATCGAGGAGCCGTTCGGCGAGGAACCCAACGACCTGGCTCTGGCCGCCATGTCGTACATGATCGAGTCCACGGTGCTGGAGATGATCGGCGAAGCCCCCAAAAGTGCTGCGCCTGCCCACCGGGATTTCATCCAGACCTGAAGCCTTGCCGCGCCAAAGGCATTGTCGTGCGGCGGCAACACTTTGCCTGGGAAGTCCCCGAATTTCATACCGGTCCCAGACAGAAAGCTCGTACCGATAACCGTTATCATTTACATTCATTGGCTTTGTAAAGTTGTTGATACAAGGGATCAAAGCCATGAAGTCGAGCCGTTGCGGCAAGCTGCCTGCCGCACCCCAGATCGCGCTGTGCGCCACGGCGCTTGCGGTGTCCATCCTGAGTCTGACGCCGGGCATGGCTCGCGCGCAGCAGGCCGAGGGCCAGACCGGGCAAGCCGGACAAAGCGGCAACGACGAGCGGATGCTGGAGACGGTTCAGGTCAGCGGCAACTGGCTCGGCACCGGGCTGCAGAACAGCGTCAAGACCTTCCCGGGCGCCCGCACCGTGGTCAACGAAAAGCAGATCGAGCAGAGCGGCGCGTCCAGCATCGGCGATGTCATGCGTCGCATCCCCGGTGTGCAATCGACCGATAACTCGGGCACCGCCGGCAGCGCGATTTCGCTCAATATTGGTGTGCGCGGCCTGACCGGCCGGTACTCCCCGCGTTCCACCGTGCTGCTCGACGGCATTCCGATGGCGGTGGCGCCCTATGGGCAACCGCAGCTGTCCTTCGCGCCGGTGAGCCTCGGCAATATCGAAACCATCGACGTGGTGCGCAGCGGCGGCGCGGTGCGCTACGGCCCGCAGAACGTGGGCGGCATCATCAACTTCACGACCAAGCCGATTCCCACCGGGCCGGGCATCAGCGGCGACGCGTCGATCCGCCAGAACATCTTTACCGAGGGTGGTGGCAGGAACACCCAGTACGACGCCTTCGTGGGCACCACGCTCGAGAGCGGCCTGGGCCTGGCCTTCCTGTACTCCGGCATGACTGGCCGCGAATGGCGCAAGGGCAGCGACGACAACGTCAACGACGTGGCGCTGAAGTTCGCGTACGACATCACCCCGTCGCAGCAGGTTTACGGCAAGTTCTCGTACTACGACGTGCGCTCGCGTACGCCGGGCGGCCTGTCCGTGGCGCAATACAATGCCGACCCGTTCCAGAACACCCGGCCGAACGACTACTGGAGCGGCAATCGCACCGGCTTCGACCTGGGCTACGTGAACACGATCTCCGCCAACCAGGAGGTCGAGATCCGTACGTTCTTCAACGACAGTTATCGCCAGAGCACGCTGCAGCAGAGCGCCACCCAGATTGCGCACCAGCCGCGCAACTACACCACCTTCGGGATCGAGCCGCGCTACACGCAGCGCGTGTCCCTGGGGCCGACCCAGCATGACATCACCGTCGGCTACCGCTATATCCGCGAGCGCGGCGACGACAACGCGTACAACCAGAGCCTGGTGACGGGCGTGTCGGGCCCGACCACCTCGTTTGACAACGCCACCGATGCCCATGCCGTCTACATCGACGACCGCATCGCCTACGGCAACTGGCGCTTTGTGCCGGGCGTGCGCTTCGAGCACATCGACACCAACCGCCAGCAACGCGGCACCAACACGCAGTTCGAGAGCATCAACAATAAGGCGCTGCCGTCGGTGAACGTCTCGTACCTGGTGAACAATGCGTGGACCGTGTTTGCGGACTACAGCACATCGTTCGGCCCGGTGCAGAACATCCAGCTCAACTCCCAGACGCCTTCCAATCCGCTGCAGCCGGAAGTGGCCCGCACCTTCGAGTTGGGCACGCGCTGGACCGACAGCCGCATCCGTGCCGAGCTGACCGCGTTCAAGATCAAGTTCGACAACCAGATTCAGCAGGTGCCTGGGCTGTCCCCGGCCACGTTCCAGAACATCGGCGCCACCGACCATGATGGCGTGGAATCCGCGATCGACTACACCTTCGACCGCGCCAGCCTGCTCGGCGGCCTGAACCTGTACGCCAACTACACCTACACCCGCGCGATCCAGAAGTCCGGCCCCACGGCCGGCCTGGACGTGCCGTTCTACTCGCGCAATACCGACACCATCGGTGCGCGCTACGACTGGCGTAGCTGGACGTTCAACATCTCCACCACGCACCAGAGCTCGCAGTACGCGGATCTGGCGAACACCGTGGCCGAGTCGGCGGATGGCAGCGTGGGGCGTATTCCGGGCTTCCGCACCTGGAATCTCCAGGCGATGTTCAAGGTGCCGCAGATGAAGCGCACCGACATCACCATCGGACTGAACAACGTGTTCGACAAGCGCTACTACACGCGTACCACGGACAGCAATGCTGGCCGTCTGGTGGGCGCACCGCGCATGGTCTACATTCAGGCACGCGCCGGGTTCTGACCGGCCAACGGGGTGGGGCGGCCGGGGAAGTTTCCCGGCGCCCCATCCCGGCGGGCACGCCGCGCGCTGGGCATGGGCCTAGGACCTATTTCCCTTTGCGGACTTCCGGCCTATGCTGAAGCATCGCGCCGCATGCGGCGTGCCTGCCCACCCCTCCATGGCCAACGCATCTGCCCCGCGTGACGCCCCTTCCTCCCTATGGCGGCGCTGGTTGCCCGGACTGGTAACCCTCGCGGCCTATCAGCCTGCGTGGCTTCCCAGGGATCTTGCTGCCGGACTGGTGCTGACCACGATGCTGGTGCCGGTGGGCATCGCCTATGCCGAGGCATCGGGCGTGCCCGGCGTGTACGGCCTGTACGCGACCATCGTCCCCCTGCTGGCCTATGCGCTGTTCGGTCCGAGCCGGATCCTGGTGCTGGGGCCGGATTCCGCGTTGGCGGCGCCGATCCTCGCCGTCGTCATCACCGCTTCCGCCGGCGATCCCGCGCGCGCCATCGCCACCGCCAGCCTGATGGCCATCGTTTCCGGGTTGTTCTGCATCGTGCTGGGGCTGCTGCGCCTTGGGTTCATCACAGAACTGCTGTCGAAGCCCATCCGCTACGGCTATATGAATGGGATTGCGTTGACCGTACTGGTCAGCCAGTTGCCGAAGCTGTTCGCCATCCCGATCGAGGATGCCGGTCCGCTGCGCGAGTTGTGGGAACTGGCCCGGGCGATTGCCGATGGCCAGACCCACGCGTACAGCCTGGCAGTGGGGGCAGCCAGCCTGGCCGTCATACTGCTGCTCAAGCGTTTCGACCGGGTTCCCGGCATCCTGATCGCCGTGATCCTGGCCACGCTGGCGGTCAGCGTGTTCCATCTGGATACCCTCGGCGTGAAGATCCTGGGCGAGATTCCGCAGGGGCTGCCGGCGTTCGCGGTGCCCTGGCTTAGCGAGGCCGATCTGGTCAAGATCGTGCTCGGCGGCGGCGCCGTGGCGCTGATCGCGTTTGCCGATACCAGCGTGCTGTCGCGCACCTTCGCGGCGCGCTCGCACATGCGCGTGGATCCGAACCAGGAGATGGTGGCGCTCGGCGCCGCCAATCTGGCGGCGGGCTTCTTCCAGGGCTTTCCGATCAGCAGCAGCGCGTCACGCACCCCCGTGGCGGAGGCGGCCGGGGCGCGCACGCAACTGACCGGCGTGGTCGGCGCCATCGCCGTAGCCGCGCTGCTGATGTTCGCCCCCAACCTGCTGCGCTACCTGCCCACCAGCGCCCTGGCCGCCGTGGTCATCGCCGCGGCCATCGGCCTGTTCGAATTCAGGGACTTGCAGCGCATTTTTCGCATCCAGCAATGGGAGTTCTGGCTGTCAATGCTGTGCTTCGCGGGCGTAGCCGTGTTTGGGGCGATTCCCGGCATCTGTCTCGCCGTGGTGGTCGCCGTGATCGAGTTCCTGTGGGACGGCTGGCGGCCGCACTTCGCGGTGCTGGGCCGGGTGCCCGGGCTGCGCGGCTATCACGACATAAAGCGCTATCCGAACGCCGCAAGGATCGACGGACTGGTGCTGTTCCGCTGGGACGCGCCGCTGTTCTTCGCCAATGCCGAGCTGTTCCAGCAACGGCTCACCGAGGCAGTGGCGGACTCGCCCACCCCGGTGCGCCGCGTGGTGGTGGCCGCCGAGCCGGTCACCAGTGTCGATGTCACCTCGGCGGACATGCTGCGCGAATTGGGCCTGGCCCTGGGCGCGGACGGCATTGCGCTGCATTTCGCCGAGATGAAGGACCCCGTCCGCGACAAGCTCAAGCGCTTCGAGCTGACCGAGATCTACAGCCATGATCGCTTTCATCCCACCGTGGGCAGCGCGGTGGATGACTATCTCGATCCGCCGGCTGACCCTGCAGGCGTGGGCTGACGCGGCTGGTGTCGCCCCGTTCTCATTGCATCCACCCCCCGCCCAGCGCACGGAACGTTGCCACGGCTGCGCGGGCGTTGTCGGCGCGTACGCTGGCCTGCTGGTCACGCGCTGCCAATAGCAATCGGTCTTCTTCGAGGACTTCGAACAGGCTGACCGCGCCGCCCTTGTAGGCTTCCTCTGCGGCGCCGCGCGAGCGGGCGTGGGCCGCCACTTCCACCGCCAGTTCCCGGCTTTGCACCTCCAGCTGGGTCAGCGCGATGATCGCGTTCTCCACGTCCTCGGTGGCGCGCAGCATGGACCTGCGATAGTTCGCCAGGGCCTCGGCGTTGGCGCCTTTGGCCTGCGCAACTTCGGCGTCCACCCGGCCGAAATCGAACAGTCTCCAGCGCAGCCCCGCGATGGCGGCGGGCTGGAATGCGGACGCGGTAAACAGCTTGCTGGCGGTCAGGCTCTCGAAACCAAGCAGGGCGGAGATCGACACCTTGGGGTAGTACTCCGCCGTGGCGACGCCGATCTGGGCGCTCGATGCCGCCAGGCGGCGCTCAGCCGCCATCACGTCCGGGCGACGTTGCAGCAGGTTGGCCGGCCCCTGCGCCACGGAGATCTGCGGCACGGTCATGCGCTCGGTGGGCACCGCCAGTTCTGCGCCGTAGGTGCCGGGCTGCGCGCCCATCAACACGTCGAGGCGGTTGAGCTGGGTTTCCAGTTCGATCTGCAGCGGTGGGAGGGTGACGCGGGTCTGTGCGAGCTGCGCTTCTGCCTGAGCCCGTTCGCGCTCGGCGCCGATGCCATCGGCCAGGCGCAGTTGCACCAGTTCCAACAGCCGGGCATTGGTGCGCACCTGCTCCTGTGCAATGGCGATGCGTTGCTGCGCGCCGCGCACGCGGAAGTAGGCATCGGCGGCTTCCGCCACCACCAGCACGCGCACGCCCAAGTGCTCGGCTTCGGCGGCCTGGGCTTCCGCGCTCGCCGCCTCGGCGCCCCGACGCAGGCCGCCGGCCACGTCGATTTCCCAGCTTGCCCCCACGCCCGTGCTGTACAGCGTCTGGTCGCGGTCATAGCCCGGCAGGTTTCTGCCGAGCCGGCCTTGCGGTCCTTCCAGCGACTGGCGCTGTTTGCCCACGCTGGCGGAGAACGCCCCCTGCGGCAGCAACTCGGCGCCGGCCCGGCGCGCGGCGGCGCGGGCCTGATCCACACGGGCGATGGCAGCCGCGAGATCCAGGTTCTGCTCCAGCGCGCGCTGGATGACCCGTGTCAGCGCGGGATCGTTGAAGCCGAGCCACCAACTATCCAGTGACGGTGCCGGTTGGGTGGCTTCTCGGGCGGCCAGTGCTGCGGCATGCGGGTAGACCGCCGGCATATCCGCCGCGGGCGCGTGGTAGTCCGGGCCGGCGGCGCAGGCGGCCAGGGTGGTGACGACACCGGCGGCGATCAGCGTGGACAGAAGGCGCGGGAGACCGGCGCGGGCAGGGTGGGGCGTATGAAGCGGCATTGCGGACACCTTTCGACAGCAACCAGGAACATTGCATCAACTAACTTGCATGATGATAGTGACTAGTCTAGACTAACTTTCAAATTGATAGCAACGTGTATTTCAAGGAGTCCGGAGATGCAGAAAAAGCCGCTTGGGGAGACGCCTTGCCCCATCGCCCGCACGGCCGCCCGGGTCGCCGATAGCTGGAGCGTGCTGATCCTGCGTGAGGCGTTCTACGGCATCACGCGCTTCGATGCGTTCCAGCAGAACCTGGATATCGCCCCGAATATGCTGACCCGCCGCCTGAACTCGCTGGTCGAGGAGGGCATGCTGGAGCGGCGGCAGTACTGCGAACGCCCGCCGCGCTTCGAATACATCCTGACCGAGCGCGGCCGGGATTTCCGCCAGGTGCTGCTGGCGATGCTGGCCTGGGGCAACAAGCATCTCGCGCCCGAAGGCGAAAGCGTGCAACTGGCGGACCGCAAGACCGGCGAGCGTGTGGAGCCCGTGCTGGTTGACGCCGCCAGCGGGCGCCCCGTTACCGGGGCCGATTTCCACGTTGTGCCCGGCCCGGCCGCCACCGAGCGCCTGCGCCAGCGACTGGACCGCTCGGCCGAAGCCTGAGTCGCCCCACCTGATTTGCCCCCCTTTTACCCACACCGCTGCGCAGGCAGCGGGAAATCCCCGCATGCAGAGAGGAAGTGCCATGAGCAGCGATACGCTGACTGAACGGGTCGGAGCCGACTCCATTCCCGCGACGAAATCCAAGGTCAGCGCCAAGCGGTTGCTGGCGACTGGCCTGCTGGTGGCGGCCGGACTCGCCGGGGTGGGCTACGGCTACCACTGGTGGACATCCGCCCGGTTCGTGGAAAGCACCGACGATGCCTACGTCGGTGGCGATATCACCGTGATTGGCGCCAAGGTGGGCGGATATATCGCGGAAGTGGCGGTGACGGACAACCAGTCCGTCCGGGCTGGTGACCTGCTGGTACGCATTGACGACCGCGATTACCGCGCCGCACTCGCCAAGGCCGAGGGCGCCGTGGCGGCCCAGCAGGCGTTGCTCGCCAACCTCGATGCAACCGCGCGCCTCCAGGAGGCCGTGATCGGGCAGGCCAAGGCCGGGATAGCGTCGACCAATGCCGACACCGTGCGGGCCCGCGACGATCAGTTGCGCTACGCGAGCCTCGTGGCCAAGGCCGCCGTTTCCATCCAAAGCTCGCAAAAGGCGGATTCGGACTACAAGCAGGCGCAGGCCAACGGCGAGCGCGCACGTGCCTCGCTGCTCGCCGCGCAGCGTCAGCTGGACGTGATCGGCACACAGAAGCAGCAGGCCCAGGCGGCGCTGGCGCAGGCGATTGCCGAGCGGGACATCGCCAAACTGAACCTGAGCTATACGGCGTTGCGTGCGCCCGTGGACGGCACCGTGGGCAACCGGCGCGCCCGGGTGGGCGCCTTTGCGGGCGCCGGCAGCCAGTTGCTGGCCATCGTGCCGGCGGGCGGGCTGTGGGTGGATGCCAATTTCAAGGAAGGGCAGCTCGCGCACATGCGCCCCGGCATGCCGGTGGAAATCGAGGCCGATGTGCTGCCCGGCCGTGTCTTCCATGGCCACGTGGCAAGCCTGGCGCCTGCCACCGGCGCGCAGTTCAGCGTGTTGCCGCCGGAGAATGCCACCGGCAACTTCACCAAGATCGTCCAGCGCGTGCCGGTGCGGGTGCAGCTGGATGAGCAGGATGCCCGGCTTGGCGTGCTGCGCCCGGGCCTCTCGGTCGTCGCGCAGGTCAATACGCTGCCGCCGAAGCAGGTGCAGTGATGACGGCTGCCGGCCTGACCCGCTCGTCGCGCGCCGTGGCGGACACGCCTCCGGGACAGATGTCCACCGCCGCCAAGGTGCTTGCTTTCGGCACGATGTGCGTGGGCATGTTCATCGCCTTGCTGGACATCCAGATCGTTTCTGCATCGTTGCGCGATATCGGCGGCGCGCTCTCCGCCGGGGCCGATGAGACGGTCTGGGTGCAAACCAGCTACCTGATCGCCGAGATTATCGTCATTCCGCTGTCAGGCTGGCTCTCGCGTGTGATGTCGACGCGCTGGCTGTTTGCCGCCTCCGCGGCAGGCTTCACGGTGACCAGCCTGCTGTGCGGCATGGCGTGGGACATCCAGAGCATGATCGCGTTTCGCGCGCTGCAGGGTTTCCTGGGCGGCTCGATGATCCCGATGGTGTTCACCACGGCCTTCGCATTCTTCAGCGGGCCGCAGCGGGTGATCGCGGCCGCCACGGTCGGCGCGCTGGCCTCGCTGGCGCCCACGCTGGGGCCAACGGTTGGCGGCTGGATCACCGACCATTTCTCGTGGCACTGGCTGTTCTTCATCAACCTCGTGCCCGGCATCTTCGTGACCGTGGCGGTACCGTTGCTGGTCAAGGTCGACCGGCCCAACTGGTCGCTGCTGCGCGGGGCGGATTACCTCGGCATGGGATTGATGGCGGTGTTCCTGGGTTGCCTCGAATACACGCTGGAAGAGGGCCCGCGCTGGGACTGGTTCGGCGACAACGTCATCCTGGCCACCGCCTGGATCTCCGGCCTGGCGGGCGCCGCCTTCATCTGGCGCTCGCTGACCCATGCCAATCCGGTGGTGGACCTGCGCGCGCTCAAGGAGCGCAACTTCGCGCTCGGCTGCTTTTTCTCCTTCGTCACCGGCATCGGCATCTTCGCCACCATCTACCTGACGCCGCTGTTCCTGGGGCGCGTGCGCGGCTTCAGCGCGCTTGATATCGGGCTGGCGGTATTCTCCACGGGTGTGTTCCAGATGGCGTCGATCCCGCTCTATGCCTTCCTGGCCAACCGGGTGGACCTGCGCTGGCTGATGATGTTCGGCCTGGCGATGTTCGGCATCTCGATGTGGTACTTCGCACCTATCACGCACGATTGGGGATCGGCAGAACTGCTGTTGCCCCAGGCGCTGCGCGGCATGGCGCAACAGTTTGCGGTGGCGCCTACGGTTACGCTGACGCTCGGCAGTCTGCCGCCGGAGCGGCTCAGGCTGGCATCGGGGCTGTTCAATCTGATGCGCAACCTGGGCGGCGCTATCGGCATCGCGGCGTGTGCCACGGTGCTCAACGATCGCGGCAATATGCACTTCCTGCGCGAGGCGGAGCATCTCAACATCCGCAATGAAGCCATGGGTAACCTGCTGCAGAGCGTCAGCGAGCGGTTCATGGCAGCCGGCCACGACGCCCTCGATGCACAGACCGCCGCGCTGCGGCAACTATGGGGACTGGCCTGGCGCGAGGCCCAGACGCAAACCTTTGGCGACATCTACCTGTTGATTCTGGTGTGCTTCGGCATTGCCACGGCAATGGTGCCGCTGATGCGCAAGGTGGCCGCACCGAAGGCACCGTCTGCGGATGCGCATTGAGGAAACGGACGTGTTGAGTTGGTGCGGCGATTGGTAGCAGATATGCTCGATCAGCCGCAGGGCGAGGCCACTGTTCGCGCCAACAGGGAGCGGGTGCGTGCTCGCGGATGCTTGATGTAGATCAGGCTGCGGTCCAGCTGCCCCTCTATATTGGCTTGGCAACCGCAGCACTCGCCTATCCCACGGGCCCATTCTCCGGATCTGCCGCAGATGGAATGCCCGTAGCATCGGGATTCATACCTCTCTCATCAACTGGAAGCACGCACATGAAGAAGATCGCTACCCTCATTTTGCTGACGGCTACCATCTCGACGATGGCGTGGGCTCAGCAGGCCAGCCCCGGAAGTTCCGCAACGAATGATCAGTTGGTTCAGATGCGGTTGGAAATTCAATCCGCACGAAAGGAATATGATCGAAAAGTCAAGGAGGCGAAGGGCGTGTTTAATGAGGCGAAGAAGGCCGCTGCGCAGGAACGCGACACCGCGATTTCTGCAGCCCGCACCAAAGGTGGCCAAAGTTAGTGGGAATGGCTTATGGGGCCGTGCCTGGGGGTAGTGCCTGGGAATAGTGCCTTGGCCTGGCGCGTCCTGCGACGCCGCGACGTTCACGAAGTAGAGGGCCTTCCGCGATGGCTCGCTGCCTAAGGGGCGCGCACCAGTAGCACCGGCACCTTCGATTCCCGCACCAGACCCTCTGCCACGCTGCCCATTACCAGGCGCCGCACCCCGCGCCTGCCGTGCGTGCCAAGTACGACCACGTCGGCGTGGGCGCGTTGCGCCGCCGCGTTGATCATCGTGGCAACGTCGCCGAGCCCGAGCAGTTCGTCAAGCAGTTCCGCGCGGCATGTGACATGACCAGCATGAGCCCTCGCCTCGGCCTCGGTCAGCAGCTTGCGTCCGCCCTCAAGCAAGGCGGGGCGCAAGTCTCCCAGATTGCCGTAGCCCATGTCGTACTTGAGATAGCTGTTGTCGATCACGTGAACAATATGCAGGGTCGCATTGCACATTGCCGCGAGGCGCATGGCCTCGTCCAGGGCGAGATTGCCGCAGTCGCTGCCATCGATGGCGACGAGGATGGTCTGATACATGACATGGTCCCCTTGGAAGGACGCCGGTTAAGCGGTACCGGTGTGCGGGTAGATAGACGCCGCTTCAGCATAGGTGCGGGATGCGGCTGCCAGTTGATGCATGTCATGGGGAAGCTAATGGCACTTCATTGACTGGGGTCAACCTGCAAGTCCTGGTGGCCCCTACCTTGGAAAGACCGACACGGCCCTCGGATGGCGGATACCTATGCACAAGATCGAATTTGCCGGCGAAATGCCGGATTACTACCCGACCGGTCCCAGTCTGCAATGCTCAGCAACAGTGGACGGTGTGCCTGCGACATATGAGATTACCGCCGAGGCGCTCGAGGATCATTTTGGCGCCCGCTCATACCTCAGCGAGGATCTGCTGCCGGCATTCATGAGCAACCGCCAAGACATTGAGCGCGTTGCGGGCGCCTTGTTCGAGATGACGGAAGCGCGGCATATCGTGCTGCACAGTGGCCATTTCCGCTTCGCGTTGTAAAGCCGGACAGGGCCTGGAGGTACGCCATGGAGAAGTACTTGCGCTCGTGCCAACAGGCAAAACAGGCAAAACAGGCAAGGCGGGGGCGATGGTGGGCGCTCGCCGCTTGCGCGCTGGTGCCGTTCTGTGCCGGATGTTCCTCGGCGCGCAACCCGCTGCATCCCCCGAGGCCGCGCGCGGTTGCGCTCGCTCCCACGGGCCTCGAGCAAGCGCAGGCGGCGTCTTCCTGGCCCGGCATAACTCAATCGTGGCGCAGGTCGATGCCGAAGCCACCCGCAAGTTCGCAGTCGACGATCCCCGCAGCATAGGCGAACAGCCATGACTCGGCTTGTTCCACGCTCTCGGGTGGGGCGGGCCAGTCAGGCGTAAACCGGATGCCGATGCCGCCTTCCGGGGCGCCAATATGGATACTGCCGCCGGGGTGGCCCGCAGCAATGGCGTCGGGGACAAAGAGTATGATCTGGAACCCCTTGTACGACCGTTTTGCTTCATGCATGGTTACGGCCGCGTCTCGAGTTGGTCAATGACCGCCGAGATGCCCGGGGCCGACCATACGGCGCCGACAGCGGCGCGGCGATCGGCCAGGGAGTCCACGTGCCCGCTCAGCGTGGCCGTGCCGCCCTCGACCTTCACAGTTATATGATGGGCCTCGCGCACGGCATGACGGCGCAACGCCTCTTCGATGCGTTTCTCCACGTCGGGGGACGCTGCCTTCTCGTGCATCCGGATGCTGTTGACCACGCCGATCACACCGCGCAACTGGCTTACCGTGCGTTCCGCCAGGTGCTTCTGGTAGCCCCAATCGACATCGCCCGATAGCGTCACCCACCCGCGCTCGACGCGCACCTTGATGGCATCTGCGGGCAGATGCACGTGCCATTGCAGGGCCTCGCGGGCTGCCTCGGCAACGGCTTCGTCAAGGAGTGCGCCGGGCGGATGTACGTCGAGCTTGATGATGACGGCACGTACGCCAGAGATTCGTTCCACGGCGCGCTCGGCGGCGAGCTTCTCCGAGTAGCTGGATAGGTGTCCGCTCAGTGTGACAATTCCCTTGTGGACCTCCACGCCAATGGACGCCGCGTCTATGGCCGGGTCCCAGTCTAGTTCCTCGGTGACGTCTTTCTGGATCTGATGATCTGATTTCATGCTTTACCCCTGTTGTCGCACCTGGCAATCGTCCGAAGACGCTGTGGAGACTGGCTAGCGGAGTTCGTACTCGCGCATCATCTCTGTCGTAACGGCCTTGATCGTGGGCAGGCACGACGGCCTGACTGCCGGGAAGGCTTCAATAGTCCAATTGCAGCCGCCGTTGGCAGCAGCGTCGACACGCTGCGGCAACGGGATGTCGCAGTCGCGGCAGTCATCGCCAAGGTCGGCGTTCTCCTGCAGGCGGCGCAGGATTTCGTTGCGGATCTCATCCGCACTGCCGAAGTTCCTGATCATGGTTGTGTCTCCTGATTTCTCTCAGTGGCGCTTCGGCCAGGGCGTCTAGGTTGGCGATCGGTGGGGCAGTGCCGGACGTCCGATGGTCTGCGACAGGATCGGCTCCTCGTCCTCGTTAAGCGACATATGCTCTGCCAGCTGACGCCGGTTGATCCAGCCCCGCACTACGGCGCCCAGCCCGGCCGAGGCGCAGTAGAGATAGACGTTCTGAACCATGGCGCCAGCCGCGGCGGCGGCAAAGGTGTCGCGCAGCGTGGGTGGGACATCCTGCATCCGGCCGTGGTTGGCCACGTAGACCAGGTCCAGCGGCGCCATGCCGACGAAATCCTGATAGCCGGTCATGCTGCGCACGTCCGCCGCGCGTTTCAGCGCCAGGCAATGGTGTACTGGGTCGTAGCGGTAGAGGCCGGCGGGCAGCGCTGCGTAGACGTCGATGACGGCCTCGCCGTGCGGCGAGGGGGCGGTACGCCCGCCGCCTTGCGAGCGATTGATCCCTGCTGCGGCCCACAGCAATTCGCTCAGTTGCTGCAACGGCAGCGCCTGCTCGTCGAACTCACGGGTGCTCATGCGCTGCCACAACGCCCCCATCAGCGGCAGACCATTTGTGCGGTCCGGCTGTGGCAGGGCGATTACCCGCCCGGTCGTGCCGGAGGCGGTGCGTGGCAGCAGGCCCCTAATGGGCTGGTAGGGGATAAATTTGAGTTCGTCCATAGGATGCTCACAATGTTCCCAAGAATGCCGCTCCACTTTGGGGAGGCCTCGGTAGGACGAATGTAGGTGTTGCGTCTAGCCGTGGTTTGCGTTGCATCAAGCCAGCTTCACGGGGCGTGCCGGACGGCGGCCAACCGTCACTTGATCCACGTCAATTGAGTCCGGATGCGCTCAAATATGCTAGATGACGATCAGTGGGCGAGTCAGGCCGTCAAAGACGCCTTCTTCGAAATTTTTCCGCTGTCCCCAACATCACTTTGACGCGACCGACATGCACCGGACAAACGGCGAAGACTCTCCTGTGGACCGGTCCAGTGCCGCAGAGGCCGACCGTCCCGCCCAAGGAGATGGCAGTCGCCAAAGCGGGGCGCGTCCCACAATGGCCCAACTCGGGTTGACCACCGCGCAGGCGGCCCAGCGCCTGGTCGAGATAGGCCCCAACGCGCTACCGCGGCCAAAGCCGCCGTCGATCGTCGCAGTATTCCTGCGACAGTTTCTGAGCCCGCTCATTTACATTCTGCTCGCCGCAGCAGCGGTATCGCTTGCCCTTGGCGAGCCGAGGGACGCCTTGTTCATCGCTGTCGTGCTGCTGATCAACGGGGTCGTCGGCACCGCGCAGGAGCATTCTGCGGACAAGGCTGCCGCCGCACTTTCCAAGATGGAGCAGCCGGATGCCACTGTCATCCGCGATGGCGCGCAGCAGCGTATCGAGGCGCGCAGTGTGGTGCCGGGTGACATTGTGCTGCTGGAGGCAGGTGGCAGGGTGCCGGCAGATCTTGAACTCGTGGAAGCGTCAGATCTGCAGTGCGATGAATCGCTGCTAACCGGCGAATCCCTGCCTGTACGAAAGCGCGCAATGCACGAATGTGCCGATGACGAGGCTCACAATCGCTTGTGCCGTGCCTATGCGGGCACCGTGGTGAACCGGGGGCGGGGCCGGGGCGTCGTGGTGGCAACAGGTGCAGCAAGCGAGTTCGGACGAATAGCCCGTGAACTGAACCGAAAATCGGTATCACGTCCCCCGCTCCTCATCCGACTTGAACGCTTCTCGCGGTTGATCGCCCTGGCGGTAGGCGTTGCCGTGGCCCTGCTGGTAGCGGTGGGCTTGCTGCGCGGCATGCCGTTGTCCGAACTCTTCATGATGTCAGTGGGGCTGGCGGTAAGCGCGATTCCTGAAGGGCTGCCCGTGGCGATCTCGGTGGCGTTGGCCATCGGCATGCGGCGGATGGCAAAGGCCAACGTCATCGTGCGCAAGATGCCCGCTGTGGAATCGCTGGGCTCGTGCACGATGATTGCCACGGACAAGACTGGCACGTTGACGATGAACGAGCTTGTCGTGACAGACATCCGGCTACCTGATGGGACTGCGCTATCTTGCGATGTTGGCCCGGATGTGGACCGCTGCGCCATCCACACCGCGGACACCACCGATGAGGAGGCCAGGACGCGCGTGTCAGCCTTGCTGAGGGCGGCGGCACTGCCCAACGAGGCGCAGCTCGCCAGGGAGGCGAAGGGCTGGTCCGGTACCGGGGACACCGTGGACATCGCGCTTCTGGCTGCGGCGCACAAGGGCGGCACCGTTGTTCACGAGGTCAGGCAGCGGTATCCGCTTGTCGCACGCATTCCCTATGAGCCCGACCTGAGATATGCGGCATCGTTCCACCGGCACGAAGACCGGATCCGCGTTTTCGTCAAAGGCGCACCAGAGACGTTGATCGCAATGTGCGACCACGTGGATGTGCGGGGGAGCGTCTCGCCGATTCAGCGGGAAGTGCTGCTGCAACAGAAGGAGGCACTCGCCGCGCAAGGACTGCGTGTGTTGGCATTCGCCGAGGGAACCATCGGCGCCGAGCCGGACGAGGTCTACGGCCACGGGCATCTGGTCAATCTGACCTTCCTGGGGCTGGCAGGCATGCAGGACCCGGTTCGACCCGAGGTGCCGGATGCGATTCGAGAATGCTACAACGCCGGCATCGAGATCGCGATGGTGACAGGTGACGACCCGGTCACCGCCAGTGCGATAGCCACCGAGGCAGGGATACGCTTCAGTGCTGAACAGGTCGTGACGGGGGGCCAGGTTCGCCAGGCCGAGCAACTCGGCGAGAAAGCGCTCGACGACTTGACGCGGCATGCGCGGATCTATGCGCGAGTGAGTCCTGAGCAGAAGCTGGCGATTGTGATGTCGCTGGCAAGGGCGGGTCATTTCATCGCGGTAACTGGCGACGGGGTGAACGACGCGCCTGCGCTCAAGCATGCCCATGTCGGCGTAGCGATGGGGCGCAAGGGTACCGAAGTGGCCAAGGAAAGCGCGGATATCGTCATCGCAGACGACAACTTTGCGTCAATTGTTAGTGGCATCCGCGAGGGCAGGGTAGCCTACGCGAACATCCGCAAGGTGATCTTCATGCTGGTATCCACGGGCGCTGCGGAGGTCACGCTGTTCATGTTGGCGATCCCTCTCGGGCTGCCAATGCCTTTGCTGCCGGTGCAACTCCTCTGGCTCAACCTGGTGACCAATGGCATTCAGGACGTAGCGCTGGCCGCGGAGCATGCCGAAGGCGATGAGCTGTCGTATCCCCCCCGAAAGCCTCAGGAACCCATTTTCGACCGCGTGATGATCCGTCGCATCGGCTATTCGACACTTGTGATGGGCGCAGGCGGCTTCGTGACCTTTTACTGGATGCTCAAGCACGGCTATCCGGAGGAGGAGGCCCGCAACCTTCTCCTTCTGCTGTTTGTGCTCTTCGAGAACGTACAGACTTTCAACAGTCGGTCGGAGCGCCAGTCTGTGCTGCGACTGGGCTTCTTTTCGAATCCGATGTTGGTGGTGAGCGTGCTTGCCGCTCAGGCGCTGCATATGGCGGCGATGTACATCCCGGGGCTGAGCGAGGCGGTGCATCTTATCCCGGTGTCGCTCAACGCATGGATCAGTCTGGCGCTCGTCGCCATGACGCTGACTATGGTGATGGAACTGGACAAAGGGTGCACCCGGAGTGGCAGGCAACGGGCGAGGCATGGCGATGCGCCGGTGATGTAGCGCTGATGGACACGCCCGACCGTGGCGAGCGAGCAGGCCCCCTTCTGCAGCGCACCTTTTGCCTTGTCCTCGATCAAGTATCGGAGATCCGGGCCGCCTATAGTCGACTCAGCGTCCGCCCCCAGCGGGCCAAAGCGACTCCCGGAAAGGACAAGGAACATGAACGAGATCAAGTCTGATTTCATCGAGCACAGAAAGGCACTGCGTCGGGATTCGAGCATGCTGATCGCCGATATCCAGGCGCTCCTGCGTGATATCGTCGCCGAAGTGGACAACAGATCCGAGCGCACGCGGGATGAAATTTCGGGACGCCTGCATGCCTTGCAGGCCCGGCTTTCCTCCCTGCGGCGCGAACAGGAGGTGCAGGTCGGCCAGTGGGTAGACGCGACTGACCGCTATGCCCATGAGCACCCGTGGCGAAGCATGAGCATCGTTGCTGCGTTTGCAGCGGCCGCGGGGGCGCTTGCGGCGCATTCGCTTCGCCAACGCTAGGCACGTCGGCGCCAGCACAGTTCGCGGTTGCGGGCCTAGGCGGCGCCCAGTGCTAATTTCCTGAAGCCGACGCGAGGCTCGTAAGCTCTCCGCCCGGCCTCGTCATGGCGCCGAGAAGCCGGTATCCCTCGCGTGTGAGGCGGATGGGGCGGCCTGATGGCTGAGGCTGCTGAAGATCGATCAGTCGGCGTTGCGCCAACTCGGCGAGATCCGTGACGTCAATGCCAGCGCCTGATCCCCGAGAATCGAGAACCATTAGCGCAGCAATTTCATGGGCGCTCAACATGGGCTGTCTCCGAACGACGAAAGAAGCGTGGGTCGTAGTAATTTTCCTAATACGATAGCCACATACCGCCCGATCCGGCCTTGAATCACCGCAGGCATTGACGACGATCAATGCCATAGGCTCGTCGCAGTGCAGTGGTCTTCACGCGCACGCTCATTACTTCAGATGGAACTGCTCGAGTTCGGACATTGCATACTGGCGGAAGCGGCAAACGCGGCAAGGACGGCCGGTCTTCGGCACTCGGAGACCGGCACGAGCCACTGCCAGGGGTACCCGGTTGCAGATGTCGATGGCGTTGCTGGTCGACGAGAACCGGGGTGCCGACACCGCCTCCGGGCGCGCCAAGCACAATCTCGGGCTTGCCGTCCCGGAACACAATCGTCGGGCAAAACGACGTGAAGCAGCGCTTGCCCGGCGCAATGCTCCCGGCCCGACCGGGCCGGGGATCGAACACACCCATGCAGCCGTCGTACATAAACCCCAGTCAGGGTGTAATCGCCCCGGCCGGCATGGCGAGCGAATGTGTCAGCGACACGCAGTTGCCATCGCCATCTCGAACGAGGCGAGGTGTCGCGGCTGCTGCTGGAGCGGGGCGGCGCCGGAATCGTGCCGGCGTTGGAGACGGGATCGGTCATGGTTCTCGAATCCATTCTCCATGCCAGTCAATTACCTGGGCGTCTGTTCGGGCGCGATGGCCCGGCACTCTGGCCGCTCAACTGGTGCGGTCTGCCTTAGGCTTCTTCCTAATGCCGGTCCCCTTGAGCTTCTCGGTGACGAAATCGATGAAGGCGCGCGCTCGTGCCGTCTGGTTTCGCCGCTGCGAGTAGTACACGAACAGGTCAGCGGATGGCAGCTTGTACTCGGGCAGCAGAATTCTCAGCCGGCCACTCTCCACATACTTGGCCAGATCCCATTCGGAGCGGATCAGTATGCCGTGGCCGTCGAGAGCCCACCCCAAGACAATGTCTCCATCGTTGCTGGATAGCGCGCCATTGACTTTGACGGTCTCGTGACGGTCATCATGTTCAAAGCGCCAAACGCCGTAGGCACTGTCATTCTGACGATGGATGATGCAGCGATGGTGCATCAGATCGGAGAGGGTCTTGGGGGTGCCGAACCGCTCGAGATATCCCGGCGATGCGCAGATAAACCTCCGGTTCGACATGATGCGGCGCGCAGAGAGCCGGCGGTCGGGAAGGGCGCCGAATCGGATTGCCAGATCGATCCCGCTATCGACCAGGTCGACCGGCCGGTCTGTCACTTCCAGTTGGACTTCAACGTGCGTGTACCGCTTGGCGAATTCAGAAACGAGAGGCGCTATCGTCGTTCGACCGAAGCCGAGCGTCGCGTTCACGCGCAATAGTCCGCGCGGCTCCGACCCACTGCTGGAGACGACATTCTCCATCTCCTGAAGATCCGCCAGAATTCTCGTCGCGTAAGAGAGATACGTCTCGCCTTCCGTCGTGAGGCTGATACTTCGCGTGGTCCTGTTGACGAGGCGCACACCCAAACGGCTCTCCATTTGCGCAAGGCGCTTGGTGGCGGCGGGAGGCGTCAGGTCGAGTTCGCGCGCGGCGCCGGAGAGGGTGCCCAGCTTGGCGACGAGGACGAAGAACTCAAGTTCCGTGGCGAGGTCAGCTTTCACTTTGATTTAATAATGTTGTGATTTTGATTCAATTCTAGAACAGTGTTCCGCACCTATGCTACGCACTACCACGCCGATGGGCGTGAGCGTTCTGTGTATCAGGAGACACATTGTGAGAATCGTAGAAATCCGCGAGAAGACCTTCCCAATCAGCTCGCCCATCCGCAACGCCTACATCGACTTCAGCAAGATGACCCTCAGCCTGGTCGCCGTGATCACCGACGTGATCCGCGACGGGAAGCCGGTGGTGGGTTATGGCTTCAATTCCAACGGTCGCTATGGACAGGGCACCCTGATGCGCGAGCGGTTCATCCCCCGCATCATGGAAGCAGACCCGGAATCGCTCGTCGACAGCACCGGAAACAACCTGAACCCGCACAAGGTGTGGGACACCATGTTCAAGAACGAGAAGCCCGGCGGCCACGGCGAGCGGTCTGTCGCCATCGGCACGATCGACATGGCGATCTGGGATGCCGTGGCCAAGATCGAGGGCAAGCCGCTGTTCCAGCTGCTGGCTGACCGATACGGCAATGGCCAGGCGGACCGCAAGGTGTTCGTCTACGCGGCGGGTGGTTACTACTATCCGGGCCAGGATCACGGCAAGCTGAAGGACGAGATGCGCAGCTACATCGACCGCGGCTATACGGTGGTCAAGAAGAAGATAGGTGGCGCATCGCTCGACGAGGACCTGCGTCGTATCGACTCCATTCTGAGCGTGTTGCAGGACGGGCAGAAGCTGGCGGTCGATGCCAATGGTCGGTTCGACCTCGATACGGCGATCCAGTATGCGAAGGCGCTCTCGCAATACGACCTCTTCTGGTACGAAGAGCCGGGCGACCCGCTGGACTTCGAGCTGCAGGCCACGCTGCGCAACTACTACGACAAGCCGATGGCGACCGGAGAGGATCTGTTCTCGATGCAGGACGCTCGCAATCTCATCCGCTATGGGGGCATGCGTCCTGACCGAGACTGGCTGCAGTTCGACTGCGCGCTGAGCTACGGCCTGGTGGAGTACCTCCGCACGCTGGACATGCTCAAGGAGCACGGCTGGTCGGCGCGCCGCTGCATTCCGCACGGCGGCCATCAGATGTCGCTGAACATCGCGGCCGGCCTCGGCCTGGGTGGCAACGAAAGCTATCCCGATCTCTTCCAGCCGTTCGGTGGCTTCCCCGACGGGGTCAAGGTGGAGAGAGGCTACCTCACGATGCCGGACCTGCCGGGTATCGGCTTCGAAGGCAAGTCGGACCTGTACAGCGTGATGCAGCAACTGTCGAACTAAGCGGCAGACATCAAAAAAAATACACAAACGGAGACAACCATGTGGATCAGACAAGCGGCCGGACGGGCCGCAACCCTTTGCCTTGTCAGTGGCTTGGCTATCGGTGCGGGTCACGCCAACGCCGAGTATCCAGAAAAGCCTGTCACCCTGGTTGTCCCGTTCGTGGCTGGTGGCCCGAGCGACAAGATCGCCCGCGACGTTGCCGAGTCGTTGCGCAAGACGCTCGGCACTACCGTCGTCGTCGAAAACACGGCGGGCGCGGGCGGCACCATCGGCACGGCACGTGTGGCTCGCGCCGCGCCTGACGGCTATACGTTGCTCGTCCACCATATCGGGCTGGCCACCGCACCCGCACTTTACAAGAAGCTCGGATACAAGACATCGGATCTGGCCTTCGTTGGCCTCATCAACGAGGCGCCGTCGACGCTCATCGGAAAAACGGCTCTGGCGCCGAATAATTTCGCCGAGCTCCGAGAGCTCATCAGCGCCAGCGGTAGCAAGCTGAATCTCGCGAATGCCGGGGTGGGGTCGGCTTCGCATCTCTGCAGCTTGCTGCTGCAGAACATGCTCAAGAGCGACATGACGTTCGTTCCCTACAAGGGAACCGCACCGGCGATGTCCGACATCATGGGAGGCCAAGTCGACCTCATGTGCGAACAGGCAACCAACAGCACCCCGCAGATCGAAGCCAGGAAGGTCAAGGCTTACGCTGTCACCAGCGCGCAGCGCTCTGCGGTGCCGGCGCTGTCAGGAATCCCGACGCTCATCGAGGCGGGGCTTCCCGGCTTCAACTTCACGGTATGGCATGGCGTATATGCCCCTCAGGCTACGCCGCAAGCCGTGCTCGATAAAATCAACAAGGCGCTTCGCGCAGCACTGAAGGATCCCAGCCTGATCAAGCGCGAGGAGGCGCTGGGCATCACCGTCATATCCGATGATCGCCTCTCTCCTGCAGGCCACAAGAAGTTCTTCGATGACGAGGTTGTCCGGTGGACGAAGGTTATCAAGGACGCAGGAATCCAGCCGGAGTGAGGCGGCGACGGCGCTATGACGAATCGCACAGGCAGGAGACAACCCAGTCGGGCCATCTCGAAGCGCTCGGTGGACGACTGGGCCCGGGAGAACCCCGACGCCGACGCAACCGAACCGTTCCATCACATGGGCATCGCTGCCCCACGCGGCCTTGCAGCCATATCACGTTTTCAAGGCACCACGGCTGTGCCAGAATGTAGCGTCATCACCCCAGACCGGCATTCACTGCCTGCCCCCTCACTTGACAGGCCTGTCCGCTACCGTCCCTATATCCGTCGTCAACGGCTTCCTGTCGGGCGCGGACCCGGCTGCTATCGCGCGGCTTGCCGAACGCTCGGGGATTGCGCATGAACTTCTGCAGGAGCCCGCCGCGCGGGTCACCCAGGAACAGTTCGCCACGCTCTATCGGCTGCTGGCAATGGAGCTTGACGATGAAATGCCTGGCATCTTCAGCCGTCCGCTGCGCAATGGCGTGCTGAAGTTCCTGGGTCTCAGTCTGCTCGACGCGCCAAGGCTGGAGGTTGCCCTGCATCGCTTTGGCCAGTTCTTCCACCTGATCCTTGATGAATTTCGTCTGACGTTACGGCGTGAGGGTGGGAACGGGTATGTCGAACTGGTGGCGAACCCGGATGGCCCGGGCGTGAGCGTGCTGGGCTGCGAACTGATGCTGAAGCTGGTGCATGGGATGGCCTCGTGGCTCATCCGCCATAGAATCCTGCTCAATGGCGCCGAGTTCGCCTTTCCGCTCCCGCCGCAGAGCAGCGATCATCTCTATCTGTTTCCAGGCCCGGTCCACTTTGACTGCGCACGCACGCAGATCAGTTTCGACGCGGCCTACCTTGACTTGCCTGTCAGGCAACGCAAGCCTGACCTCGAGAAATTTCTAGCACGCGCGCCCGAAGACTGGATCTTCGTCGCGTTCGCCGAGCAATTGACCTGCCACCGCGTGCGCCAGCACCTTGCCGAATGCCTGCCTGCTTCGCCGACCATCGATGCTGTCGCGCAGGCACTCCACCACTCCGTGCGCACCTTATGCCGGCGACTGTCGGCGGAAGGCACGACGTTCCAGGCCATCAAGGACGAGGTGCGGCGCGATCTTGCCATCCAGCGCCTGACGCGCTCCGAAGATCCCATTGCCGCGATCGCCTACGACGTGGGCTTCGACAATCCCACCGCCTTCCATCGGGCATTCCGGCACTGGACGGGTAGCACCCCCAACGCCTACCGCCGCCCACTCTGATCCGTTGATTGGCGCCAGCTGGCGTCGATCGACACGGACTGTCAATCCTGGCCGTCGACTAACAAATCCTGCCACTTCAGGCGACACTCATCCCGTCCGCCGGGTGCATGCGCCCGTTCAAGGCGGAAAGCGGCACGATTTGTCAGCGAATGGGCCGGTTCGGGTAATCCGCTTTGCGCTGCCCGACATTACGATCACTCCGTCAATGTCGCAGCGCAGCAGGCTACCGAGCCGCGGGCGCTGCATCTCAAGATAAAGAGGCAAGAGATGAGCTATACCGCACCCACCAAGGACATGCTGTTTATCATCCGGGATCTGGCCGGACTGACAAAGATTGCCACGCTTCCCGGTTTCGAGGACGCCACTCCGGAGACGGTCGAGGCGGTTCTCGACGAGGCCGCGAAATTCCACGGCGAGGTACTGGCGCCGCTGAACGCGGCAGGGGACAAGGCCCCGAGCAGCTGGCACGACGGCGAAGTGCGGACCACGTCCGGCTTCAAGGAGGCGTTTCGCCAGTTCGGCGATGGCGGCTGGCAAGGCGTCGTCCATCCGACCGAATTCGGCGGACAGGGATTGCCCAAGCTGGTCGCCACGCCATGCATCGAGATGATGAACGCGGCGAACATGTCCTTTGCGCTGTGTCCGCTGCTGACCGACGGCGCCATCGAGGCACTGCTCACGGCGGGCTCCGACGAACTGCAGCAGCGCTACCTGCCGCGCCTGATCGCAGGCAAATGGACCGGGACGATGAACCTCACCGAGCCGCAGGCCGGCTCCGACCTCGCGCTGGTCCGCTCGCGCGCCGTGCGCCAGGCGGACGGCGCCTACAAGGTATCGGGCACCAAGATCTTCATCACGTACGGGGAGCACGACATGGCCGAGAACATCGTGCATCTGGTGCTGGCACGCACGCCGGATGCGCCCGAAGGCGTGAAGGGTATCTCGCTGTTCCTGGTGCCGAAGTTTCTCGTCAACGATGACGGCTCGCTGGGGGCGCGCAACGATGTCCAGTGCGTGTCGATCGAGCACAAGCTTGGCATCAAGGCCAGCCCGACCGCCGTGCTTCAGTTCGGCGATCACGGTGGCGCCATCGGCTACCTGATCGGGGAAGAGAACCGCGGCCTCGAATACATGTTCGTCATGATGAATGCGGCGCGCTTTGGCGTGGGCGTGCAGGGCATCGCGATCTCGGATCGCGCATACCAGCAGGCCGTCGCCTACGCGAAGGATCGGGTGCAGAGCCGCCCCGTGGACGGCACGGCAAAGGAACCCGTCCCGATCATCCGGCATCCCGACGTTCGCCGCATGCTGACCGAAATGCGGGCGCTGACCGAAGGCGCGCGGGCGCTCGCGCTGGTGGCAGCGGGCTACTCGGACATCGCGCATGCCGCTGCCGATGCCGAGACGCGCGCACAGTATGCCGCGGTCTACGAATACCTCGTGCCCGTCATCAAGGGATGGAGCACGGAGATGTCGCTGGAGGTCACCAGCCTAGGCGTGCAGGTGCACGGCGGCATGGGCTTTATCGAGGAAACAGGTGCAGCGCAACACTACCGCGATGCGCGCATCCTGCCGATCTATGAAGGCACCACCGCCATCCAGGCCAACGATCTGATTGGCCGCAAGACCGTCCGCGACGGCGGCGCCACCGCACGGGCCATCCTCGCGCAGATCGATGACACGCTTGCCGCGCTCGCGGAGCGTGGCGCCAATGCGGCATGCCGCGCAATGTACAAGCGTCTGAGCGCAGCGCACACCGCACTGGCAAACGTCATCGAGTTCGTCGTCGCGAAGACGCGTACCGATGCCAACGCCGTGTTCGGTGCCAGCGTGGCCTACCTGAAGATGGCTGGCATTGTGCTGACCGGCTGGCAGATGGCGCGGGCACTCATCGTTGCCATCGATAAGCATCACGAGGACGAGGCCTTCTACGGCGCCAAGATCGCCACCGCGGAGTTCTTTGCCAACCATATCCTGGTGCGCGCGCCGGCCATGGAGGCGGCGATCACCAGTGTCGTCGGCACAGACGGATTCCTTGCCTTGAACGACGCGCAGTTCTGACGCAGTCAGCCCAGACCCAAAAACTTTGAAGGACAGCAGCATGAAAATCGACGGTTACAGCATGGCGACGCTTGGCGCGTTCGTCGGCCAGGAGTTGGGCGTATCGGAATGGGTCGAGGTGGATCAGGCGCGCATCGATGCATTTGCAGACTGCACGGACGACCACCAGTGGATCCACGTGGATGTGGACCGGGCGGGTCGCGAAAGCCCGTTTGGCGGCACCGTCGCGCACGGCTTCCTCACGCTTTCGCTGCTGGGCGGCCAGCTGACCCGCATGGGTATCGTTCCGGTCGATGCGAAAGCGGCCGTGAACTGCGGGCTCGAAAAAACGCGCTTCCTGACGCCAGTGAGGGCCGGCGCCCGGGTGCGCAATCGTGTGAAGCTGCTCGCGGCAGAGGACAAAGGTGAAGGCCGCATCATGCTGAGGACGGAGAACACCATGGAAATCGAAGGCCAGGCCCGGCCGGCCCTGGTTGCCGAGTCGCTGGCACTGCTGGTGGCCTGAGGAGAGACGCCATGGAAATGACGAAGCAACGTACAGGCAAGGCCGGCAAGCCAACCAAGGCCAATCGGCCGGCCGTGCCCGACAGCGGTGGATCGATCGCCGCCGTCCCCAATCCCCTTGTGGGCCTGCGCCCGGAGGATCTGGCTTCCACCGCCCACCAGATCGGCACGCAATGCGTTCAGGAGCCCGCACTGCTGCTGGAGCAGCAGACGCAACTGGCGCATGACCTGCTGCGCGTGATCGCCGGCACGGCCAGTGCCCCGCCAGCCCGCGACCGTCGCTTCGCGGACCGGGAGTGGCACGACAACCCACTGTTCCGCATGCCGCTGCAGGGCTACCTTGCGTGGCGGGATGCCGCGGCCGGCTTTGTCAGCCGCTCTGTCATGGATGCGCGCAGCAAGGAACGCGCGCAGTTCTTCACATCCCTCGTTTTCGACGCGCTGGCGCCGACCAATATGCTGCTGGGCAACCCGGCGGCGCTCAGGGAGACGTTCGAATCGGGCGGTCTCAGCCTGCTCTCCGGAATGACCAACCTGCTGACCGATGCCCTGACCAATCAGGGCATGCCTTCCCAGGTCGACAAGGGCGCGTTTCGTGTTGGCAAGGATCTGGCGAGCACGCAGGGAGCGGTGGTCTTCCGCAATGACGTACTCGAACTGATCCAGTACACGCCTGTCACGGCCAAAGTCCACGCCCGCCCGCAACTTATCGTGCCGCCACAGGTCAACAAGTTCTATGTGTTCGACCTCGCTTCGGGCAAGAGCATCGTCGAGTACCTGGTGGGGCAGGAATTCCAGGTGTTCATGGTGAGCTGGCGCAATCCGACTGCGGCGCAGCGCGAGTGGAATCTCGACACCTACGTGGCGGCGCTGATCGAAGCGATCCATGCCATTCGCGATATCACCGGCAGTGACGACGTGAACCTGCATGGCGCCTGCGCCGGCGCGATGACAATGGCGGCACTGATGGGCTATTGCGCAAGCCGTGGCGAGAAACTGGTGAATGCCGCCACGCTGATGGTGTCCGTCTTCAGCCTGGACGAGCAATCTCAGCTGGGCCTGTTCGCCACGCCGGAGGCCGTTACCACCGCGCGGCAAAGCAGCCAGGCCAGGGGTGTGCTCGACGGCGAGGAACTGGGCCGGGTATTCGCATGGATGCGGCCCAATGATCTGGTGTGGAACTACTGGGTCAACAACTACCTGCTTGGCAAGGCGCCGCCGGCGTTTGATGTCCTGTACTGGAATAACGACACGACACGGCTGCCCGCAGGATTCCATTGCCAGTTGCTCGACATCCTCTCGGACAACCTGCTTGCCACTCCGGGCGCACTGGCGGTGATGGGCGAGCCCATCGATCTGTCGAAGGTCGCCTGCGACAAATTTGTATTGGCCGGCATGACCGACCATATCACCCCGTGGCAGGGCGTGCTCCGCTCCGCACGTGCCTTTGGCGGACAGACCGAATTCGTCTTGAGCTCCAGCGGCCACATTCAAAGCCTGATCAACCCGCCCGGGAATGCGAAGGCGAAGTTCTTCGTGAACGGCGACGATACGACCGACCCGCAAGCCTGGCTGGACGGCGCCGAGGCCACGTCCGATTCGTGGTGGAACCACTGGAGCCAGTGGCTGAAGCAGCGGTCCGGCCCAAAGTGCAAAGCCCCCTCGGCGCCTGGCAACGCACGCCACGCGCCGTGCGGCGAAGCCCCCGGACGCTACGTAATGGAAGCCTGACGCCCGGCCATACCGCAGCTTTTTCCAGTTTTTCAACGCAACCTGAATGGAGACCATGAAGATGGAATCGACCAATACCGCGGGCGCCTTCGCCCCGCACAAGAAGCTGTTTGACTTCGTCAAGCACAACCGCCTGGATCCGGTGGCGATCCTGGAGTCCCGTCGCAAGGACATCGAGGCGCTGGCCGGCGTCAATCTCACGCTGCTGAGCGGCCTGCAATCGCTGGTCCGTCTGCAGGCCGAGTACCTGTGTGGCACCGCCGCCGATCTGCAGTCGCTCGGCACGGCGAAGCTGGGCGATGAAGCCAAGGCTTCGCCTGTGCGCGTGACCGACCTGCTGCCGCTCAGCCTGAACAAGGCCGTGGCCGGCCTGCGCGGCCTGACCGACACCGTGTACAAGACGCAAGCCGACAGCTTCGCTGTGGTCGGCAAGCGTTTCGCGGAGAATGTGGAAGAAGTGAAAAGCATCCTGCGCCCCAAGCCGTAAGGCACCCGGCACGGCCTCACCAGGTCGTGCCGTCCCGCCCGTTTCAGGGCAATGCTTCCAGGACGACTTGATGACAATAAACGGTGCCAGCGTTGAATCTGGCCACAAGATGGCAATCCGGACCGTAGACCTGGATGGACAGGTGCTGCGGGTCGGCATCCGGCCCGGTAACGATGCGGGGCCGCCGCTGCTTATGTTCAACGGTATCGGCGCCAATCTGGAACTCGTCGAACCGTTCGTCGATGCGCTCGATGGCGTCGAAGTGATCATTTTCGATGTCCCCGGCGCTGGCGGTTCTCCCGCGCCGCTGCTTCCCTATCGCCTGTCCAACCTGTGCGTGCTCGCTGACAAACTGCTTGGTCATCTCGGCTATGAAGGGCAGGTCGATGTGCTCGGCGTTTCCTGGGGTGGGGCGCTCGCGCAGGAGTTCGCGCATCTCTATCCGATGCGCTGCCGGCGCCTTGTGCTGGCGGCAACGTCGCCCGGCGTGATCATGGTGCCGGGTAGCGTGTCGGTCCTCTCGAAGATGATCGGCGCGCGCCGCTATACCGACCCGGACTACCTGCGGCGCGTGGGCGCCGATATCTATGGCGGTGCCTTCCGCGACGATCCCGCATTGCTGGACGCGCACGGCCGCCATATGCATCCGCCGCGCGGCCGCGGCTATATGTACCAGTTGCTGGCGGCATGGGGATGGAGCAGCCTGTTGTGGCTCGGCGCGCTGAGCCAGCCCACGCTGGTCATGCACGGCTCCGACGATCCCATCGTGCCCCTGGTCAATGCCAGGATCCTCGCTTCGCGCATTCGGCATGCAGCGCTCCACGTCTTCGAGGATGGGCACCTCTTCCTCCTGACTCGCATCAGCGAAGCGGCACCGGTGGTGCTGCGTTTCCTGCGTCAGCCTCAGGCCTGACGCAGTGGCCCCCGGATTCCGGGGGGCCACCTCTTCCTCTCATTGTCTTGGATGGAGATGCCGCGTCGGCCCCTCCCTTGGAACTCAAGGTAGGAGAGTGCGGGGAGGGCGGTCAGGTCTGTGCCTGCGAGGCTCGCTCGCTCTCGATGCGACGCAGATCGGCGGCGTAGTACTTGCGCCCGATCCCGAAACACAATGTGGCGCACAGGCCGGCCAGCGGAATGATCTGCAGGGCGCCAAGCAAGCCGATTCTGTCGGCGATCAGTCCCGTCACAAAGGGACCGGGCGCGAGGCCCAGCAGGTTGTTGGCGAGCGTGAGCGTGGCGAAGGCCGTCGCGTGAATGGCGGGATGCGTGAGGTTGGCTACCACTGCGCTCGCCGGTCCGGCCGTACCGCCCACCAGCAACATGCCGGCAAAGATCAGGACCATTTGCGTTGTGCCCGCCGGCGTGTGGAAGGCCGCCACGAGCAGCACGCAACTGGTGGTGCTGTAGGCAATGGCCATCAGCCACTTGCGGGTGGGGGCATTGCGGGCGGCCCAGTCGGTCAGCGCACCGCAGGCAATCATGCCTGCGCCGGCCGCCAGCACGAAGCCTGCGGCTGTCAGGCCTGCACGATCCGTCGCCATGCCGTAGTAGCGTGACAGGTAGCTCGGCATCCACGCAAGCAGGGCGCCCGTGACCAGCAACTGCATGGCGCTGCCGACATAGGTATAAAGAATCGAAGGGGCCGAGAACAGGGCGGATACCAGGGGCCGCAATGCCAGGCGTTTGGGTGCTGCCGCGTCGCCCTTGTCCTCACCAATCCGCGCGCGCTGCGCCTTCAGGCGCGGTTCCGTTACCACGAAGCGAAACACTGCTACGAGTGTCAGGCCGAAGATGGCCATCGCGGCAAACGCCCAGCGCCACCCGAGATGAGCGGCGAGGGTGCCGCCCAGGGCCATTCCCAGCACCGATCCGAATGGGCCGCCGGCAATGAACGCGGCGCTCAGGCTGGAGCGCAAGCGGCGGGGGAATACCGACAGCACCATGGCAATGCCCACGCTGCCATAGGCAGCTTCGCCGATTCCCACGCACAGCCGGGCGATGAACATTTCGCCGAAGTTCGTCGCCACTGCACAGCCGAGTGTAGCGAGGCTCCACAAGCCGGCCATCAGCATGAGGCTCTTGACCCGGCCCCAGCGGTCGGCGAGGACAGACAGCGGCAATGTCAGGATCCCCACCATCAGCGCAACAATGCCGCCGAGCGCGCCCAGTTCCGTATCAGTCAGCGCCCATTCGTGCTTCAGCAGCGGAAATACCGCATTGAGCACCTGGCGCGACATGTAGTCTGACAGCAGCAGACCAAAGCCCAGGGCGAACACTACCCACGAGTAGTAGTGGAGTCCGACTGGCCTGGCTGGATCTGCTGCCAGGGTGGGAAATGTGGAACGTTCGAGCATGAATACCTCAGAGGGAACACTTTGACGACTCCCGGCCACCTGAGCCGAGGCGTTGACGCTTCCTTCCATGGCGCTTGCCAACGTCCGGTCGCAACCGAAGCAAGTATCTAGTATCAGATGCGTACGGTTTGACATTCCGGGACATGCATTTTGCTTTTCGGGAAGTCCGGGAAAACCTGAGGGTCCCGATGCCGGGCCTGGCGGCCTGACTCCAACTCCGGCGAACTGCACCGGGTCACCTAGTATGAAATGCGACGAGGCGAATGCATCGAACCCGTCCTTTTCCCTTACGACACGGTTGCCATGCAAGACAAATCTGACACAACAACATTCGTGCCGTTCAGCGTGTCGCTGCGCGACGGACGGGAGGTGCTGGTTCGGGAGATTGCCGAAGACGACAAGGCTGGCCTGCTGGCGGCGTTCGACAGACTTTCCGCCGACGCGCGTTACACGAGATTCATGGCCGCCATGCAACAGCTACCCGAAGCAATGCTTGAGCACGCGACGCATCCGTCGGCGGAGTGCGAGCTTGTCCTGGTGGCAATTGCCACCAAAGGCAAGGCGCCGTCCATTGTGGGGGGCGCGCGCTATGCCGCGGCACCCGGCAACGATACTTGCGAGTTTGCGGTCACGATCGTCGATGACTGGCAGGCGCTTGGCCTTGCCAGCCGATTGCTGAGCGTGCTAATCGACACCGCTCGCCGCCGCGGGTATCGATCCATGGAAGGCTATGTCCTGTCATCGAACACCGCGATGCGGCGATTGGCTCGCCATTTGGGATTCGCCGACATACCGTGTCCCGACGACACTACGTTGCGCGTGGTGACCCTTGCGCTGTAAGACAGTGTTGATTGAGAGTGCTCAAATGGAGTATGTGTTGCGCATGCCCGGCGTGTAGAGTTCCCTTGCCAGCAGAAGTATCTGCTCGCGATGCTGGTCGAATGTGGATAGAAAAGCGGCTTCTTCGGAGGTGGTTTCCTTGCTTAGGTGTGCAAGGACATCGTCGGAGACTTGGAAGGTGACTTCGCGTGCGTTGTCGTAGCCCCAGAAACACACGCAGTGCCGCGACGCGTCGTAGATGCGGCTGGGGTTAGGGAAGTTCAGTGCCATAGCGGAATTCCTGTGAAGCCGGATTTAACCCGGACGTGTCTAGAGGTTCTTTCGCATCAACTCCGCATTCTCCCGGCCAGAGGCGGGGCAGCGAGCGAAGGACGTCACGGGGTTGTGCGGGCGTCCTCGGCCACTTCATCCCCGGCGTCGTCAGGCGAGGAAGATGGTCCCGCCTGCGCAAGCCGCAACGAGCCCGGGCCACGCGACATGGACTCGACCGCTTGGGCAATGTCTCCCGGCACCGCGTGATGAACCATGTGACCCGCCCCTGGCGCGATCACGAGCGTGCTGCGAGGCAGCTCATCATGCAGGCGGGACGCATGCGCCTTGACGTCAACGATCTTGTCCCCCGCGCCTGCGAGGATGGTTACCGGCATCTCCATGCTGGCGTAGCGATCTCGAAACCTTTTCGCCGCTGGGGTCATGGTCGCGGCATCTTCTGCCGCGGCTTTGATCTGTGACGGCCTGAGCAGCATTTCACGCGGTACCACTTCGAAGAAGTTGGGTGGCATAGGCGCGGGTGCAAACATCTTGCGCACCGCCTGCTTCAGGAACAAGCGGCCGGCGAGCGGCGCTACCGTGTAGCGCATGGCATCACCGACCACTGGGATGGCCGCCGGCGCGGCCAAGGGGCCTTCGGCCAGGGCAGTGGGGTAGTAGTAGCCGCCTATCAGCACCAGGCCGCGCACTGCTGTGGGGAAATCGAGCGCCATGCCGAGCGCTACAAGCGCGCCCCACGAATGCCCGACTACCACGGGTGGGTCCGCACCCAGCTTCGCCAGGGCCGCGGTCATCAGCGCGGCCTGCGCCTCTGGCGTCCACTGGCGGTCGCGGGGGCGGTCACTGTGACCAAAGCCGGGGCGGTCGAACACAATCACCCGATGGTGCCGCGCCAACACCTCCAGTAATCCGCTGGCGATGAAGTCCTCTAGCTGGAATACGTTTCCATGGAGCAAGAGGACGGGTGGGCCAGCACCCTTCTCGACGTAGTGCAGGCGCACGCCATCCACCTCGACAAACTGCCCGAGCGGAGGATTGTCGTGTTGCGCCTTGCGAGCTTGCCTTCGCACCCATAGTGCGGTTGCCCCTCCGGCCAGCGCCATCCCTATTCCGGCAAGGGCACCGGCGGTGCCAACTGAAGTTTGACTTGACTTATTCTTGAAAGAAGACATGAATTCCTCGCATGGGCGCGGCGCATTGAACTACTCGGATTTCGTGTGCAAGCTCGGCGCCAGTAGGTCGCCGGCGGGGCGGCTCAGTTGCGCGAGCCGCTCGTGAAGATCCTCTGCAGGTTCCATCATATTTTCCGCTGGAGCTTGACCAGACGGGCGTTCCATCGAATCGTGGTGAGGCCCCCGTTAAATTGGACGGAGACAATCCATTTCAGCTAGAAGCAGAAGCGATGCATCAAGAAGGCCCAGGCGCACCAATTCGGCCGCCTCGCCTCAGCAAGCGTTTTGGCAAACAGAGAACGGGAAGGGCCGCGCATGCAATGACGAAGGGCGGGTATCGCATGCAGGGGAGGGGCGGGGGCGTCTGGAAGAGTTCGGGAAATCCGGGAACAGCGGTGCAGGACGTTTCACCTCGTAAGAATAGGTGTTATAGGTTTCCCAACCTAGAGCCCTTACAAATCAGTGACACACGGGGCCCCTAGGGGGCGGTTAGCCTGTCGAGGAAGCCCTGCAGCTCGTTGTTTCGCTGGTCGCTGTCGAGCGATCATTGGAATGAACTGTGTCTGGCACTGCGCTACGTGCGCAGCGATATCCGGCTCGGCCTTTACAAGCATGTCAGGGGCGCCTGGGCCGGGCGCCCACTCACGGAAAGATTGGCCTACTCCCTGGATATTTCCCCCACGCGTTCGCCATTGCCAAGAATCATCAGCGCATCGTCGTCGAATTCTGCGGGTTCCAAGATCTCCAGCTTGGGAACTTTAGGGAACAGAACTGGCACTAGATCACTAACGATTTTGTATGACTCGAAGGGCCCAAAGCGATAGACGGCTTTCCCTTCTATTTCTACGAAGTACCAGCCACCGACAAGATCGGGGAAAACGATCACACTGTGGCCATCACTCTTAGCTTGCATTACATCCTCCATGCCACGGTTTGCGATGGACCCTCCGCAGTCCGGTGGGATGGGGGCGGAACTTCTGAACAGCTATCCCTCGTACTAGGGTCACATCTGGCCCGACTATCGACGGATGCCGGCGATCTGTCGGTACGCTAGCGTGCTATCAGCGGAGAAGTGCCGTCCGCAGGGCGTCGAACCTGGCATTTATTCCGTTGTGCGCAAGCCGTTCTGACGGGACGGAGATAGTGCGAAGGTGATGCCGCGAGCGCGACTTGTACTGCAATCGTTACGGCACTTGCCTGGTCGGTCCGCCGATCTATATTTTAAAAGCAAGTGATCTTGTGTCGCCTTGTGGGCGGTTCAATATCCTGGGCACAGATCGATGTCAGACGTCACCGTTTTCAACCTTTCTGGCCGGGGAGGTGCAGTCATGAGCATCATGCAGGATCCGAAATCGAACCATCTTCTCGCCGCACTCCCCGCGGCGGACCGGGAGCGCCTCGCACCGTACCTAATGTTGGTGGAGTTGCCATTAGGCCACGTCGTGTACGAGTCGGGTGATCAACTACGCTCTGTCTATTTCCCAACCAATGCGATCATTTCTCTGCTGTATGTGATGGAAGACGGAGCGTCTGCCGAGATCGCAATCGTTGGCAACGAGGGTGTGGTCGGCATCGCGATTTTTATGGGCGGGGAAACAACCCCGAGCCGCGCCATTGTGCAAAGCGCGGGGTACGCATACGGCTTGAGCGCAGCGATCCTTAAGCAGGAATTCGTACGGGGCGGGTCGTTCCAGCATCTGTTGCTCCGATATACGCAAGCACTCATCACACAAATGGCGCAGACAGCGGTCTGCAATCGCCATCATTCCATCGACCAGCAATTGTGCCGATGGCTGCTGCTAAGTATTGACCGCCTGCCCTCAAACGACCTGACGATGACGCAGGAACTCATTGCCAACATGCTCGGGGTGCGGCGCTCCGGCGTCACCGAGGCCGCTCTAAAGCTCCAGGCCGCGGGGCTGATTCGCTACAGCCATGGGCATATTGCGGTACTCGACCGGGCGGGGTTGGAGCAGCGCGTATGTGAGTGTTACGCGGTCGTGAAGCGAGAGTTCGAACGGCTGTTGCCAGACATATTGAAGATCTGAGGGCAAAGCGTGCGTCCTACCGCAGGAAAGATAGAAGCTAGACAGGACTGACTGTTGATAGTCAGACGACGAGAAAAGTGATGGGGTAAAATCTGATAAGAATTATCTACTTACGTAGACTTTGTCGCTGCATTCAACACATATTTTCGTCTTTTTTGGGGATGAAATATTCTATCGGTTCTACGCCGAAGAT
>Ga0255338_1000530_pt1 | contig 114939 bp, 89 predicted proteins | sample MeOH1_35cm_T4_19_FD_203715 | JGI IMG/M metagenome (GOLD analysis project Ga0255338, IMG submission 203715) | Sandy soil microbial communities from University of British Columbia, Vancouver, Canada - MeOH1_35cm_T4_195 | ecosystem: Engineered > Artificial ecosystem > Sand microcosm > Unclassified... | reverse complement strand
CATATTCTTTCAAACAGTGTTCCTGAAAAAGCTGTCGAAGAAGAACGAAGTCAACTCGAGCCAAAAGCTGAAGAAAAAACTCAATCGAGAAGCGACTTTATCCAGAATCTGGCAAAAAAATACGAAAGAAGATAAAAATACGATGGGCAAAACTGCGTTAATCACTGGTGCTGCAAAGCGGGTTGGGAAGGCAATGACCGAACATCTGGCTCAAAAAGGCTGGAACATTGCCGTTCATTGTAATGCATCGGGCAGCGATGCAGAGCAGCTTTGCAATGAGTTGATCCGAAATTATCCGGACCAGCATTTCGAAGTGTTTCAGGCTGATCTGAACCGATCTGATGAAGTTGAAACGCTTATTGGTCAGGTTATACAAAAATTCGCCGGAATTGATTTGCTGATCAACAATGCATCGGTTTTTGAGCCGGCCAGATTGGGCGAGACATCTGTCGATTTTCTTGAAAGACAAATGAATGTCAATTTTAAGGCGCCGTTTATTCTGTGCCGCGACTTCGCCCGGACTTTCGAATCAGGAAATATCGTCAACTTTGTCGACACCCGGATTGTTAATAACAAATCAAATTTTGCAGCCTATTCGCTTTCAAAAAAAGCACTCTGGGAATTGACAAAAATGGCCGCTTTCGAATTTGGGCCGCGAATCAGGGTAAATGCTATTGCACCGGGGCTAACGCTTGCTCCTGAAGAAAAAGGGGAAGATTATTTATGGAAGCTGGCCGAAAAAATACCAATGAAACGTCCGGGGGGACTGGATCCTGTTCTGAAAAGTCTGGATTACATTCTGGAGAACGACTATTTAACCGGGCAACTCCTGTTTTGCGACGGAGGAGAGAATTTAGGCTCAACAAATGTATAAATAACAAAATTGCAGTATGGCTTTAATTCGTGTAAAGAATTTGTTGTTACGTACTTATATTGGGTTCAATCCCGAGGAAATTGCAAATATGCAGGATGTGGTCATCAACATCGAGATTGAAGCCGATATTCTGGGGGAGGCTTTATTGGCCGATGAACCCGATGGCATTTACAACTATAAAACCATCACCAAGCAAATTATAGCGCTGGTTCAGGAGAAACGGTTTAAATTGCTCGAGGTGCTTACAAAAAATGTGCTCGATTTGATTATGGCCGATGAGAGGGTGAGCTGGGCACGTGTTGAAGTTGACAAGCCTCATGCTCTGCGCTTTGCCGAATCGGTGTCATTCGAAATGGAGGCAGAGAGATAGATGATTGCTGAGCGGGATAGACATTCAGGCAGGATTGAGGGGTTACATTTGGCAATTAAAAAGTATTAAAAGCAGATGAACGATTGCATTATAGGAATTGGCTCGAACATTGATGCCGATAAAAATATTCCGGCCATGCTAAGGTTTCTGGAAGCGGATGTTCAAATTATTCGGGTATCAAAAATGGTTCGGACTAAACCTATCGGAATAGCTGAGCAGGCTGATTATACCAACGGTGCTGTGAGGATTAAAACTGAAATGAGTTTAACCGGTTTATCGGTTTATCTCAAGGCCCTTGAAGATCGGATGGGGCGCGATAGGAGTCAGCCTAAGTTTGGTCCCCGAAACATTGACCTTGATATTCTGATTTGGAACAATACGATAGTCGACCAGGATTACTATACGCGTGATTTTCTCCGGAACTCTGCATCAGAGCTGGGTTTTGAAGAAATGAAATAATAAGTGCAATGTCTGGTTTTAACAGAAAAGCACTAAATCAATTTTAATACCGTTACTTTCTCATGAAACGATTTATTTTCCACCACATTTACCTCATTTTGGTTGTCTTTTCCGGCTTAATTCTGAATTCGTGTAAAGACAACACCGACCCGTTTGAAAAGAATTACGAAAACTATCTTTCGAACGAGCTAAAAGTTGAATATACCCGTCAGGAGGCAGTTGACAACATGGTTAAAATTGCTCCTGAAGCAGTTGTTCTCAGCCCATTAATTAAATACGATGTTGAGGTCAGGAAATTAACCTATAAAACAGTTTTCAGAGATAAAAACATTTCCGCTTCAGGGTTGGTTTGCCTGCCCAAATCACCGGGCGACTTTCCGGTAATCAGTTTCCAGAACGGTACGAACACGCTTCATGCCGATGCACCCAGCGAAAAGGTTGACGACGATTTATTTGCCATTATCGAAAGCATTACATCGATGGGATTTATTGTGGTTATTCCCGATTACATTGGGTTTGGGGCCTCGGCCAGTCTTCCGCACCCTTACCTCGATGCAAAATCAACCACTCAAAGTATTCTGGATTTGCTGAGGGCGACCAAAGAGTACACATCTGACGATAAAGTGCAGGCTAAATTCACCAAAGACCTTTTCATTTTTGGGTACTCGCAGGGAGGATGGGCTACTATGCAACTCCAGAAATCGATTGAGAAAGACTATTCAAGTGAGTTTAACCTGATTGCCAGTTCGTGCGGTTCCGGGCCGTATTCAATTGAATATATGAACCGGTATATCGTTGAGAAAGATGAATATCCTATGCCTTTTTTCATTGCTTATGTACTGAATTCTTACAAGACAATTGGTTTGATTTCAAATCCGCTGAGCGATATGATTAAAGAACCGTATGCAACCCTGATTCCCGGACTTTTCGACGGAACGAATAGTGGCGGAACCATTAACTCGAAGCTTACCACCAAAATGGCCGATCTTTTTACGGCTGAATATCGCACCGGCTTTGCAACCAACACCAAATTTGCCGGGTTAAAAAGTGCATTGCTTTCAAACAGTGTTACGGCCTGGAAGGCCACAACTCCGATGAAACTTTTTCATGGGGCAAAAGACGAGTACATACCCGTTGGAGTAAGTCAGAAAATATTGCTTGACTTTAAAACAGCTGGCGTTTCCGATTCTCAGATTCAGCTCATGATATTTCCAGAAGCCGATCACACCACCGGAGTTTATCCAACCGGGCTTGAAACGATCAAATGGTTTTTATCGCTCAAAAAATAGACATCTATTCAGAATACACGTGTACGCTGTTCTGGGCACTTGGTAGGTAATTCACACCGAACCAGCAGATGAGCAGCACCAGAAAAGCCATGGCAAGCACACCCATGGCTTTTTTGTGTTCCGACGGGTGGCGGTAGCGATAATGAATATATACAAGGTAAAACATCCAGGTGATGAATGCCCAGGTTTCCTTCGGGTCCCAGGTCCAGTAATGTCCCCAGGCTTCTTTGGCCCACAGTGCTCCAAAAAGCAAACCGAACGTCAGGAACGAGAATCCCAGATAAACCAGGTTGTCGGCCATTTGGATGGGGCCTTTGATGGTTTTTTCAGAAGGTAAAAAAAACAAGTTGCGCAATGCTACTACCGACGAGGCCCCCAGCATAGCGTAGGCAAAAATGTACACAATGACGTGCGGAATAAACCACGGACTTTGCAGTGCTGGCATCAAAGTCTTATCGTAGGTTTCAGGATGTTGCAGATTGATGATCAGGAAAACCATGGCCAGCCCGAGGCTGTAACTTACCAGCCATTTGTATTTCCAGCGGAGGTACGAAACCAGTCCGATTCCTGAAAGGAAAATGGCATACCACAGTCGTGTTTCTCCCAATGTGCGCATTGGCGGGCGCTGAATATGTATCCAGAGGGTGGTAACAAAAGCCAGCAAAACAATGGTTCCGGCCAGCGATAAGCCTGCCGCCAATTGGTTCATTACTTTCTTCCCTGAAGTGAAAAACAGTGCAGAGGCTCCTAGCCAGCAACAGATGGCTACCGAAGCAAAAACCGGAAAATCAAGCCACATGATCAGTCCCTCCATTTTTAGGTTTACCGGTGATAAACAGGAATGCTGCTCCACCCATCATCAGGAAAATGCCGAAATACACCACCGGCAGCCACGGATCTCGCACCAACTCCAGCACACTCAGGTTCGACCAACGCCCCAACCGGGTATCGTAACTCAGCTGGTAAATGGTCCAGCCATCAATTTTAAACGGGCGATTTACCTCAATTGTCGTGGTGATGTTCTTCCCGCTTTTGGTCTGGATATTTAGTTCCGAACTGAACTTACGAGGTTCGGCAGGCAGCATCACCAGCGAATATTGTTCGCTTAGTTTCAGTGCTTCGGGTTGATGCACATAGCTTCCGGCGCAAATCAATCCTGAAACAATATTCCCGTTCTTCTTGTCGGTTACTTTTACTTTGGCCGATGGCGCTGCGCCAGGTTCATTCACGGCAAAATAGGCGTCGCCCACTTTTCCTGAAGTTTCCAGAAACTGCTCTACGTCGAGGTGATAGTTATACAAATCGAAAGCATTACGGTCGAGCACTTCGTATTGGGCTTTTCTTTTTTGCTCAACGATTTGTCCGGTCTGGTTATCGATAATGGTTACTTTAGGTTTGAATTCGTCGATGTTAAAGTTGAGCAACTCTATGGCTACAGGCAATTCTAATGTTTTTCCTGATGTATCAACAGCGCGCCATTCGGGTTGTTTTTCGTAGCAGTTCATCGTCAGGCGCTGCATGTCGCTGCTGCCCAATGCGGTTGAAAACAGTACTAAAAAAAGTCCGAAATGGTTCAGGAAAAAGCCGGCATTTTTCAGGTTGAATGGCGTCAAACGCTTCAATGTAACCACGCCAAGCAAAACCATCAGGTACAGGTTAATCAGGATAAACGGCCAGGTATGCACGATGTGGGTAAGCCCGAAAATCCGTGAAACTGACGATTGCGGCTCTACATCCTGTTTCACGAAACCCATGAGCAGAACCAGGAAAGTGAATCCCAGAATAGCTGGTAAAGCTGCTTTTACGCCACCCAGCCATTTTATTGCCTGATGTTTCTGCCACAATACAAATGCAGTGATCAGCAAAGCCAGAAAAATAAGTCCGGAAATCAGGTTCCAAGGGAAAGCAGCAACACGAAGTACTACGCCACCACTAGCTGCCTGTATTACAAATCCCAGCAAAAGGATAGCCGCTGTAACAATTGTTCCCTCGCGGTACGACCACGGGTGAGCCCATATTTTCCGTTTGTTTTCGTCGCTCATGGCTTGTCAGATTTGCGGATGAAGATACAAAAAGCAGGGGAGAAAAAGCCAAATATTACTGAGACATAATGTATCTGATGGATTACAGTTTCTTCACCATTTCAAACTGCTTTCCCTGTAAGGTCAGGCTAATCGATTCAGCCCAGCGGGTCATTGCTTCGCATCGGGTATCGGTGTTTATCAGTTTTATGTTTTTGTGCCGGTTGATTTGCGCGGCTTCATGAAGTAGGCAAGTTGCCAATCCTCGGCTTCGATGCGATCGAGAAACCGCCAGTTGGGTGATATCGCCCGAATTGGGTTCGAAAATGCAGTAGCCTGCCAATGTTTCTTCAGCAAAAACGCCCCACATCCGGAAGTCGGTCAAACGCCGCTCAACCGACCCAAAGCTGTTTTGCCACGACGGCGCAAAATCCTGGCAGGCAATCATGTGTTCTTTCAGGTTTAAATCAACGGGTTGAATACGGTATCCGGTGGGAAGATCGTATTTCTCCAAACGAACATTTGTAGCCGATTCAACAAAATAGTTGAATTCACGGCTGACCTCGAAGCCTTGCTTCCGGTAAACCGAAACCGCACTGCTGTTGTGTTGCAGCACTTCGAGCAGGTATTGCCGCACCCCTGCCTTTTTCAGTTCGGGAACCGAATATTGAAAGATTTGGCTGGCCAGTCCTTTTCCCCGATAAGCCTCAATCGTCCCGGTTCCCGTGTCGTATGCCGTTTTCACTCCGTTGAATTGGCCTATTCCATTCAGTGTAAGGCTAACCAGCCGACCGTTTTCAAATGCTCCGAACGATAATTCGGGCACATATCCGCGGCGCGAAATCATTACTTCCAGTTCGTCTGGACTGAGCTGAAGTTCGTAATCTTTAAAGGCTTCGCGGAAGGCGTTGTAAAGTTGGTTGAAGCGAATAGCTGCAAGTGATTGAATTTCCATGTTCTGTTTTAGTTAATTGTTTAGGCTTTCCAAAACTAAAAAAGAGCGGTTGATTTTGAAAGCTTTTCGGTGCTATTCATTCAACAATTGATCGGGTTTTGCTGTTTTGTATCCGGCAATAAAACAGATACTTATGAACCGTACCCGACTTGAAGCATTTAGCGATGGCGTGCTGGCCATCATCATCACCATTATGGTTTTGGAAATCAAGGTGCCGCATGGTGCCGATTTTGCCGCATTGAAACCACTTATTCCGGTGGTGATCAGTTATATCCTGAGTTTCATTTACATTGGTATTTACTGGAACAATCACCACCACATGATGCATACGGTAAAGCACGTTTCAGGAGGTATTTTGTGGGCCAACCTGCACCTGTTGTTCTGGCTGTCGCTGGTGCCCTTTACCACAGGTTGGATTGGCGAAAACCACTTTGCACCCATCCCGATGGCCGTTTACGGAATCGTTTTGCTCATGGCTGCCATTGCCTATTTCATTTTGCAAACAACAATTATCCGTGCTCAGGGCGAACATTCTCTGCTGGCGCGTGCCATCGGGAACGACATCAAAGGAAAGATGTCGCCCATTCTGTATTCGCTGGCAATTGCTTCCAACTTCGTCAGCCAATGGATTTCAGGAGCATTGTATGTTTTGGTGGCGCTCATTTGGCTGATTCCCGACCGGCGAATTGAAATAATTCTTCGCAACCTCGACGAACATAAGTAATCTGCTGGTTTATTTTCAGGTAATCGAAAGAATCACAGTCAAAAGGCGTAATTTTATGCCTGTTTCGTTTACTATTTCTGAAAATAAAACCAACATGAAAACAACCAGCCTTTTATTTCTGTTTTGCTTTTTTATCCTGAATGCTTTTTCGCAAACCTCTTACAACCATCAATGGCCGTCGTTTCGCGGGCCATGGGGACTTGGCTTCATCGAAAACTCGAAACCGGCCACCACCTGGAATATTGAAACCGGCGAGCACATCAAGTGGAAAACCGAAATACCCGGATTGGGGCACTCGTCGCCCATCGTCTGGGATAATTTTGTTTTTGTAACAACTGCCGTTAATACGGCCGCTGCGACATCGCTCAAAGTGGGTTTGTACGGCGATATTGACGAAGCGAACGACAGCGTCATTCACGAATTTAAAGTGTATTGTCTGGATAAAAACTCTGGAAAAGTTCTTTGGGAACGCCTTGCTCACAAGGGAATCCCTAAATCGAAACGGCATACCAAAGCATCGCAGGCCAACTGTACTCCGGCAACCGATGGCAAATATGTAGTGGTTCATTTTGGCTCGGAAGGACTGTATTGTTACGACTTCAAAGGAAACCTGGTTTGGAAGAAGGACATGGGACTGATCAATCCCGGATTTTTTGCGGTTCCCGGCATCGAGTGGGGTTATTCGAGTTCGCCAGTCATTTACAAAAACAGGATTATCGTGTTGTGCGATATTCCCAAAGCGCCATACCTGGCATCGCTTGATTTAGCAACCGGGAACGAAATCTGGAGAACATCGCGCGAAGGGGAAGTGGAAACCTATGGAACACCTGCTATTTTCGAGAATAATGGGAAAACACAGATTGTGGTCAACGGCTTCAAACATGCCGGAGGATACGATTTTGAAACCGGAAAGGAAATCTGGCGATTGGCCGATAACGGTGATATTCCAACTCCAACGCCAGTAATCGTGAATGATATGATTTACCTGAATAGTGCTCACGGAAAATTCTCACCTATTTTAGCCGTCAAAACCAGCGCCCATGGCGATATAACACTTGCACTCGACAGCACCAAAAACCAGTACATTCCCTGGAGTATCAAGCGTGGCGGAGCTTACATGCAAACACCGCTGGTGTATAACGGGCTGTTGTACAACCTTCAGGTGAATGGCCAGTTGATGTGTTTCGATGCCAAAACCGGCGAAATGAAATACAAGGATAGCCTGAAAGATCCGTTCTCGGCCTCAGGAGTTGCTGCTGATGGGAAACTGTATTTCAGTTCGGAAGATGGTAATATTTTCGTTGTTCAGGCAGGACCCGAATTTAAATTGCTGGCTAAAAACGAGATGAAGGATGTGTGCATGGCTACACCTGCGATATCTGGAAATACCTTGTTTATCAGGACTCAACATTATTTGTTTGCCGTTGAATAGCCAATTTTTCCCTGAAAGCCAAATTATTGATTATTTTATGAAAAGAACATCTTTCTGCATCAGTCTGCTGATAATTGTACTGATTTTCAATCACCACTTGCTCGAAGCACAAACCTTTTACAACCAGCAATGGCCGTCGTTTCGGGGGCCCGGGACTCAAGGTTTTATTGAAAATGCAAATACTGCGAGTTCCTGGAATATCGGCACCGGAGAACACATTAAGTGGAAAACGCCGATTCCCGGACTTGGTCATTCCTGCCCCATTGTTTGGGACAATTTTCTGTTTGTAACCACCGCTGTGAATACGACAAAAAGCGAATCGCTCAAGGTAGGTTTATATGGCGATATTGATGAGGCCAACGACAGTGCGGTTCATGAATTCAAAGTATATTGTCTGGACAAAAATTCAGGAAAGATTCTTTGGGAACATGTCGCACATAAAGGAATTCCAAAATCGAAACGGCATACCAAGGCTTCTCAGGCCAATTGCACTCCGGCAACTGATGGCAAATATCTGGTTGTTCATTTTGGATCGGAAGGATTGTTTTGTTATGATCTGAAAGGCAATTGGGTCTGGAAAAAAGACATGGGCATTTTGGCGCCCGGCCCTTACACCGATCCCGGAGTGGAGTGGGGATATGCCAGCTCGCCGATAATTTATAAAGACAAAATTGTGTTGCAGTGCGATATTCCTGAAAAGCCGTATATCACCGTACTTGATCTGGCAACAGGAAATGAGGTTTGGAAAACCTCGCGCGAAGGCGAAGTTTCAACATGGTGCACACCGGGAGTGTATTCCGGAAATGGAAAAACGATGGTCATTGCCAACGGGTTTAACCACATTTGTGGTTACGATTTTGAAACCGGGAAAGAAATCTGGCGGCTGAGTAGCGGAGGAGACGCTCCGGCCCCAACTCCAGTTGTTGCCAACGACCTGATTTACCTGAACAGTGCGCATGGTAAGTTCTCACCCATTTTCGCCGTTCGCCCCAATGCAAAAGGCGATATTACCCTGGCTCCTGACAGTACCAAAAATCAATACATTGCCTGGAGTATCAAGCGTGGCGGTGCTTATATGCAGACACCATTGATATACAAAGGGCTTTTGTATAATCTTCAGGTGAATGGCCAATTAACTTGTTACGATGCCTTAACTGGTGAATTGAAATATAAAGATAGCCTGAAAGAAGCTTTTACGGCTTCGGGGATTGCCGCCGATGGAAAGCTGTATTTCAGCTCGGAAGAAGGTAATGTATACGTAGTTCAGGCAGGAACAGAGTTTAAACTGATATCCAAAAACCCATTGGCAGATGTTTGCATGTCAACACCTGCCATATCCGGAAATACCTTGTTTTTCAGAACGCAGCATTATTTGGTTGCAGTGGAATAGTTGCGAGGAATGCGACATCTCAAATTGATATAGTCAACCTGATTAATAGGAAAAACTCGCTGAGAATTGTTGTATTCTGGAAAGATTTTAATCATGTCTTATGAAACGCCGGTCTTTTCTTGGATCTGTATTCATGTCACCATTTGCAGTAAAAGCTATGAAATCAGAAGCAATTAATCAGTTGTTGACTTTCGGTGAAAACACACCGCGTATGCCGGTTTTGTTTATCGGACACGGTAGTCCGATGAATGCCATCGAAGAAAACGAATTTGTGCAAGGTTGGCGAAACCTCGGAAAAACGCTTCCACGACCCAAAGCTATTCTGTGCGTTTCGGCGCATTGGGAAACACGCGGAACATTTGTAACCGCCGTTCAGAAACCCGCCACAATTCACGACTTTGGTGGTTTCCCCAAAGCTCTTTACGAAGTGCAGTATCCGGCACCAGGAAGTCCTGAACTGGCGAATGAAACCAAGCGCACAATCACTAAAACCTCAGTTGGGCTCGACGAAAAATGGGGACTCGATCATGGTGCATGGAGCGTAATCCGGAGAATTTATCCTGAAGCCGATATTCCGGTAATCGAATTTAGCTTGGACTACACGCAGGGGCCGCAATATCATTACGATCTGGCAAAAGAGCTGTCGGCATTGCGCAACAAAGGCGTGCTGATTGTGGGCAGTGGAAACATGGTGCACAATCTAAGGATGGTGGCCTGGGACAAAATGAACGAACCCGAATATGGCTTTGACTGGGCGATTCAGGCCAATGACAAGTTTAAACAACTAATCCAATCCGGAAATTATAAGGAATTGATCAACTATACAGCCTTAGGTCGCGAAGTGCAACTGGCCGTTCCAACTCCCGATCATTATTTACCGCTGATTTATACTTTGGCTTTGAAAAAAGAAGACGAAGCCGTTTCATTTTTCAACGACAAACCGGTGATGGGTTCACTCACCATGACATCGGTGAAGATTGGGTAAAAAAGTAACCGCAAAGTCTTTCAAAGTTTTCGCAAAATATCGCAAAGCAAGTTTTCAATTTCCTTGCTTAGCGATACTTTGTGATTTTACTTCGTGAAACTTTGCGGTTAAATCTTTTCTGGAGTTTGATTTACAAAAACTTTGGCGTTACCGTTATCATCAGATAGGCCCAATTATTGAATGCGCTGCTGGAACCACCTTTCAGCAATTCCAAACTTTTGGTTCCAAACATCTGCGAATATCCCAGAGCAATTTTTGTTACCGGATTCAGCGTTTGAGTCAAAGTCAAATCCAGTTCGGTACCCAGATAATTATCAGCCGTTGCCGAGATCTTTGCCGCACTGGCAAAGAAATGGAGATCGGCATTGAAAGCCGTTTTGTTTTTGCTGGTAGCAAATTTCAAATAGCCATCCGACAATCCGACATTATTCAGGTGGTTGCCAACATAAAAATAATCCATGAATCCGTTAAATTTATGATTGGTACCATACAACGGAGTAAACGAGCTGTTTTTTTCGGTTTTATTATAATCGGTCCCCGACAGAATTTCGTAACCAATCAGAAATTGGCTTTTTTCAGATGCCTGGTAGGTAGCCTCGGCCATCAAATTATAGGCGTTTAGCGAGTAATTGGTACCATCCTCACCCGTTTGGAAATACAGGTTTCCGGAGAATGCTACCTTATCAACAGGTACTTCAACATGCGTTCCGAAAGTTTGACTGTATTTCGATTTTTGCTCAGTTCCAACCATTACCGGCTTGCCATTATTCAGGAACAGTAAACTGAGATTAAACTTCTCGGTTTTCCGGTTGATCCAAAGGAATTGTAAATCTTTGTAGGCATCCGGCCCGTCGTAAAGATTGTTTTTGCGGTTACCTGTTTCGTGGTGTGCAATCCCGAAATGAACATTCAGTTTCTTGGCATATTTGAACAGCGCTAAATCGTGCGAGCGGCCTTGCTGTGCCCAGCCAACACTTCCCAGAATGCGCTGGTCGTCGTAGTTCAGTTCCTGACGGCCAACTTTCAGCGTGAACGTTTTGGTCAGGTTCATTTCGGCCCAGGCCTGATGAAGGGAAGTGGCTTTTTCTTCGTTTGCTACCTGCTGTGCCTGGTTTCCCCAGATGCGAACATCCTGTAACACAACGCCAACTTTCAATCCTTCCATTTTGTAATCGAAATTCAGGCGGGTACGCTGCGAAGTAAACAGCGACGGGTCCTGCTCTTTTGCAGCTAAAGTGGAATAGCCATGACTATATTCCGTTCTCGGCCGCAACTCGCCCGAAAGGCTGAACTGCGCTTTGGCCTGACTTCCCAGCAACATGCAGCAAATCCCAATAAATATTGACTTTTTCATTTCCAGTTTTTTTGACTTTCTACCTTTACCTTTTGCCTTGTTTTCTACATTTCAACCTTTTTACCGTAACTGGCTTCACGTTTTTTAGCGGCTTCAATCCACTGCGGAACAACGTTCTTTTTGAACTCAGCTTTCTCCTCACGAAGTTTCTTCATATCCAATCCGATGAATTCCTGAGCTTTTTCTTTCGTGGCAATGTCAGGATAAGGCACTTCCTGATTGAATCCTTTGCTGGCTAACAAGCGGGCCAGTTTTACGCGCGTTTCGCCTATGATTGATAATCCGGTAGAGACAATTCTGCCAGTTTCAACCGGGGCGTGGAACGAAGCGCCATGACTGGCAGCAGCAAAATCCCAGCGCCACTGTGCATGACGAATACCTTGCAGAATGTCTTTCATCTCGGCCTCGGTAGCGCCCAAATCCCAGGCCTTCTTGGCCTCCATGTGTGCGCGCACCAATTCTTCTTCCAGCTTATCGCGGTTTTCAATAATTTTATCCTGACGGTCGTATACATTCTGAACCAGCTTGGCTGCTTCCTCGCGGTGGCAAACCTGGCACGAATTGGCAATATTGTTTAAAGGCGACTGAATGTGGTGATCGGTAAATTTCTGTCCACCTTCACTCTTGTAAGGCATGTGGCAGTCGGCACATGAAACACCGCGCTCTGCATGAATTCCCAGCGAATAGGTTTCGTATTCCGGATGTTGAGCCTTCAGCATGGGTGCTTTGCTCAGACCATGCGTCCAATCCGAGAAATTTATTTCGTCGTAATATTTTTCAATAGCCTCAACACTCATCCCTTTATCCCAGGGGAATGTAAGGTAGGCGGCACCTTCCACTTTATGCTTGTCGAAATAATATTCAACATGGCACTGGGCGCAAACCAGCGTTCGCATTTCCTGATGGGTGGCTTTGGTGATGTCTTTTCCCTGACGTTGGAATGCTTCAATCAACCCCGGGCGCGAAATGTGCAGGTTCATGGTTTTCGAGTCATGGCAATCGGCGCAACCAATAGGGTTTACCACTTCCGAACCCAAACTGGCCCATTTGCCTTTGTAGAATTCAGTAACTCCTTTTTCCTGCATCAGGCGAGGAACATCCGGGCTTTTACAAGTCCAGCAGGTTGAAGGCTGAGGTCCGTCGTTGGCATCTTTTGGGGCACCGGTGCGGAGAATATTCCGAACATCTTCAATCGCATAAAAGTGTCCGCGCCCCTGATTATAGTCTTTCGAAAACGCATAACCAGCCCAAAGCACAACTAGTCGCGGATCAACTTTCAGCATATCAATTGGCTTGTTCCCATCGTACTTGCTGACGAACGAAGTATCAGCAGTTTGGTAATACGACTGAAATTCGCGCGGAAAATTTTCACCCCAAACTTCATTCCGGGGTTCGAACTGCGAAATCTGTGTTTTTGGCACATTCACAAAAACAGCTTCGGCGCGGCGCTCAATCACCGACGAGGCCAGCAACCCAACTAAAAAGACAATAATTATGGTAGCCAGAAAGATCAACCAGGCCATCCAGGGACGTTTCTCAATAATTTGTGTTATAGGTTTCATTTGTATGTATATTTTATGAGTTATTATTTCGGATTTATAAATTCTGATTAGTCTTTCATGGCCTCCTTCAGCCAATCGGGAACCGGGCTTTCGGGAAGTGGAACCCGTGCATATGGCGTACTGCTGAGGCTATTCACCCGTCCGTGCGGAACTTCGCGGTGGCATTCCCAGCAAACGCGGTCGGTACGTTGGGCGTGCAAATCTTTCACCGATGCACTCAGTTTGGGGTCTTCGAGCAATTTGGAGTGGCAGCGCACACAATTCTGATGAACCACGTCGCGTCCGGCTTCATGAATGAAAATCACCTGAGGCTCCATTCGCAGGGCAAACATTGAGGCGTGTCGCATCCCGTCTTTTGCCTTGAAAAAATACTTGTTGAAAACATTGTTGTGCGGCACATGACACTCGTTGCAATTGGTATACTGACGGTGCGAACTGTGGCTCCAGGTGGCGTATTGCGGTGCCATGATGTGGCAATTGACGCAGGTTTCAGGATTATCGGACAAATACGAGTAAGCTTTGCTCACGTAAAACAGAAAGCAAAACAATCCGATAAGAACTCCGATGAGCAGTAAAACCGGAAACCTCCAGGCTTTTGGCGGAAGTAAATGAAAGATGAATTTCATAACAATAGAGCTTTATATTGATGTGTTAAAATCAGTTTTAATCCTGATTTTCAACTTCTAATATAAAGTTACGGCTATTGAATGGAATAATTTGTAACCTATGTTACAAACCGGAATAGTTATTCAACATGAGTGCGAAAACAGAATGCTGAGACTGGAAACTGCTTACTTTTTCAGCTCCCAGCTTACGCCTTCTTTGGTGTCTTTAATGTCGAAGCCTATCGCAGCAAGTTCGTTGCGGATTTTGTCAGAAGTTGCCCAGTCTTTGTTGGCTTTGGCGTCGGCACGAAGTTTCATAAGCAAAGCCACCACATCATTCAGCACTTCGCTGTTTCCGGCGTTGCTCTGAACATCTGCCTTCAATCCAAAAACATCGAATAGGAAGGTGCTGAAAAGTATGTTCAGCGTATTTTTATCGGTTGCGTTGATGGTCGACTTTCCTTCGGCAATGGCATTGATCATCTTCACGCCATCGAACAAATGGGCAATGGCAATCGGGCTGTTCATATCATCGGCCATGGCAGCATAGCAATTGGCCGAAAGCTCAGCAACATTTACCATTGAAGTTTCAGCAACCGGCAATGATTCGATTTTGGCTGCGGCTTTCAGCAGGCGCTCCATTCCTTTTTCTGCCGCCTGAAGCGCTTCGTTCGAAAAATCGAGCGTACTGCGGTAATGCGCCTGCAACATGAAAAAGCGGATAGTCATTGGGCTGTAAGCTTTTTCAAGTAGTGGATGGTCGCCGCTGAAAAACTGCTCCAGAGAAATGGCATTTCCGAGCGACTTACCCATTTTTTGTCCGTTCAGGGTAATCATGTTGTTGTGCATCCAGTAGCGAACAGCTTCGTGGCCGCGTGCAGCAACCGCCTGGGCAATTTCGGCTTCGTGGTGCGGGAAGGTCAAATCCATTCCGCCGCCGTGAATATCGAATGTTTCGCCCAAATATTTGCAGCTCATGGCTGTACATTCCATGTGCCAGCCCGGGAAACCGTCGCCCCAAGGCGATGGCCAGCGCATAATGTGTTCGGGCGATGCTTTTTTCCAGATGGCAAAATCGAGTCCTGAGCGTTTTTCATCCTGCCCGTCGAGTGCTCGAGTATTGCAAAGCAAATCTTCAATCTTCCGGCCTGAAAGTTTTCCGTATTCGTGACTTATAGCAAATTTTTCCACGTCGAAATACACCGAACCATTGCTTTCGTATGCAAAACCTGAGTTCAGGATGCGCTTTACGTCTTCAATCTGCTCAATGATATGGCCCGAAGCACGGGGCTCAATGCTGGGTTCTTCCAGGTTGAGCAACTCCATCGCTTTGTGGTACATCAGCGTATATTTCTGAACCACTTCCATCGGCTCCAGTTCGTCGAGCTTGGCCTGTTTGGCAATTTTGTCCTCGCCTTCGTCGGCGTCGGCAACCAAATGGCCCACATCGGTGATGTTGCGCACGTAGCGAACTTTGTAGCCAATTTGCTTCAGGAAACGAAACAGCAAATCGAACGTGATGGCCGAGCGTGCATGACCCAAGTGAGGCGGTCCGTAAACGGTAGGTCCACAAACGTACAACCCAACCTTGCCGGGAACCAGCGGTTCAAAAACTTCTTTCTTGCGGGTAAGTGTGTTGTAAATTTGTATTTCCTGAATCATGACTTTTTATTTTTTTGATGGTGCAAATGTAAAAATTTATGGTGAAAGGACAGTAAATGCAGTATTCAACTCACGAAATGAAAGGATTAAGTTAAGATTTTTCGAATTTGGGTAGATAAACATTTCCTTTCCCTTAAAATCCGTAATCAAAATCAGGTTTTGTTTGCCAAATCGGTTTTTTGGGCTTACTTTTGCCTCATTATCAAATAATCCTCACAAAAACAGGTTGTTTGGTTATAAAGAAGAGCGGAGAGATCGGGCTCAGTGAAACTCTGGCAACCAGCTGATTACTTGCAGAAAAGGTGCCAATACCCGGCCGGAAACGGAATTATAATTGAAACAAAATGAAACGACTTTCAACATTACATCTGCTAAGTTTCATGTACTTCTCGAATATGTGCATGCGCTGATTGCTTTGTTCCATTTCTTATTCCTGAGTAAATTGGAAAATCAGTAGTGTGATTTTTCTGACAATTCATTAACCATTAATAATTGATAATTTATCATTCACACGATATGGGTATTCAAAAAACACACGAAGAAATTAACGAGAAAATTCGCAGGGGTGAAGCTGTGGTGCTTACTGCCGAAGAAGTTTCGCAAATGGCGCTCACGGCCTCGCCTGAAGAGATTGCCGAAAAAGTGGATGTGGTAACTACTGCCACCTTTGGTGCCATGTGCTCGTCGGGCGCGATTGTCAATTTTGGGCACGCCAATCCGCCGATCAGAATGGAAAAAATACGGTTGAACGGCGTTCCGGCCTACGAAGGTCTGGCGGCTGTTGACACCTACATTGGCGCCACTGCCTGTGATCCCGAAAATCCGAAATATGGCGGCGCACATGTCATTCAGGATTTGGTTGACGGCAAAGACATTGAGCTGGAAGCCTGGGGAAAAGGTACCGATTGCTACCCGCGCAAGCACATCAAAACCGTCATAAACAAGGAAACGGTGAACGAGATGATCCTGTTCAACCCGCGCAATGCTTACCAGAATTACAATGTGGCTGTGAATTCCACCTCGCAAATGAAATATACTTACATGGGCAACCTGCTGCCCCATATGCGCAATGCCACCTATTCAACTTCAGGTGAATTGAGTCCGCTTCTGAATGATCCTGAAATGAAAACCATAGGCATTGGCACCCGCATTTTCCTTGGCGGAACGCAGGGATTTGTGGTGTGGCCGGGAACACAGTTCAATACCTCGAAACCGAAAAACGAGCATGGCGTTCCTGTAGGAAATTCGGCGACACTGGCTGTGATGGGCAATCTGAAGGAAATGTCGTCCGAATTTTTGCAGGCAGCCTATTACGAAAAGTATGGTGTGAGTTTGTTCGTAGGAATTGGCATCCCGATTCCTGTCCTGAATGCCGACATTGCCAAATGCGTTTCGATTCGGAACGAACAAATTGAAACCACCGTGCTCGATTATGGCGTGGAAGGCACTCCGGCTTTGGGCCGCGTGAACTATGCGCAACTGCGTTCGGGAGAAATTGAAGTGCAGGGGAAAAAGATACGGACAGCGCCGGTTTCGAGCCTGAGCAAAGCGCGTAAAATTGCAGATATCCTTAAACAATCGATACTGGCTGGTGAATTTGAAATCAGCAAGCCTGTGCAAATGTTTCCAACAAATACCTCACTCAAATCGCTGAAAGGGAGATGAAAGACAGAAGAAAGTATTCAGTGGTCAGTCGCAGTATTCAGAAAAAACTGAATTCAGGAGAACTTGAAACTTAAGGTACTCCGAATCTCTTCAATAGTAAATTGTAAATCAATAAATTGTAAATGAAAGCGATGCAGAAAAAAAGATATGTACTGAAGTTTCCACCTCAAAGTGGTGATCAGCCGTTTAGTTACCATTTGGTAAAAGATTTCGACATCCGGATTAATATTCTTCGTGCTGAAGTTTGGCCGGGGAAAACCGGAAGTTTGGTGCTCGAACTGGAAGGAACTTCAGAAAACCTTAAAAATGGGATTGCTTACCTAAAAGAAAATCAGGTGACTTGCGAACCTCTGAATAAGAAGATTACCTGGAACGAGAAACGCTGTATTAGTTGCGGAAACTGTACGGCAGTGTGCTTCGCCGGCGCTTTGCAGATGGATCCTGAAAAATGGGAACTGCAATTCGATTCGGAAAAGTGTATCGTTTGTGAACTTTGCGTTCCGGCCTGTCCGCTGAATTTATTTAAGATTGATTTCAGGGAATAAATTAGGCAGAAGTTAACAGGCAGAAGACAGAAGAAAAAAGTGATTGAGCAGCGCACATATCGCAACCTGTTTTCGCAGCAGCGGTTTCGATCGTTTGTAGTGAATTACAAGGAAACCGATTTGTGGATTGGCGTTGACCCGGACTCTTTTCGGGAAGAAATGAAAGATGCTGCGCTCACGAAAGTGATTGCCCTGCGCACCGAAATGGAAGCGTATTTGCTGATAGATCCGGTGTTTGGAAGAACTTTCGAACCACACAATGTAAAACCGAAAGCGCCGGAAATTGTTAATAGGATGGCCGATGCAGCCCTTCGCGCCGGAGTGGGACCGATGGCTGCTGTGGCTGGTGCGTTTTCCGAAGCGGTTGGCCAACATTTGATGCAACAGTTTTCCATTCAGGAAATTGTAGTGGAAAATGGAGGCGATATATTTCTAAAAATTAACCGAAATTTGCTGATGTCGGTTTATGCCGGAAGTTCGCCTTTGTCGGAAAAAATAGGGATTGAAATTCCTGCTGATCAGTCGCCGCTGGGGGTTTGCACCTCGGCGGGAACGGTTGGTCCATCGGTGAGTCTGGGAAAGACCGACGCTACCATGATCGTTTGCCGCAACACAGCTCTGGCTGATGCACTGGCAACCACTTTTGGCAATCTGGTTCAGGTTCCTGAAGATGTTCAACTGGTGACGCAGCAAACCGAGCGGTTTCCTGAAATACTCTCGGCTGTAATTATTTGCCGCGACAAAATCGGCATCCGCGGACAATTTGAAATGAAACTATTAAGATAGCCGTCCGCTTCTTGTCATCCCGAATTTATTTCGGGATCCGATGTTTAGATCAAGAGATCCTGAAACAAGTTCAGGATGACGTTTCGGCTTTAAATGATAAAATTGATGACAACGAAAAAAGACATACAAAAAGAGCTGGAGTCGCGCGTGTTGGTGCTCGACGGAGCCATGGGAACGATGATCCAGAAGCATCGGTTGACGGAAGCCGATTTTCGCGGAACGGTTTTTACTGACTTTGCCAGCGACCTGAAAGGCAACAACGATTTGCTGGTGATTACCAAACCCGAGGTGATTCGCGGTATTCATGCGCAGTTTCTGGAAGCCGGGGCAGACATCATCGAAACCAATACCTTCAATGCTACCAGCATTTCGCAGGCCGACTACCACACCGAAGCGTGGGTGTATCAAATCAACATTGAGGCTGCTAAACTGGCCGTTGATGTGGCAGCCGAATTCACCGCCAAAAATCCGGATAAACCGCGCTTTGTGGCTGGTGCTATCGGCCCGATGAATAAAACGTTGTCGTTGTCGCCCGATGTGAACGACCCCGGATACCGAGCCGTTTCGTTCGATGAGGTGAAAGCATCGTACCGCCAACAGGTGAAGGGCTTGCTCGATGGCGGAGTCGATTTGTTGCTGGTTGAAACGATTTTCGACACGCTCAACGCCAAAGCCGCTTTGTTTGCCATCGAAGAAGAACTGGACGAACGCGGAATGCGGCTTCCGGTAATGGTTTCAGGAACAATTACCGATGCCAGTGGACGAACCCTTTCAGGCCAAACCGTTGAGGCTTTCCTGACTTCGGTTTCGCACGTCGATTTGCTTTCCATCGGGTTGAACTGCTCGCTGGGAGCGCGCGATCTGCGCCCTTATCTGGAAGAGCTTTCGAAGAAAGCGCCGTTCTTTATTAGTGCATATCCCAACGCTGGATTGCCTAACCAGTTTGGCGAGTACGACGAAACACCTGAGCAAATGGCGCATCAGGTGGGCGATTTCCTGAACAACAAGTTTGTAAATATCATTGGTGGTTGCTGCGGAACAACGCCCGATCATATCCGTGAACTGGCAAAAGTAGCCCAACAGGCTGAGCCGCACCGCCGGAAAAAACAGGAAAAAAATACTAAGCTAAGCGGTTTGGAACCCGTGACGCTAACTGCTGAGTCGAATTTCATGAATATAGGCGAACGCTGCAACGTAGCCGGTTCGCGCAAGTTCGCCCGGTTAATCCGTGAAGAAAAATATGAGGAAGCGCTGGCCATTGCCCGCCAGCAAGTGGAAGAGGGCGCTCAGGTAATCGACGTGAATTTTGACGATGCCATGCTCGACGCTAAAAAAGAAATGGTGACTTTCCTGAACCTGCTGATGGCCGAACCCGACATTGCCCGATTGCCCGTGATGATTGACTCATCAAAATGGGACGTGATTGAAGCCGGACTGAAATGTCTGCAAGGCAAGGCCATTGTGAACTCCATCAGCATGAAGGAAGGCGAAGATATTTTCCGCCGACAAGCACAACTCCTTAAAAGGTATGGTGCCGCAGTGGTGGTGATGGCCTTCGACGAAAAAGGACAGGCCGACTCGTTTGAGCGCCGCATCAAGATTTGCCAGCGTGCATACAACATTCTGGTGAACGAAATCAACTTTCCGGCGCAGGACATCATTTTCGACACCAACGTGCTGACCATTGGCACCGGAATCGAAGAGCACAACAACTACGCGATCGACTTCCTCGAGTCGGTTCGCTGGATCAAGCAACACCTGAAACACGCCAAAACCAGCGGCGGTATTAGCAACCTGTCGTTCTCCTTCCGCGGAAACGATCAGGTGCGCGAGGCCATTCACTCGGTTTTCCTGTTCCACGCCATCCGCGCCGGACTCGACATGGGGATTGTGAACCCCGGCATGTTGCAGATTTACGACGAGATTCCGAAAGATTTTCTGGAGAAAGTGGAGAATCTGGTACTGAATAAAAAACCTGAAGCCACCGAAGAATTACTCGAATTTGCCCAAACGCTGAAAGAGCAGGATGCGAAAGAAGAGCGCAAAGACGAATGGCGCAGCCTGCCGGTTGAAAAACGTCTGGAACATTCGCTGGTAAAAGGTTTGCCTGATTTTGTCGAAGAAGACCTAGCCGAAGCTTTGCCACATTATTCGCCAACCCTGAACATCATTGAAGGTCCGCTGATGGACGGTATGAACGTGGTGGGCGACCTTTTTGGCTCCGGAAAGATGTTCCTTCCGCAGGTGATCAAATCGGCACGCGTGATGAAAAAGGCGGTAGCTTATTTGCTGCCGTACATTGAAGCGGACAAAGATAAACTCGACACGACCGACAACCGCAAAACCGTGCTGATGGCCACCGTGAAAGGCGATGTTCACGATATTGGTAAGAACATTGTGGGCGTGGTTTTGGGTTGCAACAACTATCGCGTCATTGACCTGGGAGTGATGGTGCCAACCGAAAAAATTATGGAAACCGCCATTCAGGAAAAAGTGGACATCATCGGATTGAGTGGGCTGATCACTCCATCGCTTGAAATTATGGTAGATGTGGCCACCGAAATGGAACGCCGTGGCATGAACTTGCCGCTGCTGATTGGCGGTGCAACCACCTCGAAGATTCACACCGCAGTGAAAATCGCACCACAGTATAAAAATCCGGTCATCTATGTGAAAGATGCGTCACGCGCGGTAGGCGTGGTTTCCAACCTGGTTTCTGGAAGTGAACAATTCTTGTCCGATTTGCGGACAGAGTACCAGACTATTAGGGAACAGCACGGCCAAAAGAAAGCGAAAAAATATCTGTCGATTGCCGAAGCACGTGAGAATAAATTGAAAATCGACTGGAACAATACGCCCATTTATAAGCCGAATTTTATGGGAATCAAACAACTGATAGACTTCCCGATTTCGGAGCTTCGAAAATACATCGACTGGACCTTCTTCTTCATGGTTTGGGAACTGAAAGGCAAATATCCGGCTATCCTGAACGACGAACAGCAGGGCGAAGAAGCCCGGAAACTGTACGCCGATGCCAACCGGATGCTCGATCGGATGGAAGCAGAAAAGATGGTTCAGGCCAACGGTGTTTTTGGTATCTGGCCAGCCAATGCCGATGGCGACGATATTGTTTTGTATGAAAATGAAAGCAGCAAAAAGGAAATAGGAAGGTTTTATCATCTTCGTCAGCAAGAAGAGAAAAAGCCAGGTTCTCCGAATTATTGTCTGTCCGATTTCATCGCTCCGCTTGAAAGTGGTAAAACCGATTATTTTGGTGCGTTCGCCGTAACTGGCGGTATTGGTATCGAAAAATGGATGAAGAAATTCCACGACGATCACGACGATTACAATGCCATTCTGCTCGAATCGTTGGCCGACCGCTTGTCGGAAGCTTTTGCCGAGTTGCTCCATGAACAGGTGCGCAAGGAATATTGGGGTTATGTTCCGGAAGAAAAGCTATCACTTGAAGAAATGTTCCATGTCGATTACCAGGGAATCCGCCCGGCATTAGGTTATCCGGCCTGCCCCGAGCACCACGAAAAGGGGAATCTGTTCAACATGCTGAAAGCCGAAGAAATTGGGATGACCCTGACCGAACACTTCATGATGCGTCCAACAGCTTCGGTTAGCGGCGAATTTTTTGTACATCCCGAATCGAAATATTTCAGTCTGGAAAAAGTTGGAAAGGACCAAATTGAAGACTATGCCCGCCGCAAGGGTGTTTCAGTTGAAACAATCGAGCAGTTTATGCCTTCGAATTTGAATTATAAAGGGATTTAGGAAAGTTTGCAGCCGCAGTAATTTACAGATCGGATGAACGCCAGTTATCCGATCTGTAAACCAGTTTCTCAAAGCAGACGTTAAGTTGTATTGACGAGTCAACGGCATTTTGGTCGATAGAATATGATTTTTTAATTAAAACCTTCCTTTTAAATCCGTAAAAATACTGTCGGCCTTTCACGTTTTGGTTTTGGGTGTTAAGTTTGTACCCATTAGGTTTTCAAAAAGGAAATAGCAAGACTGAAAAGAGAACATTTAGCAATTAAATTTCGTTCAAATTCTGAAATCAATTTGGCTTTTGAACCACTAAATACCCCTGAAATGAAAGTAATTGACATTATCAATCAAAGCGACAAAACTGTTTTTTCGTTTGAGCTTTTGCCCCCGCTCAAAGGCAATGATGCCAGCAAAATTTACAACACCATTGAAACGCTGATTGATTTCAACCCGAAATACATCAATATTACCACGCATCGCGACGAGATGGTGTACGTTGAATTGCCCGATGGACGGATAGAAAAGCGCATTGTTCGCAAGCGTCCCGGGACAGTTGCCATTGCGGCCAATATTCAGCACAAATACGGAATTCCGGTTATCCCGCATATTTTGTGCGGAGGATTCACCAAAAGCGAAACTGAGCACGTGCTGATTGATCTGAATTTTATGGGCATTAAAAATGTACTGGCTCTGCGTGGCGATGGTAACAAGGGCGAACATGTTTTCCGTCCGGAGCCCAACGGGCATGCCAATGCCAATCAGTTGGTTGAGCAGATTGTGAACCTTCGAAACGGTAAATATCTGGAAGCCGACCTGAAAAATACGGCCTCAATGGATTTTTGCATCGGGGTGGCCGGTTATCCGGAGAAGCATTTCGAATCGCCCAATCCAGAAACTGATATGCATTACCTGAAGCAGAAGGTTGATGCCGGCGCTGATTACATTGTGACCCAGATGTTTTTCGACAATCAGAAATACTACGCTTTCGTCGATCGTTGCCGTGCTGCCGGAATTATGGTTCCGATTATTCCCGGAATTAAACCGATCAACCTACGGAATCAGCTGACCGTGTTACCAAAGCTTTTCAGCATCGATATTCCGCTGGAACTGGCTGCTGAACTGGACAAATGCAAAACCGACGACGATGCTAAAGTGGTGGGTACAGAGTGGGCCATCCAGCAATCGAAAGACCTTGTGGCACATAAGGTTCCGAGTTTGCACATTTATACCTACGGCGTTTCGGATAATACACGCAAAATTGTTGAGGCAGTGTTTTAACAAATGATTGGTGACAGGAGTGAGGTTGATGCTGTTAATTTGTTTTAATAGTGCTTGTTGGTATGTAATTTTCAAAAGCGGTTTACCCTGATTCAGAAAGAATGTGCTATCTTCGCACCCGTTAAAATGTGCCCAAAAAACAGCCTTCGGGTTTGGCAATTAAAATTTTAGCGCACATTGAGCAAAATATTAAGACAAGTTCTTATGCTGCCGGTCTGGTGGACGGGTTTCAAATAAAAATCAAATTCATGAATTCATGAAAAATTTTAAACAACTGAACAATATCGTTGGCTGGCTCACTTTTCTGGTTGCCGCTGTAACTTATTTGTTGACCATTGAACCAACTGCAAGCTTCTGGGATTGCGGTGAGTTTATAACTACTTCGTATAAACTTGAGGTTGGGCACCCTCCGGGAGCACCGTTTTTCATGATTTTGGGAAGATTTTTTACCATTCTGGGAGGAAGTCCGTCGAATGCGGCTGTTATGATCAACTCCATGTCAGCCCTGGCCAGCGCATTCACTATATTATTCCTTTTCTGGACCATCACTCACCTGGCAAAGAAGTTAATCAAGCCACAGGGCGAAGAATATACCATGGGTCAAACCATTGCTATTTTGGGTGCCGGTGTTGTTGGAGCTTTAGCTTATACTTTCTCTGATACATTCTGGTTTTCGGCTGTCGAAGGTGAAGTTTATGCCTCGTCGTCGTTGTTTACAGCCCTGGTTTTTTGGGCAATCCTGAAATGGGAAAACGAAGCCGACGAACCTCATGCCAACCGCTGGATTATCCTGATTGCTTATTTCATGGGACTTTCCATCGGGGTGCACCTCTTGAATTTGTTGGCAATTCCGGCGATTGTTTTTGTTTATTATTTCCGAAAATATAAAGTTACCCGTAATGGTGTCCTGATCAGTCTTGCCGCCTCGCTCCTGATTCTGGGAGTTGTGATGTACGGAATTATTCCCGGGGTTATCACAGCAGCTTCGTGGTTCGAACTGATGTTTGTAAACGGCGTTGGATTGCCATACAATTCAGGAGCAATTATTTATGCGTTTCTGCTGATTGGTGGTCTTGTTTACGGTATCCTTTATACAATTCGGAAAAAGAAAGTGCTTTGGAATACCATTTTGCTGGGTGTAACTGTTATCCTGATCGGGTATTCTTCGTTTGCGATGATCGTAATCCGTTCATCGGCCAATCCTCCAATGGATCAAAACAGTCCCGATAACGTATTTGGCCTTCTTGGTTACCTGAACCGTGAGCAATACGGCGATCGCCCGTTGTTGTATGGTCAGTATTACAATACGCCGCTCGATAAATATGTTGACGACAAACCTTATTACATTCAGAAAAATGGCAAATATGTGGTTGCCGATATGCGTCAGAAACCGGTTTTTGATTCAAATCTGAGTACTATTTTCCCCCGCATGTACAGCCGCGAGAATGAGCACATCGAAGCATATAAACAATGGGCCAACATCAAAGGCCGCAAGGTTTCGGTTACTGACGAAGACGGACAGGCGAAAACAATAGAATTGCCAACTTTTGGCGAAAACCTTACTTTTTTCCTGAGATATCAGATTGATCACATGTACTTCCGGTATTTCATGTGGAACTTCTCCGGAAGGCAAAGCGACATTCAGAGCAATGGCGAAATCACCAATGGAAACTGGATTACAGGTATCAATTTTATCGATTCCATTCGCCTTGGCGACCAGAAAACACTTCCGCAGGAATTTAAAAATAACAAGGCGAACAATGCCTATTACATGTTGCCGTTCATCCTCGGAATTATCGGCATTGTTTTCATGTACAACCGCGGAATTGAAGGAAAGAAAGACCTTTGGACAGTTTCCCTTCTATTTCTCATGACCGGATTAGCCATTGTGGTTTACCTGAATCAAACGCCATTGCAACCACGCGAACGTGATTATGCTTATGCCGGATCGTTCTATGCGTTTACCATCTGGATTGGAATAGGCGTATTGGGCATCTACGAATTGCTTAAGAAATATATGCCTGATTCGACCAGTGCCGGTATTGCCGGAGGGTTGTCGCTTCTGTTGGTTCCGGTACTTATGGGCGCTCAAAACTGGGACGACCATGACCGTTCGAACCGTTATACCTGTCGTGATTTTGGCGCCAATTACCTGAAAACCTGTGCTCCAAATGCTGTGATATTCACGAATGGAGATAACGACACCTTCCCGTTGTGGTACAACCAGGAAGTTGAAGGTGTCCGCCGCGATATGCGTGTTTGTAACCTTAGTTATTTCCAAACCGACTGGTACATCGATCAGATGAAACGCAAAGCTTACGAATCGGCTCCGCTGCCTATTTCGTTCGAACACGATTCGTATGTTCAGGGTAAACGCGATGTGATTTACCTGATGGAAGATCCACGATTGAAAGGTTCAGTTGAACTGAAACAGGCTCTTGATTTTGTGAAGGATGAAAACCCACGCACTAAATTGGAGCAAGCCGAAGGCGCTGCTTACATTCCGTCGAAAAAACTTTACATGGTGGTTGACAAGGAGGCTGTGATCAGGAACAAGGCCGTTAATCCGCAGGATTACGACAAGATTGTTGATACCCTGAAAATCGACTTTGGTAACAGACATTATATTACCAAAGATGAGTTGATGGTACTCGATATGATTGCCACAAACAACTGGGAACGTCCGCTGTACTTTGCCATTACCGTTGGCCGCGACAAATACCTCAACCTTCAGGATTATTTCCAGCTCGAAGGTTTGGCTTATCGTTTAGTTCCGATTAAAACTGAGAATAATAGCGATGGCGGTCTGAATATTGGTAGAGTTGATTCGAAAGTGATGTATGAAAACGTGATGAACAACTTCAAATGGGGCAATATGAACAACCCGAAAGTTTACATCGACGAAAATAATGCCCGCATGATGATGAATATCCGGAACACGTTTAACCGGTTGGCCGAAACTTTGGTTGCCGAAGGTCAGACTGACAAGGCTACGCAGGTTCTCGACCGCGGTGTTGAGCTGATTCCGCATAAGATAGTTCCTTACAACTATTTCTCGATGATGATGGCCGAAACTTATTTCAAAGCCGGAAAGCCTGAAAGTGGAAAGGAAATCATCAAAACCATCATGACGGATTACGAAGAGCAGCTGGATTATTTCTTCAAGCTGAACCGCCCGATGCGTGCTTCGGTTGACGAAGAAATTCAGAGGATTCTATATTTTATGAGAGAGATGGGAATGGTATGTGCTCGTGGACAACAGTCCGAATTAGGCAAGGAAGTAACCACCACGTTTAACAACTATCTGAATAAATACAGTTCATTGAAATAATGAAGCGTTTTGATCCCCGGGTGCGCCTGCCTGGTTTTCTGACCTCGATGGCTAAGAGTGCCTTGTGGAGGTTTCCGGAAACCGAACGGGTGGTTTACCTGACTTTTGATGATGGTCCGATTCCGGAAGTGACGCCCTGGGTACTCGACCTTCTCCGGAAGGAAAACATTAAGGCTACATTCTTTTGTGTGGGCGAAAATGTAATGAGATATCCTGAAGTTTACCGTCGGATTTTGGAGGATGGCCATTCTGTTGGAAACCATACTTACAATCACTGGCAGGGACTGAAGCACAGCGATCGGGACTATTTCAGGAATATTGAAAAGGCAGGGGAGTATATCGAATCTGATTTATTCAGGCCACCACATGGCTGGTTAAAAACTTCGCAATATCGCTTCCTGAAGAATAGATTCAGGATAATTATGTGGGATCTGATTACCTGTGATTACGACAAACGGTTTTCGCCGGAGCAGGTCTTCCGAAATGTGACCGACTTTGTTCGTCCGGGTTCGATTATAACGTTTCATGATTCAATAAAGGCGCAACCCAACCTTACAGTTGTTTTGCCACAGGCAATTCGCTGGATGAAGGAACAGGGTTATCGTTTCGAGGCCATTCCGTATAATAAAATAAATAACAGGCAGTAAGGTTCTTGCTGCCTGTCAAAATTTAAAGATGATGAATATTCTTATTGTTGGTTCAGGAGGAAGAGAACATGCGATGGCATGGAAAATAAAGCAATCGCCTAAGCTGGGACAATTGTTTATTGCTCCGGGTAATGCGGGCACTTCGCTTTTGGGAACCAACCTTCCGGTAGGTGTAACCGATTTCGAAGGCCTGAAGAAAGCAGTGCTCGAGAACCAGATTGATTTGGTATTGGTGGGCCCGGAAGTTCCACTATGCGCCGGATTGCACGATTTCTTCAGTACCGACGAAAGCCTGAAAAATGTGCTTGTAGTTGGTCCGCATCAGTTGGGTGCTCAGCTCGAGGGCAGTAAGGATTTCGCCAAGGATTTTATGATGCGCCACCAGATACCAACAGCTAAATACCTGGCTGTTACTTCTGAAAACCTTAATGAGGGTCTCTCATTTCTGAAAACCCTGAATGCACCCTATGTTCTGAAGGCCGATGGACTGGCTGCCGGAAAGGGAGTTTTGATTCTGAGCGATCTTCAGGAGGCTGAACAATCGCTGAAAGAAATGCTTGGCGGACAATTTGGCGCAGCCAGCAGCAAAGTGGTAATCGAGGAGTTTTTGAGCGGAATTGAATGTTCGGTTTTTGCTATTACTGATGGAAAAGATTATAAAGTTCTGCCGGTGGCAAAAGATTACAAACGCATTGGCGAAGGCGATACTGGTTTGAATACCGGCGGCATGGGAGCCATTTCGCCCGTATCGTTTGCCGACGAAGCATTTATGCAAAAGGTTGAAGACCGCATCATACGTCCAACGGTTGAGGGTTTGCAGAAAGACCAGATTAAATACAACGGTTTTATCTTTTTCGGTTTGATTAATGTTGGCGGAAACCCAATGGTAATTGAATACAACGTACGCATGGGCGATCCGGAAACCGAGGCTGTAATGCTCCGCATCAAATCTGATTTTGTTGATTTGCTTATTGGCGCTGCCGATGGAACTTTGGGAGCGAAAAGTATCGAAATTGACGAGCGTTCAGCAGTTACCGTAATGCTCGTTTCGGGTGGCTATCCGGGCGACTACGAAAAAGGAAAGGTAATCAGTGGACTGGAAAAGATAAAAGACAGTATTGCTTTTCATGCCGGCACAAGCCTTAAAAACGGAAATGTTTGTACCGATGGCGGTCGTGTAATTGCAGTAAGTTCGTATGGCGAGAATATGAAGGAGGCTTTGGCCTGCTCGTATAAAAATGCCCGTGAAATTGAATTTGAAGGCATGTATTACCGGAAAGATTTAGGTTTCGATTTATAGACTGATCTCTTTCGGAGGTTAGCAAAGAATTGAGCGGTAAGAGTAAAAAAAACAAAACATGTTACTTAGAGCATTAAAATCAAATCCGACTTATCATTTTTTACTGATACCATTTATTGCAACAGCGTTATGGTTTAAGTCGTTTCTAAATCCTGCGCATTTTTCGTTTTATCAGGGCGAGAATTCAATGATTCTCTACCAGCCAATCAATTATCTGCTGGGCGAAAATCCATTGACAAGTAATATTGTTGCTCTTCTGTGTACTATTTTACTGGCTTTCCTGATTTATAAAATAACTGTTCAATATTCGTTCATACGAGTCAGAACAGTTTTACCATCTACATTATTTGTTTTGTTTTCCAGCGGAATGCACGATTTGCATGCCATGCACCCGGTATATCCTGCAGCTTTATTTCTCATTCTGACCATCGATCGTATCTTCGATTCATATGAAAAAGATGTTATTCACTCCAATGCTTTTGAGTCCGGCATTTTTTTAGCGATCGGATCGCTTTTTTACCTGAATCTGGTATTCTTATTCCCGTTTCTGTGGATAGGTTTTATTATTCTGAAACAAAAAGTGAACTGGCGGGAGTTTGTACTAACTACTTTGGGATTTATTTTTCCGTGGTTAGTTGCGCTGGCTTATTATGGAGCAACAGGTAAAACCGATGAAATGATGGTTACGTTCAAGGCTAACCTTGCTTCGCATGCCTCGCTTCTTCTGCAGAATCTTCCGGTACAGATTTATACAGGCTATCTTGCTCTCTTAACACTGTTGGCCAGTTTCTTTCTTATTTCTCAGTATGATGGTAAAAAAATAAGCTCGAGAAAATATTTCAAGGCATTCTTTTGGGTTTTCCTGATTACCTGTATCACTGCTGTTGCCAATCCTGCGGTGTCTCAGGAAATTATAATCATTCTTTCAATACCTCTTACTTATCTTATTTCGAATTACCTGATTTATATGAAACGGCAAATCTGGGGTGAACTATTCCTGTATATTTTATTGGCAGGAATAATCGCTTTGCAGTTTGTATAATCACGAATCAGAACCAGTTCTTTCGTTTGAAGGTAAATATTCCAATCAGGACCAAAATGACTGAGATGGAAATTACGTACCCAAAAGCCAGGTGCGAATCCTCAAAACCATTCGGAACATTCATCCCATACATACTGGCAACCAGTGTTGGGATCATCAGGATAATTGTAACAGCAGTAAGCTGCTTCATGATTACGTTAAGGTTATTCGAGATTATGGAAGCAAAAGCATCCATCATCCCACTCTGAATGTCGCTGTAGACATTTGCCATCTCCAACGCCTGTTTGGTTTCAATAATAACGTCTTCCATCAAATCCTCGTCGTGCTCAATGCCTTGCAGGTTGCGTCCATTACGCATTTTAGCCAGAACCATCTCGTTCGATTTCAGCGAGGTAATAAAGAAAACCAGGCATTTCTCCATGCTTAGCAAACGATGGAGTTCCTTATTCTTGGTGGCAGTTTCCAGATCTTTCTCGATGAGGGCAGTCTGTATATTGATTTCTTTCAGGAACTGAAGGAACCAGACTGCAGAGATGAGAAAGATGCGCAGTACATAGTCGAACGGATTGGTAATGGAGATTTTATTCTCGTTCACCGCTTTTATCAGCGAAGAAATTATTTTGGTTCGTCTGGAGCAAACGGTTATAATCTGGTTATTCGTAAAAATAATGCCTAAAGGCACCGTAATGAACGGAATCCCGTTGTTTTGATTACTAAGCGGAACGCGCAGGATAATCAGTACATTATCTTCTTCAACCTCAATACGCGAGCGCTCGTCGGTATCTAAAACGTCCATGATAAAATCACGGGGTACATTATGGCTGTTAATAAGCAGCTCAACTTCTTCGTTGGTTGGTTCCTGAAGGTTGATCCAGCAATTGGGCTGATACTCGGTCAGGCGGGTAAATGAAGCTCCGGTTTCCCAAAATGTAATCATAACTGTCACCCTTTATGATAGACCAAGAGTTGATATGCTGTTTGGCCTGTCTGATTTATAACTTACTTTCCAAAAAATGGTATCAGTAAAAGTGTTGCTGATAATCCAATCAAGATAATGATTGTAGACCAGCCAATGAAATTATTGATTGGCTTATTCACATATTTGCCCATGATTTTTTTGTTGTTCACCAGTAAGATCATACAAACCAGAACAACCGGCAAAAGCATTCCGTTTATAACCTGCGACCACAGCGAAATTAAGATGAGCGGTGCATTTGGCAATAAGATGATACCTGCTGAAAAAATCAGGATTCCGGTATAGAGTATGTAAAATTCACGGGCTTCGTCCCACTTTTTATCAATGCCGGCTTCAAACCCGAAAGCTTCGCAAACATAGAATGCTGTTGCCAAAGGAAGAATAGTGGCTGAAAAAATTGACGCAATGAAAAGGCCAAATGCAAATACCTGTGATGCCAGCTCTCCTGCAAGAGGCTTCAATGCCATGGCGGCATCTTTGGCCTCGTTTATCTCAACTCCATTTACATGTAGTGTTGATGCACAAGCAACGATAATAAAGAACGCAACAACCACTGTAGCAATACAACCTACCACAATGTCGATGAGCGAGTATTTGTATTGCTTCATGTCCAGTCCTTTTTCGATGACTGACGATTGCATATAGAATTGCATCCATGGAGCAATGGTTGTACCGATTATACCGATAACCATTGCCAGACTTTTCGAATTAACTTCAAGCTGCGGATGAACGATGGCATGGCCAATTTCTCCCCAGTGAGGCTTTCCCATCAGGGCAGAAACAACATACATTAGCAGTGATACGCTAAACAGTAAGAATATGCGTTCGGCAATCTGGTAAGTTCCTTTCACCACCAGGAACCAGATCAGGATCCCGATTATGGGCACCGAAATATACTTGCTTACGCCAAAAACTTCCATACTACCTGCTACACCGGCAAATTCGGTGGTAGTATTTCCAATATCGGCAATGAGTAACCCTATGAAAATAAAGAAAGTAACCTTCACTCCAGCTGTTTCACGGATAAGATCGGCAAGACCTTTTCCGGTGACAATCCCCATTCGGGCATTCATTTCCTGAATAACCACAAGCACAATGAACGAAGGAATAAGCGTCCACAAAAGGTTATAGCCGTATACCGCTCCGGCTACCGAATATGTTGTGATTCCACCGGCATCGTTATCGACACTTCCGGTAATAATTCCCGGGCCAAGTATGGCCAGGAATATTGCAAGCCGCTGGAAAAATGATTTCCTATTTTTAAACATTCTCACCCTCTCCTAAATTATTTCATCCTACGTTTATCCAACAAATCGTCAATTACGTCGTCTATAACAACCATTCCCTGCAATACTTCGCTGCGGTCAACAACCGGGATAGCGAGCATGTTGTATTTCGATACAAACTCGGCAATTTCATCCACTTCCTGATCGTCGTACAAACGAACAGGTGAGGGTTTCATGATTTGGGCAATTTTCGTTTCAGGTGCCGAAACAACCAGGTCTCTTAGCGAAAAAGTGGCGATTAGTACATCTATTTCGTTGATTACAAATAGATTATATAGCGATTCGGCTTCGGGTTTTTGAGTACGCAGAACATTGAAAACCTCTTCGATGGTTGCGTTTTCGTTGAATGACAAGACTTCTGTTGACATGATACTTCCCACTTCGTGGTTGGGGTAATCGAGCAATTCGCGAACTTCCTGCGAAGTGTCTTCTTCCATTTCGTTCAGCAGGAGTTCAACTTTTTCGTCGCCCAAAGCATCGAAAATGTCGGCAACCTCGTCGGCTGGCATTTTATCGAGCACATCGGCCACTTTCTCAATGGGCAAACTTTTGATGATGTGAATCTGCGTTTCAACTTCAAGTTCTTCCAAAACGTCGGCAGCCTGTTCGTCGTCGAGAGCCGAAAACACTTCGGCACTGGCAGTCCGGCCCAAATCTTCAATGATATCGGCCAAATCAGATGGGTGTAAGGTTTGAAGCTTCTTGTAACTTTTCGAGAGTTTAATGTTCGAATTCGACGAATCAATGGTTTCAACATCCTCCCAAAGAATAAACTTGGCCGGTATATTGCCTTTGAAAATTGAAGCCATAAATTTTAACGGCTTGGCAATGCCAATCCGGCGCAACAGCCCTTCAATGCCAATATCAACTGCAACAGCATAAGTGCCGTTGACCAGCGTGACCAAACGAACATCGTTTACGCGGACCAGTTTCCGTCCGTTCAGATCAATAATTTGTTTATCGAGGACCGACTCAACCAGGTACAAATCGTTATTGATAATGTGCTCAGGGAGGTCGGTTGGCTGATTGCATATAACTTTTACTTTGCCGTTAATTTTCTCGACGGTAAAGCCCTGAAAAGCATAAAACCGAACCTGGTTCCTGCGTTTCAGCATAATGCCGTTAACAGCCGGGTGTCCCGACGTATAATTGGAGGAATCAGATTCGACAAGCAAATCTTTAACTACACCAACGTATTTACCGTTGGTATCATAAACCTTTTTCCCAATTATGCGGCTTAAATAAAATGTGGTGATCGATGTCATAAGCAGCTCCTTGCATTAAGTGATACGGAAGGAGCGCATTCAAAATGAACGGGCTAACCTTCTATATCAAGGTTAATAATCGTAATATATCCGCAGGCCCTTCGTCCATTTTAAAATTTATATTGGTTTGCGCCGCAAAAGTAAAAAAAAATCTCACGAAATGAGTTGTTGTCAGATTATAATTGCTTCACTGTTTGTAATTAAAATTTGGATTGGTGAAAGCGTTGTTTTCTCTTCGGAATAAGGCATAAAAAAACCCGCCGGCTTGGACCGGCGGGTAAAACTATTAAGATCGTTCATCAAATTGAATGCGGGGTTTCCAGGGCATTACAGTTCAATGGTGCGACCATTGTAAAAATCCAAAATCTTAGTTCTGAAAATGTATTCGTATTTGGCCTGAAGCAAATTGCTCTGCGCGGCCGACAGGTTATTCTTGCTTTGGTTATATTCGACCGAATTAACCATTCCCACATTGAATTTTTCTTCGGTATAGCGGAATGCTTCCTGCGACGAAACTAAAGCCTTTTGGTTGGCTATGTACCTTTTGAAGGCTGCAATAGCATTGGTATAAGCCTGTTCAATGTCCTTCCGAAGCAAATTCTTGGTATTCTGCAATTGCAGCTCGGTATTTTCAACCTGAATCTGCGAATTGTTTACACCTGTGCGTGCCTGGAATCTGTTGAAAATAGGAATATTAAGAGTGAATCCAAATCCATATCGTTCATTGCTTTTCATCTGATCTTTGAATGCAATTTTATTTCCGGTATAGTCGGTGTACTTGTTGTTATAGAAGTTGTAATAATTACCTCCAAACGACAATGAGGGCATCAGGTTACCTTTAGCGATTTCCAGCTGTTTGCGGGCACTCTCGAGTTTAAACTCGGCTCCTTTAACTGCCGGCCTGATCTGAACTGCATTTTTAAATACGTCCATGGTGTTCATCAGGCTCATGTTTGCACCAATTTCAGGCAATATGGGCTTTTCAACCTTAAAGCTTTCGGTTGAAGGGAGATCAAGCAATTGGTAAAGTGCCAGATAGGCCAGTTGTGAACGGTTTTGTGCATTTACCACGTTTAATTCTTCGCGGGCAAATTGTGCTTCAATCTCGAGCAAACTTCCTTTGGCCAGGCTTCCGGCTTCAACCAGTTTCCCGGTACGGTCGATTTGTAGCTGAGTAATTTTTTGTAAATCTTCGGCGACAACAACCAGTTCGTCGGCAAACAAAACTTCGAGATAAGCGGCTGCAATATTCAGCATCATATCGTCTTTAGCCTTTTGCATGTCTTCGAGGCTGGCCCGTAAATCCATATCGGCCATACCAACCGAGTTTTTTAAGGTAAATCCGTTCCACAAGGTTACACTTGCATTTAAACTTGCCGATGTTGAGTTCGAATTGATGTCGAGGTAGGTATTGTCGGGACCAATAGTGCGGCCAAAACTCATATTGTTTTGAGCTCCTCCGTTTAGGCTGGGCAAACGGTTGTTTTTGGCTTGTCCGAGTTGATTGCTGTAATAGTCAGTATTCAGCTTTTGCTGCTTAATCTGGATATTATTCTTGAGGGCATAATCTATACATTTCAGCAACGACCATGTTTCCTGCGCCTGTGCGCTTGTAAACACAACAAGCAATACAGCTGCGGCCACGAGACTAAGTATTCGTTTCATTTGTATATTTTTTTAATTTTATTTGTAATGGCTAACTTACTATAATTCTTTGAATTGTGTGTTATGCCTTTTTCTTTTCTTCTTCTTTAATCTTCTTTGGATCAACTTTTTCGCCCTTCACCTTATCTGCTTTGGTCAGGCCTTCGGTAATTTCGATATTGATACCATCAGAGATTCCGGTTTTCACTTTTCTCTTTTCGAATACTTGTGGTGTTGCTGTTTCAATTTCGACGAATGATGTATCTTTCTCAAATTTCAGCATTCCTTCAGGAATAACCAACACACTGTCTTTCTTTTCCAGCACAATATTGGCATTGGCACTGTATCCGGCCCTGATAAACTGGTTTTCTTTCAGCACCACATTGGCTTTAATCTCGAACTGAATGGCTCCGTTTTCTTCTTTCCCTTTAGGGGCAATGTATTCCAGAATTGCGGCGAATTTATCTTTTTCGATTGCACCAATTTCCAGTTCAATGTTCATGCCTTCTTTGATTTTGCCAACTTCAGTTTCGTCAACCTTGCCTTTGAAAATCATGTCCTGCATATCGGCAACAGTACAAATGGTGGTTCCGTTGTTAAATGTGTTCGATTGGATAACAGAGTTTCCTTCTTTAATCGGAACATCGAGAACCATTCCGTTTACTGTTGAACGAACAAGTGTATTAGTAGCTGTTTGTGCCTTTTTTGTTACACCGTTTTTAATTAAATCCAGATTATTTTCTGCAGCCGATAATTCTTCTTTGGCCGAGTCGTATCCAACTTTGGCTTTTTTATACTCTTCAAACGAGATTACCTTCTGGTCGTAAAGTTTTTGCTGGCGATCGAAATCAACCTTGGCATCGTCGAAATTTAATTTTGCCCGGTTCAAACGGTTTTCAGCATTATTCAGGTTAACCATATCAGGAATAATCTTGATTTTGGCAATCACCTGGTCTTTTTTTACAAAATCGCCGGCAACAATATACAGTTCGTCAATAATTCCGGAAACCTGTGGAACAATGTCGATCTCTTTTCTGGGAACAACAGAGCCGGTGGCTACAGTCTTGCGAACAACGTTGGTTACAAACGGACTCTTGGTTTCGAAAACCTCAGGTGCCTTTTTCGATTTGGTGTAGAGGAAATAGATTGTTCCCCCGAAAATTCCTACAAGGATAACAATACCCAGGATTTTAAAAATTTTTTTCATGATTCGGTTTTTTATATGTTTCTGTTTTCTGTTTATTTAATAGTTATGTGAGCTTGCCGCAGGTTTTTGGAAAAGCGTTCCGGATAACCCGCGAATTTTATTTATTGTTATTCGTCTCTGATAGCATCGATTGGTTTTATACTTACCGCTCTTTTCGCCGGAATGAGGCCGGCAATTATTCCGGCAACAACAAGTACCGCCAGTGCCGATAATGCCATGGTCAGATTAATTTCCGGGTTACGGAAGAACAGTTTGTCGCCGCCTGCCTGCAAAATACGGTTTAATATTTCGAGAACACCTACTCCCAGCGACAGTCCAATGTATCCGGCCATCACGGTTAAGAATACACTCTCGGCAACAATGTGTTTTATTACCGTAGCAGGTGTTGCACCTATAGCGCGCTGAATCCCGATTTCCTGCGTACGTTCCTTTATAATTACAAGCATAATGTTACTTACTCCAATTACTCCGGCCAGCAAAGTCCCGATTCCTACAATCCAGGTTAACACCTGAATGCCAAGGAACAAAGCATTGAATTTGAGGAATTCTTTTTCGATGTTGAACGAACCGATAGCCTGCTGATCTTCGGGTGCAACTTTGTGACGCTCCTTCAAAATCTTTTTCAGTTTATCTTCCAGGTCGCTCACTTTGGTTCCGGGTTTTGAGGTTACCGAGAAGAAATATACTCTGTTCCCGTAGTTGTATGCTTTGCGCATAGTCGAGAACGGGATGATGATGGTTTCTTCTTTTTTGCCTCCTCCAATGTTAATGCGGGTTTCGGCATGAATAACTCCGACAACCTGGAAATACACACCGCTAATTTTCAGGTACTGACCAATAGGATCTTCGTCTTTTCCGAACATAACTTCAACAACACGTTCGCCAATATTACAGACTTTTCGTTCCTGAAGCATGTCGATATCGTTAATTAGTCGTCCCTTAACCGGAGTCCAGCGGTCAATCTTGAAATAATCAGGATAATCGCCATACACGTTGAATGAGCCGGTCCGTTCTCCACGGATTGTATTGTTACCGGTTTGTTGGTTCCCGAATAAGCGTGGTGACAAATACTCAACTTCTTTTACATTGTCGCGAATGTAATCGATGTCGTTGGTTTCGTAGTTCCAGCGGCGTCCGCGCTGAAAACCTTCGTATGGTACACTGGTCCTTTCGGTCCAAAAAAATGCTGAATTGGTTGCAAAAGCGCGAACTCCGTCGAGTACCCCATTTTCGAGTGCTTTCCCGGCTCCCGACATAATGATGAGCATGAAAATTCCCCAGAACACACCAAATGCTGTCATGAAGCTGCGAAGACGGTTCTTTTTCAGTGCGCTAACTATTTCGCTCCAAAGGTCTAAATCAAACATATGAAAATCTCCTTTTCTTTATTCGTCGCGCAGGGCAACAATAGGTTTAATACTGGCGGCCCGTTTGGCAGGAATATATCCGGCAATGGCGCCGGCAACTATCAGAAGGAGTGTGGCCGAAACGGCTATGTTAAAATCGACAGTCGGATTCAGGAAAATGGTTTCTCCCTGTTCTCCCGGAGTAGGGCCAGCCGACTGTACCATAAAGTAGTTAATCATTTCCATCAGTCCGGTTCCCAAAACCAGGCCGATATAACCGGCAATGGTAGTAATCATGATGGCTTCGAGCAAAATCAGGCCAATTACTGAAGCCGGGCTTGCACCAATGGCTTTGCGGATACCGATTTCCTTGGTACGTTCTTTTACTACAATAAGCATGATGTTGCTAACGCCAACTATTCCGGCAATCAAAGTACCGATACCAATAATCCAAATGAAGATTTTGATAGCCTGAAAGATTTTCATGGTCTGGATATAGTTTTCCAGCTTGTTATACAAGCCAATCGCGCCTTCATCTTTTGGGTCAAATTTATGTTGCCGGCCAAGTGCTGTTCTGATTTGCTCTTCAATGGCCTGACTTTCTTCCAGCGTGCTTGCGTTAATTGTAAGGGCTAGGTTATGTAACCGGTTCGATCCGTTAAAAATCATTTGTGCAGTTGAAAGCGGCATGTAAGCATTCCGGTTCCGGGTCGATCCGGGTTCGGTACAAACGCCTACCACCTTAAAGGGCACCATGTTTATATTTACATATTCGCCAAGTGCAGTCGAGTCTTTAAAGAGGGCAGTTTTAATGTCGGTTCCAATTACAACAACCTTCCGGTTTTGCTGAACGTCAATCTGGTTGATGAAACGGCCTTCATTCAGTGTGATATTTTCAACTTCTTTTAATTCGGGTTGGCAGGTTATTGTAGTGTATTCGCCCGATTCCTTTCCGAATGAGTAACGGGTGTTTCCCATGAAATAACGACCCGAGGAAGCTCCAACTCCTGAAACTTTCTGGACAATTTCCTGGTCCTGGTTGTGAAACATGATTTGTCGTCCGCTTTTCATTCCTTCGTATGGAATGGTTGTTTCACCCTGCCATATCCACATGGCATTTACAGCGTCGTTCATAAAATTAGCTGCAACACCATTGCTCAGGCCATTTCCGGAGCCCAGCAGAATCATCAGCATGAAAATTCCCCAGGCCACAGAGAAGCCCGTGAGGAAAGTCCGCATCTTATTTTTTTTGATCGTGGCAAGAATTTCCTGCCATTTGTCAATGTCAAACATGATTTCAGGATTATGCTGTTTGGATTTCCAGACCGTGGATGTAACTCTTCTGGAACTCTTTCAGTTCGCCGTTACGGATAATTTCGTGAATTCGTCCGTCTTTCAGGCGGATGATTTGGCGGGTCATTGCTGCAATATCGTGTTCGTGAGTAACAATAATCACGGTGATTCCTGCGGCATTAATGTCTTTAAGAATCTCCATTACCTCGTACGATGTAGCTGTATCGAGTGCTCCGGTTGGTTCGTCGGCCAGAATAATTTTGGGTTCCGAAATTAAAGCACGGGCAATGGCAACTCGTTGCTTCTGTCCTCCCGACATTTCGTTGGGCATGTGGTTAGCCCATTCTTTCAGTCCCAGTTTTTCGAGATATTCGAGCGCAATCTGGTTGCGTTTTTTCCGCGGAACTCCTTTATAATATAGCGGAAGGGCTACATTTTCCATCGCATTTTTAAACGAAATCAGGTTGAATGACTGAAACACGAAACCAACCAGGTCGTTGCGGTATTTGGCGGCTTTCTTTTCGCTCATGTTCGAAATCAGGTTTCCCGATAAGTGGTAAGTTCCGTTATCGTAGGTGTCGAGCATTCCCAGGATGTTCAGAAGCGTTGATTTTCCGGAGCCGGATGAACCCATAATGGAAACAAAGTCCCCCTGTTCAATCTGAAGGTCGATGCCTTTCAAAACATGGAGACTGTTGTTCCCCATTACATAGGATTTGTGAATGTTGTTTAATCTAATCATGGCCTTGTTTTCTGTTAGTTTTCTGTTGTCAAAATTCTGAAATAGCGATGGCTTTATTCTACTTTTTTCGATGAATGGCCGATTTTACCCTGTAAACGGATTAAATATCAAGTTTTATACTTTTTTACATGATTATAAATCTGCCGTTAATAGAACGTCATGCCAAATAGCTTCTGTTTTGAACTTTGTTTACAATGGGATAGGACGACCAGGTGGGCAATTCGTTACAAGAATTAACATTTTTTTGTCAAAAAAAATCGCATTTCCCTGACATTCAGTCAAAAAAATGCGATTTTTAAATATCTAATTAGCTATTAATCTGGTAATTATTTCGAGAGGGTATTAAAAATTCAGATTAACTCCCAGGAAACATGTAGTTCCTGGCATAGTGTAGTATCTGTTTTGTTCGTATTTCTGATTCAATAAATTTTCACCACTTGCAAAAACTTCGGCATAACGACAAAACCGGTGGCTCACTTTTGCATTTAAAAGGGTGTAATCTTCCTGGTGAACTTTCGCCGAAGGGTCGGTGTCGAGGTTTATTATTTGTTGCAGGTTTAACATGAACATGGTTTTGCCGAGTCGATAATGCGAACTGATAAACAACTGGTGTTCGGGTGTGGCATAAACCGGGCTTTTCATGTTGATGTAGCTGTAGGCCGCATGAAAATTGAGTTTTGTTGTTGGATTGGCGTCAGCCGAGAATTCAATTCCTTTATTCGATATTTCTCCCGCATTTTGCAAGCCTTTCATCGGCACAGTAATTATGAGGTTGTCGCCTTTGACGATGAATCCGGTCAATTCAATATTTAGCTTCCGGTCGTAAAACCATCGCAAAATGCCGGTTTCGTAATTAAAAACGGTTTCGGGCTGAAGTTTTGGATTTGGTCCCCAAAGAAACAACTCGCGAATAGTCGGGCTGCGGAATCCTTTTGCGAACGAAGCTTTCCAGGTGGTTTTGTCGTCAATTCTCCAGGCCAGACCAGCCGACGGAATCCATTCGTTGCCATATACTTTATTGTGCTGAAGCCTCAATCCGGCATTTGCTGTAAGTCTTTTTGCGAATGTTTGCTGTACAAATCCGTAATAGCCCAACTCGTAAACAGTGGTATCGGCAAACACAATTCCTTTGCCTCCCATGGCTTTCAGGTTTTCGGCCAGGCCGCCAAAGTTCATATAATCCAGGCCGAAGGTGATCGTATTTCCTTCAATCAGTTTAATCGATTCGAAAAGATTCAGCCCGTAATTGTGGTCAGTTGAGTGAAATCCGTCGGTAATGTTGTGTTCACCGAAATTGTAGAACAACTTAGCCGATCCGGAAGTCTTGCCAAAATCGTTTTCGGCGGTAAACGAGCCATAACCGCGCGTAATGTCAATGGTTTCGCCCTTTTTTGCTGAAAGCGTATCGGGTCCGGGATCTGAAGACTTGAAGGCCGCCAGGCTAAAGTCGGCACTTAACTTCAGGTTTTTGTTTAATTCGTAACCTAATTTGGTATAGCCATTTGTAATTTTAAAATCAGAATTAGCCCGGTGCCCGTCAGTCTGATCGTGGTTTCCGGATATAAATACATTGAACTTATCTTTTTTATATCCACCTGAAATCATGTATTTCTGTGTGTTGTACGAGCCATACATCAGTCGCGCATTTCCGTTGAAACCTTCCTGAGTTTGTTTTTTGGTAATCAGGTTAATAACACCTCCCATGGCGTTTGAACCATACAGAACCGATCCTGAACCGCGGATAACTTCAACCCGCTCAATATCTGAGGCCACATAAGAGTCGGGCAGTGGATGCCCCATAATTCCCATAAACTGCGGATGACCGTCGATGAGCATCAGCACGCCTGTGGTTGGATTTCCTCCAATTCCACGAATGGTAATCTGCCCGGCCGATCCGGTTGATACGCCGAACCCGGTAACTCCGCGTTCGGTTACAAACAATCCGGGAACCCGGCCGCTCAACACCGGCAGTACGGCCGATTCGCTGCTTTCGTTTAGCTGCAAACCGGTTACCACCGACACCGACATGGGCACATTGTTTCGGTTTATTTTTACAGGTGTTCCGGTTACCACTACCTCTTCGATGCGAACAGTATCTTTGGTCATATCCTGAGCTTTTAGGGCAGCTGCAAGTCCCGAAACTATGAGAAAGATTAACGTAATTTTTAAAGCCGATTTTTTCATTTAAATAAGTCTGTTTTTATTCGTGTTACTATTTTAATTATTCGTGTTACTTTTAGAGCAAAAAAATTATTCAGTTCGGCTCATAATTAATTTGCCGTGCTTAATGCCTTTAATGCTGATGAGCTTATCCGAAAGCTCTGTGAGTCGCGATGAAGTTCCTTTGATTGCAATGATTTCCATACAATTTTCGTCATTCAGGTTAAACTGCTGAAGTCCGATGACCGTGTCGCGATAAGAATACTGTATCTCGGCCGAGCGGTTACGGATATCCATTTTGTGGCAGCTGTAAACCAAAACAACGGCTCCGGCCACAATGTTGTCGCATTTCCACTTTTGTTCCACCAGATTCTTTTCAATCAGGTAGCGAATGGCTTGCGACCGGTTCGAAAAGTTATTTTCGGTCACATACTTGTCGAGTGCAGTGAGCAGCTCTTCTTCGAGTGATACGCCAAAACGTGAAACAGTCATAATGTTACTTTCCTGAAGATTCGTGTTACGCGGTACTAAAATAGCGATTTCGGCTGTGGATGCAAACTTTAAGGTATATTTCTCTGGAAACTTCCGGCCGGAATAGAAAAATAGAAATATTATGAAAGTAAATATCCCTATTAAGTTGTATAAACCTCAGAGATATTATTCCTTTGAATCCTTAATTTTCGAATATGTATATGAAACCAACTAATCGATTTCTGCTTTTCGTCCTGGTATTTTTTATTTGGAATACTTTTCCTGTTCAGGCGCAACAACCCACAGAAGATCTTACTCGTTATGTCGATCCGCTGATTGGAACCAAAGAAATGGGGCACGTGTTTCCCGGAGCGTGCGTTCCGTTCGGGATGGTTCAGCTGAGCCCCGATACCGACACCATTCCGTATGCCGTCAACGGCAAATACACCGGAACGGCCTATCGTTATTGTGCCGGTTACCAGTATGCCGACAAAACCATCGTCGGATTTACCCATACGCACCTGAGTGGGACCGGGCATTCCGATCTTTCTGATTTTCTGGTAATGCCGACCGTTGGTCCGGTGCAATTAAATCCCGGAACAGCCGATAAGCCAGAAAGTGGTTACCGTTCGCGCTTCAGTCACGATACTGAAAAGGCGGAGCCGGGTTATTATGGCGTGATACTCGACGACGATCACATCAAAGCCGAAATGACAACTACCACACACGTCGGGTTTCATAAGTATACTTTCCCAAAAAGCGACGAGGCACACATTATTCTCGATCTGAATCACGGCATTTACAATTATGATGGGAAAGTTTTGTGGTCGTACCTAAGGGTTGAAAACGATACGCTGGTTACCGGATACCGCATCACCAGCGGCTGGGCGCGTACCAGCTACCTGTATTTTGCCATGGTTTTCTCGAAACCGATAAAGAATTATGGGGGTAAGAATGACGAAAATCTGGTTTATAAAGGTTTCTGGCGCAAGTTCGATCAGGAACACAATTTCCCGGAAATGGCCGGAAAGAAATTGAAAGCGCATTTCGATTTTGCCACTTCCGAAGGAGAACAAATCAAGATTAAGTTTGCTATTTCGGCTGTGAGTACCGAAGGAGCGCTGAAAAACCTAGAAGCAGAAGTTCCGCATTTTAATTTCGACAGAACCCGGGCCGAGGCCAAAGCCAAATGGCAAAGCGAACTCAGTCGCATAATTGTTGATGCTTCAGCTGAAAAGAAAACAACGTTCTACACATCGCTCTACCACACGTTCATCAATCCCATTCAATATATGGACGTTGACGGGCAATACCGCGGCCTCGATCACAACATTCATCAGACCAAAGGGTTTGCCAATTACTCGGTATTCTCGCTGTGGGATACCTATCGTGCGTTACACCCGCTGTTCACGCTCATTCAGCCTGAACGGGCTTCGGACATGATTAATTCGATGCTGGCGCACTACGATCAGAGTGTTCATCACCTGCTGCCAGTTTGGAGCCATTTCGGAAACGAAAACTGGTGCATGATTGGCTATCATGCCGTTCCGGTTATTGCCGATGCGTGGATGAACGGCATTCGTGGGTTCGACCCGAAACATGCACTGGAAGCCTGCGTTGCATCGGCTACCAACAAGACCTACGGAAATCTTGGCGAATACATGGATCTGGGGTATGTGCCGTACGACAAAAGTTCGGTGGGTTCGTCGATGACTTTGGAATATGCTTACGACGACTGGACAATTTCGCAATTGGCCAAATCGATTGGCAATACTGCTGTTGCCGATCAATTCAGCAAACGCGCCGAAAACTGGAAGAACCTGTTTAACGAACGGACGGGATTTGTTGGTGCCAAAGACAGCAAGGGAAACTGGAAAACACCATTCGACCCGATGCACACCGCCAACGAAGGGTTTATCGAAGGAAATTCATGGAACTATTCGTTATATGTTCCGCAGGATATTCCAACTTTAATTCAAAAGATGGGAGGCAACAACCGTTTCTGCGAACACATCGACTCACTGTTTAACATGTACATGCCCGATAAATATTTTGCTGAAACCGAAGACATCACCCGTGAAGGGTTGGTTGGCTGTTATGTGCACGGAAACGAACCCAGTCATCATGTGGCTTACATGTACAATTGGGCCGGAAAGCCCTGGAAAACACAGGAACGGATTCACCAGATCATCACGACCATGTACCTGAATAAACCCGACGGTTTGTGCGGGAACGATGACTGCGGTCAAATGTCGGCCTGGTACGTTTTCTCGTCGCTTGGATTTTACCCGGTTTGCCCAGGTTCGGGCGAGTATGCCATTGGTTCGCCATCGGTTAAAGAAGGCAAACTGCAACTGATTGGAAGTAAAATACTAACCGTAAAAGCCGATAACCTGACTGATAAAAATATCTATATCCAATCGGTAAAACTAAACGGGAAACCGGTTAATACAACGATTCTCACCAATGCCGAGATCAATCAGGGTGGTGAATTGGTTTTTGAAATGGGTGGCAAGCCCAATAAAAAATGGGGAGTGAAGTAATATTGCAATTTTTTTCCTTTGAAATATCCTGAATCTACTTTGCCGGATTCAGGATATTTTTTTATTGTGTTCATGTCTAATGCGATATGTCAGAATTGAAGTCATTCGAATATTTTATTTTGAGCGTACGTTCAAAAACATATAAAAATATTTGCATTATGAACTTGCGTTCATTAAGTTTGAATAAAAATCAAAGCAATGAATACTCGTTTGATGATAAAATTCGGATTACTTCTGCCAGTGCTTGTGTTTGCAGCTATTGTGCTATTGGTGTTGGTTGGTTGTATGGGTTGCTTATTGCAGTTGGGCGATGAGTTTTATTGTGGCCCTTATTGCATAATTGCTGAAATCGTTCTGGGAATGACCGTATTTCTTTTTTTCTTTCTTATTTTTCCGGATATTAAATCAGTTTTTATTATCCGAAAAAATGCCTCGTCCAACAAAAAATAGAAAAATTGGGAATCCTCCCAAGATGAAGGGTTTCAGCCCTTTTGGTCTTCCAATGTGCCAGGTGGAAAGTATACAACTTAAGTTTGAAGAGTACGAAAGCGTAAGGCTGGTTAACTATGAAATGTTGGCGCAGGATCAGGCTGCCGAGCAAATGAATGTTTCGAGGCCAACGTTTACACGTATTTATAACAAGGCTCTTGAAACAATTGCAAAAGCTTTCGTTGAAGGTAAAGCAATCGAGATTGGTGGTGGCAATTATGAATTGGATAGGGAGTGGTTTCGGTGCAAACGATGTCATAAGCTGATTGAAGGTATTGAAAACCATAAGAAATGTGAAGACTGTAATATGTTTGGGAGTGAAGAATTAGAACTTCTGAGTAAATCGAATAAGAATAAACACGATTACTAATGCCGCGGATGGATCGTACAGGACCGGAAGGTAGTGGATGTGGAACCGGTAGAAAACTTGGTTTTTGCCAGGATCCGACATCAGAAAAAAATCCTGCATTTCTAGGTTATGGAATGGGTTTGCGCCGGCATGCTCCATACAAAAATATGCCCGGGAAGGGGAAGCGGCTGAGATATGATCAGGAAAAATAAAAATAATGACTACAAAAATGAAGATTGCGGTTCCGGTAACCAATACCGGTGTTATTGACAATCACTTTGGACATTGCGATTCGTACGATGTTTTTTCAGTTACCGAAGAGAATAAAATTGCGGGTATTGAAAATATAAAATCGCCCCAGGGTTGTGGTTGTAAATCGAATATCGCTCAGGTTTTGGCCCAATCGGGTGTAACGGTAATGTTGGCAGGTGGTATTGGTAATGGTGCCATAAACGTATTGAATACGAATGGTATAGCAGTGATCAAAGGCTGTTCAGGTTTGGCTCAGTTGGTTGTAAAGCAATACCTTGCCGGTGAAATTTCGGATAGTGGTGAGGTTTGCCAACATCACGATCATGATCACACCTGCAGCCATTAGCACTACAAAAAGTGTCGTGATTTACCAGTTAAATCTGATGGTCTGCTTCAAATCGGGGTGAAGGCTCAGCGGAACGGGGCTAGTGCCTGCCACATTTTCGATCAACCGTTTTTCTTCTTCAGAATAACCTTTCTTCGGAAAATTAAATTCCAGAATCACTTCAGCCACTCGGCGCGGTGCATCGGCCATAATTTTGGTAATTTCAATTTCAGTTCCGGCCAGGTCAATGTTGTTGTCCATGGCTTTAATACCCATGATGGTCATGATGCAATTGCCCAGCGAAGTGGCCAGTAAATCTGTTGGCGAAAAAGCTTCGCCTTTACCGCGGTTATCGCAGGGCGCGTCGGTGATGATTTTGTTACCCGATTGAAGGTGGATATTTTCGGTGCGTAAGCCGCCCAAATAAGTCGTTTTAACGGTTGTCATATAGCTATAATTTTCCGACTAAATTAATGCTTTTATTATCCTTTTGACTCTTTCTCCTCAAGGGTTTTGATTGTCTTTTTTAATCCGCTGATGTGAATAAAACTTGTAACTGTGCCTACAATAAGTCCTCCGAAGAATAGAGCGCTTCCATAAGGGTAATGTTGAAGCTTAAAAAAAGCACCCAATAATACAGCAATCGCTGCAATTAAATAAAGTCGGCTGACTAATCGATTAAGTTTATCTTCTTTCATTTTGTTTCAGGTTTATGATGAATAAATTTATGAAAAATAAATCAAAAAATCCGTTAAGTTTTTTTCAAAAAAACATTGCACAATTTCGGGTTTGGTACTCCACCCGAAACTTGTAACTTCGCACACAAATTTTAAATCGAACGACCATGTTTTCAGGAATAGTAGAAGAAGCAGGCAAAGTGATTGCCATTCAGAAAGATCAGGAGAATGTTCATTTTACGCTCACCTGTTCGTTTGTCGATGAACTGAAAGTTGACCAAAGCCTCTCGCACAACGGCGTTTGTTTGACTGTTGTGAAAATTGACCACGAAGCTAAAACTTACACTGTAACTGCTATCAAAGAAACTTTGTTGAAGACCAACCTGGGCAAATTGGTTCCTGGAAGCAAGGTCAATCTGGAGCGCAGTATGATGATGAACGGTCGTTTGGACGGGCACATCGTTCAGGGACATGTTGATCAGACTGCAACCTGCACCAAAGTTGAGGAAGCTGATGGTAGCTGGTATTTTACTTTTGAGTATGAGTTCGACAAGGAAATGGCGCAGAAGGGCTATATGACTGTAGAAAAGGGCTCAGTAACCGTAAACGGAGTAAGCTTAACGGTGGTAAATTCCAAAGACAATTCGTTCCAGGTGGCGATTATTCCTTATACATATAACGAAACGAATTTCCATACCTTTGAAGTAGGAACTACAGTTAATCTTGAATTCGACATCATCGGGAAATATTTGAGCAAGCTAATGACTTTCAAATAATAATTGTTTTTCGATCGGTTACTTCGAATACAAAAAAGCCATACATTGAATTAATGTATGGCTTTTTTTGTTATTCAAAATGTTGTATATGAGGTGATTGGTAATCATTTTTTTCTTTTTTGTTTAATTTTTATAAAAATTCTTTAAACATTTTTTCTTACAACTCTGTTTAATGTTTGAATAAAATAATTAAACAATTTAAATCATGAAAAAACAACTTGTAAATCTGATTTCGAGAACCAATGCTTATAGAGTTGTATTGGTGTTTGTTTTAGCTTTTGCTACTGTAAGCTGTACTAAGGAAGACGATGTGGCTCCGATGCTGGCTAGTTCCGAATCTAAAGACATAGCTTATGTTCTTGAGAACTTTAGCTCGGTTAATTCAGGAGTAACCGACGACGATTTCCTGAAAAAAGGAAAGATGATCCCAACTTTTAAAACACTGGTAGCTGCATTAGTTCAGGAAAAACTGGTTTCCACCATAGCGAAGGAAGAATTAACCATTTTTGCACCTACTGATGAAGCATTTGCAGCACTTGGTTTGAACGAGAAGAATATTGGGACAGTTCCAAACCTGAAAGAGATACTTCTTTATCATGCTGTGGCAGGAAAAGTATATTCAAATATGCTGAGCAATAAGTACGTGCCTACAGTTAACGGGGCAGCATTAAAAATTGATGTTTCATCGGGTGTAATGATTAATGAGGCATCAGTCGTTAAAGCTGATATTAAAGCTGTGAATGGGGTCATTCATATTATAGACCGTGTATTACTTCCTCCAACAAAGAATCTGGTTGAATTGGCTTTGGCAAGTGCTCCTGAATTTTCAATTTTGGTAGCAGCAGTTCAAAAAGCTCAATTGGTTGAAACACTTTCAACCGGAGGACCTTTTACTGTTTTTGCACCAACCAATGCAGCTTTTGAAGCTCTCTTGAATGAACTTCAGGTTTCGAGTCTCGACGCCATTCCTGTTGAAACTTTGAAAAATGTGTTACTCTATCATGTGGTAAGCGGTCGTGTTTTCTCCACCGATTTACAATCAGGACCTGTAACCACTTTGAATGGAACATTTAATGTGAACTTATCGACTTTAAAAATTACCGATGCAAATATGCGCGAAGCGGGTCTGGTGCCTTCACTACTGAATATTCAGGCCAACAATGGTGTGATTCACGTGATTGACAAGGTTATTCTGCCGAAATAGGAAAATTAAACAATGAATAAAAAAGGGAACACTGAATGGTGCTCCCTTTTTTTATGACTAGTTGAATCCAATTATCTTTTCATCATAAATTTTGTGGTTCCAATGTTGTTCCCGTCGGCAAAAACATCAACAGTGTATTCGCCCGGAAGGAATTCCTGTCCCTGATTATCCCAGAAAATATTTACCGGCAATGCGTTTCCTTCATAAGTGACTTCGCGCTTGGCCGAGAATGGAATTTTTAAATCTTCGAACTGAAACAGGTCGTTGGGCGACTGCTGTAAAAGCACCTGATTGGGTTTTTGAATGCGAACGTAAATCATCTTGTTTCCGCGCGGTGCAGTTACATTTTTGCTCAACACAAAGCTTACTTTAATTTGCTCGGCACGGCGGGCGCTTTCGGCATCTTTACCGCGGGCATTAATTCCAACGGCAACCAATTCAGTAGCTTCAAGCAATTGGGCTTCTTTTATTTTTTCCTGAAGGTGTTCTTTTTCTTTTTCGAGCTGCTGATTTTTTGATTCCGACTGAGCGAAATTTTCTTTCACCTGAGCGTTTTCAGCCATCAGCATTTCGTTGCGGCGGTTCAGCGAATCGATCTGAACTATATAATTTTTCATGATGTTCCGCATGGTGGTTACCTGCGAACGATATTGCTCAATTTGGTCGTAACTCACTTTTTTCACCTGTTCAACTTCTGTAAGCAGGTCTTTTACTTTTGACTGGGCTCCGTCGAGCTCGGTCTGAAGCGCTTCGTTGTTGGTATGCAGCGAGTCGTAATTGGTCATCAAAGTGCCTAATTCAGCCTGAATTGAAGCTTTTTCGATATTTAGCGCTGCTACCATTTTTTGGTTTTCGTTGTGCTGAAAAACAAAAATAACGATAACGATAAGCAGCAAAGCCGACAGCATAATGATGATCAGGTTGTTTCTTCGTTCTTTATCCGTCTCGCCTAACGAAAAGCTTTTCTTTTGTTTGCCAAATTCATCCATTCTGATAGCATTTTGGTGGTGTGATTTTCAGGAAAGCAAAAATAACAAATTTAAGGCCAATCAGGAACACTCCGGGCTAAAAGCAGCATATTCGCCAAATTTCTGTGAACCGGAACGCCTAAACTAAAAACTCCCGGGAACATTTTGTATAAATATTTCCGGGAGTTTCGAAAATGGCCTGATTACTGAGTAACTGCCAATATTACAACAATTAAGAATCAGGATTTGGTATTAATCATCTTGCTAAGTTTCTCATAGCTAGATTCAACATTGTCGATCAAAACCTTGGCGATGTTGTCGTAATATTTTTTTGTCGACTGCCCCTCGGCTTTGTTTTCAGGATGATTTGTCTGATAACGTAATTCGCCTCTGAGGTTTAGTGTGTCCTGAACGATCTGGAGTACATCTTCGTTTTCAGCTTTTTGTCTCATATTGATAAAAGTGAAGCAATCGTATACCAGATCAGATACAATGTAGTCAATCTCTTTTTTTAGTCGTTGTTTACTTGCCATAGTCTATTTTATTTGTGATGTAAGTGGATATTTCATTGATCGTGGCTCAAGCAAAAGTGCTTTCACCGAGCCCATTAATATTTCGGTATCAACCTGAACCGGCAGGTGGTTTTTATCGTCGGTGAACCATATTTTCATGTATTCTCCTTCAGGAAAGAAATCACCCTGCAGTAAATATACTGAAACTTTGTGACAACGGAACTCTTTCCCGTTTCGCGTTTTAACATTCTCTTTGCCGAGGTACCTGAAATACAAATCGGCCACCTGTTTGTCGATGAGCATTCGGTACGGAACTTTTTGCCCGACAAACAGCTTGTCAAAATCGAATTTCCTGAAGTTGTAGGCTGTAGCCAGCAAATCGTAGGTATTGTCGCCCGCTTTTATGGTAGAGTGGTACGGCGGTTTTTTCTCCTGCCTAACCTGTATATCAACTTTTCCTGAAGCCGGATCGAACAAATACTTGTGCACCGAGTTTTGCCGCGAATGATTCATTACCCGGCTCGAGTAAATTGAATTGAATGTGTCGTAATTGTTATAGGCTTCGAACGTGTCGCGAACCGAGTAAAGCAGGTCGTAAGCTTTAAAGGTTTTACCAACAGCTTTCAGGTGCCAGGCTTTTTGTTGCCGGTAGTTCACGGTATCGGCCCTGAATTCGACTTCGCCGCTTTGCACCCAAATGAAATGCCAGTTATAATAGGCTCCGTACAGCGCATTCTCTCCGCTTTTGAACGGATATTCAGGTTTTTGTGCTGAAACACGGATTACGCCCAAAAGGATAACTGCCAGCAGGAAGTACAAGCTTTTACAGGCTCTGATTCTGTTGATTTTTTCGTTCCTGTTCTTTTTTTCGGGCTTTTTCTTTTTCAAGTTCTTCGTCAATAAGTTTCTTTATATAATCCGCTTTGTAGCTAATGTCCCAGGTTTCTTTGAATTCGAAATTTGAGCGGACTTTTATAATCTTTGGGAAATATACCACCTCTTCAGGCTGAATACCTTTGGCCAGGTAGCCGGTATCCCATTTACCGTTTTTGTTCGGATCGATGATCAGTTTGATTTTGTACTTTTCAGGTTTCAGGTATGGGAATTCAATTTTACCATCACTGATTACCTGTATTTTCTGAAGCACTTTTTCATCCTTATCGTTTCCAAGAAGCTGAACAATTGCAGGTTGGGAAAGGCCTGAAAGAGTCAAAATTATTTTTCCGTAGTAGTCTTCTTTTTGTGTTCTGAATTTCTGTTCAAGTTTCTTGCTGGGGTAACCATAAATGTTGTACGCCGCGGCCGAATCTACCTTAAACAGGTAGCTGGTATTTGGGTCCCACTGATGTTCGATAAAGTATTTCCTTACAGAGTTGGAGTCTTTTTTGACCACAATCGGGATTCTTACTTTCACAGTATCTTCAAATTCGTAAAGCCTGACCTTGGCCGTATCGAGCGAGGTTAACGGTTCTGGCGCGTCAATCATAATGCGCTGGTACAAATCGTGAGCACTCGAGTTAATATTGGTTGTCAGGTTGATGGTTGGAATTGGAACCGGTTCATTCTTTTTCCTTTTCACTTTAGGCGCTTTGGGAGCCGCGTAGATCATTTCGACCGTATCGTGCTTGATTACCATTTTATGTAGAGAGTCGAGCGCCTGATACTGCAACTCGAATTTCAGCGAGTCGGTTTTGCTGAGCACGGTATCGGTGAGCCAAACAGTAATTGAGTCGCGCTTCAGGTTCGATTCGATGTACGACCAGTTTCGGGCCGGAGCTGCAGGTTTCAGCAGATTCACCTTGAACGAATCGTCGAGCGATTCTGAAAAATAGAAATCGCATTTGTTCGCCTGATTGCGATTGTAGGAGTCGAGATATTGATCGAACTTGACTTCCTCGAACATCATTAAATACCGAGTGGACGGAAGATAATCAGTATGACCGCTAATTACCAGCGTATCCTGTCCTTTAACAATGGTATCGGTGCGAACCACATATTTGGCCGAGGGGACAATAAGCGAATCATCGAAGGCAATCAGTTCCGAATTTGAGTTGTAGGTCAGGCTGTTATCGGCATCAGTAAGGGCATACAGGCGATAAGTTCCCGGAGCCAGATTGTCGATCATGAAAAAACCTTCCTTGTCGGTTTTCCCGATGTAGTCGGGCACTGTATCGATAAAGGCTGTGTAGTCCTGCTTGCGGTGAAGCAAAACCAGTGCCTTTTCAACCGGTTCCTGGTTAAATGCATTTTTAACGTAGCCGGCAACCCGAAGACTGTCGAACGAAGCGCCGGTACTAAATGAGAAACGCAGATTGTCAATCGGGTTCTTCTCGTTGTTGTCGGCAACTGCATCCTTAAAATCAAGTGAGTAAGTCGATCCTTTTTTTAACGCCTCCTGAAATTCAACGATCAGGGTCTTTCCCTTCATTTTGATCTGGGGCTTCTTTTTCATCGGGGGCGAAATCACCAGCTTTTCCGAGATTTCGTCCGGAATAATATATTCATCAAAAGTTATCCGGACATCATTACCATTGAAATTGGTGCCTCGCAGTTCGGGAATCGTCCGTAAAACCACCGGCGGAATGCTGTCTTTGAGACCTCCCGACGGGCTGCCGATGTTGGCACATGAGGTGAAAAATATGAGGTAAAAAAAAGAAACCCCAATCAGAAGGATTAATATATTTTTCAGTTTAAAATAGCTCATCCGGATTGGTTGAGGTGAACCCTGCTCCAGCTTTTCGTAGTTTTCTATACCAGTTTGCTTCATAGTTGTATATTCCGCACAAACTTACAAATTCCTGAAAACATAGGATAATAAGCTCTGTTAATTTATCTTATTAGTTAGAAGGCCAGAATCGTATTCAACAAAAAACCAGCCGGGAGGGCTGGTTTCCATATTTTTATCCTGAATTAAATTCGGAACCTGATTTATCGTTTCATCACACCGTAGCAAAGTATCTTCACGATGTTGTCAACACTTTGTTCGAGGTTTACTTTGCTGTAATCGCCAGCCGAAAGCGGCATTTCCAGTCCCTTGATAGCAGTGGTTATACCAATGGCGGCCAGGGTGAGATCGTACACCTCAAAAATATTCTTACGAACGCCTTCAATCAGGATGCGCTTAATCATGCGGATTTCTTCCTGCTGGTGTTTGAGCTTGATGTTTTCGATAAACTCGATGGCGGTCACGTCATTTTCAAGCGCGTTGTAAAAATTGGCCATGCTCCGGTAGGTGGTCAGCTTGGTCAAAATGTAATCTCTCAGTTTGTCAACCGGATCGGTATTGCGGTTTACCACAATGTCGAGCTCGCGGCGCAATACATCCACTTCTTTCTGGATAACTTCCTGAAAAAGATCCTCTTTACTTGTAAAATAGTAGTAAAGCGAACTTTTTCCTTTACGGACCGCATTGGCGATATCGTCGAGAGTTGTTTTTTTGTATCCGTATTTGCTGAATATTTCCTGGGCAATTTTCAGGATGCTTTCGCGGTTTGCGTCTTTTTTGTTTGTCCCGTTTTCAGTATTTATTGCCATAAAGTAGATTATTTCAATCGATAGACAAATATATAGTTTATTTCATACACGAGAAATGCCTCATGTTAGCACAAAGAAACAGTACATTTTCTAATTTTTATAATCTTCTCTTCTTTTTTTTATTTTCCGGACGAAAAAACTGTTTTTTGCTACCACTTGAATTTTCTTCTACCAGTTGAAAATCAAGTTGTTTCTTTTCCAGATTTGCCCGAAGTATTTCAACTTTAACCACATCGCCAAGCTGGAAAATGCGGTGCGAATGACGACCAACCAGGCAATAATTCTTCTCGTCGAATATGTAAAAGTCGTCGTTCAGGGTGCTGACTGAAACCATGCCTTCGCACTTGTTTTCGAGCTCAACATAGATTCCCCAGTCGGTAACGCCTGAAATTACGCCTGAAAATTCCTGACCGATTTTGTCCATCATGAACTCCACCTGTTTGTATTTGATTGAGGACCGTTCGGCGCTGGCAGCCCTGTTTTCCATTTCAGACGAGTGCTTACACATATCTTCGTACTTCTGGGCATTTACCGTTTTTCCGCCATCGAGGTAACGTTGCAGCAGGCGGTGTGCCATCACATCGGGGTAACGGCGGATAGGCGAAGTGAAATGGGTGTAATATTCAAAAGCAAGTCCGTAGTGTCCGATATTGCGGGTTGAATATGCAGCTTTGGCCATAGTACGGATGGCCAGCGTTTCGATGACATTCTGCTCGTTTTTACCCCGAACGTTTGTCATCAGCTGGTTCATCGATTTCGAGATTTGTCCGGGTGTTCCCAATTGCAAGCCGTAGCCAAATTTGTGTACGAAATGGTTGAAATTCATCAGCTTTTCGGGGTCGGGCTTGTCGTGGATACGGTAAACAAAGGTGCGCGGAGTTTTTTTCTCTTCAGGTTTCCCCATAAACTCGGCGACTTTTTTATTGGCCAACAGCATGAATTCTTCCACCAGCTGGTTACTTTCTTTGGCTTCCTTAAAATATACTGATAGTGGTTTCCCGTTTTCGTCGATATCAAATTTCACTTCAACCCGCTCGAAGGCAATTGATCCGTGTTTGAAACGTGCTTCGCGGAGCTTAACAGCCAGGCGGTGAAGCGTTAAAACGTCATCTTTCAGTTCGCCTTCTCCGGTTTCGATAATGGCCTGTGCATCTTCGTAGGCAAAGCGCTTATCGGAGTGAATTACGGTGCGGCCAAACCACTGTTTATGAATCTGCGAATCGTCGTCGAGCTGGAAAATAGCTGAGAAACAGAGTTTATCTTCATTCGGGCGCAACGAGCATACCCCATTCGACAGTTTTTCGGGAAGCATAGGCACTACCCGGTCGACCAGGTAAACCGATGTTGCCCGTTCGTAAGCTTCGTCGTCGAGAATGGTTCCCGGAATGACATAATGTGATACGTCGGCGATGTGAACTCCCACTTCCCACAACCCATTCTCCAGTTTCCGTAGCGAAAGGGCGTCGTCAAAATCCTTGGCGTCTTTTGGGTCGATGGTGAAGGTGGTTACACTTCGCATATCCAGTCGGTTGCTAATTTCTTCCGCCGAGATTTCGTCTGGTATTTTTTCGGCAGCTTTCAGTACATTTTCAGGGAAACGCAACGGTAGGTCAAATTCGGCCAGAATGGCGTGCATCTCGGCATTGTTATCGCCTACATTACCCAATACTTCAACAATTTCGCCAAACGGGTTTTTTGCATTCGGTGGCCATTCGGTAATTTTTGCGATTGCCTTTTGTCCATCTTCAGCCCCATTCAGTTTTTCGTTTGGGATAAATAAATCGAAGCCAACTTTTCCGGTAGGTATGAAAAAGGCAAAATTGCGCGATTTAGAAATGGTTCCGACAAATGTTGACTTGGCACGCTCAACAATTTCGACAACCTCGCCCTCAATCTGCTGTTTCTTGCGAATGGCAAAAAGTTGCACTTTTACGGTATCGCCTTCCATGGCGTGGTTCAGGTTGCGGCTGGTTACCAAAACGGGCTTATCAAACTCTTCGGAAACGATATATGCATAACCTTGTGGTTGCAGTTCAACCTTGCCGGTAATGGCTCCGCTACGCGACTCCAGTTTGTATTTTCCGCGCTGAACACTATGCAGATTCTTGGTTTCGGTAAGTTCTTCGAGTACCACAAAAACCAGTTTAGTGATTTCAGGATCGCTGATTTTGAGTAGCTCTGCTATTTGTTTGTAATTGTAGGTTCGTTCGGGATGATCGTAAAAAATAGGCAGAATCGCGTTTTTAAGCTTCGGCTTGTTAAACGATTCGACCAGTTTCTCCAGTTTCTTGTGTTTCTTATTCTTTGCCATTGTTTGGACTTTTAAAATTCAGAGGTAAGGTAGCAAACATTTTCCGAAACGCGGATTTTCGGACCAATCTATTTCCCGAAATGAGCATAGATTTAATCTGATTAACAAAATTTCAGATTCTTTTGGTTTTGTTTAATCTTTTTGACATCGTTTCACTAAAATGTAAAGTAGCTTTGTTGAAACCAAAGATCAGAGAAAAAGATTACAAGTTCAGAAAACAGGAATAGCCGGGCAGTCATGAAGTTTGATTGCCCGGTTTTTTGTTTGTTGGCCAACCGGGAAATGCCTGAGCAATTTTTGTAAATTCGTTGATTGAACGCTATCGCATATTTCCCGGATGAAAAGGTTAATTCTCCTCATATTGATTATGGCATCTCAGCAGATATGGGCACAGGCTCCTGATCCTGATTTTAATGATAAAGCTGCTTTTACCGAAAGCCGGAATTACCTTAAAACCGCGCATTTTGTTGAATCAAACGACTATGCTTCTTTTGATTTGATTTATCAGCGACTAAACTTTAAGATTGATCCGGCAGTAAATTACATCTCAGGATCGGTGTCTTCTTTGGTAAAGTTTATGGCCGACAATGTTGCTCAACTCCGGTTCGACCTGAACGATGTCCTGACAGTTGACTCTGTTTTTTATAACAAAAAGAAGGTTTCATTCCTGCATTCAGACAATAAAATCATAACTGATTTACCGGCTCCGGAAGGGAAAAACAGCATCGGAGAAGTGGAAGTCTTTTACCAGGGGGCACCTCCGCAGAATGGAATGGGATCGTTTGTGGCATCGAAGCATAACAATACGCCGGTAATCTGGACATTGTCGGAACCCTATGGAGCCAAAGACTGGTGGCCTTGTAAGGAAAGTTTGGCCGACAAAATTGATTCGATGGATGTTTTTATTACCTGTCCGCAACAGTATCTGGCTGCCGGAAATGGTAAACTCATCAGCGATGTGGTTTCGGGACAAAACCGCACGGCACACTGGAAACACCGATATCCCATTGCCACTTACCTGGTTGGAATTGCCGTGACAAATTATCAGTCCTATTCCGATTTTCTGGATTTGCAGAATGGAGAAAAAATTGAAGTGCTGAATTACGTTTATCCCGAGTATTTAACCACGGCAAAAACCAAGTCTGCGCAAACGCTTGATATACTATCGTTTTATAACGAAAAGTTTGGTATCTATCCGTTCGCCAGCGAAAAATACGGACATGCCCAGTTTGGCTGGGGCGGAGGAATGGAGCATCAAACCATGAGTTTTATGATTTACCTTGAATTTGAATTGGTAGCCCACGAAATGGCGCACCAGTGGTTTGGCGATTGCGTTACTTTGAGCAGCTGGCACGATATCTGGCTAAACGAAGGTTTTGCAACTTACCTGACCGGGCTCACTTATGAGAATCTGCTGAATGGCCAGTACTGGATGACTTGGAAAGAAAATCAGCTCAACCGAATTAAAGCTGCACTTGACGGTTCGGTTTATGTGGCCGACACCACCAATGTTGACCGTATTTTTAACGGGCGCCTTTCCTATTCAAAAGGAGCATATCTGTTGCACATGCTTCGCTGGGAACTGGGCGATTCTGCGTTCTTTGCAGGAATGAACAATTACCTGAATGATTCGACAGTACGATTTGGTTTCGCAACTCATGACAAATTTGTGAAGCACATGGAAGCTGCCGGAGATACCACCCTGACCGAATTTTTTAAAGACTGGTATTACGGCGAGGGCTATCCGGTTTATCGGCTTTATTATGAAACTGACTACGGCGACTTTGGAAAAGTAAAGCTGAAAATTAGTCAAAGTTCATCAAGCGCAACCGTTCCTTTTTTCGAAATGCATGTGCCGGTCAGGGTTTGGCAAAACGGCAAATACACCGATTTAAAACTTCACAATACCACGCAGGATCAGTGGTTTGTAATTGCCGACAGCCGGGTTGATAAAGTTGAATTTGATCCGGATAAATGGTTGATTGCCAAAGCCGATGTGGTGAATGAATCGCCGGATGTCTCCAGAATTGGGAAACTTCAGATCATTCCATTGAGCAGTTTAAAGGTAATTCAGGTTTTAGTTCCCAATTTCTCGGGTAGCGAAACCTTTCGGCTGATTGACGTAAGCGGGCGGGTTGTTCAATCCGGATTATTGCCTTCTGAAAACTCGCAGATTGACACAACGCTTTTGCCCCAAGGAATATATTTGGTTGAGGTGCAAACAAAGGCTGGCCGAACCACCGAAAAAGTATTTATAAAGTAGGCATGCCGGCCACAGGACTTCCTGATTGAATCCACTTGTTTATGATTGATAAAATTGCCAACTTGTTGGCTCCACAAATAATCCTAAACCTGTGTCATGAAAGCCAAATTCTTATTCGTTTTTTCCTTTTTCCTTTTTTCAGTTCAGATAGTCATGTCGCAAAATACTGCCGACAAAACGCTTCCGGTCAGGGGCTTTTGCATTGGGGCACCCCAAACTGCGGAGGTTGATGCGTTTGTTAAATTTGTGGCTGAAGAACTGGTGCCACGAAAAGTAAATACACTGATTTTGAGAGTCGATTATAACTATACTTTCGAACGCCATCCCGAATTGCGCGATCCTTCGCCACTTACCAAAGCCGATGTGAAAAAACTGGTTGAGGTTTGCCGGAAAAACCAGATCCGCCTCATCCCGCAAATTAACTTGTTGGGGCATCAGTCATGGGCCGAAAAGGTGAACAAGCTGCTGGACGTCTATCCGGAGTTTGACGAAACACCACAAGTGAAAATGCCTGAAAAATATGTCTGGCCTAATGCCGATGGGCTATACTGCAAAAGCTATTGCCCATTGCATCCCGATGTTCATGCAGTAGTTTTTGATCTGGTTGACGAAATTTGTGAGGTGTTTGAAACCGATGCGTTTCATGCAGGGATGGACGAAGTGTTTTATATTGGCGACGATAAATGCCCGCGTTGTGCGGGTAGAGATAAAGCTGAACTTTTTGCCGGAGAGGTGAACCTGATTCGGAATCATCTGGCCGGGAAGAACCGCCAGCTCTGGATTTGGGGCGACCGCCTGCTCGACGGAAAAACCTCGTGCATGGGCATGTGGGAAGCCAGCATGAACAACACGTACCGGGCTATCGACCTGATTTCGAAAGATGTGATGATTTGCGACTGGCATTACGAACGTCCGGATCAGACAGCAGTTTATTTTGCGCTCAAAGGGTTTAATGTTGTTACCTGTCCGTGGCGAAATCCGGAGGTTGCAGTAAAACAGGTAGAGGATATGTTCAGATACCGGGCAGCTTCAACACCTGAAATGAAAGACCGTTTTCAGGGAATGTTGCAAACCGTTTGGTCGGGTGCCGGCCAGTTTATGGACGAATATTATGGTCGCAAAACCGATTTGAAAGAGACCAGAAACACACAAACCAACTGCTTCAAGGAGCTGTTCAAAGAGATTGAAGTACAAAGCCGATAATCAATCCATCAATATTTGCTATGTCAAACCGAATTTACACCATCGATATTTTCCGGGCAATTACCATGTTGCTCATGATTTTTGTAAACGATTTGTGGTCGCTGACCGGCGTTCCGGCGTGGATGGAACATGCCCGTGCTGATCAGGATTTCCTTGGATTTTCGGATATTGTTTTTCCATGCTTCCTGTTCATAGTGGGTATGGCAATTCCGTATGCTATTCGTAACCGTATTTCAAAGGGCGAATCAAATTCACAGATACTGTTTCATGTTGTCTTGCGGTCAATCGCACTTCTGGTAATGGGAATTTTTACCGTCAATATTTCCGACTTGAATGTTCAGGCTTCAGGATTAAACCGTGAGGCATTTCAGATTCTGATGGTTGCGGCATTCTTCCTGATCTGGAATGTTTACCCAAAGGCTGAGGGTGGAAAGAAGTATTTGTTTTGGGGATTGCAGGCGCTTGGAGTTGCTCTACTTATTGCTTTGGCGCTGTTTTTTAAAGGAGGTAAAGACGGTACCGGCCATATGACTCATCAATGGTGGGGAATACTTGGATTGATTGGCTGGACTTATCTGATCACGGCTCCGGTTTATTTATTTGCCCGCAGATCTTCGGGCTTGCTGCTTGTTTTCTGGGGAATTTTTACCCTGATAAACATTGCCGAACATGCTCATTGGTTTAAAACACCCATTCCGGGCGGAGGGGCGTTTCAAGGGTTTGCCTTTGCCGGAATTGCCGCCAGTATTTTGCTCGATCGGGCGACAAGTATTCAAATGAAGCAGCGGTTGCCATTGATTTATGCTGCTTCAGGAATTGTGTTGGTTGCTGCCGGATTAGGTTTACGCAACTTCTTCATCATTTCAAAAATTCAGGCTACACCCACCTGGGTCTTTCTTTGCAACGGAGTAGCCTTTGGATTTCTGGCCCTGATTTATTTTGTAGTCGATCTGAAAGGAAAAGCCAGTTGGTTCAACCTGATTAAACCTGCCGGAACAAGTACGCTCACTTGTTACCTGATTCCGTATGTGTATTACAGCGTAGCCACTTATGCGTTTACTTTACCGGCATTTCTGAAAGAGGGAATAATTGGGCTTGCAAAATCGATGGTTTATGCGCTGATTATAATAGGACTAACCGCTTTGTTGGGAAAAGTAAATGTGAAACTGAAAATTTAATTGCGCTATCTTATTCGATTAAGATTGTTTGGGCTCAATCAGATCCCAAAGGTTTCCGTAGAGATCGGCAAAAACAGCGACAGTTCCGTATGCTTCCTGTTTTGGTTCACGCACAATCCGTATGTTTTCCTGAATAAGGTTCTGATAATCGCGATCAAAATTATCGGTGTATAGAAATAAAAATACCCGACCACCAGTTTGATTTCCAACGTGTTTTTTTTGCTCCTCGGATGAGGCTTTGGCCAGCAAAAGGCAGCATTCGTGGCTTCCGGGAGGAGCTACCAGAACCCAACGTTTTTCGTTTTCAAGTGCGGTATCTTCAACAAGCCTGAAATTTAATTTCCGGGTATAAAAATCGATGGCTTCATCGTAGTCTGCAACCAAGAGGGTAATGTGGGCAAGGTGTTGATTCATTTCTGAATGTTTTTAATACTTCAAAAGTAATCGAAATTTGAATGTTCGGGGCTCACTTATTCATATTCTATTGTCTTGTCTCCGGACTCCAAATTTTGTCCTCTCTTTTCCATTCTTTACGCGCAACCTTTTTCTGACCAGCCACGTCTAGGAATTATCAATGTTCAAAAAAACTACCTGATTATGAGAAAACTTTTACTTTTTGCGCTAATGCTGGTTGGCCTTATAACAAACGCTCAAACCAGCGTTACCAATGGCAATTGCAAGGCTCAGTTTAAATATGCCATAAATACGCAGGTAATGACGCTGTTGCCTGCTACAGCCATTAATTTTTACGATCGTTCGGAAGGACAGGTAACCGAATGGTATTGGGACTTTGGCAATGGAAATACCAGCCGCGAGCAAAATCCAATGTTTGTCTTTAACCATCCGCAAGTTGGGCCGAATGTGAAAATGAGCCCTTACCGAACAGTGAGTCTCACCATTTTGACCAGCGATGGATGCAAAAGTTTCTATTCGGAAACCATCAATATTATGGATGGAACAACTTATGTTGCACCCACATGTATGGCACGATTCAAATATTATCAAACAGCTTACGACGCGACCGGTGGAACAGCCTCTTTCCAACTTACAAACCTATCGGAAGGCGATTCGCTGACTTATTTGTGGCAGTTTGATAATGGTAAGACCAGCACAGAAAAAGAACCGGTTGTAACATTCGATTTGATACAGAAAGAACGAAAAGTTTGCCTGACCGTTTCTGGAAAGAATAAATGCATGGATACCTTCTGCGATGCGGTTTATATTACCGATCCGAATGCTCCGGTTGTCGATCCGGTCAAATGTTATACTGCATTTGGATACACCGTTAATTTCGATATCAAGCTTTTTGCGCCTGGGTTAGCTCTGAATTTTTACTCCAAAGCCTCGCCCGAAGCCGTTGAGTGGAAATGGGAATTTGGTGATGGAACGGTTAGCGACGAACAAAACCCCATGCACATTTATAATTTCCCGATATCGACTGACGATACGACTAAAGACAATGGCGACCGGAAGGTTTGCCTGACCGTAAAAACAAAAGACGGATGTGTGGCTTCGTATTGCGAAACCATCAATATTTATATGAAGACTACCCCTCCGGATTACGATCCGCAGCAATGCCACGCATGGTTTAAATACTACCGGCCAACCGATTTAATAACCATTCCGGAAGTCATTCCTTATAAATTTGTTGATGCCTCAGAGGGAAAAGTGGTGAGCCGGATCTGGCAGTTCGAAGATGGCACTACCAGCACCGAAGCCGAACCACAGGTTAATTTCGACTTCCAGAAAGCAACGCAAAAAGTTTGTCTGACAATTTATACAGCCGATAGTTGCTCGAGCACATGGTGTGAAGTGATTTATGTAACCCAGCCCAAACCAGATACTGTTTACACTGAAAAACCTGTTGGGAACTATTACACCATGAGGTATAAATCAAGTTTCCCGATTCAGATGTCGTCATGTGCCGGATATGCTATGGCCCAGGTTTACAAAGGCGACTCCGTTGTTAATGCGTCGCATTACCTTTGGTCAAATGGGGTTGAAGGCCAGGAAGTAAAAGGTCTTTGTCCAACACAATCATACTCGGTAAAAGCCTTGACTCCTGATGGTACCATTGTTTCAGGAACGTTTATTTTCAATTCCGACGGATCGGTGACTGAAGTTCCGGTGAACTGGTACATTACCGGCAGTAGCAACGACTGGCATGTGAAATATGATTTGATTAACACAAACTATACTGTTGAATGGCGCCTTTGCGACGGAACCATTGTCAGAAGCGACAGCGTGTCGCTGGCATCGATAAACTGCGGAGCCAGGGAATCGAACCTGATTTTGAAAGATGCTGCAGGTAATGTGGTTTATTCTGAAAATATTTCGCTGAAAAGCCTGGCTACATTTATTAGTCCCGATTTGGCAACAACATCGGTTAAGCTTTTCCCAAACCCGGTAACCGAAGTTTTGAATATTCTGTATTCAGGAACCAGCGTTGACGAGATGCAGGTTGAAATTGTGGATATATCGGGTAAGTCAATTATGGTACAAAAACTTTACAGCGTGGAGCCTGGACAGACAATCAGTTTGAATGTCAGCTCGCTGCGAAAAGGAATCTATTTATGTCGCCTGACTTCTGGAGGTCAGATTATTGATACAGAGAAGTTCAGCAAGTAAAATCAGTTGTATTTCTATATTTCTCCGTTAAAAAACCCGGATGGATTACATGGTTGTAGTCCTCCGGGTTTTCTTTATTCTGAGAGTTATTTTTCCTGATGTCAGTTACTTCTTAAACTCAATTTTAAAAGTTGCTACCGCCCATCCAGGTACTTGGGCTGGTTTACTGATTACCAGACCATCATTTTCCTGCTTCCACGAAAGTTTTTCTTTACTTCCCAGAAGTTTAACCGACGCAATGTTTTGCTGATTTACCTTCGAATTTTTGCCCAGCGATTTAATTTTGATATCGCCGGAAGGTTTGTTCATGCAGAATGCATAAAGAGTTTCGCCTTTGGTCGTGAAGCGGATATCAGTTGATTCGTAAGGACGAACATCTTTTACGCCGCCAAACTGTCCTTTTTCCTGACCCTTTTCGGTTGTTGGGCCTTCTCCGTATATTTTCCATGGCCGTGTTCCGTAAATAGCTTCACCGTTAACGGGTGTCCATTGTGCGATTTCGTTCAGAATATTCAATACATCAGGTTCAAGATCACCTTCCGGAGTTTGTACCACATTTAGCAAGAGGTTCCCGTTTTTACTTACAATGTCAACCAGCATCTGTATTACTTCGGTTCCGGTCATGTATTTTTGCCCGGTGCGGTAATACCAGTCGCCAATTGAAGTATCGGTCTGCCAGGGGTATGGGCTGATCGAATCCAGTGCTCCGCGTTCCACATCCTGTACCCAGCGGCCCTGAGATGCACGCAACTTGGCTGTGTAAACGGCATTCAGTGCTCCTTTGTTTTTGGCCAAATCCTGGTTGTAATAATGTGCCAGCATGGTTCGTCCAATTTCGCCAAATGGAAGTTCACTGTCGGAATAAAGCAAATCGGGCTGATACATGTCGATGAGTTCGGTAATTTTTGCCAGCCAGTCTTTTTGATTTTCCGGATCGTTTGTCAACCAGGCTTTGTCGTCAGGGGCAGTTTTTTTGTGGTATAAATCGGCATATTGCTCGTCGTTGCCATCGTAGGGAACTCCTGCCAGCGGGCCGGTTTTGTCAGCACCCCGCGCAGCCTGGAACCAGGTATAACTGGCACCCAAATGCTCGGAAACGCCAAAGCGCAAACCTTCTTTTTTAGCTGCTTTTTGCCACAGGCCAACCACATCTTTTTTAGGCCCCATGTTCACCGAATTCCATTTATGAAGCTTCGAGTTCCACAAAAAGAAGTTGTCGTGGTGCGTTCCCATACTCACAAAATATTTGGCACCTACTTTTTTGTAAAGGGCCATCAGTTTTTCGGGATCCCAGCGTTCGGCTTTCCACAGCGGGATAATGTCTTTGTATCCGTGCTTTGAAGGGTGTCCGTATTTTTTCAGGTGGTCTTCGTATTGCCTCGATTCCCATTTCCCATCCTGAATGTACATATTGCGGGCATACCAGTCTCCCTCGCGTGGAACCGCCTGCGGTCCCCAGTGCGCCCATATCCCGAATTTCGCATCACGAAACCAATCGGGGTACTGGTATTGTTTCAGCGATTCGTCAGAAGTTGAGAACTGCGCCGGCAATGCTTTTTTCTGCTGAGCGGAACTTGATACCGCAACGGAGGCGAAGAACAGACTTGCCAATCCGATTTTCAGTAATGATTTAGTTTGCATAGAGTTAGTTTTTAAATTCAGTTTGTAGTTTGGTAAAGTAGAGGACAAGGTATGATGGAACTCTCTGTTTTGAAGAGAGTCAAAAGCAATTAAAAATAAGTTGGGCTGAAATTAGTTCAGCACACGCCGGAAAAAGTAAATTACAGGTGCTGATCCAGATTTCGTTTGGTCAGTTCAGCAACTACATGCTTGATTTCTTCGGCCTGATCGCGTTTGCAAACCAAAATCGTATCGCCTTCCTGAACAACAATTATGTCGTCGAGACCAACAACCGCAACAAGGCTGTTTGGAGCTGATACATACGAGTTTTTAGAGTTGATGAATACCACTTCGCCCGATTTGACATTCTGGTTTTCATCTTTTTGCGGATCATATTTGTACACTTCTTCCCAGCTTCCCAAATCGTTCCAAACAAAGTCGCCCTGAACAAGAAATACATTGTCAGCCTTTTCCATGATGCCGTAGTCAATCGAAATGGAATCAACCTGATTGTATATTTTATCCAAAACCTGCTCGTAGCTTTCGGTTCCAATTGTTTCGGCAATTTTTAACAAATCGGCGTACAGTTTCGGGGCGTGTTTCTGAACGGCTTTCAGAAAAACAGAAACTTTAAAGACAAAGATTCCGGCGTTCCAGAAAAACCTTCCGGAGCTGATGTATTCTTTGGCTTTTTCGAGGTTTGGCTTTTCAACAAAGCGGTTAACGGCGAACGATTTGATGGTTTGGCCAATCCGAACTTCGTCGGCAATTTCGATGTATCCGTAACCCGTTGCCGGTGTATTTGGCGTAATACCAATGGTTACGATCCCGTTTTTCTCCTGAGCAATTTTAGCGGCCGATTCAATGGTTTCCTGAAACAGGGCATCGTTTTGCGTAAGATGATCGGCAGGCGAAACCACCAACAATCCTTCCGGATCTTTTTTGGCGATGAACAGAGCTGCCAGTCCGATAGCCGGAAGGGTGTTTTTACCCACCGGTTCGTATATCAGGTTTTCTTTCGGAAGTCTTGTAGTTTGTTCTTCCAGAACTTCTTTTTGCCCCTTATTCGAAACGATATAAATGCTTTCATCCGGAATAAAATTGCCGAAACGGCTTATGGTAGCCTGAATCAGTGATTCGTTTCCGAAGATGGTCAGAAACTGTTTGGGTTTGGCTTTGCGGCTCCGTGGCCAAAAACGGGTGCCAGATCCACCGGCCATAATCAGGCAGTATTTGTTGCTCATAATTTTAAATTTTAAGGGCAAAGGTAAATGAAGAATTTACGATTAGACAATTTACTATTTACTATTTGGAGATGCAAATAGCAGTTTGATGGTAAATTGTAAATGAATAAATCGTAAATATCTAGTATCTGACTTTAATTTTCATTGCGCCTTCAATAGGCTTTTCCGATGCAACAACAGCATATCCGCCGCCACAACCCGAGGTAATTGCTCCCGGATATTTCCCAATGTACTTGCTTTCCATTTCTTCCATCACCCATTCCGGCACGGTGTTAGGCAGAATCTTCTTCCAGGCATAGAAGGTTTTCGTCATCGATTCGCCCAGCAAGTTAACGTCTTTCTGCAGGATGGCGTCATAGCACTTGTACCCCGCATCGCCCAGTTCCTTCACATATTCGGGTTTTAAATCCTGAATTTCCAGAGGATCATAACCATTGGGCCGTGGAGAGAGAGGTATCAACTGGAGAACATTTGACAACCACTCGCAGGTTTCTTTATCGAGCGTGTTTTCGATGTGTGCGGGCCAGTAACTGCCATCATAATCGAGCCGGCTGATGCCCGGAACAATGATTCCCAGCTGATCCTGCGAACCCGAGACGTATTGGCTTCCGGGAGGATTTTCGGCGCCAAACAAAAGCTGTGCATTTCGAACCGGATTACCTTCGGGTATTTTTCCGCCCCACAACTCGGCGGCTACTTTTCGCGAACTGGTTGCCATTCCCGAGCGGTCGTTAAAATCGGTGGTTGGCCATATTTGTGCCACCACTACCGATCCCGGGTGAACTTCGGAAACCCACGGCTGATCCATCCAGCCTCCGGCAATGCAAATGCGATAAGGAAACTGGAGTTCTTTCTTGGAGCTTGAGCTCGATCGCGCCGGTAATCCTTCTTCAGGAATACGTTCCAAAACCACCAGTTCAACATTATTTTCTTTGCAAATCCGTGCTTTTCCTTCGGTATAACCATCGGTATTCACAACGAAAATATCGGGTTTCAGGCGCTTCAGGTCTTCTTCAAAATCGAGCATTCCCATGCCCGACGACACAAATGCTTCGGTCACATATTTTACGGCACCTACCATGTAAACCCGTTCTTCCTGCGAGAAGTAAGGCTTTTTACCTTTTAGCTGGAAGAGGTTTTCGTCGCGGCCAACGCTCACATATAATTTGCCGTACTGTGCCGCAGTTTTGAAAAAAGCGACGTGTCCGGCATGCAAAAGATCGTAACAGCCACTGACCAATACTTTTTTATCACTCATAAGTTTTCGAAAGTCTTAAAAAAGGCCAGCAGCTAGCCGCTGGCCTTTTTTGTATTACTTAATTCCTCCACTCACCATTTGGGTACGAATCCAGTCGTAGGTTTCTTTCATCCCTTTGGCCAGCGGCAGGCTTGGTTCCCATTTCAAGAGTTCGAGAATCAGGGTATTGTCGCTGTTACGTCCGCGAACGCCTTTTGGGGCATTCAGGTCGTAAGTCCGGTTGAGTTTTATTCCGGCGATGTTTTCAACAATGTCAACCAACTGATTAATCGAAACCATCTCGCTGCTTCCCAGGTTGATAGGCTCGATGATGTCGCTATACATGATTTTCAGGATACCTTCAACGCAGTCGGTAATGTACATGAAGCTACGGGTTTGTTCGCCGTCGCCCCAGATGTTGATGTCTTTCTTGCCATAGAGTTCGGCTTCGAGCACTTTGCGGCACATGGCTGCAGGCGCTTTTTCGCGTCCGCCGTCCCAGGTTCCGTTAGGGCCGTAAACGTTGTGGAAACGTGCCACGCGGGTGTTGATTCCGTAATCTTCCCGGAAGTGGCGGCACATCCGTTCAGAGAACAATTTTTCCCATCCGTAGCCATCTTCAGCCTGAGCCGGATAAGCATCCGATTCTTTTAAGCCCGGATTATTTACATCCTGCTGTTTTTCGCCATTGTAAACACAGGCCGACGAAGCATAGAAAAAACGACTGATGCCGAGGTCTTTGGCTGCCATTAGCAAGTGAGTGTTGATTAAAACACTCAGCATACATTCGGCTTTGTGTGTTTCGATGAAACCCATTCCGCCCATGTCAGCTGCAAGGTTGAATACTTCGTTGTATCCGTTCAGGGCAGTATAGCAGTTTTCTTTGCTATTTAAATCCAGAACCAGATTATCAATATCGGTGTGTACTTGATACCACTGGGTCAATGGTTTTTTGTCAACTGCACGTACGTCGTTACCCATGTCTTTCAATTTCCTGGCCAGGTGACCGCCGATAAAACCACCGGCTCCTGCTACTACAATTTTTTTCATTTCTGTATATGTTAATGTTGTGTATAAATTCTGGTTGTATTGTTTCAATTTTTTGATCGGGTTTAACAAAGATCGGTATAAAAAATTCGTCTGCAATACCTTAAGACAGGGCTGAATGTTGCAAAGGTTTGCGCAAAGGTTTGCGTTTCGAAAATATGTTGAGGAACATCTAATAGCCTTCCCAACCTCTGAATCCCCACCCAACCCTCCCCAAAACGGGGAGGGCTTTGCGGAGTGCAAACTCAGAAGGAATTTTTTTCAAAGAACAATTGTTTTGAATCTTCAAGTCCTAAACTCCCTCTCCGAAGGAGAGGGCAGGGGAGAGGCCCATTCTCCTTTTTTCTGATTATTCTGTTAGCTTTGTGGGAGAAAACTCATTGCGTTACCGGTTATGCAAAAAGGCAAAAGTCATGTTTCGTTAAAAGATTTGGCGCGCGAAATCGGAGTTTCGATTTCAACGGTTTCCCGGGCATTGAATAACCATCCTGATATTTCGCCGGAGGTAACCCAAAAAGTTCAGAAGCTGGCTGCCGAGCTGAATTATACGCCAAATCCGCTTGCTATGGGCTTGCTCAAACAGGCAACGCGCATGATTGGAGTTATTGTTCCTGATTTGGTTACGCACTTCTATTCGTCCATCATTTCAGGAATTGAGGACATAGCCGAAGAAAAAGGTTATTACATCCTGATTGCCTCGTCGAACGAAAAGCTGCAAAAAGAAATAAAGGCTGTTGAAAACCTGATGAAGACCCGCGTGGAAGGCCTGATTGTGTGCCTGAGTCAGGAAACGAAATCGTACGAGCATTTCGACAGGCTGATCAACAACAATATACCGCTGGTTTTTTTCGATCGCGTGTGTCGCACCAGCGAAGTGCCATCGGTTGTGGTCAACAACGAGGATGCCGCCTTAAAAATCACAAAACATTTCTACAAAAACGGGTTTCGCCGCATTGCCTACATTGCTGGTCCCGATCACCTGAATATTTCTCAGGAACGAACTCGTGGCTATATTTCAGGACTGAAAAGCTGCGGACTGGAATTCAGACCCGAATTGCTGGCAAAGTGTAACCTGAGTTCGAAAGATGCCATTAAGGCAACAGCCGGGTTGCTTGATTTGCCCGAACGCCCCGATGCTATTTTCGGGATAAACGATACCGTGGCTTTTGCTGCAATGAAAGAAATTAAGCAGCGTGGGCTGCGAATTCCTGAAGATGTGGCGCTGGTTGGTTTCACCGACGAGTTTCATTCAACAGTAGTTGAACCTGCGCTGACGTCGATTACTCACCCGACCTTCGAAATCGGTCAGGAAGCGGCCCGTTTATTCTTTCGCTGTGTCGAAAATCCGGATAGCCGACCCGATCAGGTTGTTCTGAATACAAAACTGATCATTCGAAAATCGTCAGTCAGGTAAAACTTCCGGAGATGGCATTTGTTATTTTGCCTGAAACGTAAATAACCATTTAAAAGAATTGACATGACATCCAGATTATTATCGCCGATTACCATAAAAAATATCACCCTGAAGAATCGTATCACCATTTCGCCCATGTGCCAGTATTCGGCTGCCGATGGGTTTGCAAACGACTGGCATCTGGTTCATTACGGAAGCCGTGCCGTTGGTGGTGCTGCATTAATTATTCAGGAAGCTACAGCTGTTTCGGCCGAAGGCCGTATTTCTCCCGGAGATTTGGGTTTGTATAAAGACCAACATATTGAAAGGCTGAAAGGCATTACCTCGTTTGTGCGTCAGTATGGTGCTGTGGCAGGGGTTCAGCTTGCTCATGCAGGCAGAAAAGCCGGATGTGCTGTTCCATTGAATGGCGGCAAACAACTTAAAAAAGATGAAGGTGGGTGGACAACCGTTGCACCATCGGCTATTTCGTTCAATACGGAAGAAGAGGCTCCGCAGGCATTGGATATGGCTGGAATACGAAAGGTTATCGGTGACTTTAAAACAGCTGCAGAAAGAGCTTTGACTGCCGGTTTTCAGGTGGTTGAAATACACGCGGCACACGGATACTTGATTCACCAGTTTCTTTCACCACTGAGCAATCAGCGGACCGATGCGTATGGCGGAAGCTTCGAAAACCGCATTCGTCTGCTGTGTGAAGTAGTGAATTCCGTAAAAAGTGTTTGGCCGGAGGATCTGCCCTTGTTTGTGCGTATTTCGGCAACCGATTGGGTTGAAGGAGGCTGGAATGTGGATGAAGCTGTGAAACTCGCAGCAATTCTGAAGGAGTTGGGTGTCGATCTGATTGATTGTTCTTCAGGAGGCTTGGTGCCAACAGCGAAAATTCCGTTAGGTCCGGGGTATCAGGTTGCTTTTGCCGAACGGATTAAAAATGAAGCAGGAATATTAACAGGTGCTGTTGGTTTAATTACTGAGGTCAGGCAGGCTGAAGATATTCTGGCGAATAATCGCGCCGATCTTATTCTAATTGCCCGAGCCTCTTTACGCGATCCTCATTTTGCACTTCATGCTGCACGTATTCTGGAAGACGATATTGTCTGGCCGTTGCAATACGTGAGGGCAAAACAGTAAAACTCAATCAGAAAGCCTCGGTCAAGCGAGGCTTTCTGATTGAGTTTTTATTGCAAAAGAAAAGATTGATGTTTTCACTTTTTCACTAATAGATTAATCAGGTCATTATAACCTTTAAAACTTAAGAGATTGTTTAGGTAAACATCACCTTCAGACCCGCCAAGAGTTTTTACTCTGTTCCAATCCTGAAAAGCTCCGTTATTATCCCCAAGTTCGTACCGACACATTCCCCTGGTAACCAGAATTGCCTTATCGTTTGGTAAATACTGGATAGCTTTATTGTAATATCTCAATGCACTTTTATTGTTTCCCGTAATAAAAAATTTTTTGCTCCCGATATCAAAGTACTTTTTTGCCAGTATAAAAAAATCAGTAGTATTAACTGGGGTTCCATCCAGACTAAAGCTAAAAGCGATAGAAATTTCTTTTTCCATGGCAACCGGGGTTTCGTTATTCCTGCCAGGCTCCCACATTTTGTTTGTTGTTTTCAGAGCCCGAATGACTTCATTGTCAATTTCTTTCGATACGCTGTTAATAATATTGAAATCAGTAACATTTCCTTCAGGTGTGACAACAAACTGCACGACTTCAGTGCCTTCTAGTTTCCATTCTTTACATTCTTCAGGATATTGAATATTTTTTAGCAAGTAATCCTTTAAGGGGCTGAGCTCATTTTCAGTTCTTGTTGTTGTTATTTTAGGTAACACTATTGTCCCTGTAAATTTTGGTGCGGTAACTTTTATCCCCCGTATTTCATCGAGATACTCTTTCTTTTCTTGTCCGAATGTGACGATTGCACCCATCACAAACAAAAGAATGATAATTATTTTTTTCATGGCGTTTAATTTTAAGCGTTTAAATTTCTGCTGAAACCTTATAAATACAATAAGAAAATCCTGAATAATTTTTGTAGTACATTTTCCTTGTTGGCCTGCATTACGCAGGCACAACAGGAAAGACAATCGGAGTTTTGAAAAATGCTTTCATGGCCTGCTGTTTAATTAACTATCACGAAAATTACCAACTCAAATTTCGGGAGAAATGCGAGGCCAGACTTAGCAGCTATTTGTTTGATTGTGTTGAATTCCTGCAAATCGTTGAAGAAATAAATTCAATCGTTGAATTTATTTGCAAAAAGGAAGTTTTTATACAATTTTTAGAAATTCGTTGACTGAATTGTGGAAATGAGGAATGATACAATTTACGGAGTTAAATGCATTCCCAGTTGTTTTTACTCTACTGGTATCCCCAATTCTATCAGCTTTTTTCTGGTTCGCTCATGTTCTGCAAGGTATTTTGATTCGATTTCACTGACAATTTTCTGAAATCTGGGTTCTTTGCAAATATTGTCAAAAAGAGGATCGTTTTTCAGGCAAACAACCCACCAATGTGCAAATGATTTTCTTTTCTTTAATGTGTCTAGATTTTTGTAAGCCTCGTCCTTATTACCTAAAAAAGAATAAGTAGCAGCCAGGTCATAATATGGGTGTGAGTCTGAGAAAAATCTTTGAAGTTTTATCATTTCCTGAGAATACTTGATTTGCTGATTAAAGTAGTATTTGGCCTTTTTTAAATTGCCAAGTTTCCAATAACATAATCCAATGCGATTCGAGCTAGTTGTAGGGATATATTCTGATCTTATGGATGCTTCAATGTATTTTTCGTAGAAAGGAAATAGTTCTTTGTTATTGCTTAAAGAGGAGCATTTTAGTCCTAAATCGATGATGTAGTTCGGGTTCATTGTATGGGCTTTTTGGGCATAACTTAAAGCTTTGTCCATGTTTCCGCGACTAAGCTCAATAAAACTTAAATTACCAAAATACCATACTGAATCTCCAAGAATAGATAATACATCAGTATAGTACTTTATTGTTTGATCAAAAAATCCGGCCCATTGATATGCATGCCCAATAGACATCAAAAAATAGGGATAATCACTTCCCTTGGTGCGTTTCAATCCTTCGATATAATTGGAAATACCTTCTGCAAAATTCTCTAATAAATAGTGTGAAATTCTTCCTTTATTGTAATACGACTTATAGTCATTGGGATCCAATTCTATGGCTTTGTCAAATTCTTCTGATGCCTGTTCTATTTTACCAGTCTCCAGGTAACAACTTCCCCTCAGTCGATAGGCCTCTGCGAGCTGACTGTCATAGTCAATTGCCCGGTTGGCAAGAATTAAAATGGAATCGGTGAAATTTTCTAAGTATTGATTTGTAAACCTGTATAATTGAACATTTTTATCCCATATCGTCTCGCCCAAACCAATGTATGCCTTTGCAAATGTTGAATCTTGCTTGATTGCTTTTTGATAAAAATTCCGGGCATTTGCAAGAGCTGTTTTATTGCTGTTGTCATTCTCATATTTCATATATTCATTTCGTCCACGTTGGTAAAAATCATAAGCTACAAGGTTTGTCGTAGGTAATTTTCTGATAAGCTGATGTTCTTCTGGTGTTATAGCCGCCTCTAATTCATTGGCAACGGTCTCAGCAATTTCACCTTGAACAGATAAAATGTCTTTCCAGTCCCGATTATATTCATTCGACCAGGCATGGGCTTCATCGCTTGCTTTAATTAGCTGCAATATTAACCTGCTTTTTCCCCCATCTCTTAAAAAGCTTCCTTCTAATAAATAGGTAACTTCTAATTCTCTTCCGATTGTTTTGGCTGTTTTATTGGTGTTTCGGTATTGTTCAACTGAAGTCCTGGAAATGACACGCAGATCTTTTATTTTGGATAGATGAAGCAGAATTGCGTCCATGATACCGTCTGCAAGATATTGTTTATCAATTTCATTGCTTAGGTATTTGAACGGAAGTATGGCAATTGATTTTTCTTTGTCATTGCCGGATTTTGAATCTGAAACTTCAATTACAATCAATGAAATTGCTATTACCACAAAAATTACAGAACCCAAAATCATTAATAATATGGTTTTCAAACTCCAGCTTTTTGTTTTTAGAACAGCATCATTGGAGTGGTTGTTATCACTAATCGATAACTCCCGCAACCTTAATTCCCCCGGTGCATAACCAAAATATTCGTGAAAGCATTTGTTGAAGTAACTTGGACTACCAAAACCTACCCGGTAAGATATCTCTGAAGCCGTCAAATCTTCATTCAGCAGAAACTCCTTGGCCTTATTAAGCCTGACTTCCCGGATGAATTGACTGATTGTTTGATTTGTAATGGATTTTAACTTCCGGTGCAGGTTTGAGTGGCTCATCCCCATTTCCCGAACAAGATCTTCGACTCCAAATTTCTCGTTTGATAAATTTGCTTCCACAAGATCTGTAAGCCTCTGCATGAACGAGTTGTTCATAGGACATTGATCTGATTATTCGCACTGAATAGAAGTTATATAAATTTACGACAAAATTACCTCATAAACAATTCGTTGATTATTGATTCTGATAAGGCTCAGTGAAATGAACAACTAACAATCAGCACAGGCTCCTCAGGTCAAGAGAACAACGGGGCAACGGATATAAGCTAAATTAAATGGCTGAAAATAAATAGTTTTTGATCAATTTAGCATCAACTTTCCAGCAGTAATCACAAATTTTATAGTTATCTTTAATAGACAATTCATTTGTCTGGCTTTAACTAGTGGGATGAACCTCAAAAATTTAGTGTTATGGCAAAATTTACCAAAGAAGATGCCCTGAGGTACCATGCTGAAGGACGTCCCGGAAAGCTTGAAGTAGTTACCACCAAACCGCACTCTACCCAACGCGATCTTTCACTGGCCTATTCCCCCGGAGTGGCCCATCCCTGCCTGGAGATCGAAAAGAATTTCGACGATATTTACAAATACACTTCCAAAGGAAATCTGGTAGCTGTTATTTCGAACGGGACTGCAGTTCTTGGCTTAGGCGACATTGGTGCCGGAGCCGGAAAGCCGGTGATGGAAGGCAAAGGGTTCCTGTTTAAAATATTTGCCGACATCGACGTATTCGACATTGAAGTGGACACACACAATGTGGATGCTTTGGTTGAAACAGTGAAAAACATAGCAGTCACTTTTGGCGGAATCAATCTGGAAGACATTAAAGCGCCTGAATGCTTTGAGGTTGAAGAACGGCTCAAACGCGAAGTATCTATTCCGTTGATGCACGACGACCAGCACGGAACAGCCATCATTTGCTCTGCCGGAATAATTAATGCACTGGAGTTGGCTGGAAAGAAGCTTGGAGATGTCCGCATTGTAATAAGCGGGGCCGGAGCTGCAGCCATCGCCTGTGCCAACCTGATTGTTTCGTTGGGCGCACGAAGAGAAAACATGGTGATGCTCGATTCAAAAGGTGTTATCCGGAAAGATCGAACCGATCTGAATAAATACAAAGCCGCATTCGCAACCGAACTTGATCTTCATACTTTACCTGAAGCGATGACCGGAGCCGACATATTCCTCGGATTATCGCAGGCCAACTTGGTTTCGAAAGATATGGTTCGTTCGATGGCTGCCAACCCGATAATTTTTGCCATGGCCAATCCCGATCCGGAAATTCCTTACGACGAAGCGATGTCTACCCGCGAAGATCTGATTATGGCCACCGGCCGTTCCGATTTTCCGAACCAGATAAATAATGTGCTGGGCTTCCCGTATATATTTCGCGGAGCGCTCGATGTACGAGCAACCTGTATCAACGAAGAAATGAAACGTGCCGCTGTTTATGCACTCGCCGGTCTGGCTAAAGAGGCTGTTCCTGAAAGTGTGAGCAAAGCATACAACGTGAAAAACCTGATTTTTGGGAAGGAATATATAATTCCGAAACCGCTCGATCCGCGTCTGATTTCAACAGTTGCGCCAGCTGTTGCCAAAGCGGCTATCGACAGCGGCGTTGCCCGCAGACCAATTGACGATTGGGATCAGTATAAGCTTGAGCTGAGCCAGCGGCTTGGTTTGGATAATCAGTTGTTGCACGGCATCGTGGTAAAAGCCAAACAGCATCCCAAACGAATTGTATTTGCCGAGGGGAATAACCCGAAAGTGCTTCGTGCTGCCAACGAAATTCTGCACGACGGAATTGCCGTTCCGATTTTATTGGGGAATGAATCTGAAATCAGGCAATTAATTGCAGAGAATCATTTCGATTTAAACACCATATCCATTATTGATCCACATGCGAAGGAAAGCGATGAGATGCGTGAATCGTTTGCCAACCTGATTTGGGAAAAGCGCCAGAGAAAGGGAATTACTCTTAAAGAAGCCACTGAACTGACCTATAACCGCAATTATTTTGGAATTATGATGGTTGATACCGGAGAGGCTGATGCCATGATTTCGGGCGTCACCAGCCATTATGGCGATGTCATGAGTCCGGCATTGAAATTAATCGGGCCCAAATCCGGACTGGTTCACATTTCGAGCATGTACATTGTATTGACCAAGCGTGGTCCGCTGTTCTTTGCCGACACCTCGGTCAATCTCGATCCCGATGTGCAAACCCTCATTGAAACGACTTTGCTTGCGTCGGAAGAAGTGAAGAAGTTTAATATTGAACCCGTAATTGCCATGGTTTCCTATTCAAACTTCGGATCGGTTAAGTCGTCGGAACATACTCGTACACTCGACCGGGTGCGGCAAACCATTGCTTTTTTGCATCAGAATCATCCTGATTTGATTGTGGATGGCGAGATACAAATGAATTTTGCACTTAACAAGGAATTGCGGAGCCAAAAGTTTCCATTTACCCGTCTCGAAAACCGCGACGTTAATACCATCATTTTTCCAAACCTGACTTCAGGAAATATTGCCTACAAACTAATGCAGGAAATTGGCGGTGCCGATGTGGTTGGCCCGATTTTGATGGGTATGAAAAAGCCTATTCATGTAGTTCCGATGGAATGTTCGGTTCGCGAAATTGTCAATATGGCGACCATTGCCGTGGTTGATGCACAATAATTGTTTTTTTGTTTCTGTTCGTTTTAGGGTGGAATTTTAAAGAGGTCGCAACGATCTCTTTTTTTGTTGCAAAATTTCGGTATGGATGGGGAAATAGCGCCCTTTGATTTTGTTTTTGTAGGTCGCTTTTAATATCATTGTGTAACCTAACCAAACAACCTATACTATGAATCACTTTTCCCGTAGAGGACTAAAACTGCTTCTTTCACTGATAGTTGTATTTTGTCTCCAGAATAATATGTTGGTTCAGGCCGACGAAAATCGTTGGAAAATAAATCCTTCCGGTTCCATTTCATGGTTTATCGATAATCGCCTGCCTCATTCTGATCACATCGAAATGAGTGGCGATAGTATTTCGGCCATTCTTCGTTATGGCGTAAATGCTGATAAATCATTTCAGATCGAGCGGCAATTGGTATGGCCCATGCTGAGAACCATTCCTAACAACACGCACGCTAGTTTAATCCGCTCGTTTTCCGAAGATTTGATTGGCAAAATATCCGCGAATGGTCGCCTTATAAAAGGCGAAAAAGTTGATGAAATTAGCCTGAACGGATTGATGACTGTTAAAAGCTCAGCTAATGGAATTGGGATTGAGCGGGTCATCTTTCCCTCAACTGCTCACCCATTTTTTTATGAAGAATACCGGATTACAAATCGGCAGGACCGCCCGCTTTCAGTTGAAATACCTGAATATCGCGTAGATTATACAACCGATCCGCAAAAGGGAACTGTGGGCAGTTATAGTATAATTTCTGAAGTTAAAGGGAGTGGCTTTTATACCTTGAAAAAGGACGAAAGTGTTAGGTTTGGTCTGGTATTTTCGGCATATCCAAAAGGTAAAAACAAAGTTGCTACAGATATTTCTGCAGAAAGAACCAGCCGCGAGAATTTAGTTGCTGAATGGGAAAACAAGCTGGTACTCGAAACACCCGATCAGGTGTTGAATCATGCTTTTGCTTTTGCAAAAATAAGAGCTTCCGAAAGTATATATAAAACAGCTGGCGGATATATGCATGGGCCGGGTGGCGGTGCGTATTATGCGGCAATCTGGGCCAACGATCAGGCTGAATATGTCGGGCCATTTTTCCCGTTTTTGGGTTACACAAAAGGAAACGATGCTTCGGCGAATGCATATCTGCATTTTGCCCGGTTCATGAATCCGGAGTACAAGCCAATTCCAAGCTCCATTATTGCTGAAGGGAAAGACATTTGGAACGGAGCAGGCGACAGGGGAGATGCTGCTATGATTGCCTATGGGGCTGCCCGTTTCAGTCTTTCGCTGGGCGACAAACTAACTGCTGAAAAACTTTGGCCATTGATTGAATGGTGCCTCGAATACAATAAAAGACATATGAATACCGATGGCGTTGTTTCGTCTGATTCGGATGAGCTGGAAGGTCGCTTTCCTGCAGGAAAAGCAAATTTATGCACTTCGAGTTTGTATTACGATGCATTAATCTCGGCTGCTGCTCTGGGAAAGGAACTTGGCAAACCAGCTTCATTAACTTCTGTATATGCCAAACAGGCTGCCACGATAAAGCAGTCGATCGAATCGTTTTTTGGGCACAAGGTTGAAGGGTTTGAAACATACCGGTATTACAAAGAAAATGATGTATTGAGGTCGTGGATTTGTGTTCCGCTGACTGTCGGAATTTTCGATCGCAGCGAAGGAACAATTAATGCACTGTTTTCTTCAAGGCTTTGGACCAAAGATGGGCTGGCCACGCAGGCAGGCGATTCAACCTTCTGGGACCGCTCGACGCTGTACGCGTTGCGAGGAGTTTTGCAGGCCGGAAAGACTGAAAAGGCAATGGAATTCCTGAAATATTATTCCCAGCGCCGTTTGCTTGGCGAACATGTTCCTTATCCGGTTGAGGCTTATCCGGAAGGTGGACAACGCCATCTTTCGGCCGAAAGCGGATTATATTGCCGCATTTATACTGAAGGATTATTTGGCATCCGTCCGGTTGGATTGAGTAGCTTCACAATTACTCCGCAGTTACCCGCCGATTGGGATTTTATGCGGCTGAAGAAAGTCCACGGATTTCAGAAAGAATTTGACATTGACGTTAAACGTGAAGGTGACAAAATCCGATTGACTGTTACCAGCAACGGTGCTGTTGTTCTGAATAAACTGGTGGCAAACGGATCGAAGCAGACGATTAAGTTTTAGACGCAGAAATCAGTCTTCGGTTTTATTTACTGTTGTTGGATTTAGTGTTACCAATTGCAGAATTATTGCAATAGCTACAACGATTGTGAGCTTAGCGAAATCGTGCCTCATGTTTCCGGCGTCGGCCGATTTTCCCATAAAACTGGTTATGGCCGCACCTGCCGAAATTCCGACAAGATTCATCAAACCGTAGCCGGTAGCACGGTATCGCGACGAAACAAACTGGCAAAGAATAGGCATATTGTTTACATCAAAAATTCCAAAGCCAAGCCCGAAACACAACCCGCCCAGCAAAATAAACCCGAATCCGGAGCCATATCCCAGAAGGAAAAGGGCAGGAATTGTGAGTGCTAGTCCAATCACTCCGGTATAAATCCGGCCTTTTAGGTTATGCTGCGACCATCGGTCGGAAACATATCCTCCCAGCAGCACTCCCGCAAGGGATGCTAATGCGGTGGTCATGGTTGCCAGTGGGCCAGCTGCCGACATCTCCATGTGTAAAGTTTCGGAAAACAGTGTGGGAACCCAGTTTTTTACAGCCCAGCCCGGCAAACTTGGAGCCGAAAAATAGAAAAGCAGCACCCAGAATGCAACATTTCCGAACAGAATCCGGAAAGCATTGAAGGCCATTGAAAGCTCCTTTCTAAATGAAGTCCGTTCAATTGATTCAACCTCGTAAGTTTTCTTTTCTTTCAGGAAAAATAGAAGAATGAAGCTGTAAACAACGCCAATCATTCCGAAAAGAAAAAAAGTGGAATGCCACGAAAGCTTTGTTGCAATAGTCGCTCCAAAACCGCCCAGCGCCTGACCAAGATAAATTCCGGTGGTATGAATTCCGATGGCAAACGATCGTGTTTTACCCAGGTGATAGTCGGCAATTAACGACAGTCCGGCCGGAATATAAAAGGCTTCGCTGACGCCCATAATGGCCCGAAGGACATATAACTGATCGAATGTTTGAGCAAAAGCCATTCCCAAAGTAACACTCGACCAGGTAAACAAACTTCCAACAATAAGCCATTTGCGGTTCATCCGGTCGGCAATAACGCCCGAAATGGGGCTCATGAAGGCATAAATCCAGAGAAAAATAGCCATCAGGCGGCCGAAACTTTCGGCTTTGGCCAATTCAGCAATATCCACCATCATCGAGGGTTTCATGGTCGAAAGCATTTGTCGGTCGAGGTAATTGAGAACCCCCACCAGCCATAACAAACCGACGACAACCCACGGGTAAATTGCTTTTTCTCTCATCTGAAAAGTTAAGTTGGTTTTGAATTTCAAAACTGAAAGCGAATTTAAGAAAACTCCGGAAAGTCCGACTTTCGATTTTAATTCATGAAAAGCTGGGAATATGTGGCGAACTGGCAGGATTAATCCAATTAGTATTCGGGAGTCCGCAGTAATTTTTTATTGATTAATCAACTTTTATTCCTATTTTCATCCGGAAAGTGATAGTTTTCGGTTTTTAAGAGACGTAAAGAAATGAATAGAAGGATTATCCGGATTTTTTTGTTTTCACTAATCATTGCAAGTATTCAACCTGCCTTTTCCGAGGAACAATCCGGCAATACTCAAATTGATAGTCTTCGTAACCAGGTAAGTAGCAAAAAGGGAGTTGATAAAATATCTGCTCAACTGGAATTTGCAATGCAAATCGTGGGGAAAGACGCCCAGGAAGCGCATAGAATGGCCAATTCGGCCCTGATTGAATCCAAAGCAGCAAATAATAAATTGCTGGAAACCAAAAGCTATTATACCCTTGGAAGAATAGGTGAAGTATCGGAGAATAAGGATGCCGCTGAGGCTTATTACGATTCGGCTTTAGTAATTGCCGAGGGAACCGGCGATCAATGGAACAAGGGCGAAATTCTTTTTCGGAAAGGGATTATCATGCACAATCGGAGCGAGGAAATACATGCGCTCGAGTATTTTAATGCATCGATTCAGGCTTGCCGGTTATCGAACAATTTTAAAATAATGGGTTCTTCCTATTCAATGATGGGAACCATATTCAGGGTTAACGGATTATACGACAGGGCAATAGAATATACAGTAAACTCAAAGCTGAATTATGAGAAAGCAGGTTACCTGGAAGGCGATGCCTGGGCTGCATATATTTTAGGGCGAATTTATGCTGACTTAAAACTTCCGGGAAAGGCTCTTGAATATTTTCAGGAGGCATTGGAAGAATATACCAGGCAGGCTTCTGTTGATGGAAATAAAGATGGAATAGGGATTTGCCATGAACAAATCGGGTTACTAAATCTGGATTCGGGTAATTTTGCCGAAGCCAAAAAATACATTGATAATACACTGAAGATTTATACCGAAAAGAAATCGAAATACGGTATATCAAATGCGCATAAAAACCTTGGGATTGTTGAATATTCAATGGGGAATTATGACCTTGCGGAAAAATATCTGAATGAGGCTCTTGCGATAAAAAAAGAGGTCAATGATTTACTGAGTTTGCCTACGATATACGAGTACATCGGATTATGCCAGGTGGGTAAAGGGCAAATTAATGAGGGACTGAAGAATTTAAATCAGGGGTTAGCAGTAGCTGTTTCGAACAACCAGAAGAAAATCCAGTTAAACATTTATTCAAAGCTTACCGAAGTTTATTTGAGCATCAATGATCTTAAGAATGCTCTTAGTTGTCAGAAAAAGCAAATCGAAATTCAGGATTTAATTCTTTCGGGGGCTGCCAATATCAAAATTGAGCAATTGCAGGCCATTTACGAAATTGACAAAAAAAACGGGCAGATTATTGAACTTGAAAAGCAAAACGAAATCAATGCACTAACAATCAAGCAACACCGGATTTCGCAATTAATAATGATTGTAGGAGTCGTCATTGCGTTTTTGATTTCTTTATCCATCTATTGGTTTTATAACAAAATTCGGCATAAAAATCTGGAACTAAAGGAAACCAACGCGGCTAAAGACAAGCTTTTTGCAATCATTGCACACGATTTACGCGGCCCAACAGGGAATCTGGCTTCATTCCTTGAACACCTCAACGACACTTTTGCAGATCACAGTCCCGACGAATTGAAGCAGATCTTATTGTCGCTGCATAAATCAGCCGACAGTGTAAGTGTTCTGCTTGAAAACCTGCTTATATGGGCACAGTCACAATTAAATAAAATTGAATATCGGCCTAAAGAGTTAGAACTGAGTGACGTAATCCAGAACTCAGTAAGAGGGCTGAGGCAATCGGCTGATAACAAACAGGTTGATGTTAATCTGGAATTAGATGACAACATTTTAGTGATGGCCGACCCCAATATGGTTCAGACGGTAGTGCGTAATCTGTTTAGTAATGCTATTAAATTTACCAATCGGGGAGGTTCGGTCCTAATCAAAACAGAAGTCAGTGGTATGAACAAAGCTTGCATCAGCATTACTGATAACGGGATTGGTATTGAAAAAGCGTCGCTCTCGAAGATTTTCGACATTAGCAATACATTTCATCGTCCTGGAACTGAAAATGAGAAAAGCACCGGCTTGGGTTTGATTCTGGTTAAAGATTTTGTTGAGAGAAATAACGGAACAATTACAATCGATAGCCAGAGTGGTAAAGGCACTGTGGTTTCATTTACATTACCTGTAATTCAAAACCGCTGAAGTGAGAAAGCAAAAAAGGCCAGATGATCTGACCTTTTTATGTATAAGATTTCATGGTTATAAATCAGACATTTAGTTTGTGGGCTATTTTTTGTGCCGTTAAAGCCAGCTCAGTTGCCAGAAAGCAATGATCCTGTGTCATGGCTGTTTCTGTGCGGTTCACCACGTCGTTTACAAGTTGTTCGCCATAAGGCATATACACTCCCGAACAATCGAAGTATTGTGTTTCTTTCTGATTTACCAGGAATAAATGATTTTCGCCTTTGCGTCCGGCAATGTCAACATATTTTCTCATTTCAATATATCCTTCGGTACCTAAGATAAACATTCGTCCATCGCCCCAGGTTGGTAGGCCTTTGGGAGTGAACCAGTCGATACGGATATACCCGGTGGCGTGGGGGCTGCGTACGCTCATGTCGCCAAAGTCCTGGTAATTTGGGTAATCGGGCGTATTGAAATTGGCGATTTGCGAAAAGTTTACTTCGGCTTGTTTCGATCCGGTGTAAAACAGGAATTGGTCGCATTGGTGCGAGCCAATATCGCATAAAACTCCGCCAGCTTTTTGCGGATCAAAAAACCAGGCCGGACGCGAAGCCGGACTCATGCGGTGAGGCCCCAGTCCAACAGTTTGAATGACTTTCCCGATAGCGCCAGACTGCACTAATTCGCCAGCTTTCACCGAAGCCGGATTGGTCAATCGTTCGCTGTAAAGGATTGAAAAAATGCGCTTTGTTTCTTTCTGAACTTTTTTGACTTCTTTTAGCTGTTCGAAAGTGATAATTCCTGGTTTATCAGTCACATAATCTTTTCCCGATTTCATTACCCTAATACCGAGTGGCGCACGATCAACCGGAATGCCGGCACTGGCCACCAGCTGGATGGAATTATCTTCAAGAATTTCTTCTTCTGATTTAGCCACTTTAACGTTTGGGAACGCTTTCGTGAAAGCTGGTAACAGTTCGGGTTCCCTGGAATATACGGCAACCAATTCTCCGCCACCGTTAATCAGCGAATTGGCTATTCCGTAAATGTGGTTATGGTTGATCCCTATTATCGAGAATTTGATTTGCTTTTTGAGGACCGGCCGGTCGTCGGGTTTCAAAATGACTTCAACCGGGGTGGAGTTGTTATATAAACCTCGCGCTAATGCTTCATCTGGAAACATAGATATGGCGGCCATTCCGGCAGCCGAAGCAATCGATTGCCTCAGGAAATTTCGTCTATTTGAATGCATAAGTTGGGCTTTTGGATTAAAATATTCAGGAACCGAACTTACAAAATATCTTTTCAAAATAAATGGGTTCCTGAAAATTAAGGTTTGAAGCCTGAATTTATACTTCGACGATCAATGTGCTTCTCAATGCTGGTTGGGTTCTCCGAGAAGATGAAAAGCAAAAGGAGGTCGAAAATGACCTCCTTTTCTGTGTGGATCTCTCGGTTATATGGAAGTTACACCGTGATGCTTTGGGTGTTTGTTTTATACAGATATTCTCTATTCTGATTCAAAAAATCAGGTTCACTTTAGCAACTCGACAGGCATTGTTGGTGTTGCCCCTTTTTGGGTACATACAAAAGCAGAGATTTCAACTGCCTTTTGGTGAATCTCTTTTAAAGGTCTTTTATTCAGGATGCCCATCACCATAGCCGAAGTAAATGAGTCACCGGCACCAACAGTATCTTCAACCGTTACGACAGGTGTTGGCAGAAACGAAACTTCTTCGTTACCAAACAAATAGCTGCCAGCTTCTCCTTTTGTGAGGGCTAAATAATTGAGCGAGTAGGTTCCCTTTATTTTTTGGCAGACTTCGGTTTCAGTGCCTTCAAGTCCAAACAATTCCTTAAATATTTCAACCTCATCATCATTGATTTTGAAAATATTGGCAAGCGATAATGATTCATGAATCAACGCTTTGCTGTAATATTTTTGCCTCAGATTAATATCGTAAACTTTCAGGCAATGGTCCGGAACAAGCTTCAAGGCCAGCATGATGGATTCATGCGAAACCCAACTGCGCTGTGCAAGTGTCCCAAAACATACTGCATCCGTTTCTTTTAAAATCTGAATGGCTTCCGGAAGAAGTTCGAGAAAGTCCCAGGCTACATTTTCGTAAATGGTATATTCAGGCTTTCCTTCCTTTAGCGTGACGCCAACGGTACTGGTTGGATAATTATTGACAGCTATGCAATTTTTAATTCCTTTTTCATCGACAGTGTTCATGATTTCACGGCCCAGCTCATCATCGCCAACGGCGCTGATTGCAACGCCCATCGCGCCCAACTGAGCGGCATGATACGCGAAATTAACCGGAGCACCACCAAGTACTTTACCGGTAGGAAGCATGTCCCAGAGAACTTCGCCCATCCCGATCACTGTATATTTTTTAATCGAATTATTCATCTGATGCATTAATTTTCATTTTATTAATTACAATGTATCCTAAATCAGGCTTGCTTGATTTTAGGGAAAACACCCAAAATAAGGTAAGTTACCAAAGCCAGTAAAACAATAACGGCGCCCACTTGTCCGCCCATGGTATCTGACATGACACCCATGATCAAAGGGAAAACGGCCCCGCCAAACACGCCCATGATCATCAAGCCTGAAACTTCGTTGTTGTATTTTGGCTGACAAACAAGAGCCTGCGAGAACATGACCGAGAAAATATTTGCATTACCCAAACCGAACAAAGCAATTCCAACATAAATGATGGTTTTATCGGCAGTGAACATGGTTAACACGCCCACTAAAATCATTAATACACTTACTATAAAAACATTCCTTCCCGAGAACTTTGCCAGAATAGCCGAGCCTAGCAAACAACCTACAGTTCTGAAAATGAAATAAAAACTTGTTGCATAACCGGCATCGGCTAATGGAATATTCAATTTCTCAATCAAAAGTTTTGGCGCGGTTGTATTTAAACCCACATCGAGTCCAACATGCGCCATAATTCCGAGAAACAAAAAAAGCACAGTGACATCGCCAAGGAGTGAAAAGCTGGCCCGAAAAGATGTTGATTTATTTGCGGCTTTTGGCTCATCAACTTTCGTCATGAAAAGTAAGACAATCACCAACACACATATTGCCAGGAATGAGGGAAACAGAATCATTCTCCAATCGGCAAAACGAAGAACTGCCCAGGCTGCAAGAATTGGGGCGATGAACGAGGCAATTGCTTTAACAAACTGACCAAAAGTTAAGGTACTTGCCATCCTGTCTTTGTTAACCAAACCTGCAATCAGCGGATTTAGTGACACCTGCATCAGTGTGTTTCCTATACCCAGAAAGGTAAATGAAATCAGCATCGTGGCAAATGAATAGCTAATTAGCGGTATTAATAAGGCAGGAAGAGTCACTACCAAACTCAACAATACGGTGTTTTTTCGTCCAATTTTATTCATCAGCATGCCTGTTGGTACCGAAAAAACAAAAAACCACAAGAATACCATGGAGGGCAATAAATTGGCCAAGGTATCAGACAATTGAAAATCGGCTTTCACATAATTGGCAGCGATACCAACCAGATCGACAAATCCCATGGCAAAAAATGCTAACATAATAGGGACTAATGCGAGAACAGATGTTTTTTTCATATAGATAAGCTTTAGTTTTTTAACGCCAGATTGAGGCTAGTTTCCGTACTTTCGATTCAGTTATTTTTATTTCCTGTTCCGACTTGATATTCACTTTACTGAAGATTTCACCCGGAAATACAATATTAGTCATTTCCAACAATCCTCCATTCAGAAAAAGCTCTACCGAAGCCTGATCTATGACCAGTCGAAGCGCTACCTTATCTGTTATTTGGGCCGGAGCCACAATGTCAACCGGGAAATCCTTACTGAATGATGTGTGACCCGAATGGCTGCGATTGATGCGAACCTGCTGCTTGGCTTTATCCAAAAAAATATCAAACACCTCATTTTTACTGTTTGCAAGCTGAACGGTAACCTGGTTGGCTGAAGCCAAATCGAGTTCTACGGAATAATCAAATGCATCGGCAGCGCCCAGATTAAAAGTATTCGGTGAATCGATCGATTGAAGAGCTTCCCATTTTGACCCGTAGTTTTCGAATTCGGCGGTTGGGTTGCCACTTAAAGCAATCTCGCCGGATTCAAGCTTTTTAAGTTTTAACTCGCGCGGTAGTGTCATCGCCCCACGCCAAACGGTTGTTGGAACTTTATTGGCGTACTGCCAGTTGCTCATCCAGCCAATCAGCAATCGGCGACCATCGGTTGCCGGAATGCCCGACCAGCTTACACCTGCATAATTATCCTTTCCGTAGTCCATCCAGCGGGGTGCCGGACTTGGACTTTCGTTGTGAAATACTTTTCCGTCGAATTCGCCCACAAAATACTGTGTTGCTGAGCCGCCGTTTGGGCCGCCAGGATTAATGCTTACCAAAAGCACCCATTTTTCCTGATCGGTTCCATCTACTTTCAATTTAAATAAATCGGGACATTCCCATGCAGCGCCATGCTGACCAACACCTTCTCCAAATTCACTTTCCTTGGTCCAGTTTTTCAGGTCGGGCGAAGAGAAAAAAGTAATGGTATTGAGTGTTGCCAAGGTTAATATCCATTTTTTTGTAGGTTCGTGCCAGCTGACTTTCGGATCGCGGAAATCGCGAATTCCCGGATTTTTAACCACCGGATTGTGGTCATATTTTGTCCAGGTCATTCCATCATCGTTGCTGAATGCAATAGCCTGATTCTGAAAGATGTTGGTTCCAGCTTTTGCTCCAACAAAATCGTGATAGGTAAACATTGCAACCAAAGGTCCTTTGCCATCTTTTCCCAATCCTGAGGTATTATTCACATCAACAACTGCACTTCCGGAGAAAATGCAACCCAGCGAATCAGGATAAAGTGCTATAGGCAAATGTTTCCAGTGAACCAAATCTTTACTCACGGCATGTCCCCAGTGCATGGGCCCCCAAACTGAACTATCGGGGTAATATTGATAAAATAAATGGTATTGACCATTTGAAAATACCAATCCGTTCGGATCGTTCGTCCAATGCGCTTCCGGAGAGAAATGAATTTGAGGACGGTAAGGCTCGGTATAATAGTCGCTTTTTGAAGCATCAGCCGTTTGTTTTTTTGCGGACTGATTGGTACATGACATGATTATCATGCCAATTACAAAAATGCTTAAAATGAAAGATATCTTCATAATCTACTGGTTTAGTTTGTATGTGCCCGCACTGATAATAAAGGCGGGCAATGCAATTTTGTTGATGGGTTAATTATTTAAATTGCAGATGCTTGCTTTTTTTAATGTGATTTCGCCACCTTCAGCAAACAGTTTCAGTTTGTTGAATTCCTTGTTTGGAAGCAGTTTTTCGGTCATAACCACGTGTCCGTTGCCCGAAAAAAGTTCAACCGACGAATGATCGATAATAATCCGAAGATCGAGTGTTTCCCGATTGGCAATGTATGGTCCATAATCTACCGGAATCGGTAATTCTGCCTGTTCAGTTTGTCCTTTATATTGCCGATCGACATAAAAAACACGCTTCGTATGGTTGTATGCAACGATTAATTTATCTCCCTGATCGGTCAGAAATTCTGCGCCAAATTTCTCGGCAAAGTTTAACCACTGCAGTTTATTGAGGTTAAAAGTCAGGTTCACTTCGTAAGGTAAAGTTTGCTTTTCGTTGATCGCCAAAATGCCATTCAAATTGGTTTCGGCAATCAGTTTCTTTTTACCCCGGAGTTGGTCAATTTCATCAACTGGCAACGATTGAACCACAAATCCGTTAAAATTACGACTCAATGATAGTTTTCGGGGAAGCGTAAACGAATTGACTGAATTCGAGGTATCAGCAGAATTGCTAATGCAACCCATGTGGTAACAATTGTTATTTGCCAAAGCTGTAACTCCGGCAAAATTATCACTTCCGTAATCAGTCGATTTGATTTTTTCGCGAACCGGCTGAAATGTAAATCCATTGAAATCGCCAATAATGCTGCGTGTTCCGGCACCACTGGAAGGATTACCCGAATGGTAACTTACCATCAGCACCCACTTGGTTTCATTACTCCCTTCTGCAATCAACGGAAAAAAATCAGTATGGTCCCATTCTCCGCTAATGTAATCGAGTACTTCTGTAAATGTGCTGCTTAGTTGCCAATCGATTAAATTATCGGACGAATAAAAACGAACATGTTCCCGCCCAGTGAGTACCAATATCCATTTTTGTGACTCTTCGTGCCAGATGATCTTCAAAATTTTGTACCCGGGAGTTGGCGTTCCAAACGAAAACGGCCTTTCAGTGTATTTAGTCCAGGTTTTGCCAAAATCATAACTGAAAGCCAGATGTTGTCCATGTTCGCTGACAGATTGGTAAATGGCAATTAACGGATGCAGTCCATCTTTTCCTAAACCCGAAGTATTGTCCCAATCAATAACGAAGCCGGCGGAATTTATATTCTGGGACGAATCGGGCAACATCAGCGCCGACGATTCTTTCCAATGAACCAAGTCGGGAGTGATTGCCTGTTCCCATTTATTTTCCCCCTTATTACTTTTACCCCGATAAAACAAATGAAAAATTTTCCCATCATAAATTAAAGCTGAGGGAGTAGCTTTTTTTAACCCACCAGCATCAAAATGGACTGAAGGACGAGCCTCTTTTTCAGGTGCACGCCCGCAACTTACCCAAAATAAAACTACGGTTAGTAAAGTAAATATCTTAAATGCCATATTGATTGATTTGAAAGACATAAGCTGCACGTTAAAAATGGGGATGAAGAAAATCATCCCCACTTATTTCATGTGTTAATATCCTGGATTTTGAATGTACAAACCTTTGGTAAAGTCGATTTCACGCTGAGGAATAGGAAAATATTCATCTCTTCCGGCAGTGAATTTTGCATTACTCAGGAATGCTCTTCTGCTTTTTTCTTTGGCCAGGTAGGCATTGAGCGTTGGCTCGGCAATCCCCCAGCGAACTAAGTCGAAGAAACGCGGACTTTCCATGGCAAATTCCAAACGTCGTTCCCATTGAAGTGCCTTACGGGCATTTTCTTTTGTCCACGGAAGGTTAACTCCGTCGTAAAGTGCAATTTTGTAGTTCGATGCAGGAGTTCCGTCAGCCAGTTTTGTTCTTCCGGTACTGTTTGCTGCTCTGGCTCTTATCTGGTTGATCAGAGGCATAGCTTTATCCTGCTGACCTAATTCGATATAGGCTTCAGCCTGCCATAAAAGCACATCAGCATAACGAATGATATCGATGTTTTTTGAGGTTCCCATAAATGGACCAAGCTTTTTATAACAAGCACAATCGGCAGCCTGTTGCTCTTTCATACTCTGGAAGAATCCATAAACACCGGGATCGCGAACCCAGCTGTTTTTGAAAATGTAAGCAGCATCGCTCCGATATTTATAGGGGTGTCCGTCCATTCCGACCGTATGGTCAATGCGTGGATCAACGGTAACTCCTTTTGGGGTGATGTCGGCAGCACTCAACTCAACATTATTGAATGTGTCGTATTTGGGTAAGCCGTTGGCATCGGTAGCAAAAGCATTGACCAGGTTCTGGCTTGGCTGGTGGAATCCGCAACAGCCGTACTGCGAAGCTCCGGTTGGGTAATTCAAGCCGGTAACAAAACTAAGGCGTCCGGCCGATGTTCCGTCGCTTATTGAGAACTGAACAGCGAAAACCGATTCAGGGCCATTGTCAAATCCATCCAGAAAGTTTTCAGCAAAATCGGGCTGAAGACGATATTTACCCGAATTGATTACGGTTTGTGTCAACGAAACAACCTCGTTTAAACGTGCAGCATTGATTCCGGTAACTTTGTGGTTGGCATCCTGCTCGTAAGCCTGATACAAACGCAGTTTTGCCAGATAAGCGGCAGCCGCAAATTTATTTACGCGTCCAACTTCAGGCTGTGTTTCAGGCAGATTGTCCATGGCATATTTAAAGTCATCGGCAATCTTGTTCCACAACTGATCGTTGGTGTATTGGTTGTTTTTGGTTTTCAGAATGTCGTCGTTCGACAATGTTTCGTCGATAAACGGAATATTCTTGAAAATCAGTTTCATTACAAAGTGAGAGTGTGCACGCAAAAAACGAGCCTCGGCAATACGCGTTTTACGCAACGACGATGGAGTGAAATTCTCGTCTTTCAATTCGTTAAGCGAGCGTAATGCGGCATTGGCCCGCGAAATTGCGGCATAAAAGTTTTCCCAGGTATAAGCGCCCATCCAAACCTGGCTTGGTGTGGTCAGGTTGTATTGCTCGTAGAAGTTCACATCGGCCACGTCGCCAACTCCACCGCCACCTTTGTAGGCATCGTCAGAACGAACACTTCCGTAAACCCACATGCTGGTCATTGGGCCAATCATATCGTCGTTGGCAATACCGGCATAAGCGGCTATCACCAAACCATTGGCGCTTTCAGCGGTTGAATTGCCCGCGGTGATATATCCTTCGGGCTTTGTATCGAGGTAATCATTACATGAGGCCAGAGAAACGGCCAGAATGATTAATGCTTTACCGAAATTTTTATATTTCATAGTTCTTTAGTTTTTAAGTGATTAGAATGAAACATTTACCCCAAAGGAAATCGTGCTCGGATTTGGGATTGTGTTAACGTCTGTCCTTTCAGGATCTGGCCCCTGCCATTCTTTGCTGGTAATCCAAAATACATTATCGGCCATGGCATACACGCGAAGTGATTTTACAACGCCAATCTTTTTGAGGGTTGTTTCGGGAACTTTATATCCCAACTGAATATTCCGCAGTTTGAAATACGACGCGTTGATCATGAAATAATCAGAAGTCCTGAATTCAGCATTATTATCGGCTAAGGTTAAAGCCGGAATTTTAGAACCGGTGTTCGATGGTGACCATGCGTTAAATAATCCCGGAGCCCCATTATCCCTGCCTCTCACAAAATTGTTCATCTGGATGTATGGGCAATAGCCGGTTTTTCCTGCAACTCCCGAACCGAAAATGGCTAAATCGAAGTTCTTGTAGTTCAGTTCAATCCTCAAGCTATATTCAACGGCAGGTAACAATGTCCCCAAAAACTTTTGATCCAGGGCATCCACTTTTTTATCTCCATTCAAATCTTTATAACGGATTCGTCCGGGAGCAGCGCCGGGTTGAGTAGCATGAGCGGCAACTTCGGCAGCATTCTGGAAAAGACCATCGGTAACGTATCCAAAAACTGATAATTCAGAATGCCCAATGATGGATTGCTCTGCATTTCCTGGATAACCGGTACGAACTTCTTCAGGAAGCACAGTGATTTTGTCTTTAAAATGACCGGCTGCGGCCGAGATGTTATACCTGAAGTCTGCATTTCGTTGGCCACCGGCATAACTTAATGATAATTCCCAGCCTTTATTGGTTTTGGTAGCACCGTTCAGGAACTGCAACTGGCCTTCGCCCACTGCTGAAGCCACTGGCGGACGGATCAAAATGTCTGTGGTTTTGCGTGAGAAATAATCAAATGCACCAATCAGTTTGTTGTTGAGAATTCCAAAATCGATACCGATGTTAAATTCGTTTGTAGTTTCCCAGCGCAGATTGGGGTTGGCTGCCTGAACCGAAACAAATCCTGAAGGAAGGTTTCCGGAGTTACTGCCATAAATATCGTAAGCTGTACCTACGTTGCGGTACTGATCGAAGAAACCTACGTGAGGAATACCAGCACCTTCTGAAGCAAGGGCTCCGTAGCGTGGTTCGAAAAGTCCAAGACTGGCAAAGCTTCCAACATCCTGGTTACCTACGCGACCGGCTCCTGCTCTAAGTTTCAGGTTCGAAATCTGTGGAAGATTAGCCATAAATGGTTCGGAGCTGATTCTCCATCCAAGAGTTGCAGCCGGGAAAATACCGTAACGGTTATTCGCTCCGAAACGGGAAGATCCGTCACGACGAATCGTTGCCGATGCCAGGTATTTATCGGAGAAAGTATATTCAATTTTACCAAACTGCGAGAAAAGCCGGCTGCTGTTAGCAGTTCCGAAGCTATTGCCATTGGCGCTTCCGGCACTCAATACAAAAAATTCTTTGGTTTGAGTGGCAAAACCTTCCTTGTAAGCGGTTACATCTTTAAAATTATCGCCAACGGCTTCGATACCTGCCAGGAAAGCTAATTTATTTTGTCCAAGATCGAGTTTGTAATTCAAGGTGTTCGACCACGATGTACTGATAAAATTACTTTCGATAACTTTCAGGCTGTTTACAGAGCGGGCAATAAAACCTTCCTTGAAACTCTGCTCAATATTTTTGTTGTTGACCATCGAATAATCAACTCCCATAGTTGAGCGGAAGCTCAGGTTTTTGGCCAGGGAAACATCAGCATAAATATTTCCAAACAGAAAACTACGATTCACGTTATCCCAACGATTGAGATACTGCATATGAACCGGGTTGTTACGGTCGGAATATCCTGAACCCAGAGGGCCGGCATATTCTCCGGTTTTAGTGTACATCGGAATAGTTGGAGCCAAATTGATAGCCAGGCCTGGAGTTGGAGCACTTCCAAGGTCAGGGCATTGCAGTGTTTCGTTTGACGAAACAAGCTGCGTATTCATTCCGAATTTAATTTTACCCTGAAAAACACTGGTTGAAGCATTGATGCGGGCATTCACACGGTCGTAGTTCGTGTATTTCAAAATACCAGTATTTTTAATGTATCCCAGCGCGACAAGGGCTGAAGTTTTTTCGTTTCCTCCTGAAATAGTGATGTCGTTATTGGTCACATAACCTGTTTTGTAGGTTTCTTTCTGCCAGTCGGTATCTCCAACAGGTACATTCTGATCGCCGCCAACATAAGGTTTTGGAGTTACGCTGTTCAGTATCGGGTTGTTAAAATCGTTGTTCCAGTCGAATGTATAAATTTCGCCATAACCATCTGCTGGATTGATACGATCGTTAACCGACGCCTGCCACAGTACTTTTCCACGGTCGACAGCATTCAACATTTTGAAGCGCTGATTCTTTTCCGATTGAATAGAAAGGTTGGAGTTGAACTGAATGCTTACTTCTCCGTTTTTCTTCGAGCCGTTGTTGGTGGTAACAATGATTACTCCATTGGAAGCACGAGCACCGTAAATTGACGATGCCGAAGCATCTTTCAGTACCTGCACCGATTCGATACTTCCGGGATTCAGACTTTGGAAAACTTCTGGACGTTTGGTTGGTACCCCGTCAATAATATAAAGGGGATTCGGATCGCCTAAGGTATTTACCCCACGGATCAGGATTCGCGAAGGAGCACCGGTTGGCGACCCAGTTTTTTCGATATAAAGACCTGGAACACGCCCTTGTAACGCCTGCATCGAGTTTCCTGAGCTTACAGCAACACCTTTCAGCGTTTCCATTTTCACTACTTCAATAGCTCCGGTTAAATCGGCTTTTTTCTGAGTTCCGTAACCAACTGCAATTACTTCGTCCAGGCCAATAGCTTCTTCGGCCATGGTTACATTCAAGGTTGTTTTTGTGCCAACAACAGCTTCTGTCGATTTCATTCCCACAAACGAAAACTGAAGTGTGGCATTCTCCGGAAGGTTATTAATGGTATAATTTCCGTCCATATCGGTTATTGTTCCATTGGTTGTACCTTTTACCACCACCGAAACCCCGGGAAGTGATCCGCCTGATGTGTCGGTTACCTTTCCCCTGATGGATTTTTGCTGCTGATTAATTACCGAAATTTCACCTACTGGTCTGATCGCGATATAACGATCGACAATATTATAAGTAAACCCGGTATCTTTTAGCAAATCGTCGAGTACCTTCTCGATACTTTCGTTGGAGTATTTTACTTCTACCTTTTTATCCAGAATACTTTCATTGTATTTCAGAATAAACCGGTAGCCCGAAATCTCTTCCAAACGCTCAATAACTTGTTTAAAAGTAGAGTTCATCGACAAGTTAACCTTCTCGGTTTGACCGAAGGACTTGGCAAAAACCTGCATACTAAGTATGAATACAATGAACGCAGTTAGTCTCATAATCCGCAAAATTTTTTTAAACCCCACCTGAAATGGGATACAATCAGTTTTTTTCATAAATTCGAAATGTTTTACGTTAATACTAGCCTTTGTCCAGAAGGCTTTTCATTGATCGTTTTAATGGGATGATTCTCAAACCATCATCCGCAGATAGCAGACCGGAAATATGTCCAGTATTTTCGGTCTGTTTCGTTTTAACCCGAGTCTTTTTTCTTCATAAGTCGTTAGTTATATTTTGTATTGTGGAATTTATTCCCAGTAAATTAATGTTGATTTATCGGCTCGCGGAACAATGCGGTAGTTCAACGAAGAAGTCAGTTTAAAAACTTCAAGCAGTTGATCAATCGGCTTATTCTTCATAATCGTTCCCATATAAAGCTCATCTGCCAGCTGGGGATTGTTTATCACAATCTGCACATTGTACCACCGCTCTATCTTCCGGGCAATATCTTTCAGCTTTTCGTTCCTGAAAGTCACCATCCCATCTTTCCACGAAGTGTACAATTCGAGGTCAACATTGGTCACAACCAGCTCTTTACTTTCTTCTTTAAAATTGGCATTCTCTCCGGGTACCAGCCGGGCCATTTCGTTTCCGGTTTTGCCCACTACTCCCAAACTGCCTTCTACGAGCGTAGTATTTATCTCACTATCTTCAGGATAAGCCTGAACATTAAATGATGTTCCGTAAACTTTAAAATCGAGTGATTTTGTTTTTATGATGAAGGAGTGCTTTTTGTCTTTTGCCACATTAAAAAATGCTTCGCCTTCCAGATTCACTGTGCGTTCTCCTGAATTAAATCCTGAAGCGTAAACAAGCTTACTTCCTGAATTTAGCTGGACTTTGGTTCCATCAGGCAAAATGACGCTCGACATTTGTCCCTTCGGAACTTCAATCTGTGTATCGGCCAGGTAAGTATAAACTATTGAGTTTTTTGTCCCTGCAAAATATTGAAGTAGCATTCCCAAGCCTAAAAAGATGACAACTGCCGCTGCATATTTGGTATAAGTTACCAATTGGCGGAGTTGTCCTGATTTTCCGGAGTTAACTAATTCAGGATTCCAGCTGATGTCCAGACGGGTTTCCGCTTTGGAAGTTAGCACCCATATTTTTTTATACTGAATGAATTCTTCACGGTTTTCGGGCGAGGATTCGATCCAACTGAAAAGCTCCTTTATTTCGGCTTCCGAAGCTTCGCCTGCCAGGTATTTATTGATGATTGAGTAGTCCATAATAGTTGCGTTCTGAATTTTGTACACGCATACAATTACGAACCCTATATCGATTCCAATTTTTTTTAGAAAATATTAAAAACTGCGAACGGCAATTTATTTGGAGAGATATTGCATGATAAGCTGAACAAGGATTAAAGGCAGGTAGTCAGCTAAATCAGCCCGAAGTGTTTTGAGTGCCCGGGTCATGTTTGCTTCAACCGATTTTACCGAAATATCCAGCTCTTCGGCAATTTCTTTATTCATTTTCCCTTCAAAGCGACTCAGCATAAAAACACGTCGGCACTGGTCGGGCAAATCATTAATCGACCGCATGATCAGTTCTTCCAGCTCAATAAATTCGAGTGAATTAAAATCGAACGATTCGAGCACCTCGCTATTGAGCTGGTCTTCTTTCGATTGAAGGTGCATGTCCTCATATTTGCTGATCACTTTCCGGTGTCTGAGGTAATTTAAACAACTCGACCTGGCGTAAGTGTACAGGAAAGCCTTGATTCCATTGAGTGTTTCAATCTTTTCACGATTAATCCACAAATTAATGAATGCTTCCTGTGCCAGGCTTTTTGATTTGTCCCAATCTGAAATAAACTGATTGCAAAAACCAACAATCTGGGGGTTATTCGATTTAAAGATTTTTTCGAAAGCAAGCTCATCTCCATTTTTAAAACGAAGAAGGAAAAAATCATTCATTTCAGATTGGTCGATGATCATTGTTTGTCGACAGGTTTTTTATGATGCAAATATGGTGATTTTTGCAATCTCTTCTAATTTCAGGAATATTAACTCGGGTTCCTTTCTGGTTAAGGAAATAAACTATAGTAATTGAACTGAAAAATAATGGTTTAAGGTAAGATATGTCTCCATTTTAGGCGTTTGTAAATCAGAAAATCCTGATGCAGAACAAACTTGTTGGAATATTACAGGAAGGTGGTTGGGGAAACCAAAAAGAAGCGATTGAGATGCATCTTTCCCAAAAATCGTATTGGAAAAAATCAAGAGTTGCAACATGTGAATTCACTACGCCGATCAACGTTCTCATCAATGCCAGCGAAGTTTTTAGAGTGGTCAAAATAAAAAGGAGATCATTTTCGATCTCCTTTCCTATATGCTCTTCAAGCTTTTTTTTGCAGAGCAGACTATTTTGCGGTTAATACAAGTGATGATACTTTCAGTCCCTCAGCGGCTGCCCTGAGGGTAATTGTTCCAGGGGTTGTTTCCGGCCGAATGATTGCCAGACATATTCCCTGATAGGCTTTTTTGTGTGGTTGCTGAAAACTTGACATATCTCTTGGATTACCACTTCCAACTCCGGCAATCGTGCCTTTACCTGCCACTTCAAAATTTACAACAATGTTGTCAGCGTCTGGTACAACGTTCCCATCAGCATCGATTATTTCTGCCATTACATACGACAAGTCGTTACGATCAGCTCTGATGTTGGTCCTATCAGCAACCAGTCGCACAGATGCTGGCTTCCCGGTTGTTTTCAGTGTTTGCGATGCTGTTTCCTTACCATTATCGAAACAATGAGCAATAAGTGTTCCCGGCTCATAAGGCACCTCGAATGTTGCAGTAATCGATTTTTCAGGATCCACATTTTGTTCGCCTACAATCTTCCCGTTTAATTCGAGTTTTACCAGTTGGCTGCGGGTGTAAACATGAATCGTGAATTTTTTACCTTCCTGACCCGCCCAGTTCCAGCTTTTCAGTTCATCAGGAAATCCCCAGTTACTTATTTGCTCTTTTTTACCTTCAGGTATTGGTCGGTGTACAAATAGTTCAACTTTACTTTTACCCCAAACAACATGCTGATAAAATGAAGGCACTTTTCTGTTCCCGATCAGGTCGATATCACCCTGATAATTGGTATAAACCGGCCATACATCGCGTCTGAAGAATCCGCCTCCAGCCGCTGCAGCAGGTCGGGCTCCCGGGCCGGGTCCCTGCAAACCTTGTGGCACATTCCCTGCCTGTATTACTTGTCCGGGTGCTCCTGATGTTTGTGGATTGGCAGCACCGGGTGATGCAGGATTATTTTCAGGAACAATATCTCTAAGCTGCGGCAGACCTACACCAGCTTCTCCAATATTATCGATGGCAGTCCACACAAAATACCCAATAACATATGGAAGCTTTTTGACGATCTCATAGTTTTCCAGTGCAAGCGGAGGATTCGTTTCAGTTCCAACCATTACACGGTCAGGATATTTAATATGATCCGACTCATACCTCTTATATGCGTAATTATAACCGATGAGATCAAAGAGCGCCATGTGTTCGGGAATCGAATCCCATTTACTTGGCTGACCTCTCATCCAGGCAAAATCATTAAAACATTCCGTAACAAAACGCGACTTATCGAACTTGCGGATTTCTCCAGTCAGGTTTTTGGCAATCCTTAACCCTGAAGGATCGAATGTTTCGCGGATTTCGTTCCCGATACTCCAGATTAAAACGGAAGGATGATTGCGGTCTCGCTTAACCCATGACTCCACATCTCTCTGCCACCATTCCGCAAAATTTAAATGATAGTCCTGATCCTTTTTCGGAGTTTCCCACATGTCGAATATTTCGTTGATCACAACCATTCCCAGACGGTCACATGCATCAAGCAATGCCGGGGAAGGCGGATTGTGGCTGGTTCGGATTGCATTGAATCCTGCTTTCTTCAAAACTTCAATTTTGCGCTCCTCGGCCCTGTCGATTGATGCTGCTCCCAGTGGCCCATTGTCATGATGGTAGCACCCACCAATCAAATCAACCGATTTCCCATTGATCGTTAAACCGTTCTTTGCATCAATTTTTATGCTGCGAATACCAAAAGTTGACTCCTGATTATCGATTTCCTTTTTATCCTCAAGTACGGAAACTTTTGCCTTATATAGGTCCGGTTCTTCGATTGACCAGAGTGCCGGGCTCTTAACCTGAACATTCTGTGTTAGTTCTATTGTCTGACCAGATGACAATGCAGAATTGCTTTTGGTTGACCCAACCAATTTGCCTGAAGGGTCAAATAACTGAGTTTGCAGGACTATATTTTTTTCATTAATGCCAGTATTCTTAAGGGTGGTGGTAATTTTCACATCCGCAGAATTCTCGGAGACCTCCTGAGTTGTAATGTAAAGGCCACCGGCCACAGCGATGTGAACAGGATTTACGCTTGTTAGCCAAACATGCCGGTTTATGCCAGATCCGGAATACCAACGGGAATTTAATCCTGTGTTTCTGACACGCACTGCAACAACATTAGCTTGTCCGGCAGGTTTGAGGAACGAAGTAATATCGTAATAAAATGGCGTATATCCATAGGGATGAAATCCAAGATGTTTCCCGTTGAGCCACACATCGGTATTCATATATACACCGTCAAACTGAAGGTAGTTTACTTTGTTTCTATCTCCTTCTTTAACGGTAAACGTCTTTCTGTACCAGCCAATTCCTCCAATCAGATAGCCTGAACTCATTTTGTCGACTGAAGATTTATCAAAAGGGCCAATGATATTCTCACCATTCTGACCGGGAAGGTCTTCAATACTCCAGTCGTGGGGCACATCAAGAATTCTCCATCCTGAATCGTTGAAATCAGGGTTTTCGGCTCCCGACAGACTATCTTTTATAAAACGCCATCCATCATCAAATGATATGGTTCTGGAATTAAGATCAGATGTTGGTGGTTTATTAAAGGTGGTGAATCCAAATAAAAGGACAACAGAAAGGCTTAAAAGAAGAGCATTCAAAGAAAGTTTCTGCTTTTTCATGGTTTATTTAGGTTAGATTTTACAATGCTGTTTATAAAGGACTTAGACTAGAGGGAAGTGAATGAGTTTAATTTGAGTTTAACTTTATTTTAGACCTGATATTATATCTAAGAATTTTCATTTGAAGATATTGGAAAACTTAGTAGAATAATACAGGAAGTCGGATGGAAGGTCAAAAAAAAGATCCTGAGTTGCATCTTTTCGGAAAAAATCGTTTTGGAGAAATTAAGGGTTGCAACCTGCAAATTCACGACCCCGATCATTGTGCTCATCAATGCCAGCAAGGTTTGTAGAGGGGATAAAAAACAAAAGGAGGTCATTTTTGACCTCCTTTTCTGTTTTGCTCTCCAGGTAGGACTTGAACCTACGACCTACGGATTAACAGTCCGCCGCTCTAACCAACTGAGCTACTAGAGAATTTTTCAGTATTTGTGGCAGCTAGTTTTACTACCGTTTTGCTTTAAAAGCGATGCAAAAATAATAGCTTTTCCGAAAAGAAAAAATATTTTTGCAAAAAATTTTTCTCATGAATTCATTTACTGGTGCGCCAAACAAGCAAAAATCAATTCTCGGAATCGGGAATGCCCTGATCGATGTTTTGATTAATATTACGGATGATTCTGTGTTACAAAAATTTGGATTACCCAAAGGGAGCATGACTTTGGTTGATTCTGTTCTTTCTGCAGAAATCAAAAAAGAAACAAAAATTAATACCCGAATCGTTCAAACCGGGGGGTCGGCCGCTAATACGGTGCACGGAATTGCCAAACTTGGAGGTAGCTGTGGCTATATTGGAAAGATTTCGGATGACGAGTTTGGTAATTTCTATGTCGAGGATTTCAGGAGCAACAATATTAATACTCATTTCTTTTACAGCGAAACAGGTACCGGCCATGCAACCGCTTTAATTAGTCAGGATTCTGAACGTACTTTTGGCACCTATCTGGGTGCGGCAATGGAATTAACGGCGGAGGAAATGAGTCCTGAAATTTTCAGAAATTACGGAATTCTGCACATCGAAGGATACCTGGTGCAAAATCATGCACTGATTGAGGCTGCCCTGAAAACAGCGAAAGAAAGTGGATTGCTGGTTTCAATTGATATGGCCAGTTTTAATATTGTTGGGGCAAACATCGAGTTCCTGAATCGCGTGATTCGTGAATACGTTGACATTGTTTTTGCCAACGAAGACGAAGCTCTGGCATTGACCGGGTTAGATCCTGAAGATGCCTTACATACAATTGGTGCAATGTGCCGGATTGCGGTTGTGAAGCTGGGGGCGCAGGGTTCTCTGATTAAAACAGGCGACCGCGTCATAAAAATTGATGCAATTAAAGCCAACAGTGTTGACACAACCGGAGCGGGAGATATCTATGCATCCGGATTTTTATATGCACTTTCCGAAAATCTCGATCTGGAAATTGCCGGGAAACTGGGCTCTTTACTTGCCGGAAAGGTAGTTGAGGTTGTAGGCGCTAAAATTCCTGAACCCACATGGAACGAGCTTTTCCCACAGATTGAGCAAATTAAAAGCGGAGAATTATAATTTGGGTGGGGCTGTTTCAGCCAGAATCTTAATTTTATATAACCAGACCTGATTTTGTCGGGAGGCAACCGAGTTTTCAGGCAGAAAAAGATATTTTTGTAAACAGTAGAATAAAATAGAATAAGCAAACTACATACAGCATGAAACGACTGAAAATTAAAGAAATTCTAAAAGGTGAATTAGTTGGCCAACAGGTGGTTGTCAAGGGATGGGTGAGAACAAAACGCGGTAGTAAAAACGTAAATTTTATTGCATTGAACGACGGCTCAACCATTAATAATCTTCAGGTCGTTGCTGATGTTGAAAAATTTGGCGAAGATTTTCTGAAAGATATCAATACCAGCGCGGCATTGGGAATTACCGGTGATTTGGTTGCCTCGCAGGGAAGTGGCCAGTTGGTTGAGTTAAATGCAACCGAAATCGTCATCTACGGAAAAGCAGATCCGGATAAATACCCGATTCAACCGAAGAAACACAGCCTCGAATTCTTGCGCGAAAACGCTCACCTGCGTTTCCGTACCGCTACGTTCAGCGCTGTTTTCCGTATTCGTCACGCCATGGCTTTTGCCATTCACCAATATTTTAACGGCCGCGGATTTGTATATCTGCACACGCCAATCATTACAGGATCTGATGCTGAAGGTGCCGGACAAATGTTCCGCGTTTCAACTTTAGATGCTAAAAATCCGCCGCTTTTGGAAGATGGAAGCATCGATTTCTCCCAGGATTTCTTCGGAAAATCGACCAACCTGACAGTTTCCGGTCAGTTGGAAGGCGAGCTTGGCGCAACAGCTTTAGGCGAGATTTATACTTTCGGACCAACTTTCCGTGCCGAAAACTCGAACACGGCCCGCCACCTTGCCGAGTTCTGGATGATTGAACCCGAAATGGCCTTCTTCGAACTTCAGGACAACATGGATCTGGCTGAAGACTTCCTGAAAAGCCTGATCAAATATGCACTCGATAATTGCATGGACGACCTTGAATTCCTGAGCAAACGCCTTCAGGAAGAAGAAAAGAACAAGCCGATGGATGAGCGTTCGATGGAACTGATAGAAAAGCTTCGCTTTGTGCTTGAAAACGATTTCATTCGTTTGCCATACACCGAAGCTATTGATGTTTTAAGAAACTCAAATCACTATAAAAAGAACAAATTCCAATACCCGGTTGATTGGGGAACCGATTTGCAGAGCGAACACGAGCGCTACCTGGTTGAGAAGCATTTCAAAAAACCGGTTATCCTGATCAACTATCCGAAGGACATTAAGGCGTTCTACATGAAGCAAAATCCTGATGGAAAAACCGTTGCCGCGATGGACGTTCTGTTCCCCGGAATTGGTGAAATTATTGGCGGATCGCAACGCGAAGAAGATTTAGACAAACTGGTTACCCGCATGAACGAGATGGGTGTTCCGGCGCACGAAATGGAATGGTACCTCGATACCCGCCGCTTTGGAACTGTGCCTCATGCCGGCTTCGGTTTAGGTTTCGAACGTTTGCTGTTGTTCGTAACCGGCATGGGCAATATCCGCGACGTAATTGCTTTCCCACGCACGCCAAAAAATGCTGAGTTCTAATTCACAGCACAACAATAAACAAAAATGGATTCTTGCAAGCTGCAGGAATCCATTTTTATTTTAGCGATTATCGATCTTTTCGGGATATAAATCGTGGTTCATCAGCCGGTATTCGGCCCACTGCTCGTATTTGGTGCCGGGCTTGCCGTAGTTGCAATACGGGTCGATGCTCAGTCCGCCGCGTGGCAAAAATTTCCCCCAAACCTCGATGTATTTCGGCTCCATTAGTTTAATCAGGTCTTTCATGATGATGTTGATGCAATCTTCGTGAAAAGCGCCGTGGTTGCGGAAACTGAAGAGGTATAGTTTCAAACTTTTGCTTTCAACCAGTTTCTGATCTGGAATATAGCTCAGGTAAATGGTGGCAAAATCGGGCTGTCCGGTGATGGGGCACAGGCTGGTAAATTCGGGACAATTGAATTTCACCCAGGTGTCATTCTCCGGGTGTTTGTTGTCGAAGCTTTCCAGCATTTCAGTGCTGTAATCGAACAGGTATTGGCTTTGGCTTCCGAGGTTTTTTAAATCGCTCATAGTATTGTTCCAAGTTTAAAGTTTCAAATTCCAGGGTTCAAATCTGCTCTTTTGGACAGATAGCTTTCCAATCCGTTGCGGCGCAACTGGCAGGCCGGACAATGACCGCAGCCGTCGCCTTTAATGCCGTTGTAACAGGTTACTGTTTCAGTGCGAACTAAATCGAATACGCTTAGTTCATCGGCCAACGCCCAGATGTCTTCTTTCGTCTTCCACATCAAAGGTGTGTGGATTGTGAAATTGTAATCCATCGACAAATTTAGCGTTTGGTTAAGGGACCGGATAAATTCGTCGCGACAATCAGGATAGCCGCTATAGTCAGCCTGACCAACCCCGGTTACTAAATTCGGAATATTTTTCTCTTTGGCAAAAATAGCTGCAAAAGTCAGGAAAAGCATATTGCGGCCTTCAACCAGCGTATTGGGCGGACGGTTATCGGGTTTGTTTTCCTCCACATCCATGGCCTGATCGGTCAGCGAATTGTGGGTGATCTGTTTCAGCAAATCGAGGCTCAGCAAAGTGAAAGGTACACCGGCATTTTCAGCTATCGACCGTGCTGCTTCTTCCTCAATTCGGTGCCGTTGACCATAGTCGAAGCAGAGCGTTTCCACTTCGTCAAGGTTCTTCAAAGCCCAGAAAAGACAAGTTGTTGAGTCTTGTCCACCTGAAAAAACAACTAATGCTTTACTCATTTTAGATTTCTTTTACCCTGAATAAGTTATACGACAGGTTGGTATCGAATGTATCAACGCCTTCAACGCGTTTCACGAAATTGACGACCCAGATAGTTACCGGTAAAATCAAAATCTCATAAACGGTTTTGATCATTGCCTGGGTAAAGACCATTGTTATTAGCACATCAATCGGAAATACACCTGCAAAAGCTATGCTGATGAAAATTAACGAATCAGCACTTTCTCCGGCTAATGTTGATAGAATTGCCCTCGCAGAAAAACCTTTACCTTTGGTCATCACCTTCATGCGGCTCATTACAAACGCATTCAGGAACGACCCAATGAGGTAGGCGCTCAAACTAGCCAAAACGATACGTGGCGTGTTGCCTAAAATGGTTGCAAATGCCTCCTGATTTTGCCAGAAAGGCGCTCCGGGAATTGCGATTCCGGCAGTGAAAAACAGAACAGCCAAAATATTCACTGCAAACCCGGTCCAGATAATCAGTCGGGCTTTGGTAAACCCCCACACTTCGGTAATTACATCGTTCAGGATATAAGCAACCGGAAAAATCAATACACCAGCCGGTGCCGACCACGGGCCGATCATCAGGATTTTAGTAGCAAGGATGTTGGAAATTAACAGGCAGGTGGCAAACAATATGCCCGCAAGCATAAATAATACAGATACAGAATTTTTCATTTTCTTGTTTTTTACGTGGTTACCAAGTACACGGCTTTCAACCCGAAAGCACGGCGCAAAAGTACATTTTTTTTCTGAAAGACAAATTTCCTGGTTTTTTCGGATCAATTTCCTGTCGATTATTGTAATTTGCACAAAAAACTAATAGCCATGAATAGCTTTGAAAACGCCTGCCAGTCCATACTTCAGCTATTGGACGTTTGGGAACCCCGATTATTGTCACTCCACGAAGAAACCATCAGTAAACGTAGAAACAGTCAGAACCGAAGCATCAGGCAAATTCTGGGGCATTTGTTCGATTCGGTTTCGAACAACACGCACCGGATTGTTCATTTGCAATACCGCGAATCACCAATGGTTTATCCCAACTATGCCACAAACGGCAACAATGATCGGTGGATTGCCATTCAGGATTACCAGCATGAAAACTGGCACAATCTGATCCAACTTTGGAAGTATGCCAATCTTCATTTGGTGCATGTTATCCGGAATGTTGATATTACCTCTCTCGAAAATCAATGGATTAGCGGTGAAGACAAAATGATTTCATTGCGCCAGAATATAGAAGGTTACCTGCCACATTTTGAACTGCACTTAAGGGAGATTGAGGCACTGATTGATCAGAAATAGAAATTTGGGAAGGATTCAGTTTTATTGGGAAATTTGAATCTCTGCCGACTTTTTGATTTGCTTTTCAGAAATGTATCTTTGTTCCGGAACAAAAAGTAAACCTATGGATTTTTCTGCTTTTCGTGATATGAAGCCCTTTGCCCAACTGATGTTTGCCCTGTTTGTAATGGTGGCATCGGTTTTCTTGTTTATGGTTGCCGGAATGCTTCTGGCTTTGCCTTTTTATGGGGCAGAAAACCTGATGACGGCCATGTCGGAGTCGAAACTGAATTCTCCTGAAGGGATTAATTTTCTGAAATATTTGCAGGTCATTCAATCTGTTGGTCTGTTTGTTGCTCCGCCTTTTGTCATCAGCCGTTTATACTATGGCAATATTAGCGAGTATCTTAAGATGAATCGTTCGACGCAGGTTCAGTCTTATTTGCTGGCAAGTCTTTGCTTGCTGGCGGTTATTCCATCCATCAATTTCCTGGGTGATATTAACAGTAAAATGAGTTTGCCCGAATCGTTTTCAGGTCTGGAAAGTTGGATGAAAAACATGGAAGAAGGTGCAAAAGTGATGATCGAAAAGTTTATGCTGGTCGATGGTTTTTCCGGCCTGATGTTTAATATTTTCATGATTGCCGTTTTGCCAGCTCTTGGCGAGGAACTGATGTTCAGGGGCGTTTTTCAACGGATTTTTTCAAACTGGACCCGAAGCCATCACTGGGGCATATGGATTACAGCATTTTTGTTCAGTGCCATGCACATGCAATTTTATGGTTTCCTGCCCCGATTGTTGCTTGGCGCCATGTTTGGATACCTTTTGGTGTGGACAGGAACCATGTGGGTTCCCATAGTTGCACATTTCGTCAACAACCTGATGGGCGTTTTGGGCTATTTTCTGATTGGCAAAGGAGTGATCACCAACGATGTGGAAGAGTGGGGGACTGTTCCGGATCAGATTCCGTGGGTAATATTCAGTATTTTGGCGGTAAGCGGGCTACTTTACCTTATTTACCGAACCGAAATGACCAAAAGAAAAATGCCCGCAAACCGGACAGATTCACAGGCATAACGAATTGATTGATTTTGTATTAGGAAAAGACAATACTTTGCTGAAGATTTTCGACTTCCATCTTCTTTTGTTCCGAAGCACGGTAAACATATACAATTCCGTATTCCGAAGCTTTTTCTCTGCGTTCTTCATCAGACAGATGGGCCATTGAAGCTTCCACTTCATTCCACATTTCCTGAATTAATTCGTCAGCTTGTTCCCGAAGTTCAGCAACCTTCATCGATGCGCGGTTGGTTATATTCTGAAGCATTTTCTGATGCCTGTAAGCTTCAACAAATTCTTCGTAATGAACCTTTACCAGTGCAATTGACGGGCTATAAACCGGACTTCCTCCATTTTTAATTCGCTTTTGTTCCCCTTCAATGATACGCTCTCCCCAAGTCATCACATTTGCTTCGAGATTTAGCGGAGGGGTTGCTTTCGAATTTGCCTTTAATCCGTAAAATTCAACCACTTCAGGTTTCATTTCTCCACGCAGGATGGCAAAATTAACAACCTGAAGAAAATGCGATAAATAGAGTTTCGATTTCCTGAAAATCTCCCCGTATTCTTTTGACCGTTCAAACTGGTTTTGTTTTGAAAGGTTGAGCTGACGAATGGCTCCCAGAAAATGGGGGTAAAACGTTTGCAGTTTTTCGAGAGTTTGCTGGCTGAATGCCAACTTTTTGAGAGCGGTTTTCTTACCAAGGTCCAGTCCGGCCTCAATGGCACGAAGCCTGGCAACATCTGTATTCGGTAATCTCCTGTAGGGCATAAAGTGGGTTTTTTGTACACTATTGCGAATATACAAATTGCAGGTTCAATTTCGGGGTATTCGCAAAAGAACTAATCAACAGAGAATTGTTTAAAAAGTACTGTAATGTTCTGTATATTAGTTACATGTTGCAAAATTTGAAGTGAATATTAACAGATAATTGCTGATAAACTGACTTGTTTTGGGCTAAATTGGACTGTTCTTGTATATGCAATGAACAGGAAAAGCGCTTCTGTAAGTAAAACGAAGGCGCTGATATTCAGGATAAAACTACAGCATTTGGACAATAACGAGCCCGATGTGAATAAAAAACCCCGAAGAACTGAATCTCCGGGGTTTTTAGTATTTGATAACGAATAACGATTAGTCTTTCAGCTTTGCGCTTAAGAATTCGCGGTTTAAACGGGCGATGTTCGATAATGAAATGTTTTTCGGACATTCCACTTCACAGGCGCCGGTGTTGGTACAGTTACCAAAACCAAGTTCGTCCATTTTGGCAACCATCGCTTTGGCACGGCGGGCACCTTCAACACGTCCTTGTGGTAACAGAGCCAACTGGCTTACTTTTGCCGAAACGAACAGCATTGCCGATCCGTTTTTACATGCTGCAACGCAGGCACCGCATCCAATACATGAAGCCGAGTCCATTGCTTCGTCGGCATCAACTTTGGCGATTGGAATTGAGTTTGCATCAGGAACTCCACCTGTACTTACCGAAACATAACCGCCTGAGGCAATAATCTGGTCGAATGCGCTGCGGTTAACAATCAAGTCTTTAATAACAGGGAAAGCAGCCGAACGCCATGGTTCGATGGTAATTGTTTCGCCATCTTTAAATTTGCGCATGTGCAACTGGCAGGTAGTTACATCGTCGTCTGGTCCGTGTGGGCGGCCGTTGATGTACAACGAACACATACCGCAGATACCTTCGCGGCAATCGTGGTCGAAAGCAACTGGCTCTTTATTTTCATTAACCAGTTGTTCGTTCACCATGTCGAGCATTTCGAGGAACGAGCTGTCGGTTGAAACTTTGTCCAACTTGTAGGTTTCGAAACGGCCCTTTTCTTTCGGACCGTTCTGACGCCAAACCTTAAGCGTAATATTAATTGTTCTTTCCATGATTGATGTCTTTTTTAGAAGCCATTACTTGTAATTACGCTGAACCATTGAAACGCTTTCGTAAACCAGCGGTTCCTTATGAAGTTCGGGTTCAACATCGTTTCCTTTGTATTCCCAGCAGCCTACATAAGCGAATTTGTCATCCTGACGAAGCGCTTCGCCTTCTTCAGTCTGGTATTCTTCGCGGAAGTGACCACCGCACGATTCTTCACGATTCAACGCATCGCGGGCCATCAATTCACCAATAACAATGAAATCGGCCAGGCGGCTTGCTTTCTCCAATTCGATATTCATTCCGGTAGTATTTCCCGGGATACGAACATTGGTCCAGAATTCTTTTTTGATTTCGGCAATGCGCTGGATGGCATGTTCCAAACCTTCTTTGGTACGGCCCATTCCAACGAAATCCCACATTACCAAACCCAATTCTTTGTGAAGGCTGTCAACCGAACGATTACCTTTGATGCTCATCAGTTTTTCAAAACGGGCTTTCACCGCTTTTTCAGCTTCAACGAATTCAGGTTCGTTACCTGTCATTCGTGGAGTACGGATATCGTCAGCCAGATAATTCTGGATGGTGTATGGCAACACGAAATAACCATCGGCCAAACCTTGCATCAATGCTGATGCTCCCAAGCGGTTGGCACCGTGATCGGAGAAGTTGGCTTCGCCGGCAGCGAATAATCCAGGAATGGTGGTTTGTAATTCATAATCAACCCAGATACCACCCATGGTGTAGTGAATCGCCGGATAGATCATCATTGGTGTTTCGTATGGATTTTCATCAACGATTTTTTCGTACATCTGGAAGAGGTTACCATAGCGTTCTTCAATTACCTTTTGTCCAAGACGTTCGATTGATGATTTGAAATCAAGATATACAGCCAAACCGGTTCCAACGCCATAACCAGCATCGCAACGTTCTTTGGCAGCACGTGAAGCCACGTCGCGTGGAACCAGGTTACCGAAAGCAGGGTAACGACGTTCGAGGTAATAGTCGCGGTCTTCTTCAGCAATTTGTGTTGGTTTCAGTTTCCCGGCACGAATAGCTTCTGCATCCTCTTTTTTCTTTGGAACCCAGATACGTCCGTCGTTACGCAACGATTCTGACATCAAGGTCAGTTTACTCTGATTTTCACCATGAACCGGAATACAGGTTGGGTGAATCTGAGCATAACATGGATTGGCGAACATTGCTCCTTTTTCGTAAGCTTTAATGGCAGCCGATCCGTTTGATCCCATGGCATTGGTTGACAGGAAGAATGTATTTCCGTAACCACCAGTTGCCAATATTACGGCATGACCGAAGTGACGCTGTAATTCGCCGGTTACTAAGTCGCGGGCAATGATACCGCGGGCTTTTCCGTCAACAATAACGATGTCAACCAATTCGGTGCGGGTGTACATTTTAACAGTTCCAAGGTTTACCTGGCGCATTAAAGCCTGGTAAGCGCCCAGCAACAACTGCTGACCGGTTTGTCCTTTAGCGTAGAAAGTACGGCTAACCTGAGCTCCACCGAACGAACGGTTGTCGAGCAAACCGCCGTATTCACGAGCGAATGGAACGCCCTGGGCAACACATTGGTCAATGATGTCGTTACTAACTTCGGCCAAACGGTGAACGTTGGCTTCGCGGGCACGATAGTCACCCCCTTTAATGGTATCGTAAAACAAACGGAAAACAGAGTCACCGTCGTTTGGATAATTTTTTGCAGCGTTGATACCACCCTGTGCTGCAATAGAGTGCGCACGGCGTGGTGAATCCTGGATGGTAAAGTTTTTAACGTTGAAGCCCATTTCGCCAAGCGAAGCAGCGGCAGCGCCACCAGCCAGACCGGTTCCAACAACGATGATATCCAGTTTACGTTTATTAGCGGGGTTCACCAATTTCTGGTGATCTTTATAATTGGTCCATTTTTGAGCCAGTGGCCCTTCAGGAATCCTTGCATTCAATTTACTCATGTTTCAGATATTAAGAAAATTAGAAAAACAGGTATTGAGCCAATGCAATGACGGCAAATCCACCACCAAGAATAATGGCAACAATATTGCTGATACACTTCAAACGAGGCATCCAGGTTGAATTATTCCAGCCAATGGTTTGGAATCCTGACCAGAAGCCGTGCGAAAGATGGAATGCAAGAGCAATCGAACCAACTACATACAAAATAACGATTGGCAGAACTTTGAAGGTTGCATTAACCAACGAATAAGCATCTTCGCCTTTAGCCATGTTCCCAAGGAAAGGGAATTCAACTTCAGCAGCTTCCCATGCAATAAAACCTTTCATTTTCATGTAGAAGTTGATAATGTGTACGGCGAGGAATGATACGATTACGATACCAAGCACCAACATATTCTGCGATGCAAATTCAACACCTGAAGTTTTTTTGCCTGAAGCATATCCTTGCGGGCCACGAGCTTTCATGTTCTGAAGAGTCAGAATCAATGAATAAATAATGTGTAAAATAAAACCGATCGCCAAAACAGGCTCAATGATTTTGATCAAAGGGTTGGTTCCCATGAAATGTACTCCTGCATTGAACATCTGGCCCCGTTCAAATCCAAACACGCTGTCGAGCAGCAGGAAGGAGTTGAGGAACAAATGCACAAAAAGGAACAAAATCAGGAACAAACCTGAAACGCTCATTAGGAGTTTCCGTCCGATAGAGGTAGTCAGTAAATTGCTCATAGAATAACAGATTTTTATTTTAATAATAGATTCAATTTATTTTGCACGACAAAAGTAGAGTTAACAGGCATCACATACAATAAAAAGCTTATCAAATTAACTAATTTATAATGTTTCTAAGCACATGTCAGGCGTGATTTATCTGTTTAATTCAGATTATAGTAAAGTTATGCTGGCCTGATGATGGAGAGGTTAATCGAAAAATCTGATCGCCATTTTTGTATAAACGGCATATTTGCATATTTTTGCAGCACCTTATAAAAAAGGGGAAGTCATCAGTCTTTTAGGAATAGTTTTTCTTTTTCAAATGATTGATGACCGATCGCCAAATTGGTTCCATAGTTCAACGGATAGAATAGCAGTTTCCTAAACTGTAGATCCGGGTTCGATTCCCGGTGGGACTACTGAAAAGGATGTTAAATTGAACTAAAAGCACTTAAATTCAATGATTTAAGTGCTTTTTTATTTTTGTAAAGTAGTCAAAAAATGCACTAAAAATCAACAAAAAAGGGACTAAATCGAGACCCATACTCAAAAAATGACCAATAGGTCTCGATATTGCTGTAACTGACTGTAATTCAATACAAATTGATTTCATTTGGTTCGTTTTAATACGCTGAAAATCCGTTGTTTTTAGGTATGTTTAGCGTTGAAAGCGAGACCTATTTTGATAATATTGTAAAATAGGATTATGAGAGTTTCAGTTTGTTTTCAGTTAAAAAGATCAAAATCAAGGTCTGACGGGAAATTCCCGTTGTATTTGAGATGTACAATGAGCGGTCTGCGCTTCGAAACTTCCACCGGATTTTTTCTGGAAAAATCTTTCTGGATTGAATCAGCCCAGCTTGCTGATGGGAAATCGGAAGAGGCTAAAGTAATCAACAACCGGATCACAAAGATCAGGACTAAAGTCCAGGACATTTATAACCAGTTGGATTCACTTGGTGAACCTTTCGATGTCTTTGCTATTAGAGACAAGTTTCTCGGGATAAGCAATGGTCAAGGATTTTTAGAGGTCTTTGATTCAATAATTCGAGATGTAGAAGCAACGCTGGGGAGTGATTATTCTCTACTAACCCTAAAACAGTATCGGACGGTTCGGAGCCGATTTGAAGAATTCCTGCAAAAAAAGGAAAAGCGAAAGGATATTCCCGTTGCAGGTTTCGATTTTAAACTGATCAAATCTTTTGATGTTTACCTGAAAAGTACTTATCACGTGGCGTCAAATACGGCCTTTTGCTACCATAAGATTATTAAAAAGGTATTGAATCAGGCTGTAGCTATGAATTATTTGCTTCGGAACCCTTACAGTTCCTTTAAGTTTTCAAGAAGCGACGGTCATCGGGACTTTCTTACACTTCAGGAGGTTCAGAAAATTCATAGTAAAGAATTGGCAATTCCCAGGATGCAATTAGTTAGGGATATTTTTGTTTTTGCCTGTTATACCGGCTTATCTTATGTGGACATTTCAAAATTGAATTCAAGAAATATTCAGAAAGGTAATGATGGTAATGATTGGATCATTCTTGACAGAACAAAAACTGAGTCAAGATGCCGAATTCCAATTCTTCCGGTAGCAAATCAAATAATGATGAAATATCAAGATCATCCAGTTGTCTGTTCATCCAATAAGGTACTTCCGGTTCTTTCCAATCAGAAAATGAATAGTTATCTAAAGGAACTGGCTGATGTTTGTGAAATAAGTAAAAACCTTTCGATGCACGTTGCTAGGCATACTTTTGCTACATCTGTGACGCTTTCAAACGGAGTGCCTATAGAAACGGTGTCGAAAATGCTCGGACATACTTCTCTTAAGACTACACAGATTTATGCCAGAATTGTGGATTCCAAAATATCGAAAGATATGGAGGCGTTAAAACTGAAATTGTGACTTCTTGTATGAGATTAAACTTAAGCGTTATGCAGTCTTTTCAGGGGAAAAGAATTTAAAGCTGTATGGTTGATATAACATATTTCGCACTAATGTAACACTATGGTTTAAAATGGGCATCTTTCGGCTCAGGCAGTTTCTCTGTTTGATTTTGCTTAGCCAAACAATCCGCATTTGAGTAAAGCTTCCTATATGCGCAATTCTCCCTAATCCGAACTGTTTATTCTCTGGTCCACATCTCTCTCTGCAAAAAATATAAATTTAAAATATTATCCTTGAAGAGTTGAAATTCAATTTTTTGACATAGTATGATTCGTTCAAGAACTGACTGGTTAACTTACCATTAGAAGGAGCAAACGAACGATTACTAGGGACTGTAAATTTATGCTTTGGTCAATACCAAAACTGAACGTTTCATCCTACTGGTATAATTTAAAAAGGTTTAGAATCGCAAAAAAAGTAAACAATGGGAAACGAGAACAATGCCGGACATCAGGTAAAAGTAGTCTGCCATAAATAGGGTATCGTATTACGATAAAGATGGATTCTCTGTAATAAATTAGTCTAATGACGTTTTTTTAGATTATCACTTAGTTAAGAACATCAATTATTCTGAACATTAGCAGAAATTCGTTATCCTAAATGTTTTTTCAATATATGCAACAAAATATCCCGATGGACAGGTTTTGTTATAATTTCGTCACAGCCGACCTGGAGGGCTCGTCGTCTGTCTTTCGGCAATGAATGAGCTGTCAATGCTGAGATTGGTAATTTTGGATGTAATGCACGAATATATGTGATGGCCTCAAAACCATCCATAACCGGCATGATTAAATCCATTAAAATAAAATCAGGAGTTTGATTTTTGACTATCCTGATAGCTTCAAGTCCATTTGTAGCTGAAAGAAGCTTAATATCAAATTTCCGCAATTGAAGCTTAATGATCTCATGGACAAACATGTTGTCATCCACAATAAGTATAGTCTTCCCATTCAAGACTGCCATTTCATCTCCATAAATTAAAATATTCGGATTATGGTCGTTCCCCTCTTGTAAATGGATGTTAATGGGAATTGTAAAACTAAATTTACTTCCTTTTCCGACATGAGACTCAACTTCAATTGCACCGCCCATAATATTTACCAATTGTTTGGCAATAGTTAAACCAATTCCTAATCCTCCAAAAGGCCTGGTATTGGAATCATCAGCCTGACAGAATCGGTTAAAGATGAGCTTTATTTTTTCTTCTTCTATCCCTATTCCCGTATCACGAACAAATAGCATGAGCGTGTTTACATCCTTGTCTATTTCTGTTCCGAATTCTACTTCTCCATGATGAATGAATTTTACTGCATTTTTAAAGAGAATAGATAATACCTGTAAAACTTTAGCCTGATCAACTTCTATTTCATAATTTACACTTTTTGCATAAGCAGTGGAAATGACCTCGATCTGATCAGATTTCCCTGAATTAGCTATTATTTCTTCAAGGTAACCCAATGCAATACCATACAAATCGATATAACGTATAGGTTTATTATTGCATTTAACATTTTGCCCCTGATAAAATGATAAATCAAACAAATCCTCAATAAGCATTAACATCTCATTTCCTGAATTATTAATCAAATTTGCAAATTCTATCACCATTTTATCAGTTGAATTTTCCTTCAGCATTAAACTAAGTCCGATTATTGGATTCAAGGGTGTTCTTAATTCATGGCTGATTATGGCT